>WNGA01005528.1_pt1 | contig 20665 bp, 14 predicted proteins | sample 5400061 | NCBI WGS metagenome assembly WNGA01 (sample SAMN13153366, study PRJNA577476) | soil metagenome | isolation source: 100 cm soil or saprolite under grassland replicate 2 | place: USA:California | collected 2016-06-15
GCACCTGCTAGACGCTTGCGCGGTACTGGCCGACAGCCTGTTGCGGGCGAGCCCGCGACTTCGAGTCTTGGCCACCAGCCGGCAGGCGCTGGGTATGGGCGGGGAGACCGCCTGGCGCGTGCCGTCGCTCGCGATGCCCAATGCCGCTCGGCCGGCGACGGCTGAGCAGCTGGTCTCATATGAGGCGGCTCGCCTGTTCGTCGAGCGGGCCAAGTCCGCGCTGCCCACCTTCGGTGTGACCAAGGACAACGCCGCTGCGGTGGCCGCCGTCTGCTGGCGGCTAGATGGCATCCCGCTGGCGATCGAGCTGGCGGCGGCGCGGGTCGGCATGCTCACCGTACGGCAGATCGAGGCGCGGCTCGACGACCGCTACCGGCTCCTCACCGGTGGTAGCAGGACCGTCTTGCCACGGCACCAGACGCTGCGGGGGGTGGTGGATTGGAGCCACGACCTGCTGTCCGAACCCGAGCGAGTGCTCTTACGCCGCCTGTCGGTGTTCGCTGGCGGCTGGACGCTCGAAGCGGCCGAGGCAGTCTGCGCCTTCGGCGCAGGAGATGGGAGTTGTGACGATGTCCTGGAGCTGCTGAGCGAGCTGGTGGCCAAGTCACTGGTGGTCGCGGACGAGCAGGACGGCCAGATGCGCTATCGATTCTTGGAGACGATTCGCCAGTACGGGGCGGAGAGGCTGCGGAGGTCGGGAGAGGAGCCGGCCGTGCGAGGCCGCCACCTGGAATGGTTCCTGGCCCTGGCCGAGCAGGGCCGAGCCGGAGCTGCGGGGGCCCGACCAGGTCCGCTGGCTCGACCGATTGGAGGCGGAGCACGACAACCTGAGGACGGCCCTGGCGTGGACCCAGCTCGAATCGTCGTCGGAACGGGCGCGCGTCGCTGGTTTGCGCCTGGCGGGCGCCTTGTCGTGGTTTTGGCGGGTACACAACTATTTCAGTGAGGGTCGAAAGTGGCTGGAGCCGGCCCTGGCGGTGAGCGCCGAAGCGGCCCCATCACTGCGCCTCAGGGCGCTCATCGGGGCGGGCCTGCTCGCGTTTGCCCAGGGCGACTACGAGCCGGCTGCGGGGATGTTGGACGAGAGCCTGGCGCTGGCCCCCAGCGTGGAGGACGCGTGCGGCATTGGCTGTTCCGGACGCTCGGCGACAAGTGGGCTATCGCCTGGGTCCTGATCCATCGCGCCGGCGTGGCATACGCTCAGGGCGACCACCAGCTTGCGGCGGCGCTCAACGCCGAGAGCCTGGTACTGTGCCGAGAGCTGCGGACGAGTTGGGGCACTGCCGACTGCCTGGACGGGCTGGGCTGGCTGGCCGCGGCGCAGGGGCAGCCGCGGCGCGCGGCGCGGCTCTGCGGGGCGGCGGCGGGGCTGAGGGACACGGTCGGTCTGTCGCCGATCGTCCGTGACGAGTACGAGCGCAACCTGGCCGCTGTCCGATCCGGGCTGACCGACAAAGGGTTCGCGGCCGCCTGGGCCCAAGGGCAGGCGCTGACTCTCGAAGACGCCGTCCGCGAGGCCCTCGCGCCCGGCTGGGCCGACGCGCCCGAAGCCGCGGCGCCAGGCGGTGAGCCGATCCGGCTCACGCGGCGCGAGCGAGAGGTGGCGGCGCTGATCGCCGGCGGGCTGAGCAATCCCCAGATCGCCGCCGAGCTGGTAATCACGCGGCGGACGGCGGCCAACCACGTCGAGCACATCTTGAACAAGCTCGGCTTCCACGCCCGCACGCAAGTCGCCGTCTGGGCAGCCGAGCACGGCCTCGGGGTCGGACCAGCATGAGTGAGAGAGGCTCGCCTCTGTAATTGCTGGTCCCGACGAGCGGCGTCACGGAGCCGCCCGCTCTTGTGCTGCAGTGACGGCACGCGAATCTGCCGACCCAATGGGCATGCTTCGCCATCCGGCCTGAGCATCCTCGTGTCTGAAATGAGTACCCCTAATCGGCAAGGTGGCCGATGTCGTGAGCCTCGGCTACGCGTACCCTGGACCTGAAGGGATAGCCCGGACTCCGCCGTCTGGCCACAGCGTGCCGCGCGATCGTTGAGACGCGCTAGGGGCCGGTTAGGCGGTCCGCAGGGCTGGAAAGGGAGGTCTGAGATGGACGAACGGGAGCGCGCGCAGACTGAGCAGCCGTTGGAAGGGTCAGACGGGCGGGGCGAGGCCCGCCACAGCGCGACGCGGCGTGGGCTGATCGCCGGCGTGGCGGCGCTGGTGGCCGCTGGACTGGCGAAGCTGGCTGGGCCCGAGCGGGCCCAGGCAGCATCACAGACGGTGACAACCGAGAACATCGCTCTTGGCTCCTTCACGACGACTGTAAGAGCCAACGCCGGCTTCATGCCATCCGACTTGCTTGGCACGGGGGTGCTCAAGGCCGACGCCTCGCCGGCCGGCTCGACGAACGTGGACGGGTTGCAGGGCATCGGGGCCGGATTCTTCAGCGGAGTGGCCGGCTTCGGAGGCCCGAACGGCGGCAACGGTATCTTCGGCCTGCCCGGCTCGGACGCCGGGAACGGCGTCGTCGGTGGGCAGCGTGGCGCCGCAGACACAGCTCCAAGCAGACACAGCTCCAAGCACGGCCGCGGGCGTGCGAGGCGTTGGCGGCAATCAGCCAGGCGTCCGGGGTCACTCGACCGACGACGTCGGCGTCCGCGGACGTTCGGTCAACTCATCCGGAGGCCGCGGGTAGCAGCAGTCCGGGCGCGGGAGTTTTTGGGCAAGCGCTTGGGACCGGCCCCGGTGTTTTTCGGTGTAAACAACAACACTGCGCCGGGGGTCGGCGTGCTCGGCCAGTGCGATGGGCCAGCGGGCTCGACCGGTGTCTTTGGAACCCATGCCGGACCGAGCGATGGCATCGGCGTTTTCGGGTTCGGGGGCCTGGACACAGGCACGGGAGTCTTGGGGGCCGGCGGCCAGGTGGGTGTTCACGGGCGTTCGGGCGTCGGCCCCGGCGTCGAGGGCGACTCGAGCGACAGCACCGGCGTGATCGGCCGGGCGACCGCGGCCGGCAACCCGAACCCGGGCGTGGTGGGCTCGGCGACCAACGGCTACGGCGTCTTCGGCTTTTCCCAGAACAGCAACGGCATCGCCGGCCAGAGCGGCGCGGCCGCGGCCGGGTGCGTGGGCTTCGCCGGCGCGCCGGGCGGGTACGGGATCTACGGCGGCATGGCCGTGCAAGGTGGCTACGCCGGCGGGTTCGCCGGACCCGTTCTGGTGGTCGGCAACTTCACCGTCGCCAACGGAGCCAAGAACGCGGCCGTGCCGCACCCGGATGGGTCCCATCGGCTGCTGTACTGCCAGGAGAGCCCGGAGCCGTGGTTCGAGGACTTCGGGGAGGGGAAGTTGGTCAGCGGCAAGGCCGAAGTGAAGCTCGACCAGGATTATGCCGCAGTTGTTGACACGACTAAATACCAGGTCTTCGTGACCCCCTATGACGCCAATGTCAAGGGCCTGGCCGTCGCGGCGCGTCGGCGCGACGCATTCGAGGTGCAGGAGCTGGGCGGTGGGACGAGCAGCGGGAGCTTCGGTTACCGCGTCGTCGCCAAGCGCAAGGACATCCCCGGGGCGAGGCTGGAGAAGGTCAAGCTGCCGAACCCGATCAAGGAGCTGGTGAAGCCACCCGAGCCGCCCAAGCCGCCCGATGTGGAGAAGCTGCGCGAGCGCCTCAAGCCACCCGCGACGCGAACTGAGAATTGATGGAGGGACCATCCAGATGAGTGAGCAGTGAGCACACGAATTGGACCTCGCGCAGGGCCAGGTACGCCGCGCCCCGACGCGGCGCGGGCTGATCGCCGGCGCGGCGGCGCTGGTGGCCGCTGGACTGGCGAAGCTGGCTGGGCCCGAGCGGGCCCAGGCAGCGTCACAGACGTGACAACCGAGAACATCGCTCTTGGCTCCCTGCAGACGACGGTGCAGGCCAACGCCGGCTTCTCGACGGCGGGTGGCCTGGCGGTCTTGGCGGGCAACGCCGCGCCGGCCGGCTCGACGAACGTGGACGGGGTGAGAAGTTTCGGGGCCGGCGCGTTCAGCGGGGTGGCCGGCTTCGGGGGGCCTAACGACGGCAACGGTATCTTCGGCTTGGCCGGCTCGAGCGCCGGGAACGGTGTCCTCGGTTTTGCCCCCGGAGCGACAGACGCACGTCCAAACACGGCCGCGGGCGTGAAAGGCGTTGGCGGGAATGAGCCCGGCGTCCGGGGTCACTCGACTGATGGCGTTGGCGTCTTCGGACGTTCGGTGAACTTTCACGGCGTCTACGGTGAAGCCGTGGATAGCAGCAATGGGAGCGCGGGAGTTTTCGGCGAAGCCTTTGGGAATGGCCCCGCTGTCTGGGGTAGAAGCAGGAGCAGTGCGTCGCTGGTCGGCGTGCACGGCCAGTGCGATGGGCCGGCGGGCTCGACCGGTGTCTTTGGGACCCACGCCGGACCGAGCGCTGGCATCGGCGTTTTCGGGTTCGGGGGCCTAGACTCAGGCACCGGAGTCTTGGGGGAAGCCGGCCAGGTGGGTGTTTTTGGGCGTGCGGGCGTCGGCCCCGGCGTCGAGGGCGACTCGCGCGACAACACCGGCGTGATCGGCCGGGCGACCGCGGCCGGCAACCCGAACCCGGGCGTGGTGGGCTCGGCGACCAACGGCTACGGCGTCTTCGGCTTTTCCCAGAACAGCAACGGGATCGCCGGGCAGAGCGGCGCGGCCGCGGCCGGCTGCGTGGGGTTCGCCGGCGCCGCGGGCGGGTATGGGATCTATGGCGGCATCGCCGCGCAAGGTGGCTACGCCGGGGGTTTCGTCGGGCCGGTCCTGGTCGTCGGCGACTTCACCGTCTCGGGCGGGGCCAAGAATGCGGCCGTGCCCCATCCCGATGGCTCGCACCGTCTGCTGTACTGCCAGGAGAGCCCGGAGCCTTGGTTCGAGGACTTCGGTCGGGCGAGCCTGGTGGGCGGTAAGGCTCAGGTGAAGCTGGACCCGGACTTCGCGGCGGTGGTCAAGGCTGACGACTACCACGTCTTCCCAGTACCGGAGGGCGACTCCAGCGGCTTGTATGTGAGCAGCCGGAGCCCGACGGGGTTCGAGGTCCGCGAACAGAAGGGTGGGGCCAGCAGCTTGACTTTCAGCTATCGGGTGGTGGCCAGGCGCAAGGACATCCCGGGCCCGCGGCTGGAGAAGGTCAAGCTGCCGAACCCGATCAAGGAGCTGGTCAAGCCACCCGACCCGCCTAAGCCGCCTGATGTGGAGAAGCTGCGCGAGCGCCTCAAGCCGCCCGCGACGCGAACTGAGAATTGATTGGGGGACAATCCAGATGAGTGAGCAGCGAGCCCACGAATTTGGACCTCGCGGAGGGCGAGGTCCGCCGCCCGCCGACCCGGCGGGGGCTGATCGCTGGGGCGGCGGCGCTGGTCGCCGCCGGACTGGCGAAGCTGGCTGGGGGCGAGCGGGCCGAGGCGGGCCACGACAACGCGACCTCCGCGACTGCCAAGAACACGTTCCACCTCGGACAGATCAACACCGGCGGCACTCCGGCCGCCGGCCAGCAGACAAACATCTTCACGCAGGCCTGGCTTTATGGGGACACCGGGGACAACATTACGGCGTTCGGCGTGAACCAGGTATCGACGATTCAGTTCGGCGTTTCCGCGATTGTCGGGCATGTCAGCTCCGTGCAATCAGACACGTTCGGCATCATCGGCCGAAGCCCCAACGGCATCGGCGTGTCCGGTGAGTCGCAGGGGGGCACGGGCGTACGCGGGACCTCTACCACCGGCGATGGCGTCTTGGGACAAATCGGTTCGCCCGGCCCAGCCGTCGGCATCGCCGCCGTCAAGGGGACCTCGTCGCAATGGACCGGCGTCATCGGGCTCTCGGTCACCTCGTCCGGGGTGCTCGGGATTACCGTCGCGCCCGGGCCGATCCTGCCCCGAGCTGGGGTGGTGGGCTCCTCGACTGTCGCGCCCGGGGTGGCCGGCTCCTCGACCTCCAACGTCGGTGTCCACGGCATCTCGACCTCCAACGTCGGTGTCCACGGCATCTCGACCTCCAACGTCGGCATCCTTGGGGAGGCCACGGCGGCCTCCAACGCCAGCCCGGGCGTCTATGGGTCGGCGACCCGCGGCTACGGCGTGTTCGGCTTTTCCCAGAACAGGAACGGCGTGGCCGGCCAGAGCGGCGGGGGGTTTGCCGGGTGCGTCGGCTTCGCCGGCGCGCCAGGCGGCTATGGCATCTACGGCGGCACGGCCGTGCAGGGCGGCTACGCAGGCGGCTTCGCCGGCCCGGTGCTGGTCGTTGGCGACTTCACCGTTTCAGGCGGGGCGAAGAACGCGGCCGTGCCCCACCCGGACGGCACCCACCGGTTGCTGTACTGCCAGGAAAGCCCGGAGCCATGGTTTGAGGACTTCGGCGACGCCAAGCTCGTTAATGGGCGGGCCCAGGTCAAGCTCGATCCGAATTTTGCCGCTGTCGTGCACAGCGACAAGTACTTGATCTACCTGACGCCGGAGGGGGACACCAAAGGCTTGTACGTGAGTGGCAAGGACCCAGCCGGCTTCGAGGTCCGCGAGACGCAGGGCGGCACCGGCAGCCTCACCTTCAACTACCGCGTGGTCGCCAGGCGCAAGGACATCCCGGGCCCGCGGCTGGAGAAAGTGAAGCTACCAGAGCTGATCAAGGAGCTGAAGCGGCCGCCGGAGCCGCCGAACCCAGCGGGACATCGAGAGGTGCCGTGAGCGCCGCAAGCCGCCGGCGGGGCGAAGTTGAGAATCGAAAGACGGATCAACATGAATGAGCAGCAAGAGGGGGAATCCGAGCTCCGGCCGGGGACACGCGCCGCGCTGCCAAGCCGGGCGGGCTGATCGCTGGGGTGGCGGGCTGGTCGCGGCTGGGCTGGCGAAACTGGCTGCTACCGAGCGCTCAGGCAGGCGGCCGATAGTGGCTGTAGAAGACGCGCCCGCCCTGGTCCTCGGCTCTCTATGGTCTCGACTTCCGGGCCTTGCGCGGCGGGTCCGGTGCGGCACGTCCCGCCGGCAACGCTAGACGTCGTTGCATGGTGGAGTGGGTGATGGCGAGCTCAGCGCGAGTCGATCTCAAGCTGCCACGCTGACGGCGCAATCCGTGGGTGAGCGCAGCCAGTCGCTGTTCGGCCTCGCCCAGCCTGGCCTCAATCGAGCCGAGCTCGCTCTCGATGAAGGCGGCAACAACGCCGGGCCGTTGGAGTCGGCCGACCACGTCTGGATGGACCCGTAACGCGGGCCGAATGCCCATCGGTCCGTCCATAGCGCGGCCAGTCTACGTCGGACGTCGCTGTCCTCTCCGGCCTCGGCGACACAAACGCGTCACGGACTGCCCCCTACACGCAACGTCGTCGCTAGGCTATGCTGTCGGCGTTCCAAATTTTCGGTCGGAGGTGGACTCCCATGAACGAGCAAGCACGCGGATCGCAGTTGGCGCAGGCAGAAGTCCCGCGCGTCCCCACACGGCGCGGGTTGATCGCCGGGCTCACCGCTCTGGTGGCGGCCGGCCTGGCGAAGCTGGCCAGCCCTGAGCGGGCCGAGGCGGCCGACGGCGCCTTCGTCCAGACGGGCGTCACCGCGGACGGCACGAACCCATCCGCCAATCCGACCTGGATCCGAGGCAACGTCAGCGGAAAGCCCGCCTTTCGCGTTACACAGGGAAGCATTCCCTTCTCCGGCTTCGTCAGGGACGCCGCCGATGGCATCCAGGGTTACGCCCAGGCAGGTGGCCAGGCCGGCGTCCTGGGCCGCAATGACGCCGCGGGTGGTATCGGGGTTCTCGCTCAGGCACCACTCGGCACGCCCATCCTCGCAGCGACGATCTTTGGTAACTCCAACCCGGCTATATTTGCTCAGTCCACTGGTACCTCGGCTACAGCTATCTCCGCGCTCTCGGATGGCAACGGGATCGCTATCGAGGGTGACGCTTTCAACAGCATCGGCGTGGTCGGACGGGCGATCTTAGGGGCCAACCCCAATCCGGGCGTGCTGGGCTCAGCGACGAACGGCTACGGCGTGTTCGGCTTCTCCCAGAACAGCAACGGTATCGCCGGCCAGAGTGGCACCAGTGCGGCTGGCTGCGTGGGCTTCGCCGGCGCGCCCGGGGGCTACGGTATCTATGGCGGCACGGCCGTCGCGGGCGGCTACGCCGGCGGGTTCGCGGGCCCGGTCCTGGTCAACGGGGCGTTCACGGTTGTCAACGGCCCCAAGAATGCGGCCGTCCCGCATCCGGACGGCTCGCACCGATTGTTGTACTGCCAGGAAAGCCCCGAGCCCTGGTTCGAGGACTTCGGCGAGGGAAGGCTGGTTGGCGGCAGGGCCGAGGTGAGGCTGGAGGCCGACTATGCGGCCGTCGTCCAAAACGAAGCCTACCGCGTCTTTCTGACTCCCGAAGGGGACTGCAGAGGACTCTACGTCAGCACGAAGGCCCCGACCGGCTTCGAGGTTCGGGAGCTCCAGGGCGGCACCAGCACTCTGACGTTTAGCTATCGCGTAGTGGCCAAGCGTAGGGACATCCCCGGCCCGCGCTTGGACAGGGTCAAGCTGCCGGAGCCACTCAAGGAGCTGGTCAAGCCCGACCTGCCGAAGCCACCTGAGCCGCGGAAGCTGCCCGAGGACTCCAAGCCGCCCCAGCGATGACCGAGAAGTCGCTGCCCTCGATTGGAGGACGTCCCACAGAAGGGGCCTGAAGTCCAGTCGGCCGTTTCGCACGCGCGCTGAGCCAAGCAGAGGACGCTCATTCTTCTTTCGAGGTCCTCGGCGCCTCTACGCCATTGGGTGAGGGTCGCCCTGGTGTGGTGCCCACCAGCCGTCTCGCGCCTAGAGAGAGTACTGGGCGAATTCGAGGTGGGTGCGGGCCGTGCGCTACGCGGGGTTGGCTGGCCGAACGGGCCTACGGACAACGAGCGGCTCTACCGACTGCCGGGCAGCACGTTCACGCTGCTGGACGGCGAGCACTGGCACCTGGAGGAGCTGCGGCGCAGGCGGCCTGACGCGCTGATCGTCCAGCGGGCACTGCCCGGCACGCTCGCGGAGCACGGGTGGGACGCCGGGCGGCTGGCGAACGCGGCGATGCGCTGGTGGGGCCAGTACCCGTTCGACGAGCGCAGCCATCTCGTCCCCCACAACGAGCTGAACCTGAGCTACGAGCGCGGCGACGCGGAGGATGACTGGGATCCCGCCGCGGCTGGGCCGCGCTACGAGCGGATCGCGACGCTGCTGGCCGAGGTCGCCAGGAAGCTGCGCGACGAGCACGGCTTTCGCGGCGCGCTGCACTTTCCGGCCTGGTCGCCGGGCCAGCACTGGCGCGAGCACGTCGAGCGCTGGAAGCCGGCGGTCGATCGGTTCGACGTGCTCGACTTCCACGCGTACGAGACTCTCGAGCGGGTCCGTGACAGCTACGAGTGGCTGCGCAGCCACTGGCCCGACAAGCCGCTGGCGCTGACGGAATGGCATGGCCGCGGGCCGGACGACGTGGCCGAGGAGCGTCGGGTGCTGGCCTGGCTCGCGCGGGCGTTCGAAGAGGACCGCAACCTGATCGGCGCGACGTTCTTCATCTGGCGGTGGCACGCCCCGGCGCCGGGCTGGACAGACGCCTGGGATATCGAGGGCAACGAAGCCCGGATGGCGCTGTTCGCCAGCCCGCCCACCGCGGGCGAGACCGCCAACCCCGCGAAGCGGGGCCCCGCGCCGAAGTCGCCGGAGGAGACAGTGTGGACCCGAGCGCAGATCGTTCAGCTCAGCAACCGTATTGCCGACGAGTGCCAGGTGGCGCGCGAGGCGATGCTGGGCTGCGCCATCGCCGAGTCGGACCTGCGCTGGAACGCCCGTCGGCCGCCCGATCCGGCCGACGACGAGCGCTTCTGGCCCGACGTCTCGGCCGGCGTCTGGCAGCAGGCCGTGCGCTGGTCGGCGGAGTACGCGGGGCTTGGGCTGGGCGGCGGCTACCCCGGTCGCGAGACGACCGAGCAGATCGTGGCGCGCTACTACGACCCCGAGCACGCCGCCCGGCTGGCAGCCACGCAGATCAAGCACTGGCTGGAAGTCTCGAATGGCGACGTGCTCGATGCGCTGTGCCGGTACAACTGGCCCGCTCGAGCGCCGTCGGCCAATCCTAACCGAGAGAACTACAGGCGTGGGATCGCGGAGGCGAGGAAGCTGCTCGGGCTCCCTGGCCCCCAGCCCGCCGCGACCCTGCGCTTCGACCCAGCCACGCCAGCCGTCTTGCAGCCCGGAGCCTGGCAGTGCTCGGCCGCCACTCTGGCCTGGATGCTCGAGAGCATCGGTCGCCCGACGAGCGTGGACCAGGCGGTAGTGGCTCTCGGACCGCGGATCGATCCAGAGGTTGGGCTGGTGGACGCGAGTGGAGCAGGGCTCGTCCAGACACTGGCCGAGCTCGGGCTTCGAGGTGGCAGCCTGGGCACGGCAGGTTGGGACGACGCGGTGGCCAGGGTCGGGCTGATGCCGGTCGCGATCGGTGGCCGCGGCTGGTACCACTGGGTCGGCGTGAGACGGGCGACGCCTGGGAACGGGCTCGAGCTGGCGAATCCGAGCCCCGGCTGGAAGGGCGTCGGCGACATGCTGAGCCGCGACCAATGGGACCAGTTCGGTCCGTTCGCCCTGGTCTGGATCGAGCTAACAGCGGAGGAGGAGATGGCACAGGTCGAAGGGCTGGAGAAGAAGGTGAACGGGCTGGTGACGGCCCTGGCGCACGTGTGCGACATCGTGATCGAGCCGCTGGCCGCCAAACACGTCTCTCGCGAACAGCGGATCGAGGCCGTCCGGCAGGCTCGCCAGATCCGCGAGCAGTTCCTCGGGCCGAGACCAACGCTGCCAGACCGCGCGGCGTGACGAGAGTAGTGGTAGGCGCGCGATTCATCGCGCCCTACTGGGGAGAGGGCGTAATGAAAAACGTCACTCCCGAAACGATTCGCATCTAGCCGAATGTCTGGTGGTGGCGTAACGAAGAGACAGCTGGTGAGGAGCATGAGATCGTTCGCTTCGCTCAGATGACAGGAAGCCGATAGCGTAGAATGTCTCGGAGGAGCAGCCGTCCCAACGGGCGCCATTGAGGCAGGAGAGCGCGTGAGCGAGCGGGCGTGGTTTCGCTGCATCGCCGGGTGTCCCGGCGAGTATGCGCTCACCGAGGTGACCTACCAGTGCCCGGCCTGTGGCGCGCTGCTCGAAGTGGCGCACGATCTGGACCGTCTGCGCGAGCGCAGCTCGGCCGCCTGGATGAAACTGTTCGACGAGCGCTACAAGCGCACCACCTGGCCGTACGGCAGCGGGGTGTGGGGCAAGAAGGAATGGGTTGCGCCGCACGTCGACGACGGCAACGTCGTCTCGCTCGACGAGGGCGGCACGAACCTGTTCTGGGCCGAGCGCTACGGCGCCGAGCTGGGTCTCGACGACCTGTGGGTCAAGATGTGCGGCAACAGCCACACTGGGTCGTTCAAAGACCTGGGCATGACCGTCCTGGTCTCCACGGTCAAGCAGATGATCGCCCAGGGGGCGCCGATTCGGGCGGTGGCCTGCGCTTCGACCGGCGATACGTCCGCTGCGCTCGCGGCTTACTGCGCGGTGGCCGGCATTCCGGCCGTGGTGATCCTGCCGCGCGACAGGGTCAGCACGGCCCAGCTCGTCCAGCCGCTCGCCAACGGGGCGCTGGTCTTGTCGGTCGACACCGATTTCGATGGCTGTATGGCGCTTGTCAAGCGGCTCGCCAAGGAGCCGGGCATCTACCTGGCCAATTCGATGAACTCGCTCCGAGTCGAGGGCCAGAAGACCGTGAGCATCGAGATCGTCCAGCAGTTCGACTGGGCGATACCGGACTGGGTGATCGTCCCGGGCGGCAATCTGGGCAACACGGCCGCGCTGGGAGCCGGGTTCGCCATGATGCGAGAGTTAGGGTTGATCGAACGTCTGCCGCGCATCGTCGTTGCCCAGGCCGAAAGGGCCAACCCCTTATACCAGTCTTTTCAGCGCGGTCTGGACGTGCTCGACCCGATGTTCGCCCAGCCGACTCTGGCGACGGCGATCCAGATCGGCAATCCGGTCAGCTACGAGAAGGCGGTCCGCGCGATCCGTCAATGCGACGGGCTGGTCGAGCAGGCGACCGAGGATGAGCTGGCCCAGGCGGCCGCGCGCGCCGATCGGACCGGGCTGTTTACCGACCCGCACACGGGGGTCGCCCTGGCGGCGCTCGAGCAACTGGTCGCGAAGGGGATATTCGGGGCGCGTGATCGGATCGTGGTCATATCGACCGCCAACGGGCTGAAGTTCCCGGAGTTCAAGATCCGCTATCACGAGGGAACGCTGGACGGGATCGGCGACTGCCATGCCAACAGCCCGGTCGTGCTGCCCGCCGACTACGAGGCCGTCAAGCGCGCCGCGCTGTCGCTGACGTAGGGGCGCTGCTTGCTGCGCCCCTATGGCGCCCTTCCATCTGACAAGGGCGCAGCAAGCAGCGTCCCTACCCACGGCCTCGGCGTTGCCGCGTCGCCGCCCCTAACCTATCATGCCGCGAGATCCCGGCTGGAGGATTCGATGCAGGCGACGGAGCAGATCGAGCGATCGGCGCAGCGGTTGAGCCCCGGGCAGGCCGTTGTGGCCTGTCTGCGCGCCAACGGTGTGGACACCGTCTTCGGGTTGGACGGGTCGCACGTCATCCAGATCTATGATGCCCTCTCTGACGCGCCGGAGATCAGGTCGATCACCGTCAAGCACGAGAACAACGCGGCCATAGCGGCCGAGGTGTACGGCCGGCTGACCGGGCGGCCCGGCGTAGTCGTGGTAACGGCCGGGCCGGGCGCCACCAACTCGCTCTCTGGCGTCGCGGGCGCTTACGCGGCTGGCGCGCCGCTCGTCCACATCTCCGGCGGAGTCGCTCCAGGTTCCGCCAAGGAAGCCTTCCACGGCGTCGACGAGCCCGACTTCCTGCTTCGCGCTTTCGAGTCGGTCACCAAATGGTCGGCGCGGGTTACGGAAGCCAGCCAGATCCCAAAGGCGCTCAATCGGGCCTTCGCGATCGCCGTCGCGGGGCGGCCCGGGCCGGTCCACGTGGAGATCGCCGAGAACGCGCTGAAGGAGGAGCCGGTCGAGGTATCGACTGCTGCCCCCACCCCTACCCCAGATTTGGGGGAGGGCTGGGGTGGGGGCCCCGGCTTCGATACCCTGATCCAGCGGATCGACAGCGCGGAATCCGTCGCCATCGTGGCGGGCAAGGGGGCATGGTGGCCCCGGGTCAGCGCAGAGCTGGTCCGCCTGGCCGAGCGAATCGGCGCTCCTGTCGCTCACACCTGGGACGGCCACGCTGCGATGCCGACCGTCCATCCGCTATCCGCCAGCTTGTGGTGGGGAGAGGCCCGCAGCCACCCGATCGCTGCGCGATTGGTCTCCGAGGCCGACCTGGTCCTCGGGGTCGGAGCTCGGGAGGGGACTGAGGCGACGCTCGGGCTGGCCGAAGAGGCCGGCGAGCGCCTCGTGCTGCTGAATCCGTCCGATCTGGGCGCCTCGAGCGATCCAGTGGCGATACCTTCGGTAGACGGCCTGGCGGCGGCTCTGGCGAGGTTGGCGGATGAGTGCCGCGCCCGCCCAGCCGCGTCGGCAGCGCTCGAGGCCTGCGCTCAGGCTCGTGAGCTGCTCAGGCGCGGGTTGGAGATCGAGCTGGAGCGGCATCGTTCAGCTCGGCCCTGGCACATTGGCCTGGCGTTGGACGCGCTGGCGCGGCGGATAACGCCGGACACGATCGTCGTCAGCGACGTCAGCAACGTGAAGTTGTGGGCTCCCCTGCAGCTGCCGGCCTTCGGCCCGGAGTCCCACATTCAGGCCGGCTCCTGGGGGGCGATGGGTTACGCGCTGCCGGGGGTCCTGGCGGCTGGCCTGCTGCGGCCCGAGAAGAAGATCATCGGGCTGGCCGGCGACACCTCGTTTCTGATGGCTTCGAGCGACTTCGGGACGATCTGCCAGCTTGGACTGCCGGTCGTCGTAGCGGTCCACAGTGACGGCCAGATCGGGATGATCACCAACATGTTGACGCGTGCCTACGGGCGTGCCTACGCCACGGAGATCGGCGAGGTCGATTTCGTCCGCTACGCCGAGGCGTTCGGTGGGCGCGGGATACGCGTGGACGATCCCTCGCAGTTGGACGCGGCCTGGGATCAGGCGCTGGCAGCGGATGGGCCAGTGGTTCTGGATATCAGGGCCGGGCATGACTTCCCCTGGCCGTGGCCGGTCAGCCGCCTGATAGAACAGGCAATGGAAGATGTAGGGGCGAAGCATTCGCCTGGCCGCGTCGGCTGATGGTCGGAGCGCGCTGTGACCTGGTTCGAGCGATGGCTGAAACGTAGTGAGTAGCGAGGAGTGAGCAGAGGGAGAGGATGATCGATGTCCACGTCGCAGGCGCCAACTTGTGTACTGGTCCGGGGCGGAGAGGCGGACCAGCGCGGTAAACAAGCGACCTACATCTTTCCGGCCATCACGGCACAGAGCGCCGGGGCTCGCGGGCTGTGTATGGAGCTCATTACCATCCCACCCGGCGGCCGAGCGAAGGCCCACATGCACGAGAGCCATGAGACCGCCATCTACGTCTTGAGCGGTGAGGTCGAGTCGTTCTACGGCGAGGGGCTGCGCGAGCGGATGGTCGCGCGAGCCGGCGACTTTATCTACGTTCCCGCGGGCGTGCCCCACCTACCGGTCAACCTGAGCCAGACCGAGCCCGCGCGCGCCGTGGTCGCCCGGACTGACCCGAACGAGCAGGAGAGCGTCGTGCTGCTCCCCGAGCTCGACAACGTGCATTGACCGGCGATCCGGTGGGCCCCATACCTTCGTGGGGATGATCGGTTCGCCATGTCCGCGCGTTGAGAGAGGAGCGGCCCATGGACATTGGAACAATCGGCATTTGGACCAACAAGCTCGACACCCTGCCGGCGGCTCAGGCCCAGGAGGTGGCCTGCGAGCTGGAGGCGCTAGGCTATGGCGCGCTCTGGTTTCCCGAATCGCTGGGCCGAGAAGCCTTGAGCCAGGCTGGGCTGCTGCTGGCTGCCACCCGGCGGATCACCATCGCCACCGGGATCGCCAACATCTACGCGCGCGACGCGATCACCATGGCCAACGGTCAGAAGACTCTGACCGAGGCCTATCCCGATCGGTTTCTGCTCGGGCTGGGCGTCAGCCACGCGCGGTCAGTCGAAGACGTGCGAGGGCATCGCTACCAGCAGCCGGTGGCGCACATGCGCGCGTATCTCGACGCAATGGACCGTGCACCGTTCACGGCCATCTCCCCGCGCACCGACCTGCGCCGCGTGCTCGCCGCGCTGGGGCCGAGGATGCTCGCCCTGGCCGCCGAACGTTCGTGGGGAGCCCATCCATATTTCGTCCCCCTCACTCACACCGTCCAGGCTCGCCAGTTGCTCGGCCCGGGGCCACTGCTCGCGCCTGAACAGGCGATCGTCCTGGAGACGGAACCCAGTCAGGCACGCCACGTGGCGCGGCAGCATACCGCTCGGTATTTGCGCCTGCCCAACTACGCCAACAGCGTACGTCGGCTTGGTTTTGCCGAGCAGGACCTGGCGAACGGAGGAAGTGATCAACTCGTCGATGCCATCGTTGCCTGGGGCGACCTGGACGCCGTAGCGCGACGGGTCAAAGAGCACTTAGACGCGGGCGCCAACCACGTGAGTGTCCACCTGATCACCCCGGAGCCGTCGACTATTCCCCTGGCGCAGTGGCGGGAGCTAGCATCCGCGCTTTTGAACTGACCCGACCCGCCCAGCGTTCCCTCTCCCTCAACTCCGACGTGCCTGGGCCGGAGCTGTGCGGGACGAGAAGTCGAAAGCGGCCAACAGGTTGTTGGCCCGGGCGTCGCGGTCGGACAGGGCCGCAAGGCCGTAGCGCCACTCGATGAGCTTCAGGATCGAGGTGGTGTCGTACAGGGTGTGGTCGACCAGACCCTTGCGTGCGTGCGGGGAGATGATGAGGGCGGGCACCCGGCCGCCCGGGCCCCAGCGGTCCACGGCCGGCGGCGGGACGTGGTCGTAGAAGCCGCCGAAGTCGTCGTAGGTCACGATGATCGCCGTGCTCGTCCAGTGGGGAGAACGCTTGACTCGTTCGATCAACTCAGCCGCGTGGCGCTCGCCGTCGATCAGAACAGCGTACCCGGAGTGCTCGTCGTAGGTGCCGAGCGGCTTGACGAACGAGACCGCTGGCAAGCTCCCCTCGCCCAGCGCGTCGAGGAGCTCGCTCTCGTCCTTGAGGTGGGCGGCTCGATCCGGCGTGCCCTCGGCGTAGCGCTCAAAGTAGACGAACGGCTGGTGATGAAACTGGAAGGTGCTGTCGGGCCGGCCGGCCAGTGCGTCGTTCCAGCCGCCCGCGTACCAGGCCCACGAGACACCCGCCTCGCTCAGGCGGTCGCCAATGGTTGGCAGCGTCTGAGGCGGCATCCGGTGTGCGTCGTCGACTTTAGCCATGTACGGTCGCGCGAATGGCTGGACGTTGTTCACCACGTAACCGTCCGGCGTGACGTCGCCATCCCTGGCGAGCCCGACGAGCCGTCCGGACGAATCGAACGTGGGCGCCGCGACCATGTCGGCGGGAGCGTTCGGCCAGACCGGCGTGCAGGCGCAGATCAGCCAGTGGTGGTTGTAGCCGGACCCGCCAAAGGCAGCCGTGAAGTAGTTGTCGGCCAGGGTGTACTCGCGGGCGTACGGATACAGCGGCAGCAGGCTGGTCTCGTAGTAGCCCATCACCAGCCCACCCACGTCGGTCCAGGCCACGAACTGGTCCATGCTGCCGCCGTTGATCTGGAGGTGGTACTGGTAGAAGCGGTGAATGGGCGATGGGATGACCTGGTCGGCCTGGGCGTACTTGTCGAGCTGGAACGGCGCGTTGGCGAGATTGGCGGGAAATCGCTCGTCGGGCTGGCCGGCCGTGGGTCCGTAGTTGTTGGCCGGGCGCGGCAGGATCGGGAAGATGGCGCCGCCAAGGTCCAGCTGGGCTACCGCCGCGCCAGGCCGGTCAAGGCCGTCGGCGCCCGGAAACTTGCCATACAGATTATCGAAGGCGTGGTTCTCCAGATAGATGATCACCAGATGGTCGATTTGGTCTTGCTGCGCGGCCCGCGCCGGGTCGGAGGGCAGTGACGGCGGCAGTGCGGCCGCCAGAAGGACCAGGGCCGCAAGGAGCCGACGAGCGTCACGCATGGTCTCAAACTGTACCATCGCAGCGTCGACTCGACACCTGGAGGCCAGGCGTGGATCAAGAAGGCAGGTCGTCTGTCCATAGCACCTACCGCGTGCATTTCAGCGACCCGCGACGTGAGCGGCTATTCCTCTCCTCAGTGGGCTTCCTCCTCACCTTCGCCGCCGTGCGGGTGATCACCCACGCGATTCGGGCTGGCATCGGGCCATTCCGCGACGTGGCCGCCGGCGGGACCCACATTCACCATCTCGTGTGGGGCATCCTGCTCCTGCTCGTGGTGGGCTACCTCTGGCTGATCCAGGCCGATCTCGGGGCGACCCGGCTCGCCGCTCGGCTCTCGGGCCTGACTGCCCTGCTGTACGGGATCGGCGCGGCGCTGACTTTGGACGAGTTTGCTCTGTGGCTCAATCTGGAGGACGTCTACTGGGAGCGCGAGGGCCGCGAGAGTATCGACGCGGTCGTGCTGTTCGGAGCAGTCCTTTCGGTTGGCCTGTGGGGTGGCCCGTTCCTGCACGCGGTGGCCTGGAGAATGGCGCGGGCGATGAGACGGCAAAACCCGGCCCCATAGCGCGCGACACTAGTCCCGCGGTCCGCATCCAGGCCGGTTGTCGCTCCACGCGGGCAGTGAAGGCTGGCCAGGAGTTCGGCTACATTTCCCCTTGGCACAGTCCTCGCCTGCCGAGCCGTGGTTGGCGCGGAGCAGCCTGCGCACGGGAGAACGGCTGATGAAAGCCTTGGTGGCAACCGGCGACGCGCAGACACCGATCGAGCCGCGGGAGGTCGACGAGCCGGCGGTGGGCCCAGACCAGCCGTTAGTGGAGGTACGCGCCTTGTCGCTCAACCGCGGCGAGCTGCGCCTGCTCGCCACTCGAGCCGCCGGCTGGCGTCCGGGCCAGGACATCGCCGGGGTGGTCGTGCGAGCCGCCGCCGACGGCAGCGGACCACCCCAGGGAGCGCGGGTGGTGGCGCTCGTGGACCAGGCCGGGTGGGCTCAGCGCGTGGCGGTGCCGTCCTCGCGCCTGGCAGTGCTGCCCGAGAGCGTCTCGTTTGCCGCCGCTGCCAGCCTGCCGGTCGCGGGGCTGACGGCCCTGCGCGCCCTGCGTCTAGGCGGGATGCTACTGGGACGGTCTGTGCTGGTGACCGGTGCGGCCGGCGGCGTGGGCCATTTCGCCGTTCAGCTCGCGGCCCGCTCGGGCGCCCGGGTCACTGGCGTCGCTCGCGGGGAACGGGCGCGGGGTCTGCGCGAGCTTGGCGCCTCCGAGGTGGTCACCCGCCTGGCTGACCTGGAGGCGCCTTTCGACCTGATCCTCGAGTCGACCGGGGGTGCCTCACTCACCACGGCGTTGAGGCTCGTCGGACGCGATGGCCTGGTTGTGCTGTTCGGCAACTCCTCGGGCGAAGAGAGCCAGGTGAGCTTCGCGAGCTTCGTGGGCCACCCCCACGCCCGCCTGTACGCGTTCTTCGTATACGAGTCGGGTGAGCCGCCCAGCTTCGGCGCCGACCTGAGGCTGCTGGCCTCCGAGATCGCCACCGGACACCTCAGGCCGCAGGTCGGCTTCGAGGGCACCTGGACCGATCTGCCGGGCGCGATGGCGGCCCTGCGCGAGCGACAGGTCGAGGGCAAAGCCGTGCTGCACGTCGAGCCATGAGCCGGCTCCGAGCCGACAGGTCGGTCACGCGACCGCGCGAGGCCTGGGGCAGGCATTGAAACGCTGGATTCGGCCCCGTGGCGCGTGAGCTTGTCCCGCGCTCGCTTGGCGGGGGACAAGCCCCCGCTCAACGCTCCGGCTCGGGAAGCTCCTCTCAGAACAGCAGCTAGTCGACAGCCAGCAGGACTTTGCCGGCCGCCTCGCGACTCTCCAGGGCGCGGTGCGCCTCGGCCACCTTGGCCAACGGTAGGACGCGGTCGATTCGAAGCCTCAGCTTGCCCTGCTCGTACCAGCCGAAGACGGCGTTGGCGCGCTCGAGCAGCTCCTGTCGGGTAGCGGTGAAGAAGGCCAGGCTGCCTCCGCTGATCGTCTTGGATGGGTTCTGGAGGGAGTTCGGGCTGATCGGATCGGCCGGGCCGCTCGCCGAGCCGAAAATGATCGCCTGGCCACGCACCCTGGTCGCCTGGAGGCTCTTGGCGAAGGTGTCCTTGCCGACGGAATCCAGCACGACGTCGACCCCGAGCCCGTCGGTCACCCGCTTGACCTCCTCGACGAAGTCTTGCTGGGTGTAGAGGATGACGTGGTCGGCTCCCGCCTCTCGCGCCAGGCGCGCCTTGGCCTCGGTGGAGACCGTGCCGATGACACGCGCGCCGGCCAGCTTGGCCATCTGAGTCGCAAGCTGGCCGACCCCGCCAGCCGCGGCGTGGATGAGCATCGTCTCGCCCGGCTTGGTCTCGTGAAGGGAATGGACCAGATAGTGGGCGGTCATCCCCTGGAGCGGCAGGGCCGCGCCCGCATCGAAATCGACGCCTTCGGACAGCGGGATCAGGCGGTCGGCCGGCACGGCGACGTATTCGGCGTACGAGCCGGGCACCCCGTTCCAGGCGACGCGGTCGCCGACCCGCGCCTCCGACACCTCGCGCCCCACCTCCTCGACCACGCCGGCCGCCTCCAGCCCGAGCGTCCAGGGGACAGAGGGCAGCGGATACTGGCCGCGCCGGTGATAGACGTCGACGAAGTTGAGGCCGGCCCTGCTGACCCGCACGACCACCTGGCCCTCCGCCGCGACCGGGCGCGGGACCTCGTCTAGCTGGAGTACCTCAGGTTCACCCTGTCTGTGAATCCGCGCCGCCTTCATGGTGTCTCCTTCCCCACCCGTGGGATTGTGCATCGACTACTTGGATAACAGTAGCCTGCATGACCAAATTCCGGTTTTTTCAGTCCCCTCTCCCTCTGGGCCCAGAGGGAGAGGGAAAGTGCGACGGCGGCCCTCTCCCAGACGGAGCGGGATGGTGCGACGGCGGGACCACAGCCAGTTCTGTACAAAGATCAGCCCTCTGGGAGAGGGAACAGGTCGCGGCCCCTGGCATGGATGCCCGCTAAAGGGAAGCGTAACGGAGGCAGCCAGCCAGCATGTCGCCTTGCTGCCTGAACGTCGCCTCCGTAGACTTGCCGCCATGCGGACCGGCTATCAGGCCGCGCGGCAGCCGGACCAGCGCCGCTGGCCTTTTGTGGGAGCGACGCCGCTCCTGGCTGCCGCGCTGGCGCTCTGGCTCTCGTCGCCAGCGGGCATCCGCTCCGAGCCCGCGCCCGCGGAGACGCCTCGCGCCCTGCAGGAAAGCGGCGACCTTCAGGCGCTCGTGATCGCCTACAAGGGTACGCTGCCGGACCACGACTCGCACGCATTCGTCGAGCCGGAGCCAGGCGAGGCGGTGCGGTTCCTGGCCGCCACGACCACCGCTCTTGGCGGGGACCTCGACGACGCGGCGAGCCGGTTCGACACGTTCGGTTACGACCTGGTGTCCTTTCTGGACCTGGGATCGAGCGTCTGGCAC
>WNGA01009575.1_pt1 | contig 20663 bp, 15 predicted proteins | sample 5400061 | NCBI WGS metagenome assembly WNGA01 (sample SAMN13153366, study PRJNA577476) | soil metagenome | isolation source: 100 cm soil or saprolite under grassland replicate 2 | place: USA:California | collected 2016-06-15
GTGGACGGGTGGAGCGGCAGGCGCAGGCGGCAGCGGCTCGGCCGCGGCCGGCGTCGGGCTGATCGCACCGACGGATGCAGGGCGCATGAAGTAGGCGGTCGTCACGCCGGTGGATACTGCGGTGACGCCGATGAGTGCCATACCCGCTGCGGCGAGCTTGAAGGGGTGCGTCATGTCGGCCTCCTCGTCGACCTAGCTGACTGTGAGACGACACGGCGAGCGGCGCTATTCGGTGTCAGCAGACGCGATGGCATTTCCTACACCGCCACCAATTGACACGACGTCTGCTGGCGCCCTAGAGTGCAACCCTCATGCGGCGACTCGTGCCGGCCCTCGCCTGCCTCGCCTGGCTCGGGCTTCCGAGCGCCGCGTCCGCCGACGGCCTCATGCTGATCCAGGCCGGCGCGTTCTGGATGGGCAGAGACGGTGGACCGCCGGAGGAGGCTCCGCTGCATCGCGTGTTCGTGACCGATTTCTGGATCGAGCGTCACAAGGTGACGAACGCCGAGTTCGCCGAGTTCCTCGACGCCCGCGGCTGGCTCTCGCCGGACGGCGAGCGACGCTTCGATCACGACGACGCGGACGCGCGGATCCACCGGAGCGCCGTCCACGCGCCTCGGGGGAACGGTGAAGGGCTCCGCTGGCGATCCGCCCCGGGCTTCGAGCGCCATCCCGTCGTCGAGGTGTCCTGGTTCGGCGCGCGCGATTACTGCCGATGGAAGGGACGGCGGCTGCCGACCGAGGCCGAGTGGGAGAAGGCCGCCCGTGGCGACGATGGGCGTCCCTATCCGTGGGGAGCCGCGGCGCCCTCGGCGGAGCTCGCGGTCTACGGTCGCCCGTACAACGCGACCGCCCCGACGGACGACCGGCCGCGTGGCGCGAGCCCGTACGGCGTCCATGACATGCTCGGCAATCTCCGCGAGTGGACAGCGACCATCCTCCGGCCGTATCCCTATAAGGAGCTCGACGGCCGTGAATCGTGGTCGGGCGAAGGTCGCGTCGTGGTCCGGGGGGCGAGCCACGACGACCCGGCCGAGGAGCTCAGCCTGACGCGACGTCGATCCTACGATCGACGCGGCGCCGCGGCGGGACATCACTTCGTGGGATTCCGCTGCGCGACCTCCGAGGATCTGGGAGGCTATTGAGGGGGATGACGATGGCCGCGCCGCTCGACGACCTGATCATGAACTATCCGCTGACGCTCACGCACTTCTTCGAGCGCACGCGACGACTGTTTCCGAAGAAGATGCTGGCGACTCGCGTGCCGGGCGTCGGGTTGGTGCGGTCGACCTACGCCGATTTCGCCGACCGCACCGCGCGGCTGGCCACCGCCCTCGCCGCGCTCGGCGTCAAGAAGGGCGATCGCGTGGGAACCTTCGCGTGGAACTCGAGCCGCCATCTGGAGGTCTACTTCGCGGCTCCCCTGATGGGCGCGGTGCTCCACACGGTCAACATCCGGCTCTCGGCCCGGGACATCAGCTACATCGTCAACCACGCCGGGGACCGGGTCCTGATCGTGGACGCCAGCTGCTGGCCGACGCTCGAGCCGATCCGCAAGGAGCTCACGACCGTCGAGCACGTCATCGTCATGAAGGACACCCCCACCGCCGAGATCCCGCCGGGAGCCCTGGACTACGAGGCGCTCGTGCGGGAGGCGCGGCCGATGACGGACTGGCCGCGCATCGCCGAGACCGACGCCGCGGGCATGTGCTACACGTCGGGGACGACCGGCAATCCCAAGGGCGCCGTCTACACGCACCGCGCGATCTTCCTGCACTCGTTCGCCTCGTCCATGACCGACGTGCTGGGCATCTCCGAGCGCGACGTCATCCTGCACATCGTGCCGATGTTCCACGCCAATGCCTGGTGCGTGCCGTTCGCCGGCGTGCTGAACGGCTCCGCCCAGATCTTCGGCGGCCCCAGTCCCCAGCCTCGCGACATCATCGAGATCGTCCACCACGAGCGCGTGACTCTCGTCGGCGCCGTGCCCACGGTGTGGATCGCCATCGACCAGATCCTGGAGCAGGAGCCGCAGTGGGACATCTCGTCGATCCGCTGCATCCCCATCGGCGGCTCGGCGGCGCCGCGCGCGCTGATCGAGAAGTTCGACAAGAAGTACGGCGCCTTCATGCTCCACGCCTGGGGCATGACCGAGATGACGCCGCTCGGGTCGGTGTGCCGGCTCAAGTCCGACATCGACGCGCTGCCCGACGAGGAGCGCTACGGGTATCGCGCCAAGCAGGGCCTGCCCGTGGCCGGGGTCGACTTCCGGATCGTCGACGACGCCGGCCGCGAGCAGCCGTGGGACGGCCAGGCGATGGGCGAGATCCAGGTCCGCGGCCCCTGGATCATCCGGTCGTACTACGACAATCCGGAGTCCGCCGATCGCTTCACCGCCGACGGGTGGTTCCGCACCGGCGACGTGGCCACGATCGATCCCGAAGGCTACGTGCAGATCACCGACCGCACCAAGGACCTCATCAAGTCGGGCGGCGAGTGGGTCTCGTCGATCGACGTGGAGACGATGATCATGGCGCATCCCAAGGTGCTGGAGGCCGCGGTCATCGCCGTTCCGCATCCGCGGTGGGTCGAACGGCCGCTCGCCTGCGTCGTGCCCAAGCCCGGCGTGGCCATCGATCCCGCCGAGATCCTCGAGTTTCTCCGGCCGAAGCTCGCGAAGTGGGCGCTCCCCGACGCCGTGGAGATCATCGACGCCGTCCCCAAGACGAGCGTCGGCAAGTTCGACAAGAAGGTCCTGCGCGAGCGCTACAAGAGCTGGAGCGCGAAGGAGTAGCCCGATGTCGACCGTCCCGACCGATCCGACGACCGCCGATCGTGTCCGCGCCCGTGAGCTGCGCCGGGTCGTCCGCGAGTCCCGCGCGGCCAAGCTCCAGCTCGTGCGCTTCCTGTATTGCGGCAACGACGGGGTGATCCGCGGCAAGGCCTGCCACACGCGCTTCCTGCCCTCGTTCCTCGAATCGGGCGTCGGGCTCACGGTGGCCATGCAGTCCTTCAACATGCTCGATCAGCTCGTCGCCGAAGGCTCCTTCGGTCCCGTGGGCGAGATCCGGCTCACCCCCGACCCCGCGACGTTCGTTCCCCTGCCCTACGCGCCGCACTCCGCGCGCCTGATCTGCGACATGCTCACGCTCGACGGCGAGCCGTGGGCCGCCTGCCCGCGGAGCTTTCTCAAGCGGATGATCGAGCGCGCGGCCCGCCGGGGCTTCACCTTCAAGGCCGCCTTCGAGAACGAGTTCACCCTCGCGCGCCGCGAGGGAGGCCAGTACGTCCCGCTGGACCGCAGCCCGTGCTTCTCGACGATCGGCATGGACTCGGCGGCGCCGGTGATGGCCGACATCATCGAGACGCTCGTCGCCCAGGGCGTCTACCCCGAGCAGTACTACGCGGAGCTCGGCCCCGGGCAGCAGGAGCTGCCCGTGCGCTACGCCGACGCGCTGCGGGCCGCCGACAACCAGATCACCGTGCGCGACACGGTCCGCGGGGTCGCCGCGCGCCACGGGCTGCTGGCGTCCTTCGCGCCCAAGCCCTTCGTCGACGAGGCGGGCAACGGCGCGCACATCCACTTCAGCCTGTGGCGCGCCGACGACGGGCACAATGCGTTCCACGATCCGCGCGAACCGTACGGGTTGTCGGAGACCGGTCGCGCGTTCATCGGCGGAATCCTCGCGCATCTGCCGGCCCTCGTCGCCTTGACCGCGCCGACCGTGAACTCCTACCGACGGCTGCAGCCACGGTTCTGGTCGAGCGCGTACACGGCGTGGGGCCCGGACAACAAGGAAGGCGCGCTCCGTCTACCGTCCTCGCCTCGGGGCACGGAAGCGGAGTCGATGAACTTCGAGCTGAAACCCTCGGACCCGTCGAACAACCCCTACCTCGCGCTGGGCGGCGTGCTCGCCGCGGGCCTCGACGGCATCGAGAACAAGCGCGACCCCGGCGAGCCGGTGCACGTCGACCCGGACACGATGTCGGAAGCCGAGCGCAGCCGCCGCGGCATCCACCGCCTGCCCACCTCGCTCGGCGCGGCCCTCGACGCGCTCGAGCGCGACGAGGTCCTGCGTGCCGCCCTCGGCGAGACCCTCGCCAAGGAGTTCGTGATCGTCAAGCGCTCCGAGGTCCGCGGCTTCGAGGGCAAGGACGCCGGCTTCGAGATCGAGCAGCACTTCTACAAGTTCTAAATGAAGCGACGCTGGCGCATGCTGACCCTGATCATTGCCGTCGTGGCCGCAGCGCCCGCGGTGGGACAGGAGCACACACGGGTGGACGGGACGGTCCAGTCGATCGTCGATCGGTCGCTGACGCTGCGCGCCGACCGGCCCATCGTCCTCGGTCCCCCGCTGCTTGGCCTGCCCATGGCGCCGGGATCGACGCCGCGCGCCCACGCCGGCCTCTACGTCGATCTCCGCCAGCTCGCGCCCGCCGAGTACGCGTCCATCCGGCCGGGTGACCGCATCACCGTGGCCGGCGTGATCTCGGACGATGGTCTCATCGCGACGTTCATCAGCCTGCGGCCGGGACCGCAATCCCCCTAGCCTGAGCACCGAGCGGCCCGTCGTCCTGTCCGGCCTGCCGATCGTCGACGGGCACGGTCATCCCCTCCTGCGCGATCCCGCCGACCTCTCGCTCGAGGCGTTCCTCGATCTCTTCACCGAGGGCCGTGCGGGCGCGATGCGCGAGCACGTCCGCCACACCGGCTACTACCGGCGCACCGTGCGTGCCCTGGCCCAGCGGCTCGGCGTGGCGCCGACGGCCGAGGCCGTGCTGGAGGCCCGCCGTCGGGTCGGAGCGGATGCCGCTCGCGCCCACCTCGACGAGGCCGGGGTGGAGACCCTGCTCGTCGATACGGGCTATCCACCGGACGCGATGCCCCTCGCCGAGATGCGGCAGCGGCTCGGCTGCGCCGTCCACGAGGTCGTGAGGATCGAGACGTGCGCGGAGCGGCTGCTTCCGCGCCGCCTGCCCTACGGCGATTTCGTGGAGGAGTTCCGGCGGAGCCTCCTCGGCGCCGCCCCCGGCTGCGTCGCCTTCAAGACCATCGTCGCCTATCGCTCGGGACTCGACGTCCGCGCGTGGAGCGTCGACGAGGGCGCCGCCTCGTACGCGCGGGCCCTCGCCGCGATCTCTCCCGACGGCCGCGTCAGGCTGACCGACAAGCCCGTCCTCGACCGGCTCGTCGAGGTGACGCTGGAGGTGGCGCGCGAGACGGGGCGGCCGCTCCAGGTGCATGCGGGCTTCGGCGACCCCGACATCGACCTCCTGCGCGCGAACCCGCTGCTCCTGGGTCCGATCCTCGAAGATCCCCGGTGGGCGGAGATCCGCGTCGTCCTGCTGCACATGGCGTATCCCTACGCGCGGGAGGCCGCGTTCATGGCCGCCGTGTGGCCGCAGGTCCACCTCGACCTCTCCCTCGCCCTGCCCTTCCTCGGTCCCGGCGCCGTCCCGCCCCTGATCGAGATCCTGTCGCTCGCGCCCTCGAGCAAGCTCATGTACGGCTCCGACGTCAGCGCGCTGCCGGAGCTGTTCGCGATGTCGGCGACGTGGGCACGATCGGCGCTCGGCGAGGCGCTCGGCTGGCTCGTCGAGCGTGACGGCCTGTCTCGGATGGAAGCCATCGACATCGGCGGCGCGATCCTCGGAGGCAACGCGACCGCGCTCTATCATCTCCGCGCTTCGGCCTGAGGACCGTCCGCTTGCCGCACCGCGTTGGCCGCGTTGGCGACGGCCGGGAAGCGGTCCTATGATTCGCTTAGCCCCACAAGGGTCCGTCCCGGGCTTGTTGTGCGAGCCGCAGCGAGCCTACGAAAGGAGCGCGAATCATGACCGCTCGACCCGGCATCCCAACCATCCCGACCTCGGCCTCGGCCGAACTCGCCGTCGACACGGCGCCCGTTCTCGATTTCTCACGGATCTATCAGCAAGGATTCGTCGCCGGTCTCGTGGGGGCGGCGACGGTCGCCCTGTGGTTTCTTCTCGTCGACACTCTCAATGGCCGTCCGTTCTACACCCCGACCGTGCTGGGCACGGCGCTGTTCCGGCACGGCTCCGGACTCGGTTCTCCGGACGGCCTGCCGATCTCGTTCGAGATGGTCTGGATGTTCACCTGGGTGCATGGCCTCGTCTTCGCCGCCATCGGAGGCATCGCCTCTCGCCTGCTCGCCCTGGCCGAAGGGAACCCGAGTGTCGGCTTCGGGATTCTCCTGTTGTTCGTGGTGTTCGAGTTCGGCTTCACGGTCGCCGCGATGGTGCTCGCGGCCCCGGTTCTGCTCGCGCTGACATGGCCGGCCGTGCTCATCGCCAATCTGCTGGCGGCGGCGGCGATGGGAGGATATTTCCACCTGGTACACCCGGAGCTCCGGATGAGACCGTAAGCGCGTTCGTCTTCCACGCGCTCGCCGGCGCGTAGTGTCTCAGTTCGAACCCTGACTGCCCGTTCGCCGGGCGGGAGAGACGGGTGGGCCTTCGGAAACCCGATCGGACCGGCTAGCAGTCCGCCTGAATGTCGGTAACCGGTACGCCTGTCACGACGTACTACGACGGGTTCCCCAAGGCCCACCCGTCTCTCCCGCCCTCCCCGCGGCGCTCGGGCCGCGCAGTCGTGCATCGAAGGACGCTCGTGGAATTGACCGACGATCACGGCCGCACTCAAGCCTGTCGTAGGAAGGTTGGGGGCACGCACTCTCTTCAGGTCGCGCACGAGCGCCTCGCCACTCGAGTCGTCGATCCGACCGTGAGCACCGCGGAGAGGGCGGGCGGGGTGGGTGGGGCCGTGGGAAACCCGTCGTCGTACGTCGGGACAGGCGTACCGGCAACCGACCGGCGGGCGGTGGGCCAGACAGTCCGATCGGGTTTCCCACGGCCCCACCCGCCCCACCCGCCCGGTGGATCGGCGGCGATTGGGTCGCCATAGTTTCGAACTGAGACACTACGCGCCGGCGGCGGCATTCCTTGACAGGACAGACGCGCCTGTCTACAGTCGTCCGACGTTTGCTCCACGCCAACCCAGCGGTTTCGGCCGCTCTGACCATCAAGGAGGACCCATGGAGGTCACTCGTCGCCAGTTCGTGACGGGCACTGCCGGCCTCGCCGGCATCCTCGCCGCCCGCGTGCCGCCCGCTCGGGGCCAGCAGCGGGAGATCTCGTACCTGTGCTGGAACAACTTCGCGCCGGCCTCGGACAAGAAGCTCGCGGAGATCGGCCAGCGCTTCACCAAGGACACGGGCATCAAGATCAAGATCGACCACATCGCGGCGCCGCAGCAGCCCGCCAAGTACGCCTCGGAGGTGCAGGTGCAGGCCGGCCACGACCTGGTCGAGATGCGCATGCACTTCCCCTGGCTCTACGAGCCGCAGCTCGTCGACGTGTCGGATCTCGTGGCCGACCTCGAGAAGAAGTACGGCAAGGTCATCTCCTCGGCCCGCGAGGCGGCGTACGTCCACACGACGTGGCGCGCGGTCCCGCAGTACCACGCCCAGTTCGTGTGCTGCTACCGCGAGGACCTCTTCAAGAAGGCCGGGCTCAAGGTGCCCGAGACCTGGGAGGACCTCTACCCCATCGGCAAGGAGCTCAAGAAGATGGGGAACCCGCTGGGCATCGCCATCAGCCAGAACTACGACACGATCTCCACCGGCTACGCCGTGATGTGGTGCCACGGCGCGCTGGAGATCGACAAGGACGGCAAGACCGTCCGCATCAACTCGCCGCAGACCGCGACCGTCGTCGAGTGGTACAAGAAGATGTACAAGGACTGCATGGACCCCGAGGTCCTGTCGTGGACCGACGCCAGCAACAACGAGTCGCTCCAGCAGGGCAAGGCGGGGTGGATCCACAACCCGGTGAGCGCCTACATCGTGGCCCGCGACCGGAAGCTGCCCTCGGCCGACGGCATCAACCACCACCGGAGTCTCTCCGGCCCCGCCGGCCGGCACGAAACGGACGCGCCCCGCTCGATCGGGATCTGGAAGTTCTCGAAGAACGTCGAGCCCGCCAAGGAGTGGATCCGGTATCTGCTCGGCAAGCGCGAGGTCTACGACGAGTACATCATGTCTGGCTCGGCCTTCAACCTGCCGGTCTTCGCCAACCTCCAGGATCACCCCGTGCTCAAGACCGACCCCAAGTACGTCCACCTCAAGAACGAGGGGGCGCAGTACCACACCTACGGCTGGCCGGCCCCGCCGAGTGACAAGGTGCAGCTCATCACCAACTCCTTCATCCTGCCCAACATGCTCGCCAAGGCCGTGACGGGGACGTCCACCAAGGACGCGGTGGCGTGGGCGGAGGGCGAGATGAAGAAGGTGATGGCGGGGTAGCCCGGTGGCCATCGGCACCCTCCCCGTCCCGGCCACCGCGCGCCTGCCGTGGCGGGCGCGCATGCACGAGTGGCTCGACCGCGAGCAGAACCTGGGCCCGCTGTTCATCACGCCGGCCCTCATCCTGATCCTGCTCCTCGTGGCCTATCCGTTCTGCATGGCGCTCTACTTCTCGCTGTCCAACGCCTTCATCGGCCGCCCCAGTCACCTGATCGGGATCCGGAACTTCATCAACCTCTGGCAGAGCGACGCCTTCCGCCAGACGTTCCAGAACGCCTTCGTCTTCACGGGCGCCGCCGTCGCGGCCAAGATCGTGCTCGGCATCTCGCTGGCGCTCCTGCTGAACCAGCAGCTCTGGTTCAAGCGCCTGATCCGCGGCGCCGTGCTCCTGCCCTGGGTCATCCCGACCGCGCTGTCGACCCTCGGCTGGTGGTGGATGTTCAACTCGCTGTACAGCGTGGTGAACTGGACGCTGATCGCGCTGGGCATCGTCGACCCGCCGGGCCCGAACTGGCTCGGCCAGAAGTACTACGCGATGACCGCGGTCGTGCTCGTGAACATCTGGCGCGGCCTGCCCTTCTTCGCGATCACCATCCTGGCCGGGCTGGTCGCCATCCCCAAGGAGCTGTACGAGGCGGCCCAGGCCGACGGGGCCGGGCCGTGGGCGCGCTTCTGCTACGTGACGCTGCCCATGCTCAAGGGGGTCCTGGCCATCGTCATCCTGTTCTCGACGATCTTCACGTTCAGCGAGTTCAACATCGTCTACGTGCTCACGCACGGCGGGCCCATCAACTCCACGCACCTCTTCGCCACGCTCTCCCGGCAGGTCGGCCTCGAGAGCGGCCGCATCGGTGAGGGCTCGGCCATCTCGCTCTATCTCTTCCCGGTGCTCATGTTCGTCGTGTACGCGCAGCTCCGGTACGTGCGCAAGCAGGTGAACTGATGTCGCGGCGGCAGTTCTGGAACAAGGTGCTGATGCACGTGCTCTTGGTGCCGTTCCTGATCTTCGCGGTGTTCCCCTTCTATCACATGGCGCTGACCTCGCTGAAGACGGACCGCGAGCTCTACGACCGGCAGGCGGTGCCGCTGCTCATCCGCCAGGGGGCCACCCTCGAGCACTACACGAAGCTTCTGTGGGAGAGCGAGTTCCTCACCTGGACGAAGAACAGCCTCCTGGTGACGCTGCTCGCCACGGTCGTGTCGCTGGTCATCGGCACCGTCGCCGCCTACGCGCTGGCCCGCCTGAAGTTCTTCGCCGTGGGCAGCTTCGGCACCGGCATCTTCGTCACCTATCTGGTGCCGACGTCGCTGCTCTTCCTTCCGCTCGCCCAGGTCGTGAACTGGCTTGGGCTGGCGGATTCCAAGTGGGCGCTCGTGGTCACCTACCCCACGTTCCTCGTCCCGTTCTGTACCTGGCTCCTCATGGGATACTTCCGCACCGTCCCCAAGGAAGTGGAGGAGTGCGCGATGGTCGACGGCGCGACCCGCATCCAGGCGCTGACCCGCATCGTGCTCCCCATCGCGATCCCCGGGCTGGTCTGCGCGGCGCTCTTCGCCTTCACGCTGTCCTGGAACGAGTTCATCTACGCGCTGACGTTCACCTCGTCGTCCGACCAGATCACGGCGAGCGTCGGCGTCACCAGCGAGCTGATCCGGGGCGACATCTACTTCTGGGGCCAGCTCATGGCCGGCGCCGTCCTCGGCTCGGTCCCGATCGTCATCCTCTACGTCTTCTTCCTCGACTACTACGTCTCGGGGCTCACCGCCGGCGCCGTGAAGTAACCTCGTCGCGGGAGACGCGCGATGCCAGAAGTTCCCGAAACCCGGTACGCGAAGAGCGGCGACATGCATATCGCGTATCAGGTCTTCGGCACCGGCTCACTGGATTTGGTCTACGTCCCGGGGTTCGTGTCGCATCTGGAGCACCAGTGGCAGAACCCGCGGTGGGCTCACATGCTCCGGCGGCTCGGTTCCTTCGCCCGCGTCATCATGTTCGACAAGCCCGGCACCGGTCTCTCGGATCGGCTCGCCTCCATCCCGACCCTCGAGCAGCGAATCGACGACGTGCGAGCCGTCATGGATGCGGTCGGCTCCGAACGCGCGGCGTTCTTCGGTGTCTCCGAGGGCGGACCGATGAGCATCCTATTCGCCGCCACGCACCCGCAGCGGACGTCGGCGCTGATTCTCTACGGCACCTACGCGCGACGGATGTGGGCGCCGGATCATCCGTGGGGACGGACGGAGGCGGACATGCGCGCGATCCTCGAGCGCATGGAGCGTGATTGGGGGAAAGACGCGAACCTCGACCTCTGGGCGCCGAGCGTCGCGAAGAACGAGGAGATTTCTCGAGCCGTGGCGACGTACTGGCGTCTCGCGGCGAGTCCCGGCGCGGCCCTGACGATCCTGCGGCTGACCACGGAAATCGACGTCCGACACGTCCTTCCCGTCATCGGGGTGCCCACGCTGGTGATGCATCGCACGGGCGATCGGGTCACGCGTCTCGAACAGGGACGCTACCTCGCGGAGCACATCCGCGGCGCGAAGTTTGTCGAGCTGGCCGGCGAGGACCACGTCCCATCGATCGGCAACGGCGACGCGATCATCGACGAGATCGAGGAGTTCCTGACCGGCATCCGACCGTCGGACACGGACCGCGTGCTCGCCACGATCCTGTTCACCGACATCGTCGGGTCCACCGAGCGCGCGCTCGCCCTCGGCGATCGCCGGTGGCGCGAGCTGCTCGAGCGGTACTACGGCGTGGCGCGACGCGAGCTGTTGCGGTTCCGCGGGCGGGAGATCGACACCGCCGGTGACGGGCTCTTCGCCGCGTTCGACGGGCCGGCTCGGGCCATTCGTTGTGCGTGCCGGATTCGTGACGAGCTGCGCCCGCTCGATCTCGAGATCCGCAGCGGCCTGCATGCCGGTGAGTGCGAGGTCGTCGGCGAGAAGATCGGCGGCATCGCGGTCCATATCGGCGCGCGGGTGGCGGCGGCGGCCGCTCCCGGCGAAGTCCTCGTGTCGAACACCGTCAAGGACCTCGTCGCGGGCGCCGGCATTGGATTCAAGGAGCGCGGGACGCACGTCCTCAAGGGTCTGCCGGGAGAGTGGGCGCTCTTCGCCGTCGCGGGCGTGGCCTGACCGAGCCTCCTACGCTTCCTCCCAGCGGAAGCGGGCGAGGGCGAGGACGGCGAAGAGCGCGGCAAAGCCGAGCAGGATCAGCGTCGGGATCATCGCCGCGGACAATCCCAGGCCGCGCCAGGTCATGGCGTCGAGGCCGTCGACGGCCCAGCGCGCGGGCACGACGACGGTCAGGCGCTGGAGCCAGGCGGGAAACACGAAGGTCGGGACCCAGGCGCCGCCGAGCATCACCATCAGCAGCACCGCGAAGGTCGTGACCCCGCGCGCCGTCGCCGGCGTGCGACCGACCGCCGCCACCAGCACCCCGAACGTCGCGGCCATCAGCGAGCACGCGACGGCGACACCGAGGAATCCGAGCACGCTGCCCGAGATCCGCACGCCGAAGACGAGCATGGCGAAGCCGAACGAGACGAGCAGCGTCATCAGCGCGATGACCGTTCCGCTCGCGGCCTTGCCCGCGAGCAGCGCGTAGCGCGAGACGGGCGCGCTCCGGAGCCGCTTCCACAGCCCCCGCTGGCGCTCGAGCAGCAGCTCGATGCCCAGGTTCGCGGTGGCGAACAGGAGGAACTGCACGCCCATGCCGGCGAACGAGTGGGCGTAGCCGTTGTAGGCGACGCCGGCGCCCGCGGTGACGGCCTCCGTGCGTACGGTGTACGGCAGCGTGAGGCCGGGCGTCGAGCCCGCGGCGCCGCTTCGCTCCCGCTCGGCGACGAAGTCCCGCGTCGCCGTCAGCACGTTCCGGAGCCGCCGCCGCTGCTCCTCCGGCATCGTCGATGCGTCGAGCCGCTCGAGCGTCTCGCCGACGATCCGCCGGCCGCTCTCGCCGCCGAACATCGCGCGGCTCACCGCCTGCATCGCGTGCTCGGTGAAGATGCCGCGGACCATGGCCACCTCGGCCGTGTGTGAGGGGTCATAGAGCACGTCGACTTGCGGCTTGTCGCCGCCGCCGAAGAACGCCCGGCCCGCCCGGTCGCCGAACCCCGCGGGAATGACGATGGCGACGCTGCTGGCGCCCCGGCGCACGCGCGCACGCGCCTCGGCGGCGGTCGCCGTCGTGACCGCCAGGTTCGCGTCGCTCCGCGCGTCGGCGACGAGCGCGGCCGAGAGCGCGCTGCCGTCCTCGTCGACCACGGTCACGGCGATCCGCGCGGGCTCGGCGGGGCGGCTCGGGCCGGGAAAGATGGCGCCGAAGAACGAGGCGATCACGATGGGCAGCGCGAAGCTCATGATCACCGACCGCCGGTCGCTGAAGAAGAGCCGCAGGTCCTTGCGGACCATCGCCAGGATCGGGACGAGTGCCGTCAATCCCTGAGACTCCGCCCTGTCAGGGTCAGGAAGACCGACTCCAGCGACCGGGGCCGGTCGTCGGTGGTCCCGGCGACGCCCGCGTAGAGGCCGGCGAGGGTGTCGTCGGCGATCACGCGGCCGTGATCGAGGACCACGATGCGGTCAGCGAGGCGCTCGGCCTCCTCCATGTAGTGGGTGGTGTAGAGCAGGGCCTTGCCCCGGCGCTTGAGGATCTCGAGGTTCTCGAAGATCGCGTTGCGGCTCTGCGGATCGACGCCATCGTGCAGGAGGCCGGCGGCCAGGTTGAGCCGCCGCTTCATCCCGCCGCTGAAGGACTTGACGCGATCGCGCCCGCGCTCGGTGAGGCCCACCAGCTCCAGGCTGGCCGCGATGGCCGCGTCGAGCGCGTCCCCCGTCAGCCGGTAGAGCGCGCCGAAGAAGCGGAGGTTCTCGCGCGCCGTGAGCTCGTCGTAGAGTGCCAGGTCCTGGGGGACGAGCCCGATCCGACGCTTGAGGAGATCGGTGTCGCCGGTCAGGGGTCGCCCGCCGATTCTCACCTCGCCGTGGTCGGGCGTGACGAGGCCCGCGATCATCGACACCGTCGTCGTCTTGCCGGCGCCGTTTGGGCCGAGCAGTCCGACGAGCTGCCCGGGAGCCACCGCGAACGACACGTCGCTCACCGCGACCAGGTCGCCGAAGCTCTTCCTCAGATTCTCGACGCTCAGCACGCTCATCATCTCGGACGCCCGCATCATCGCACGCGCGCTCGGGCCGACGACGGCAATCGGACGAACGGCCGGAAATCGGCGACGAGAGGTCGCTGGACGATTCTGGGCCGCAGGAACCTGTCGGAGTATTTCGAGGGGCGCCACGGCTTCGCCGGGGCGTCCCGAGCGAAACGGGGGGCTTCGGGGGCTTTGCCCACAAGGCAAAAGCCATCCGTAGAGCTACGGACTAGCGGAGCCAGGGTCCACAGTGCTGTAATCGACCCCGCGACACAGGAGGATCGTATGCGTAACGCTCCGACAGGCGCCGGGCTCGACACGCGTGCCCTGATCGCGAAGAGCGTAACGCTCCAAGCGGCGACCGCCGCAGAGATCGCTCGATCGCGGGAGCTGGTCGGGCACATTGGCGAGTTGCTGTGTCGCTATCCCTTCATCTGGCTCATCGCCGGGGGCTCCGAACAGGGCACCTGTGATCTCACCGCTGTCATACAGGCGAAAATCGCCAGAGGGACCCTCCCGAGCACGCGCCCCTCGCAAGTCTGGGCCGGCAGTGGGAGGGGTGGTCTCTGCAACGCCTGCGATCAGCCGATCCCGCCTACCGATATCGAATACGAAGCCGACGTCGACAACGGCGTCTTTCGGTTTCACCGGGGATGCTTTGACGCTTGGCATCAGGAACGAGCCGGGCAGATGGCGCCGCCGATTTCCGGTGGCTCGGACATGGAAGACGTGGCCTCGCTTCTCTTGTACGGTGGCAAGGGGCTCTGTACGGAGTGCATCTCGGCCAAGACGGGCATCGCCCCTGACAATGTGGGGCTCTTGGTCGGCAACTTGGGTAGCACGGTGCGCGTTCACCGCGCCTATGCCGTATGCTTCCGTTGCCTCCACGATACCGAAGTATTCTCGCTGGTCTAGGGCGACAACGACGGTACGCAGCCGACATGAAACGGCCAGACCGACACTACTGAGGGACCTCGTCGAGAACCTGTAACAGTTGTTCGGGTCGATGGGCTTCACCAGATGCCTGTGGACGCCCGCTTCCGAAGCCCGGTCGGGCTCGCCTATGCTGAGCGTTCTCTCCGCCGCTTGGTGCGACGACGACGCTGGCGGCCAGAACTCGCGCTTGATCTCCCGGTCGTAACACTCGGCGGTCTTAGGCCCTGTATCGCGCTCCAACGATGGTCCGCGCCTTGCACCTGTCTATCAGCGTCTCCAGCGCCGGTTGCTGGCACGGGTAACCGAACGTCTGCGTCGATCCACGGCGACACACAGTGAGGATGTGTCTGTTCGCTCGTAGACAACCGCCAAAAAGAAAGGGCCAGTGCGGACTACCATCGTTCTCGCCGAGCCCCAGTACCTGGTCCGTCGCGGGATCCGGTGCTTAGTCGAGAGGGAAGCGAACTTCAAAGTCGTAGGCGAGGTTACGGACGGCCTCGAGGCCGTCCGTCTTGTCCAGCGCCTCAAGCCGCGCGTTCTGATCGTGGACGTGGCGATACCAGGGCTGAACGGCATCGAGACCACCCGCCAGGTGCATCAGCAGTCGCCGACGACAGCCGTCATCGTGCTCTCGACGTTCTCGCACGAGCAGTACGTCATCCAGGCGTTGAAAAACGGCGCGTCGGGATACGTCGTGAAGCATGCGAAACCCGCTGAACTGATGCGCGCGATCCGGGAGGTCGTCGCCGGGCGCTGTTATCTGAGCGAGCCACTGTCCGAGCGTCCCTTGCAGACTTGGCTGCAGCGAGCAAAGAGCGCACCGCGCGACACCTACGAGACACTGACGCCGCGGGAGCGCGAGGTGCTTCAGCTCGTTGCCGAGGGCCACAGCAGCGTCACGATCGCCAGTCGCTTGTCGATCGGCCGTCGCACGGCCGAATCGCACCGGGCGAACATCATGCGCAAGCTGCACCTCGGCAATCAGATCAACCTCATCCTCTTCGCGATTGCGCGCGGTATCGTGGCGTTGCCTTCGGACCCTCTGCGTGATTTGCCGAGGCCCACGCGGCGGGCGCCGAAAAGATTCCCGGTTCCCGGCGAAGTAGGCGTAACCTCCATCACCCGTAGCCTTACGGATTGACGCACCACGTTGCCGCGTCTATAGATGCCTTAGATGCCTTTGAAGTTAGTGCTTCCAGTATTTGGCGACCGCTCGACCAGGCCGGGGTGAATTTCGACGATGAATCGCTCAACCGTGAGAGCGTGACAGCCATGTTCAGGGAACCGCGCCCGCATCGCACCCTTCGGATCGGGTGAAGACCCACCCGATGAAACGGAAGACCCCACGCAAGAAACCAGCTCCGCCGCACGCGCGCAAACCGTTGCGGGACGCAGTCACGCAGAAATCTGCGCACGCCGATGACCCCTCGGAGCGGTTGGCGAAAACTCCGTTCCCGATCGTCGGCATCGGCGCCTCCGCCGGCGGCCTCGAAGCCTTCAGCCAACTGCTCAGAGCACTCCCCGCCGACACCGGCATGGCCTTCGTGCTGGTCCAGCACCTGGACCCCAAGCACGAGAGCCATTTGCCCGAGGTCCTGTCCAGGACCACGGCGATGCCCGTCCTCGCGATCACCGACCGCCTGCGCGTGGAGCCGGACCACGTCTACGTGATTCCGCCGAACGCCGACATGATGATCCGCGGCGGCGTCTTCACGCTCACATCGCGCGCCAAGGTCGACCACTACAAGCCGATCGACCACTTCTTTCGCTCGCTCGCACAGGAGCAGGAAGGTCGCGCGCTCGGCGTGGTGTTGTCGGGGACCGGTTCGGACGGCACGCTCGGCCTCCGCGCGATCAAGGCAGAGGGCGGCATCACGTTCGTCCAGGACGAGAGCTCTGCGAGGCACCCCGGAATGCCCCAGAGCGCGCGCGGGGTCGCTGACTTCGTGCTGCCCCCCGCAGGGATCGCCCGCGAGCTGGCGAGGATCAGTGGCCACGCCTACGTGAACCAGGCGTTGCCGGCGTTGCCATCCCCCACCGGCGCCGGCCAGCCGGAAGAAGGGGCTGACGTCAGCGCCGTCCTCCGTGTGCTGCGCACCGCCACGGGCGTCGATTTCGCGCAGTACAAGCCGGCCAGCATCCGGCGCCGGATCACTCGCCGCATGCTCCTGCAGAAGATCGACGACCTCGCGACGTATGCCCGGTACCTCCGGCAGACGCCCCACGAAGCGCAGGCCCTGTACGACGACATCCTCATCAAGGTGACGGCGTTCTTTCGGAACCCGGAAGGGTTCGAGGCTCTCAGGCGGAGCGTCTTCCCGAGCCTCGTGAAGGGGCGGGCTTCCGACGAGCCCATCCGGATCTGGGTGCCGGGCTGCGCCACAGGCGAAGAGGCCTACTCGCTCGTGATCTGCCTGCTGGAGTTCCTCGGGGAAACGAACAGCCATCTCCCGATTCAGATGTTCGCCACCGACCTGAGCGCCGCCGCGGTCACCCGGGCCAGGGCCGGGAGGTTTCCCGCGAGCATCGAGAACAAGATCTCGGCGGCCCAGCTGCGACGGTTCTTCGTCCTGACGGATGGACGTTATCAGGTCAGCAAGGCCATCCGAGACGTCTGCGTCTTCGCGCAGCAAGACCTGACGAGGGACCCGCCGTTCTCGAAGCTCGATTTAATATCCTGCTGCAACGTACTGATCTATCTCAACGCCGCGCTACAGGAGCGCCTCCTTCCGATTCTCCACTACGCGCTGAAGCCCACCGGCTTCCTGAAGCTCGGCCCATCCGAGAGCGTCGGCCGGTTCACGGACCTTTTCTCGGCCGTCGACAAGAAGTACAGGATCTACGCGCGGAAACCGGGACCTTCGGGCCACCTCGGCTTCGGCCTCACCGTCGGCGACCGGATTGCTGCTCCGACTGGCGAGAAGCAGAAGGAGGAGGGCTGGAGCGCGGCGGCGATCGAGAAGGAGGCCGACCGTCTCATCCTGGGGCGATATGCGCCGGCGGGCGTCATTGTGAATCGCGACATGGAGATCGTGCAGTTCCGCGGAAAGACCGGCCCTTATCTCGAGGCGACGCCGGGCGCGGCGAGCTTCGACCTGTTCAAGATGGCGCGGGAAGGCCTGTCGTCCGCACTCCGTCAGGCCGTCAACCGGGCGGCCAAGAGCGGTGGCCGGCTGAAGGCGGAGGGCCTCCGGGTCAAGACGAACGGCGGGACCCGGGAGGTCAGCCTCGAGGTGATCCCGATCGGGCCGGCAGAGACGGTGAAGGGCCGCCACCATCTCATCCTGTTCTTCGAGGAACGCGTCGGGGGCGTCCCGCCCGTGCCTGCGCGCGGGCGCGCGCCTAAGCTGAGGCCGGCGGGCGAGCGTCGGGTGGAGGAGCTCGCCGCCGCTCAGCGTCTCCAGGCCATCAGCGAAGAGCACGACGCGGCCTTGGAGGAGCTCCGTGCCGCCACCGAGGAGGCGCAGTCGAGCAACGAGGAGCTGCAGAGCACGAACGAGGAGTTGGAGACCTCCAAGGAGGAGCTGCAGGCGACCAACGAAGAACTGACCACCCTGAACGACGAGATGAACAGCCGGAACCTCGAGCTGAGCCAGGTCAGCAACGACCTCGGCAACCTCCTCACGAGCACCCACGTCCCGATTATCATGGTAGGGTCCGATCTCCGCATCCGTCGCATGACGCCGGTCACCGAACGGGCCCTCAACATCGCCCCGGGCGACGTCGGGCGGCCGATCGGGCACCTCAGGCTCAGCGTCGAGGTGCCGGACCTGGAAGCGCTCCTCAGGGAAGTGATCGAGACCCTGACCGTCCAGGAACGCGAGGTCGAGACCCGGGACGGCCGCTGGTATTCGGTGCGGGTCCGGCCCTACCGGACGGCCGACAACAAGATCGACGGCGCGGTGATCTCGTTCGTCGACATCGACGCCATCAAGCGGGGCTTCGAGGAGGCAAAGGTGGCGCGCGACCAGGCGCAGGCCATCATCGCGACCGTGCGCGAGCCGCTCGTGATCCTCGACGCCGACTTCCGCGTGGTGACGGCGAACCGGTCGTTCTACGAGACCTTCCAGGTGCGGCGCGAGGAGACGGAGCGTCGGTCCCTTTTCGACATCGGGGCCCGCCAGTGGGACATCCCGCGGTTGCGGACGCTGCTGGAGGAGGTCCTGCCGCGGGACAGCGTCTTCGAAGACTTCGAAGTCGAGCACGATTTCGTTGCGATCGGGCGGCGAACGATGCGCCTGAACGCCCGCCGTATGCTCTCGGCGCCGGGCCAGCCGGCCCTGGTCCTCCTGGCCGTCGAAGATGTCACCGGGATGAAGACCCTCGAGCGCGAGCGGGGTATGCGCGCAGCGGCGGAGGCGACGACCGTGGCCAAGGACCAGTTCCTCGCGGTCCTGTCGCACGAGCTGCGCACGCCGCTGACCGCGATGCTGGGGTGGACCCGGATGCTGCGGACGCGGAAGCTGGACCAGGCCGCTTCGGCGCGGGCCCTGGATGTGATCGAGCGCAACACCCTGCTGCAGGTGCGCATGATCGAGGACCTCCTCGATGTGTCGCGCATCGTCGCGGGCGCCCTGCGTCTCGAGACGCGCCCCATCATGGTCGCGCCGGTCGTGGAGGCGGCGATCGCGGCGATGCAACCGGCGGCCGAGGTCAAGGGGGTTCTGCTGCAGGGCGTCCTGGACGAGAACGCCGGCCCGGTCCGTGGCGACCCGAGCCGCCTGCAACAGATCGTCTCGAACCTCGTGTCCAACGCGATGAAGTTCACGCCGAGCGGAGGTCGCGTCGACGTTCGCGTCGCGCGCCGGGAGTCCGCCGTCGAGATCAGCGTATGCGACACCGGCACGGGAATCACGACCGAACAGCTCCCAGGTATTTTCAGCCGGCCCAGCGTCGTGCATGCCAGCGCGAAGTCTCATGGAAGTGGTCTGGGGCTCGGGCTCTCCATCGTTCGTCATCTCGTGGAGCTCCACGGCGGGGCCGTCCAGGCCACGAGCGCCGGGCCCGGACAGGGCGCGACCTTCACCGTGACGCTCCCGCTGACGGACGAACGTCCCGCTCACGAGGCGGAGGCCCGGCGGATCGCGGCCAGAGACCTTGCGGCCAGTCACCTTCCGGCGCTCGACGGTGTCCGGGTCCTCGTCGTGGACGACGAGGCCGACACGCGAGAGCTACTCACAACGATCCTCGCGCAATGCGGAGCCGAGGTGACCGCCGCGGAGAACGCCCGGGCGGCGCTGGAGGCGCTCGAACAGGAGCCGTTCGATGTCCTGGTCAGCGATATCCGGATGCGAGAAGAGAACGGTTACGATCTGATCCGCAGCGTCAGGGCGCTCGACGCCGAGCGCGGCGGGCGGATCCCCGCGCTCGCGCTTACCGCGTACACCAGGATCGAAGATCGAGAGTCCGCGCTCTCGGCCGGCTTCCAGCAACACGCCGCCAAGCCGATCGAACCGGCCGAGCTGGCGGCAGCGGTCGCAACGCTCGCCGGGCGCAGCGAACTGAAGCGCGGCGATTGAGGCCCAGTCGCCTGGCTTTGTTGGGCAAAGCCGGCTTGGGGGCCCGCTCGGGGCCCCCCTTCAAGGAAAAATGCCGAGCTCCAGGTACGAGATCGCGACCTTGTTCAGCGCGCTGAGAAAGGCCGCGGTTCGAAGATCCGTGATGCGCGGGTCGCAGCGCGCCAGCTCGCGGATCTGCTGGTGGGCGGCGACCATCGTCTCCTCGAGCCCGGAGTTGACGAGGTCGATCTCCTCGGGCCCGTGGACGATCACACGTCGCTCGGCGTCGGGGAAGGACTGGCCGGTGGCCTTCTCCACGGCCCGTAGCATGCGGTCGAAGGACGACTCCTCGAAGCGCTTGCCCACGCGTCCGAAGCGGACGTGCGAGATGTTCTTCACCCATTCGAAGTACGACACGGTCACGCCGCCGGCGTTGAGATAGATGTCGGGGATGATCAGGACGCCGCGGTCGAGGAGGATCTTCTCGGCTTCCGCGGTGGTGGGCCCGTTGGCGGCCTCGGCCACGATCTTGGCGCGCACGCGGCCGGCGTTGTCCGCCGTGATCTGATTCTCCAGCGCGGCCGGGATCAGGATGTCGCAGTCCAGCTCGAGGGCGACGTTGCTGGGCGTGAGCGTGCGGGCGCCGGGGAAATTCCGGATCGTGCCCATCTCCTGGTGATGGCGCCCCACGGCTTCGACGTCCAGGCCCTCGGGGCGCACGATCGCGCCGTCACGCTCGGCCAGGCCCACGATGA
>WNGA01006559.1_pt1 | contig 20660 bp, 17 predicted proteins | sample 5400061 | NCBI WGS metagenome assembly WNGA01 (sample SAMN13153366, study PRJNA577476) | soil metagenome | isolation source: 100 cm soil or saprolite under grassland replicate 2 | place: USA:California | collected 2016-06-15
CGGGTCTGTCCGATTCTCTGTGTAGGCAGGGCCTGACTTGAGCCGGGTCGCCGGCCGAGCCGAGCGAGAGCTCGGCCGCCGGGCCGGCCGGAAAGGAAGGCCGCCTTGCCTGACGAGTTCCCCGATAGGAGACTGCCGGCGATCGACGCCGGCTGTGATGACGATCCGTTCGAGCCGCCGCCGGAGCTTCCGGACGAGCTGATCGAGGAGCTGCTCGCCGGCGCCCGCACGCCGGAGGAGATCACCGGCCCGGACGGGCTGCTCACCCGGCTGACGAAGCGGCTGGTCGAGCGGGCGATGGATGCCGAGCTGACCGAACACCTCGGCTACGAGCGCGGGCAGGCGCCGCCGGGCGGCGTCGGCAACGCCCGCAACGGCTTCACCAAGAAGACGGTCCACACCGAGCACGGGTCGGTGCGGATCGAGCAGCCGCGCGACCGCGCCGGCTCGTTCGCGCCCGAGATCGTGCCCAAGCACCAGCGGCGCTTCGAGGGCTTCGATGATCGGATCATCGCTATGTACGCGCGCGGGATGAGCGTCCGCGACATCCAGGCGCACCTGCGCGAGCTGTACGGCGTCGAGGTCGGCCACGACCTGATCTCCCGTGTCACCGACGCCGTCCTCGACGACGTGCGTCAGTGGCAGTCCCGGCCGCTCGAGGACGTCTACCCGATCCTGTTCCTCGACGCCTTGATCGTGAAGGTCAGAGACGGGGGCGCCGTCCGCAACCGCGCCTGCTACGTCGCGATCGGCGTCAACCTCGAGGGCGAGCGGGACGTGCTCGGCCTCTGGTTCCAGGCGACAGAGGGAGCGAAGTTCTGGCTCTCCGCCCTGACCGGGCTGAAGCAGCGCGGCGTCCGGGACGTACTGATCTGCTGCGTCGACGGGCTCAAGGGCTTCCGCGAGGCAATCGAGGCCGTCTTCCCGCAGACCTGGGTGCAGACCTGCATCGTCCATCTGATCCGCCACTCGCTCCGCTTCGTTCCCGACAAGCACCGCCGCAAGGTCGCCCAGGACCTGAAGCCGATCTACACCGCCGCCGACGTCGACGCGGCCGCGGAAGCGCTCGCGGCCTTCGACTCCAACTGGGGCGAGCGCTACCCGATGATCGCGAAGACCTGGCGCGAGACGTGGGAGCACGTCATCCCCTTCCTCGCCTTCCCCGCCGACGTACGTCGCGTCGTCTACACGACCAACACGATCGAGGCGCTCCACCGCCAGATCCGCAAGACGATCAAAACTCGAGGACACTTCCCGACCGAGGAGGCCGCCCGCAAGCTCATCTACCTCGCCATCATCAACGCCCAAAAGAGCTGGAAGAACACCTACAACTGGAGCTCAGCACTGCTCGCATTCAAAATCCACTTCGGAGACCGACTGCCCTGACACACAGAAAGTCGGACATCCTCTGCAGCGCTGGCATCGTCGACTGGTCGCGAAGCGATGGACCTACCAGCGTCGAGCAGGCCGGCCGCCGATCGGAGCCGAGATCCGTGAACTTGTGCGGCGCCTGGCCCGTGAGAATCCGCGCTGGGGATACCGGCGGATCGCGGGCGAACTCAACGGCCTCGGTCTCACGGTCTCGGCCACCACGGTGCGCAAACTCCTGCACCAGGCAGGCCTTGCGCCAGCGGGTGAACGGGCAGGCCTGTCCTGGCGCGCGTTTTTGCGGGCACAGGCGCAGAGCATGATCGCCGTCGACTTCTTCACGGTCGAAACCGTTCCGGCTACAGCGCCTGTACGTGCTGTTCTTCATCGAGCTTGGCAGCCGCCGCGTCCACCTCGCGGGCTGCAGCGCGAACCCGAACAGCACCTGGGTGACCCAACAGGCTCGCCAGCTGGCCTGGTCAATGTCCGAGCGGCCGACGCCACCCCGCTTCCTCATCCACGATCGCGACAGCAAATTCAGCCGCAGCTTCGACGCCGTTTTCCGGAGCGAGAACCTCGAGATCATCCGGACGCCCATTCGCGCGCCACGAGCGAACGCCATCGCCGAGCGCTTTGTCCGCACCGCTCGCGCCGAATGTCTCGACTGGCTCCTAATCCTGGGCCGGCGACATCTCGAACAGGTGCTCCGCGTCTTCGTCGCGCACTACAACGGCCATAGGCCGCACAGGTCACTCAACCTCACACCGCCCGACCCAAAGACCACAACGCCCCGCGACGTAAACGCGTCACCTCTGCGCCAGCTCCGCCGAACAGACCGCCTCGGCGGACTCATCCACGAATACAGCCTCGCGGCCTGAGGATCGGATTTGCGCACCCCACAGCGCGGCGCTGGCGCCCGCCGTTACTTGCCGACTACAGACTCCGGTGGCCGCGGCGCCGTGATCGGGTCAGCGTGCCTGTGTATCACCTTCCAAGCGGCGTCCTCGCGTCGGAAGACAGTCGTGACACGAACCGCGACCCCTGTCACGTCCGCCGCTCCGCCGACCCGCGCGCGGTAGTTCTCGATCTCAACGGTATAGGCAAGTTCCGGCGTGATCACGGTAGACACGTTCTCAAAGCCGACGACTTCGCCATCACGGTAGTTGGTCGCGGCGCAGTCTAATGTCGCCGAGACCTCGCTCCAGCCGCGAGCGGGAGGTCCGAACGGGTTCGCGAGTGTCACGTCGTCGCGGCGCGAGTAGAGCGTCTTGTAGACCTCAGGGTTCCCGTTCGTAATCTCGAGCCCCGCCCGGTGGTACTCCTCGAGCGGCAAGTCATGCTGCTGCGCCATGACGCCACCTCCTTCGCGTGGCTAGTTCGCGAGGGTATCGGCTGCTGCGACGGGAGCCGTGCGGACCCCGCGCAAGGAGCCGGCGTCGGCGGCGGCTCAGACCTCACTGCACGTTGGCGGTAACGGTGGCGTTGCCGGTGAGCGTGAACGTGCAGGTTTTCGTCTTGTTGCCGCCGCTCGAGCACGCGCCCGACCAGATGACGTCGCGGTCGTTCGTGGCGCGGAGCGTGATCGCGGTTCCGACGGCGAACGATGCGGAGCCGGTGCTGCCCACGGCCACGTTGATCCCGGTGGGAGTGGACGTCACGCGCTCGCCGCTCCGGCCGGTCGCGGTCACCGTCAGGGTTGCTGTTTGTGCCGGAGGAGTCACTGTCAGGGTCGCCGTTCGCGTTACGCCGCCGGCGCTGGCTGTGATCGTCGCGGACGTCGACGACGTGACCGCGCTCGTCGGAATCACGAAGCTTGCGCTCGTCGCTCCCTGTGCCACCGACACGCTCGGGGGGACCGTGGCCGCCGCAGTGTTGCTGCTCGACAGCGACACGACGAGGCCACCGGACGGCGCCGCCGACGTCAGGGTGACCGTTCCCTGCGAGGAGGTCCCGCCGGTCACGCTCGTCGGGTTCACCGCCACGGTCGAGAGCGACGCGGGCGGCGGTGGCGCCGGTGGCGGCGTGACCGTGAGCGTCGCGCTGCGCGCGGTACCGCCGAACGCGCCGCTGATCGTGAGGGACGTCGGCGCCGTGACCGACGCCGTGCTCACGGTGAACGTCGCGCTAAAGGCGCCGGCGGGGACGGTGACGCTCGCCGGAACGGTGGCCGCGCTCGTGTTGCTGCTCGACAGCGTTACGACCGCACCGCCGGAAGGCGCGGCGCTCGTCAGGCTCGCCGTTCCCTCCGAGGTGTTGCCGCCGGCGACGCTCGCCGGGTTGAGCGCGATCCCGGCGAGCGAAGGGGCCTGGGTGAAGGCCCCTGGAGTGAAGCGCCGAACCGCGGACCAGGGACCGGCGGTGCCGGCGGAGTTGATGCCGCGTACGCGCCACCAGTGCCGCCGCCCCGCGTTGAGCGTAGAAGCGGTGAACTGCGATGCCGTGACGACCCGGTCGACGACGAGTGGAGCGGAGAAGTTGTTCGAGTCGTCGATCTGGATGCGATACGCCGTCGCGGCGGCCACGTCGGTCCAGTCGAAGGCCACCGGCTGCGCGGGCGTCGCGTCCTGCGCCGGGCTGAGGAGCGTCGGCGCCGATGGTGTCGGAGGGGGAGCAGCCCCCGTCGAGTTCAGCAAGACGGCGAAGCTGGGGAATGCGCCCCCGATGTTCAGGGCGATGTCCGGCTTGGTATCGCCGTTGAGGTTGGCTGCGAGGATGGCGATGCCGCCGATGCTCGATGTCGGCGGCGGGACGAGGTATTGCACCGGTGCCTGGAACGTGCCGTCGCCGTTGCCGTTCCGTATCTGCATCAGACCCTGGTCGCCCTTTCCCAGGCTGAGCGCCAGGTCCTGGAAGCCGTCACCGTTGTAATCGGCAACGGCTTGCTGCTGCGGAATGTTGAGGCCCGGGTCGGTGAGGACGAGCGGTGTGCGGAACGTTCCGTCGGCGTTGCCGATCAGGATCGCTGTCCGGCTCCCGTTGTGGGGTACCGCCACCACGAGGTCCTGGATCGAATCGCCGTTGAAGTCGGCGACGTCGACGTCCGTCACGGGGATGAAGGACGTATCCACGACGGCGATCAGCGTCGGCTGCTGGACGAACGTCCCGTCGCCGACGCCGTAGAGGCGGTAGATCTGTCCCTGGGTGCCTGCGAGGGCCAGGTCCTTGAACCCGTCGCGGTTGTAGTCGCCGACGGCGATCTCGGCCATGCCGCGGCCGACCTGGATCTCACGCGAGGGCCGGAACGTGCCGTCGCCGTTGCCAATCATGACGGAGATCACCTCTGAGGCGACGCACGGCGCCGTGTAACACGCGATCTCGTGGGCGATGACGACGTCGAGCTTGCCGTCGTTGTTGAGGTCGACGGCGGCGACCGCGGGCGAGTCGAAGCCGGACGTGTTGGGGAAGTTCACAGGCGCGCCGAACGTGCCGTCGCCGTTGCCGGTGAGCAACGAAAGGCCGATCTGCGGGTCGTTGATGGTGACGACGAGATCGAGTCTTCCGTCGCCGTTGAAGTCGCCGGCCGCGATGTCTTGGCCCTGACCTCCGATCGCGTACTCGACGAGGGCGCCGAACGTCCCGGTGCCGTTGTTCAAACGGACCTTGGCGGCCGTCCCTACCCCAGCCAGGTCGAGGCTTCCGTCGCCGTTGAAGTCACCGACGACGTAGTTGTTTCCGAAGAGGGGGTAGTCCGCTCTGGCGAAGGTCGGCGCTGTCGTTGCGCCGCTCGCGCTACCCCCCGCCACCAGGCTCGCCAGAAGCACGACCACGAGCGCCAGCGCGTGCAGAAGCCTCACCCCCCGAGCGTGCCGAGCCTTCATCCGTTCGATCCTCTGGTCTCTGACGGCAACCGGTTTTCCACGCGTTCGCTCTAGCCGGTCACTGTCCGCGTCGCTTGGCCGCCCAGGCTGCTCTTGACCGTGACGCTGCCGGGATTCGAGGCGATGTTGGTCTCGAAGCGACCCCCGGACATCGTCCCCAGCAGGACTCCGGTGGAGGTGACATACACCTTCAAGGTCGCAGTCGAGTTCGAGCTCGTCGCTTCGACTCGGAGACGACCGCCGTTCCACTCGGCGCGCGTGATCGTGACAGTGTCGGTCGCCGGGGGCGGGGCGGAACTCACCGTCAGCACAGCGCTCCGGCTGGCGCCGCCGCCGGTCGCTGTGATCGTCGCGCTTCCGGAGCCCGACGTCGAGATGTTGAAGGAGGCGCTCGTCGCTCCGGCCGGTACCGTCACGGACGCTGGCACGTTTGCTACTGCGCTCGAGCTTGAGAGCGACACCCCGAGCCCACCCGTCGGTGCGGCGCCGGAAAGCGTGACCGTGCCGGTCGAGCTCGTGCCGGAGGTGACCGTGGACGGGCTGAGGGTGAGCGCGGTCGCGCTTGGCCCCACCGCTACTGGATCCAGGGTCAGCGTCGCCGACAATGTCACTCCGCCTCCGGACACCGAAATCGTGACGAGCGTCTTCGTGGTCACGGGGAACGTCCCGATGTTGAACCCGCCGGCGGCGGCGAACTGGGGAACGGTGACCGAGCTCGGGATGGTCACGAGGTCGGGACGCGAGGTCGAGAGCGAGAAGGTGACGTCGGTGTCTCTCGGGTCGGCGGCCGTGACGCGTCCGAACGAGCCGGCCGAGCCGGAGGTGGTCGCGGGGTCGAGCGTGATCGAGGTGGGCGGAGGCTGCGGCGTCAGCCTCGTCGTTGCCTGCACGCTCGCTCCCCGCCAGGTCGCTGTGATCGTCACCGGCGTGTCGGCGGAGACCTGGCTGGTCGGCACCGTGAATGAAACGGACTCGACGCCGGCGGGCACCGTCACGCTCGCCGGCGGCTGGGCGGCCGGACTCGAGCTCGAGAGGCTGACGACGGCCCCGCCGGCGGGGGCCTGTCCGTTCAGGATCACTATCGCTCCGAGCGGGACGCCGCCGTTCTGGCGGAAGGGCATGCCGTCGAGGCTGCGTAACGTCGACGGGCTGACGGTGAAGCTCTTCGTCGTCGACACCGAGCCGATCGTCGCGGTCATCGTCACCGTGGTCGGCGTGTCGACCTGCCCGGTGACGAAGCGGAACGTGACGAAGGAGACACCGCCCGGCACGGCGACCGAGGCGGGCAGCGGCGCCGCCTGCGCGTTCGAGCTGGCGAGATTGATCGTCGCCCCGCCGGCGGGCGCGCCTTTGTTCAGCTGCAGGTCGACGTAGACCTCCTGGCCGCTGGCGGGTGCAGCTCTGCTCAGGCTGATGGCGTTGACCTGGAGCGGCGCGTCGGGGACAAGGAACGTTCCGACCGGCGACCAGGCGGTGACGGCCGCGGTGCCCGCGGTGTCGATCACGCCCTGGAAGGAGCGAACGCGCCAGAACTTCGCCCCGGCGGTCGGAAGCTGGGCGACGGTGTACGTGGGGCCATTCAGGAACGGAATGTCCTGCTCGATCTGCGTGAAGCCGGAGTCGCGCGCGATCTGCAGCTGGTAGCCCGACGACTGCGGATTGACGACGTGGTTCCAGCGGAACTCGATCGGCAGGGAGGCCGATGCTCCGCCTGTCGGTGAGACCAGCGTCGGCGCCGCCGCGATCGGCGCGTCGAACGCGATCGTGAAGCCGATCACGTTCGACGGCATGCTGTAGTTGCCGTTGGCGTCGACGGCGAAGACGCGCGCGCTGTAGGTGCCGCGGTCGACGGTGGTGATCAGGATCTCCGTCGAGGGGGTCGTGCTCTCCCAACGGAAGACGACGCCGTTGGCCGGAAAGGTCGGGTCCTTCGACGCCTCGAGCACGTACTTGGTCGCGCCGGCGACGCTGCTCCAGCTCATCCCGAACGACTCCCACGGATGAAAGCTGCTTCCGCCTCTTGGGAGGTTCAGAGTCGGAGTGGCCGGCAGCCCGGCGCTCGCGCCGGTGACCTTGAAGCTGCGCACGGTCGACCACGGGCCCTGGACGAAGTCGTTGCTCACGGCCTGGACGCGCCAGAAATACGTACCGGCCGCGAGCCCGCTGACGACATCGCTGGTCGCAGGCGCCATAACCGAGTCCTGCCGCGAGATCTTGGCGAACGTCGAGCTCGCGCTGACCTGCCAGTTGTAGGCCAGGATGCCGCTCGGGTCGGAGGCCGCCGACCACGAGATCGTGAACGGCAACGTGACCGAGGCCGAGTCGGCCGGACTCAGCGGACGGGGCGCGGACGGCGCGGCCAGTGCCGGCGCGATTCCAACGACGAGCGCGAAGCCGCAGAGAACCAGCAACGCTGGCAGCCGTCCTTTCAACGCCCTCCTCCTCTCCGGCTCACGGGCGTGTACGCGGGCGATGGGCTATACGCGGGCGATCCCTGATCGGTTTCGCCAATCACGGCATTCCGGCGGCAACCGGTCGCAACCACGGCAACGGTTTTTGATCACAAGCGCCGCTTTGCTCGCTACGCCCGTCGTTCGTCTCATCGCTCGCGCGCGCGTGTGTACATAAAGGACCGGCCTAAAGGACCGGCCGCGCTGACTTTCCGGGACTGCTCGCGCGCGCCCGAGTTCACCCGATGCGCGGCGTGCTGAGATCACGATCACCTCGTTTCTTCGACGAAAGGGGGATGAGCGCGATGTCCCAGCAAGGTCAGCTCTTCCGGATGAAGCGGACGGGTCGGGACGGAGAGCCGCTGTGGGCGTACCGCTACCGGCTTGGCGGCCGAGGCTCCAAGCGAGTGCAGCGCGGTGGGTTCGCCTCAGAGCGGGACGCAACGCAGGCTTTGGCGCGCGAGTTGGAGCGGGTGAGGAGGGAGCGGCGCGTCTCGAGATCGCTCACTCTTGCCGAACTGGTGGAGGTCTACCTCGCGCAGCACGACGTGGAGCCGGTGACGATCGCGAAACTGCGCTGGCTGCTCGCAAAGGCGGTTGCCGCCTTCGGCGATCGATCCGTCGCCGACATCCGATCGGAAGAGATCGCCGCCTGGCGGATCGTCCTCTCACCGGGCTACCGCTTTGACGCGACCCAGGCACTGCGCCAGGTGCTCGCGCGCGCAGTCGTCTGGGGAATGATCGATGTCAACCCGGCGAAGCTCGGCGTCGACAACCCATCGCCACGACGCCGGGAGCAACGCCCGTTCGAGTCGTGGGCCGAACTCGACGCGGTCGCCGCCAATCTCTCGCCGCGCTATCGGCCGATGGTGATCTTCGCCGCCGCCACCGGGCTTCGCCCGACCGAATGGCTCGCGCTCGAATGGCGCGACATCGACCTGCAGGCGCCGGTCGTCTTTGTCCACCGCTCGTTCACCAAGGGTCGACTGAAGTGCCCGAAGACCGAGGCGAGTCGCCGCGCCGTGCCGCTGCAGGCGATCGCGCTCGAAGCGCTTGAACGTCAGCCGTCGAGTCGGCACAGCGCACTTGTGTTCCCGGCGGAGCGGGGCGGTTACCTCGACCTGCACAACTTTCGCAACCGAGAGTGGAAGCCGGCGCAGCTCGCGGCCGGGATTGAGCCGCTGCGCAGGATCTACGATCTCCGCCACACCTTCGCCACCTTCGCGCTCCGTGCCGGCATCTCCACCTTCGACCTCTCCCGCTACATGGGCGCCAGCCTGACCATGATTGACCGCCACTACGGCCACCTCGCCCGCGACGGCCGCGAGCACGCGATCCGCCTGCTCGACGAGCTGAGCGCCGAAAAACGTCCACGGTGGACGCTGGTGGACGCTGCGTGGACGCCGAAGCCGGCACACGCCGCCAATCGGGACAACGGAACCCCAGGCTGAGCAGGCGAAAGCTCGAAGCCCTCTGACGGACTCGAACCGTCGACCCCCTTCTTACCATCTGCGCCCCGCGGCTATGTGGTCTGGGGGATGCGCTTGGTAACGCGCTTTCCCTGCAATTCGGCTGGTTTCTCCGCTTGCAGCGCCCCGTCCTCGAAGGACCCTGAGTCGACCCGAAAAGCCTCGAAACTGTCCCCAGAACCTAGCCCCAAGGGAGCTCGTGTCTATAGGCGACTCTGCCAACAAGCGAGCATCGCCCCGGAGTCCGCTCGGGACATCGTCCGCCTGGTTGCAGGTTCCGTTTCGACATTTAGGCCTTCTCGGTTGCGATCTCCGCTCTCGTCTTCGTGGCGGATGCGCACGACGCTCCGGGAGGGCAGGCAAGGAGTACCGAGCCGTCGGTTAGCGGAGCCCATAGGCACGAGGCGATGTTGCCGCCGCCTCGTGCCTCGAGCTCACACGGCTAGTGGGCGAAGATGCCCTGCGGAGTGCCCAGGCCGGTTACGTTGTCCCAGCCGGGAGCGGTGTGCTGGGTGGGCGAGCCGGAGTAGTCGTCGAACGTGCGCAGGCGGTCAGAAGTGCCCGCGCTGGCGTCGACGTTGTTGTTGTAGTTCCGTCGCGCGACCGCCGTCTTCACGGAGAGCACGTCGTAGAACGAGCTCGGATTCGCGTAGAAGACCGGGTTCGCGAAGCCGTGCGGGTGTCCCGCCGCCTGATCGGCGAGCGCCATGAGCCCCGCGAAGATCGGGCTCGAGAGGCTCGTCCCGCCGACGCGGTACTCGTCGTAGTAGGTCCCGTCGGGGAACGTCTGGGTCTCGCCGACGAGCAGGCCGGTCTGCGGGTCACCGAGCGCCGCGACGTCGGGGATCGCACGGCCGCTGAAGCTGAGGCCAGCCGATGACTGGTACGAGGGCTCCGGGAAGATCTGGCTCACGCCGCCGCCCGAGCCGTAGAGCCAGCCGGTTCGCGTGCAGACGAGGGTGGTCGTGTCGCAGTTGTAGTTGCTCGTGCCCCAGCCGGTCTCGAGGACGCGAGTGTTCGCCGCGCCGATGCCGAGGCTCGTCCCGCCGACTGCGGTCACCCAGGGGCTGACGGCGGGCCAGTCGGGCGTCGCGAAGCCGAGGACCGAGGTCTCGTCACCGCTGTCTCCGGACGAGAAGTAGACGCCGATTCCCTCGGCGGCCGCCTGGATGAATGTGTCCTCGAGCGGCTTGATGTACCCCGGCGGCAGGAGCTCGGTCGAGAAGCCGTACGAGTTGGTGACGATCTGCGCCAAGTGCCGATCCACCACGAAGTTCATCGCCGCGTCCAGATCCCGGTAGTTGTTGGGAGAGCCGACGTAGACGATCTTCGCGGCCGGCGCCATTCCGTGCACCGCCTCGACGTCCAGTGTCTCCTCCCCGGCCCACTCCTGCGGCGTCTGCGCCGGATTCTCGGGCCTGAGGAAGGTCCCCGGCGCCACGACCTGCGTGAACTGACCCGCAGTCAGCGTCGGGAGGCCGCGGTTCGTCGACCACTGGTTGACGTCCTGCACGATCGTCGAGGACGCGTAGGCGTCGATGATCGCGACCGTCTGCGCGGCGCCGTTGTAGGCGCTCGAGATGCCGTACGCGCCCTTGATCTGCGCGGGCGTGTAGCCCTTCACCGTCCACGGCGCCGTCGGCGGGTTCGAGAGGTCGGTGAACCCGCCCGGATACGCGTACGGCGAGACGAGCTGCGCCCAGAAGTCCGAGAGCGGAGGCGAGTTCCGGAACCCGGCCGGAGGTAGCGCGTTGCCGTCGACGGCGTGATCTGGGTGAGTGAACACCGAGCTGTCGTCGAGACCGACGATCCCCGTCACGGTGCTCGTCAGCGTGTCCGGGATGCTCACGTCGGTGGATGGCGAGCGCACGGTCTTGCCCTGGACCTTGTACATCCCGAACGTGGTGCTGAAGGCGCTCTGCGCCCGCGCGACCGTGCCTTCCGCCTCCAAGTAGTGGTTGTTCTGCGGCGTGTAGTCGACCGTGAAGCCCTGACTCCGGAGCCACGATTGCACCGCGTCGACCTGCGCCTGCGTCGGCGCGAACTGCTGCCGGAAAGAAGCAGGGCTCACGTACTTGCCATACGACGGGCTCTTCGGATCGGAGACCGCGCGGGCGAGCGCCTCGGCACCCGCTTCGTTCCTCCAACCGAGGTACACGCGGAAGCCGATCGAGCCGTTCGGATCGGCGGCTCCCACGTAGTTGCGCTTGTTCGCCCAGGACGGAGCGCTGCCGGCCTGGGTCGACTTGCCATTGCCGTTTGATGCGCTGGCTCCCGCTCCCACTCCTACGGCAAACAGGGCTGTCACCGCAGCTACGGCAGTCACAACGAGTCTTCCTCGTCGCATCCTTTCTCCCCTCTCCTCGGAAACTGACAAGGAATCCACTCAGGCTCACTTGCCGCGAGACAGTCTAATGCGATCAGCTCGTGCGCAAGTCGGAGGCGGGCGACGCTAACCGTGCGGCCAAGTCGGCGACGCCCGCTGCTGCGCCTGCTCCGACGACTCCGTCCGCGACTGCGGCTTCGGGGTCACCGTGCACCAGTCGGGCAACAAACGCGCGGCCCGGCCATCGCTCCCACGAACCGCAGCTGCGGACTAGCGGGGGCGCCGCGGCGGCTTCGCCAGAGAGGGAACTGACGCTGTTCCGGATCGTCCAGGCAAGCGCTCGCGCTCTCCCGGCCGGCGAACGCGCCTACCGCTCCGCCGAGGCGGTCCTGCGCGCGCGGATCGGCACCCTCTTCGGCGATCTCCCCCGCGGCGGACACGCTCACGCGCCTGCTCCCGCACGTCGAGGCACTGCTCTCCGGGGCACCCCCGCCACGCCGGCCGCCCCGCCACCACCGCCCGCTCGGGCGGGACGGTCACCGGCGCCGCGAAGGCGCCCTTAACCCAGTTGACCGGTGCGAGCTCGCCCGTGCCCAGGTCGCAGACGGTCCGGCGCTTGGCATCGGAGTTCGCCAACTTGCATAGTGAAGGACCGTGGAGAAGTTGGAGGCTCCGAAGTCGGTCTCGTAGTTGCTCAGAGCAGCTCGAACAGCCGGTGAGACTGGTCGAGAGTATGTGCGCACGCCTGCCCGTTCGGCGTGTGGTGGGTGAAGCGGCTAGCATGCCGGCTGGCACCTTCCACCTGGCGATTGCGTCCGCGTCGATCAGCGCGTCGTAGACCTTTGCGCGCGGAGCCTTGATGTGGCGCGTAATGTGGGTCGAGCTCACTCCTCCATTGTCATGGATCGCCGTGCCTTCCGTGGCGAGCGAATCAGGGGGTCGAGTCGGCGCGTCGACTCAGGTGCGCGCGCACGAGGGATCTCACTCGCTGAACAGGCAGTGAGACATGTGTGCACGCCTGCGAGTGCAGGTCGGCAGGCGACGGGACATGGATTCGCGTTAAGAACCGGCCGTCACCTGTCGAGCATCGCGGACGAATCGCGATCTTCTTCGTCTTCATCTACCCACTCCGCTGTCGTGATCACGTTTTCGTCCTGGGCATGGCCCAACTCCCTAAGCGGTCGCCCGACCAGTTGGTCTGCCAGGCGTCCACCGCCACGTTCAGCTCGCGGTAGATGCCGATCCGCTCTCTGACATTACGGAGTTCCGCAGCCTCAACCTCCGCTTCGAGTCGCCGCCTCTCCGCTGCGTTCCGATACTCGCGGTCCTTGATCCTCTCGTGCCGATCGTTCAAGTACTTCCTGATTGTCTCGAGCGGGTTCATGGCGGCGAGGAACTCCCACGCTCCAGGAGACGCGATGTCCACGGAGGCGAGGACCAACTTGTGCTTCGGAGGGACGATCGCATCGATGGTTTCGGGCGGCATCGGCCACGGGACTCGGAAGGGCTGAGGCCAGATCGCTATTCGCGGCTCTTCTCCCGAGAAGATCGACTGGAAGACGTAAATGCCGCTATACGCCGACTCGAGCGCGTCGAGGTACTGGCGTGCATCGCGAACGTAGACCTCGCCGTACCCGTGGATTCGAAGCCTTCGGATCGGCGCTTGGATCTCGAAGTCACTCATTCGCGCTGCCTCCTCGTGGCTGTCGGGCGCTTCCTATGTGTCAGATCATTCTCCTAATCAAAGTCGGCCAGGTCGCCGATCGGCGGTTTTTCACCATCCGCGCGCGGTCTACATGGCGACGGGGTCGTCGACTGGGAACCTACGCGGCTGGGTGCTCCGCGCGTCGTTTCACGTCGAGTAAGAGCGTGCGCATCGTCGGGTCGTCAAACTCGAACAGGATGTTGTGCTGGGGCGCGCGTGGCGCGAGCATCACCGAAGTAGAAGGCGAGCCGCTCAGGGGCCAGATCTTCAAAGTCTTCACTTTGCGCGCCGAGCGGATGGTGCGCATCGACGACTACCGGGGCCGAAGGGAGGCGCTCACGGCAGCGCGCGTCGCCGAGAACATGGACGGGCGCTGATCACAGGCAGCGGCTCTAACGAAGCGCTGCCCCGCTCGGATCTGTTGCGCGCGCAGCTCGAACCCAGGCGCGCGGTTGCCCCGGACGCCGCCGGTGGTGCGTAGGCACACGGCCGCTGGCCTCCGTGGGCTCTCTCCAGTCTTATGAGACTTGCGCGTACCGGAATTGTGCTACAGTCATATCCGGTACTCATCAGTTCCAGAAAGGAGATCGGATTTGCAGGATGGCGCTGCAGCGGAACGTCCGCTCGGGAGGCCGCGGGATGCGCGTGCCGATCGCGCGATTCTCGAGGCGACGCGCGAGCTCATCGCCGAAGTCGGCGTCTACGGGTTCCGGACGGACGACGTCGCCGCGCGCGCCGGCGTCGGCAAAGGCGCGATCTACCGCCGCTACCGCTCCAAGGACGAGCTGGTCACCGCCGCGGTCGCCGCGCTCGTGGACGAGGAGATCGCCGTCCCGAATACCGGCTCGACCCGCGCGGACCTGCTCATCCTGATGCAGGAAGCGGTCGCGCTCTACCGCGGCTCGGTCGCGGGGCGGCTGATGCCGAACCTGATCGGGGCCATCGCCCAGAAGCCGGAGTTGGCACGCGCGGTCCGGGACGGGTTCCTGGCCAGTCGACGCGGCGCGTTGAGCGAGGTGCTTCGGCGCGGTGTCGAGCGCGGCGACCTGCGTCCCGACCTCGACCTCGAGCTGGCGCTCGATGTGCTCGGCGGGCCGCTCTTCTATCGGCTGCTCGTCACCGGCGGCCCGCTCGACGAGCAGCTCGCCGAGGGCGTCGCCGACCTGATCCTGCGCGGCTTCGCGCCAGACCAGCGACGCCGTGCGAAATCCCGAAAGGCACGAAGGGAGAAAACACGATGAAGATCCACGCAATCCAGACCGGAACGGTCGCCGTAACGAGGGCTTGGCGCGAGGGCGTCGGCCACGGCAAGCGGCGTCTACTGAACACGATTCGCGACCGGCAGTGGACAGAGCCGCTGCCGATCTACGCCTTCGCGATCGAGCACCCGGACGGCGTGATCGTCGTCGACACCGGCGAGACCGCCCGCGCCTCCCAGCCCGGCTACTTCCCCAGCTGGCATCCCGGCGTCCGCGCCTTCCGCGAATGGGTCGAGCCCGAGCAGGAGATCGGCCCCCAGCTCCAGCGGCTCGGCATCGGGCCGGGCGATGTCCGCTGGCTAGTGATGACCCACCTGCACACCGACCACGCCGGCGGCCTGCACCACTTCCCGAACAACGAGATCCTCGTCACGCGCACGGAGCTCGAGTTCGCGTCGGGCCTGGGCGGCCGCCTGCGCGGCTACGTCGCGAACACGCACTGGCCGGCCTGGTTCAGGCCAACCCTGCTCGAGCTCGAGCCGGAGCCGTTCGGGCCGTTCCCGCAAAGCCTGCGCCTGACCGAAGCGGGCGACGTCACGCTCGTACCCGTCCCCGGCCACCCCCCCGGCCAGATCGGCGTTCTCGTCGACGAGGGCGACCAGACCGTCTTCCTCGCCGGCGACAGCTCCTACACGCAGGACCTGATGCTCCGCGGGAAGGTCGACGGCGTCGGCTCCGACGACGACGCGGAACGACTCACCCACGAACGGATCCGCGCCTACGCGGCGGCCCATCCGACCGTCTATTTGGTCGCGCACGATCCAGAGACCGGGGCTCGGCTCGCCGAACGGCGGCTCGTGCACCCGACCGCGGTCGAGGTGGCGGCATGATCGCCTTCGAAACCGACGTGCGCATCGACCGGCGCATCGAGGATGTCTTCGCCTACGTCTCCGATCCGCTCAACCTTCCGCGCTGGAACTCCGCGGTCGAAGCCGTGCGTAAGACCTCTGCCGGCCAGAACGCCGTCGCCTCGACCTACTCGATGGAGCGAGCGCTTCCCACCGGTCGCGCCGTCAACGAGCTCGAGATCGTGGCGAGCGAGCCGCCGCGAAAGTTCGCGGTCCGCACGACCGCCGGCCCGACGCCGTTCCACTACCGCTACCAGTTCTCCACGGAGAACGGCGAGACAGTCATGAAACTCGACGCGGAGGTCGAGCTCCCGGGGGCCGCCGCCTTCCTGGCCCAGCTCGCGCGGCGTCTGGTCAAGAAGGGCGTGAATGACAACCTCGCCACGCTGAAACAGATCCTCGAAGCGTGAGGGTGCCGGAAACTCGATTCGCCCTCGATCACGCCGCGGCCTTGTATTCGTGAATGAGCCCTCCGAGCACGTCTCGGCGCCGAACACAGTCGGACGCGAAGACGGTCTCTGACCCCGGCGGCGGTCCTTCGATTGGCGGTCGCTGGTCGAGGGAGCGGTGTGGTCGGTGCTCGTTGTAGTGGCGGATATAGGTCGGGAGGATGCGTTCGAGGTGGCGGCGGTTCACGATCAGGATCCGGTCGAGGCAATCGCGGCGTACGGTGCCGATCCACCGTTCGATGAACGCGTTCGCACGGGGTGCCCGTACCGGTGTGCGGATCGTCCGGATGCTCTCGGAGCGGAACACCTCGTCGAACGCCGCGGTGAACTTGCTGTCGCGGTCATGGATCAAGAAACGGATCGGCTCCGTCCGTTCGACGAACGTCTCGATGATGTTGCGTGCCTGCTGGGTCGCCCACTCGCCCGTCGGGTTCGCGGTGATGCCCGCCAGATACACCTGCCGGGTCGCGATCTCGATGAACACGAGTACGTACAGCCGGCGGAACATCACGGTGTCGACGGTGAAGAAGTCGCAGGCGACGATCCCGTTGGCCTGGGCTCGCAGGAACTTCCGCCATGTCTCGGACGACCGGCGCGGCGCGGGCTCGATCCTGGACTGCTGCAGGATCGACCACACAGTGCTGGCCGCGATCCGGACACCGAGGCCGACGAGCTCGCCCTGGATCCGGCGGTAGCCCCAACCCGGGTTCTCCCGCGCCAGCCGCACGATGAGCGCACGGACACCGGCGTCGGTCGCGGGTCTACCCGGCCGGCGATGCGGATACGTCCACCGTCGCGCGAGCAGCGCTCGATGCCAACGACGAATCGTCTCCGGGCGTGCTCGAGGGTCGAGGGAGGGCTAATTGCTTTGGTCGTTCGCGTATCTCGCCGTGCGGAACCTATTCGCGCTCGTCTGGCTGCTGGCGCGGCCGCGTCGCTCGAATGAGCTCGAGATTCTGGTGCTGCGCCATGAACTCGCCGTGCTCCGTCCGCAAGCACAGCCGAACCTGACGCGGGCTGATCGGGGGCTGCTGGCAGCGCTGAGCCGCTCGCTGCCCCGGGCCGCCTGGGCTGGCTTTCCGGTCAAGCCCGCGACGCTGCTGCGCTGGCATCGTCAGCTGGTCGCTCGCCGCTGGACGTACGCGCATCGGCCTCCCGGCCGGCCGCCGCTCGAATCGTCGCTGCGCGCTTTGATCCTGCGGCTTGGCCACGAGAACCCGCACTGGGGCTACAAACGTATCGTCGGTGAACTCAAGGGCTTGGGCCGCACCGCGCGCTACGCCTTCACCCGCCCGACGGCCGCGACCCGACGCCTCTGACGCGCCCGATCGCTTACAGCGTCGGGATCTCCTTGGCGGACTCATCCACGAATACGAGGCCGCCTGAATTTGCGAACCCTACGAGGTCGGGATCCGTCTGAAACGCGCCGCGAGACGTCGCGAATGTCCTTTCTGATGTGTCCGTCATGGTGTACGCGGCTTGTCGCTCGTTGAGGCAACGCTCCTAGACCCGACTGGCTCACCCTTCGAGACGCGACCCGGGGCCGGCACTCGGTCAGGCTGAACCGGCTGGCACGACGTTGACTTGCCGGGACGAAGCCTTCATCCTTGGCGGAGCCCGCGGAGGGCCGCGGTCCCGGGGGGAGAGGGAGGCAGCCTGAATGGAGTTCCATAGGCCCACCGGTTGGCGAGCCCGTCTTGTCTTGTCCGTCGCGGCAGTCGGCGCGGTGGCTGCGATCGGCGCCGGATCGGCGTCCGCCGCGCACGTGGCGAGCGTAGTGGTTGTACCCGCCTCGCCGAACGCGAACGGCTGGTACAAGGTGTTGCCGCATGTGACGGTCACGTTCGCAAACGACCCAGGGCCGACACACCTGGAGGGGATCCAGAGCGTCTCCTGCGGCGGCGGCCCCGGTGTCAGCAGCCCGGGTGCCTCGTTCCCGTTTTCGTTCCCCTTCCAGGGTTCGTCGCTGCCGATCCCGGTCAACTTCACCGCGCAGAGCCCCAACGCGGGAGGCACGTTTTGGAGCTGCAACGCGACTTACGAGGAACAGCCTTTCATCTGCATCTTCGGCGTCTGCTTCCCCAGCGGCCAGTGGCTGCCGGGTCCGGTGATCGGGACCGGTGGCAACCTCAGGATCGACCTCACTCAGCCGAACCTGGCGCCGTCGGTCTCACCGAACCCGGTGCCGCTGAATGGGACCGCGACCGCGAGCCCGAACGCCAGCGACGCCCTGTCGGGCATCGACGCCGCCTTGACCTCGTGCGGCCCGGTCGACACTTCGACGGCGGGACCGCACACGGTCTCCTGCACCGCGACCGACAGGGCCGGGAACGCAAGGACCGCGAGTGCCCACTACACCGTCGGGTACGTGTTCGGGGGGTTCAAGTCGCCGGTGGACGGACACGCGCCGAACACCGTCAACTCCGGGCGGGCCGTGCCGCTCAAGTTCACGCTCAGCGACGCGAACGGCGTTCCGGTGACCGACCTCACCTCCGTGTCGGTCACCGCGGTTACCGCACCGTGCGACCTGGGCTCCACGCCCGACCTGCCCGCTGAGCAGCCCGCGAACCGCGGCCTGCTGAATCTCGGCGGCGGCTCGTACTCATGGGTCTGGAAGACCCCGAAATCGTATGCGCGGTCGTGCAAGACGCTACGCGTCGACCTGGGCGACGGCCTGCTCCACACCGCCTACTTCCGCTTCGTCAAGTAGCGCTGCCTCAGCGGAGGGGCCGCTCGGCGGCCCCTCCACGGCATAGATCCCGCGTCGCGCAAAGGCGGAGCAACCAGGGGCCCTGTCGGTTGGGAGAACTTGTGAAGCGGCGTCCGGCCGCAGCGGTACACGACGGGGTATAGACGGGCACGAAGCGACCCGAACGTTGAGTTCGCCCAGGAGATCTGCGAGCCAGGAGAACGAGAAGCGGGCCTCCGCCTCGGATGGGCGACAGGACAGCACCAAGTAGCCGCGCCCCCTCGCCTCCTCAGCGGCCGCCAGCCAAACGGCCGTGGGGGTCCCAATTAGGTAGTTCGTTCCCTCGGATCGAGTATTTGGGACCCCGTGGGGTGCACAAACTCGGCCGGCTCCGCGGGCGAGTGCCGGAGGCGCCGGCGGGTGAGGCCGGGGTAGCGTCGGCGTTTCCCGTCCTCTGGAGGTTGCTCTTGGCTGTGTCGTTCGTGTACGTCCTCGCCTGCCGGCTGTTCGAGTTGGTCGTCCTGCTCGCGCGAGGTGACCGGTCCGAAGGAACTGGAGGTCCTCGTGCTGCGTCATGAGCTGGCGATCCTGCGAAGGCAGGCCGGCAGGCCGCAGTTCGCGCCCCGTGACCGGCTTCTGCTCGCGGTGCTCAGCCGCGCGTTGCCGCGTCGCTCCTGGCAGGCGTTCTTGGTGAGGCCGGAGACGCTGCTGCGCTGGCATCGGCAGCTCGTCGCGCGCCACTGGACTTACCCGCATCGGCCGCCAGGGCGGCCGCCGGTCGATCGGTCCGTGCGCGAACTGATCGTGCGGCTGGCGCGCGAGAACACCACTTGGGGCTACGTCCGCATCGTCGGCGAGCTGCGCAAGCTCGGGATCAACGTCTCGGCCACCCTGGTACGCAACGTCCTCAGAGCAGCCGGTGTCCCACCGGCAATGCGGCGCGGGCAGTCGAGCTGGCGCTCGTTCCTGCGTCAGCACGCCGCGACCACCCTTGCCTGCGACTTCTTCACGGTCGACACGGCCTGGCTGCAGCGGCTCTATGTGCTCGTCTTCATCTGCATCGGCAGCCGCCGGATCGAATACGTCGCCTGCACGAGCAATCCGAACACCGCCTGGTTGATCCAGCAGGCGCGCAACCTGCTGATGGATCTCGACGACCGCGGCCAGCGGCCGCGTTTCCTGATCCACGACCGGGACAAGAAGTTCAGCCGCGCCTTCGATGCCATCTTCGAGAGCGGAGCCATTACCACCATCCGTACACCGATCCTGGCGCCGAACGCGAACGCACACGTCGAGCGCTGGGTCGGCGGCGTACGCCGGGAATGCCTCGACCGGCTACTCATTTCAGCCGCCGCCAACTCGAGCGCGTCCTCCGCGTCTACGTCCAGCACTACAACATGCGTCGCCCGCACCGCGCACTCGACCTGCGCACGCCTGACCCGCTCACGACGTCGGCGGCGCGAGGAGACCCCGCCGCATCAGCCACCCCGATCCGACGACGCGATCTGCTCGGCGGGCTCATCCATGAATACGAAGACCTCGCGGCATGAGATCGAGTTTGTGCACCCCACGGGATCTACGTCCTCTTCTTCATCTCGCTCGCGACGCGACAGATCGAGCATGTCGCCTGCACGTCAAATCCGGACGGCGGCTGGGTCGCCCAGCAGGCGCGCAACCTGATCATGCGGTTCGGCGAGGAGCCGCCGTTCCGGGTTCTCGTCCACGACCGCGACACGAAGTTCAGCCACGCCTTCGACGAGGTCTTCCGCACTGAGGGCATCAGGGTGATCCGCACCCCTGTCCAGGCGCCGAACGCGAACGCTTATGCCGAGCGCTGGGTCCGCACGCTGCGCGCTGATTGTCTCGACCGAATCCTCATCCTCGGCCGCCGCCATCTCGAGCATCTGCTCCGCGTCTACCGCCGCCACTACAACGAGCACAGGCCACACCGAGCGCTCCACCTCCTGCCGCCGAGCGGTCGCGATCCAACGCCGCTGAACGCGACTGCTCACCTCCGTCGTCGCGACCTCCTCGGCGGACTCATCCACGAATACGACGCCGCCTGAGTTTGCGAACCCTACGGGCTACATGCGCATCCAGGGCGAGCTGCTGAAACTCGGGATCGGCGTCTCGCACACGACGATCGCGACCCTGCTGCGCAGCTCTGGTCTCGGGCCGGCGCCGCGGCGGACCGGCCCGACGTGGTCTGAGTTTCTGCGCGCTCAGGCGCACAGCATGCTCGGCGGCGGCCTGCGAGACAGCCTCGACAGTGACACCTT
>WNGA01007803.1_pt1 | contig 20659 bp, 19 predicted proteins | sample 5400061 | NCBI WGS metagenome assembly WNGA01 (sample SAMN13153366, study PRJNA577476) | soil metagenome | isolation source: 100 cm soil or saprolite under grassland replicate 2 | place: USA:California | collected 2016-06-15
CCGCCCTCTCCCGACGGGTACACGACGATGAAGCCGTGCTCGTCCGCCACGCGGTTCCACTGGCTCGTTTCCTTCTGGGCGGCCCCCCACAAGCCCGCACCGTGCAGGCTGATGACCAGCGGTGTTGGCTTCGCGCGATCGTAGCTCCTCGGCACGTAGAGTACGTATTCGCGCTTCCGCCCGGAGGACATGAACGAACCGTTGGGCCGGTTCACCACGCGGAACGACACCGCCGCGACCAGCACCAGCAGCACGGGCAGGCCCAACAGCGCCAGCACCGCGCCGATGGCGCGCTTTCCCTTCGGCACGATGGTTGGTGCGGTCACCGATGCCGGTTCCACGCGAGCGCCAGCGGCGCCGCCGAGATTCGCGCGAGGGGGACCGCCAGGATCGCGATGAGCGCGAGCAGGTAGTGCGCGACGAAGGGCGTGGAGAAAAACCACACGAGCACCCCGTAGAGCGCGAGTACGGCGAGGACCCAGCAGGCCGCGCCGAGGACGAGCGCGCGGTCGCCCAGCAGCCGGCCGCGATCGAGGCGCGTCGCGATCCAGGCGGCAGCGGACACCTTCAGGCCCACCAGACCGGCCAGGATCAGGGGCAGCGCGTTCCATAACGCGCGCTGCACGCTTGGGGTGTCGATGATCCACTCCACGATCGGTCCGAGCAGGATGAGGAACGTCAGCGTGAGCAACACGCTCCCCTTGACGATCCATTCACGGCCGGTCAGGCCGATGTGCAAACTCTGCACCAGCTGCTTCCAGGTCGCGACGATGAACCCCGCCAGGATGAGCAGCACGACTGTCGCCGCGCGGGGCGTCCCGATGGCGTCGTTCATGCGCCGCGCCCGTTCCGTCACCACGGACCAGGTGCCCGACCACTCGAGCGCGAGCGGCATGGCGACGAGCACCACCAGCCACGCGGCCAGCGTGCTCCACATCGCCATCTTCAGCTTGGCGGCGACGAGCTCGGCGCTGGTCAACGGCCGCGTCGCGATGAACGGCGGCACGCCGTAGGAATCGCGCGCCTGGGGATTGGGCTGGCTCACGGTCCACGCCGTGAAGGCGGCCATGAACGGCGGCGTTACAGTTGCGAGAAACAGGATTTCGAAGACGAAAGCCGGCGCGTCCTTGGCGAGCCAGAGCAACGCCAGCTCGAACGGCAGCAGGAGACCCACGAGCGCTGGCAGCGACCGGCCATGCCGCCGCCACTCGAACCACGCTTGAGCGCGGGCGGGCGAAGGAAAATGGTCTCGCCCGCGAGTCAGAACGGCGTTGCTCGCCGGCCGGGAGAACATGCCCCGCCAATCGGGCACCTCGCCGCGGCGAGCCCGGGCAACGGCGAAGCGCGCGACGAGATATGCGAGGGGAACCTGCGGCCCCAGGATGGCCACCATCGTGGGCTCGCCGGCCTTGAAATGAATTGCCACCAGGACGACGGTATCCAGCGCGGCCAAGCAGAGCACCGCGACGATCAAGCGAATCCCCGGCAAGCCATACGGCATCCACGTCAGCGCCTGCGTCCACGCGAGAAGGGCCGCGGCCAGTAGCGCCGGCCAGATCAATGGGATTTCGATCCCCGACGGCCACACGGCGAAAAGCCTCGCGGCCAGCCACAGGATCGCCACGGCCGCGGTGCCATAGAGCATCGGCCAGCCAACCAGCGCGGCGTTCGTCACGGGCAGGGTGAACATTCGGGCGGGATACATCGAATGGCGCGCGGCCAGGTCACCGGCAAAACCGAAGCTGAAGACGGCCAGCAGATACACGAACGTCGCCGTCAGCGGCACGGACACCAGCGCGGCAAAACGGCCGCTATCCACCAGGACGGGCTCACCCGGCTCCAGGATCAGGAACCTGATCATCGCCACGACGAACAGGTAACCGGCCACGGCGATCAGTCCCCAGCGATGCCGCCGACGAAACTCCCAGCCGATTGCGAGAGCGGGAGACCGCACGATCTACGCCTCGGCGGCCGGCGTCGCCGCGCTCCCGACATGGGCGATGAACGCCTCATTGAGAGAGCGATGCGATTCCTTGATGGCATCCAGCGGGGCGCTCAGCACGATCCGGCCGTGGTCGATCATCGTGACGTGATCGGCGACCTCTTCCACTTCGTCCAGCAGATGCGACGAGAAGAGCACTGTGCGGCCTTCATCGGCAATCGTGCGAATGACGGCGCCGAGGATGTCGCGGCGCACGATGGGGTCGAGGCCGGACGACGGTTCATCCAGGACCAGCAGCTCGGGCCGGTGCGCCAGGGCGATGAGCAGTCCCGCGCGCGCCCTCTGCCCCCGGGAGAGATCCTTGATCTTCGCCGCGGGATCGAGCGCAAACGCCCGCCGCAGTTCCTCCGCGTAGGCGTCATCCCACTTCGGATAGAAGGCACTCGTGTAACGAATCAGCTCGTCGACTCGCATCCAGCCGGGGAGGTCGTTTTCCTCGGACAGATAGCCAATCCGCGACAGGACGGCCGAAGACGCGCACCGAGCCGCTTTCCGCCCGTAGCAGACCCAGAATGTGCCGGATGAGCGTCGTCTTCCCCGCTCCGTTTGCGCCGACGAGGCCGTAGACCGCCCCGCGCGGGAGGGACACGCTCACCGAGTCCAGGGCCGTCGTGGCGCCGAAGCGGCGCGTCAGCTCCGATACGCTGATGACCGATTCACTCACCCTCGAGGCACCGCCTACGCGCAAAGTTGCCTGGTTGTGATTGCACGGAGACTCTCGATGCAAGCGGAACGATGATTCGCGCCGTCTAACGAATCGCGCTTAAGCTGCGGCGCGCTGAAAAGGATTCATTCCCTAATCTACGCGCGCCGCCAGCTTCAAGCGCTTGTTAGGCGGCCCGCTGCACGAACCGATCGGTGAGCGCTCACAAGCCATCACGCTGCCAGTGCTTGAATGCTTCGACCCACGTCTTCGTTCGCTCGTTTAGCAGCCCCAGCGTGATCTGGACTTCGCCAAGATTCACGAGTGCAGCCTCAATCGCCCTCCGACCATCAGTCGGCCCACCTGTGATTCCGGCTTGGTCTGCGATCGATCCAGCACCACCCCACAGTTCGTTTGACGTCAAAAACGCGCGCAGATCATCGGTCGAACCTGCGAGGACTCTTGTGACGGCGCCCGACCCATAGCCGTCACCGTGGTCGTCCAACGTTGATCGAAGTCGAACCAACAGCTCGCGCACATGCGAGAGGCCGGGATCACTCATCGGTCGATAGAACGGAGTGCGCCTCGTCGCGGCGCCAGGCTAGAAGGTTCACAAACGCAATTCTACCATCGATCACGGGTCCCGGCGTCGGGCGGGTGTGAGGCGGCCCACTCACACAAGCATGCCGCAAGGACGACGATCCGAGTGAGTGTTTCACATGGTTGAACCGAGGGGCCGCCTAACGAGAATTAGGCTGACCTGTATAAATCAAGCTGACCTCACTCCTGTCACTACGAAACACCACTCATCGACCTCAGGGAAGCAAATAGGCTGGTCAGCCTAAATGCAATATCCCAGCAGAAGCAGCCCTCACCTGAGCTCCACCTCCGACACGATGAATCCAAACGCCGGCCAGCCACCCGACGCGACCGAGCGCTCGAACCACGCGCGCGCGCGTGCCGTATCGCCGCGCACCAGGTACCAGTTCCCGATCCCGTAGCTCAGCGTGGCGATCTGGATGTCGCTGGTATCGGCCGGCGTGAAGACGGAGTCCGGCGAGACCTCACCGCGATACAAGCGCAGCCGCTGCGTGTAGGCGTTGCCGCCCGGCGGCATGTCGGGGTGCCGATCGAGCAAGGCCTGCGCTTCCGCGCTACGCCCGGCCCGCGACAGCGACATCCACAGCCAATCCGTCGCCCCCGAGCGCTCGGCGGAATCGGGCGCGATGGGCAACGCTTGGGTGAACGCCAGGGCGCCGCCCGCAAAATCGCGGCGCGCGAACCGCACGATGCCGAGGTGATACCAGATGCCGTAGATCGTGCTGTCCAGGCGCGCGCCGCGCGTGAGATCGTCCATCGCCTTGTCGAACTGCCGCGTCGACAGGTAGCGATGCCCACGCCAGCGATAGAGCAGCGCGTTATTTGGCGCGATCTTGAGACCGCGCGTGAATGTGGCGATCGCTTCCTTATACTGGCGCATGCCCGATTGCGCGACGCCCAGCGCAATGATGCGATCGATGTTGCGCGGATCCGTCGCGAGCGCGCTCTCGGCGCGCGCGATGGCGCCGGTATCTTGCTGCGAGCGATACTCGACGCCCGCCGGGGAGCGGTATTCGACCGATTGCAGCAGGCAAAGTGGAGCAAGTACGCTGAGAAGCATGGGCAGAGGCACCTAACCTACCGCTCCCTGGGACCCTCCGACATACCGCACCCGGCAGATCTGCGAGGCAGAGAGCTCCCCTTCGTAGCTGACGGTAAAGGCGTACTCGCCGGAATCGGTGAACACGCTGAACAACGTGTCCGGCAACAGGGTAACGCGTCGCACGCTCTCAAATCGCTTCGCTCCATACGGCACCAGCACGACCGACTTCCCGTTCGGCGTGAACACGGTCAACTGGGTGCCATGCGGCACGCTCATGTCCAGGACCAGCTCCGTACCTGGTTGCAGCCGCTCGGGTGCACAGACGAGGCCCGGGCGCGGATTGGGGAACGGCCACTGCCCCGGCACGAGCAGCTCGAACATGAGAAACCCGCCCGCCAACACCGCTGGGAAGACGAACCCGATGACCCAGGCCGTTCCATAGACACGCAGCGTGGTGTCCAGCACGGTCTCCTCGTCCTCGCGCTCGGCGGCGGCGCGCCGGTTCTCGAAAAACCTCGTGGTCTCCCAATACAGCACGAACAGCATCAATGGGATGACGAGGCGGCCGACGTCGTCACGGATGGCCGGGTTGGCGTAGGCGAGGAGAAAAGCGGCGCAGGAGAGATCGGAGACGACTTGGCCGCCGGCGCGGAACGCGCCGACGCGGCGACAGCAGCAGCGCGATCATCGCCCCCGCGAGCAGCGTGCGCGCGCCGACGTACACCAGCGTGCTATTCCATATTCCCATGGGGACGGACAGGGAGGGATTCGAACCCTCGATACCCTTGCGGGCATACCGGTTTTCGAGACCGGCGGTTTCAACCGCTCACCCACAGACGCAACAGACGCAGCAGGACTGCCAAGGCGGACAGGGTGGGATTCGAACCCACGTAACGGTTGCCCGTTAACACGCTTTCCAAGCGTGCGCCTTCAGCCACTCGGCCACCCGTCCTGAGACGCCGAGAAAAGCTAATCAGGCACCGCGCAGCTTACCACGGTCCACCTTGCCGAGATGCGTTCGCGGCAGCACATCGAGAAAGCGAACCGCGCGTGGCGCTTTGTAGGGTTCGAGCCGTTCTCGCGCGAATGCCTGCAACTCCTCCGCGAGACCCTCGCGCTGCTCGGTCGCCACTACGAAAGCGTGCGGTTTGGTGAGGCCACTCGCGTCCTCGATTCCAACGACCGCGACCTCTTTCACCAGCGGGTGTTGCAACAGGCAGCCCTCCACCTCCTGCGGCGCGAGCCACTTGCCGCCCACCTTGAGCAATTCGTCGGCGCGGCCGCAGTAAGTGAAATAGCCCTCCGCATCGCGACGGATGAGATCGCCGGAGACATACCACTCGCCGCGAAACGCCGCCTTGGTCTTGTCCATCTGCTGCCAGTAGCCGATCGCCCGGGAATCGCCGCGCACCCAGAGCATGCCGACTTCGCCGTCCGCAAGATCGTGACCGAGATCGTCGCGCACCCGCACGTCGAAGCCGGGCACGACCGTGCCGATGGTGCCCGGTTTCACCGCCCCCGGTCTGTTCGAGATGAAGATGTGCCACATCTCGGCGGTGCCGAGGCCATCGAGCAGCTCCACACCGAACGTCTGCTTCCACCGCTCGTACAATTCCACGGGGAGCGCTTCCCCGGCGGACGTCGCACAGCGCAGCGATGAAAAGTCCTGCTGCGCGGCATCCGGGTGTGCGACCATCTGATTGACCATCGTCGGCACGTTCACCAGCACCGTCGGCCGGAATTTGCGGATCTTCTCAAACAGCGTCTCGGCGGTGCTCTTTTCCGGAAACAGCGCGCTCGCCGCGCCGACGGAGAACGGGAAAAACAGGTTCGAGCCCGTGGCGTAGCCGAAGAACAGCTTCGGGACCGCGAGCGTGATGTCGCGCTCGGTGAGGCCGAGGACCCCCTGGCCGTAGCAGACGGTGGTGTTGGCGAACGAGCCGTGGCTTTGCACGACGGCCTTCGGTTTCCCTGTCGTGCCGCCCGAGAACAGCCAGATCGCGGCGTCGTCGCGATGGCTGGGGAAGGTCTCGAGCGCCGGGGGCGCGCCCTCGAGCGCGCGCGTCGTCGACGCTTCCCCCACTACGATGATCTGTTTGAGATACAAGCCCGCCGCCGCGCGGGCCGCCTGAAATGGCGGCGCGGTATGGCGGTGCACCAGTGCCACGCTGGCGCGGGTGTAGCCGTAGAAGTATTCGATCGCATCGACGGCGAGCTGCGGGTTGACCATCACCACGACCGCGCCAACTTTGAGTGTGCCGAACAGCGCCGCCACGAACTCCGGCCCGTCGGGCAGCGCGATGATGACCCGTTGTTCGGGCTCCACGCCGGCGCTCGCGAGCAGATGACCGAAGCGGTTCGCGAGCGCCTGCACCTCACGGTAGGTGTGCGTGCCCTGGTCCCCCTCCGTCAGCAGCGCCGGCCGGTCGCCCCTTCCCTCCCGGACGCGCGCGTCCAACAACCAATCAGCGATGTTCAAACGTTCGGGGAGATTCTTGGTCATGTATCCTCATATCGTGTTTCGCGCGCTAGACAAAGAGGGATTCTGATGCCGGTACATGAGCTGGCGCAACTCACCTGGGAAGAAGTGCGCGATCTCGACCGCGCACGCACGATGGTCGTGCTACCGGTCGGTGCGATCGAGGCGCATGGACCGCATTTGCCGCTCGACACCGACGTCGTGATCGCGACGGCGATGGCGCGCGACGGCGCACGCAAACTCGCGGCCCACGGAGGGGAGCGCACGGTCCTCATCCTGCCGGCGCTCGCGTACACGGCGGCGAGCTTTGCGGCCGCGTTCCCGGGCACGCTGTCCATCTCCGGCATTACCGTCACCGCAGTCACGGTCGATCTTGCCCGCAGCCTCAGCGAGCATGGCTTCCAACTCCTGGCGATCGCCAATGCGCATCTCGATCCCGAACACCTGACGGCGTTGCACGAAGCGGTGCAGCTCGCGCGCGCCGATCGCCTGCTGCCGATCGTCTTCCCCGATCTCACGCGCCGGCCCTGGGGGGGGGGCTTACGCCTGGGCGACGAATTCAAGAGCGGCGCCTGCCACGCCGGCCGGTTCGAAAGCTCGATCGTGATGAGCGCGCAGCCGGAGCTCGTGCGCGACTCGATCCGGCGCGCGCTCGCGCCCAATCCCAGCTCGATTTCGCAGGCGATAAAACTCGGCAAGCGCACGTTCGAAGCAGCGGGAGGGCCGCGCGCGTACTTTGGCGACCCCGCCGCGGCGAGCGCGGAAGAAGGGGCCCGGTTGGTCGATGCATTGGGTTCGATCCTCGAGGAGGCGGTCATTGCGGAGATTTGACGGCTCGGTCGCGGTAGTGACGGGAGGCGGTCAGGGCATCGGAGCAGCAGTCGCACGCGCGCTCGCCGCCGAGGGCGCGGCCATCGTGGTGGCTGCCCGCAGTGCCGACCCAATCGAGAAGGTGGCCGCGGAGATTCGCGACGGAGGTGGCAAGGCGTGGGCGGTGCGATGCGACGTGACGGATGCCGCCAGCGTCCATAGCCTCGCCCAGGCGGCAGCTCGGCGGGCGGGCGTGGTCGACATCCTCGTCAACAATGCCGGCGCCGCACACAGCGCGCCGCTCGCCAAGATCACACTCGAAGACTGGAATCGCGTGCTCGCCGTGAATGCGACCGGTACGTTTCTCTGTACCCAGGCTTTCGTCCCGGCGATGCTCATGCGCAAGAAGGGATCGATCGTCAACGTCGCATCGGTCGCCGGACTGGCGGGCGCCCGCTATATAGCGGCATACGCGGCCGCCAAGCATGCCGTCATCGGCCTCACGAGGAGCGTCGCAGCGGAGCTCGAGGGCTCTGGCGTCACGTGCAACGCTGTCTGTCCCGGCTACGTCGATACCGACATGACCAAAGAGTCCGTCGCGCGTGTTGTGGCCAAGACCGGGAAGGACGCTGGTGATGCATTGGCGGCAATGCTCACCTCGGCGGGACAGAAGCGACTAATTACGGTGGAGGAAGTGGCGCAGGCGGTGCTCAGGCTGTCTGAGCCTCGCGGCGCGCGTCCCAATGGCAAGGCTGTCACGATCGCAGGGTAATGGGGGAAGAGGGACGGGGGACGAGGGAAGAGGAATGAACTTCGAGATCATCAATCCGAAGAGGTTTGGTGCGCGGCCCAGCGGCTGGAATCACGGCATGCTGGCCGAGCAAGGCGGGCGTATTCTGTTCGTCGCGGGGCAGATCGTGCCCGTGGGCGATTTCGTCGCGCAGTGGGACGGCGCGCTCGGTCGCGTGATGGAAGTGGTGCGTGCGGCGGGCGGCAAACCGGAGAACGTGGGCCGCATGGTCGTGTATCTGACGGACCGCCCGGCGTATCTCGCCAACCTCACGCCGCTCGGCGAAGTTCACCGCAGGCACATGGGCCGCCACTATCCCGCGATGGCCGTCGTCGAGGTGAAGTCGCTGGTGGACTCCAAAGCGTTGGTGGAGATCGAAGCGGTGGCGGTGCTATGAGCTATCGGCTATCGGCTATCGGCTATCAGGTGGACGCGACGACGCAGGTCGCCACCATTACGCTGAATCGCCCCGAACGGCTGAACGCCTTGACGTTTGAGGTCTACAAGGAGCTCCGCGATCTATTTCGAGCGCTCGATACCGACCCCGAAGTGCGAGCGATCATCATCACGGGCGCGGGGCGCGCGTTCTGCTCGGGCGGCGACGTGGAGGACATCATCGGCGCCCTCCTGGGCCGCGATCTCAACGCGCTCCACGAGTTCACGCAGCTCACCTGCGACCTGATTCTCGCGATGCGGCGCTGCCGCCGGCCGATCGTCGGCGCCTTGAACGGCACGGTCGCCGGCGCCGGCGCAGTCATCGCGGCGGCGTGCGACATCCGCATCGCCGCGGAGTCGGCGAAGATCGCCTTTCTCTTCACCAAGGTGGGCTTGTCGGGCGCCGACATGGGGGCGGCGTGGCTGCTGCCCCGCATCGTCGGCCAGGGGCACGCAAGCGAAATGCTGCTCACCGGAGACTTCGTCGGCGCGAAACGCGCCTACGAGATCGGACTCTACAATCGCGTCGTGCCGCAAGCGCGGGTCTTGCCTGAGGCGCGCGCCATCGCCGAGCAGCTCGCGCGCGGCCCCTCCGCGGCGCTCGGCGTCACGAAACAGGCGCTCGAGGCCGAGGCGTCGCTCGACTTCGAGGCCGCGCTCGCGTACGAGGCCGAGGTTCAGGCCCAGCTGATGCAGGGGCCGAACTTCCGGGAAGCGCACGAGGCGTTCCGCGCCAAACGCGATCCCAAGTTCATGTAATGGTCGACACCGCGCCGATCCGGGCGTTTCTCGACGACACGCACATCGCGCTCGCCGAGCGCGTGAGCGACTTCGCGACAGGCGTGCTTGCGCCGCTGGCCGAGCCGCCCGACGACGCAGCAGCCCGCCTCCAGGCGCGCGACCTGCTCGGCAAGCTCGGGGCCGCCGGCTGGTTCGCGCCGATCCACGCACAGGATTGGCGCGCCTGCTGCATCATCCGCGAGGCACTCGGCGCGGCATCACCGCTCGCCGATGCCGTCTTTGCATTGCAGGCGCTCGGCACCGTTCCGATGCTGCTCTCCGGCAACGACGCGATGCGCAAACGCTGGGTCGAGCCGGCGATGCAGGGCCGCGCCATGGCGTCGTTCGCGATGACCGAGCCCGACGCCGGCTCCGACGTCGCGTCCCTCGGCGCGACCGCCACGCCCGATGGCGACGGGTACCTCCTTTCCGGCACGAAGACCTTCATCTCGAACGCGGGGATCGCCGACTTCTATACCGTGTTCGCGACCACCGATCGGTCCAGGCGCGACAAGGGGATCGGCTGCTTTGTGGTCGCCGCGGACACGCCCGGCATACGACTGGTGCGGTCGCTGCGTCTGTCGGCGCCGCACCCGCTCGGCGAGATCGCCTTTGAAAAGGTGCGCCTCGTCGGAGAATGCCGGCTCGACGTTGCAACCGGCGGCGAGGGGGAGGGGGGGGGCTTCAAGCTCGGTCTCGCGACGCTCGACTGCGTGCGCGCCACCGTCGGCGCGGCGGCCTGCGGGATGGCGGCGCGCGCGCTGGCGGAGGCGCTTGCGCACGCGAAATCGCGCCACCAGTTCGGAAAGCCGCTGGCCGATTTCCAGCTGATTCAGCAGAAACTGGCCCGGATGGCGACCGATCTCACGGCCGCGCGGCTGCTGGTCTATCGCGCCGCTTGGGAGAAAGACCGCGGGGCGCCCCGCGTCACGCTGGAAGCGGCGATGGCGAAGGCGTTCGCCACGGAAGCGGCGCAGCGGATCGTCGATGATGCGGTGCAGATCCTGGGGGGGCGCGGAGTGCTCGCGGATCATCCGGTGGACCGCTTGTACCGCTCCGTGCGGGCACTGCGTATCTACGAGGGCACGACGGAAATCCAACAGCTCATCATCGCCGGACAGCTCCTCAAGTGAAAATCGTCGCAATCGGAGGCGGGCCGGCGGCGCTGTACTTCGGGATCCTGATGAAGAAGGCGGACCCCGCCCACGAGATCACGATCATCGAGCGCAACCAGCTCGACGACACGTTCGGCTTCGGCGTCGTTTTCTCCGACGCGACCCAGAACAATCTGGCCGCCGCGGATCCCGAGACGTACGACGCGATGGCCAGCCAATTCGCGCATTGGGACAACATCGACGTGCACTATCGCGACCAGGTGATCACGTCGAGCGGGCACGGCTTCAGCGGCCTGTCGCGCCGCGCCCTGCTCGCTGTGCTGGGACGGCGTTGCAAAGCGCTCGGCGTCTGCGTGGAGGTTGGCAAGGAAGTCGCCGATCCGGTCGTGTACCGCGGCGCCGACCTGCTGCTCGGCGCCGATGGCTTCAACAGCGTCGTGCGCAAACGCTACGCCGCGTTGTTTCAGCCCGCGATGGACGAGCGCCCCAACCGTTTCGTCTGGTTGGGCACGACCCGGCCCTTCCCCGCCTTCACGTTCTACTTCAAGCGCGACAAGCACGGCTTATGGCGCGTGCATGCTTATCAATATGAACAGGGGCACTCGACCTTTATCGTCGAGGCGACGGAAGCGATGTGGCGCAGCGCCGGCCTCGATCGGGCGAGTGAGGACGACACCGTCGCGTTCTGCGAGCGGCTCTTTTCCGAAGAGCTGCGGGGTCACCGCCTCCTCAAGAACCGCTCGCTGTGGCGGCACTTCATCACCGTGAAAAACGCCGCCTGGTCGCATGAGAACGTCGTCCTCGTGGGCGATGCGGCGCACACCGCCCATTTCTCAGTGGGTTCGGGCACGAAGCTCGCCATCGAGGATGCGATCGCCCTGGCCGGAGCCCTGCAACGGGAGCCCGATGTGCCGGCGGCGCTCGCCGCGTATGAAGCCGAGCGGCGTCCGGCCGTGGAGAGCCTGCAGCGTGCCGCGCAGGTGAGCCTGCAATGGTTCGAGGATACCGAGCGGTACATGGACCTCGAGCCGCTGCAATTCGCGTTCAATCTGCTGACGCGCTCGTTACGAATCACGCACGACAACCTGAAAGTTCGCGACCCCAAGTTCGTCGAGTCGGTCGATCGTTGGTTTGCGGCGACCCCTCCCCCGTCCCCCGTCCCCCCTCCCATGTTCACGCCGTTCAGGTTGCGCGATCTCGTGCTGGTCAATCGCGTCGTCGTCTCGCCGATGTGTCAGTACTGCGCCGACGACGGCATGCCGAACGACTGGCACCTGGTGCATCTCGGCAGCCGCGCCGTCGGGGGCGCGGGCCTCGTGTTCAGTGAAATGACGGACGTGTCGCGCGAAGGGCGGATTTCGCCGGGTTGCACCGGGATGTACAAACCCGAGCACGTCGCGGCGTGGCAGCGCATCGTCGATTTCGTGCACATGAACAGCGACGCGAAGATCGCGATGCAGCTGGGCCACGCCGGCCGCAAGGCGTCGACGCAGCGCATGTGGGAGGGCATGGACGAGCCGTTGCCGGACGGCAACTGGCCCATCATCTCCGCCTCTCCCCTTCCTTATTATCCGCACAGCCAGGTCCCCAAGGAAATGACGCGGGCGGACATGGACGAGGTGAAAGACGACTTCGTGCGCGCGGCGAAGATGTCGAATGAGGCGAGGTTCGATCTGCTCGAATTGCACTTCGCGCACGGCTACCTGCTCGCGAGCTTCATCTCGCCGCTCACGAACACGCGCACCGACGCGTACGGCGGCTCGCTCGAGAATCGCATGCGTTTCCCGCTCGAGGTGTTCGACGCCGTGCGCGCCGTGTGGCCCGATCGCAAGCCGATGTCGGTGCGGATTTCGGCCGTCGACTGGGCGCCGGGCGGGATGCAGCCGGCCGACGCAGTCGAGGTCGCCCGCCTGCTCAAGGCGCATGAGTGCGACATCACCGACGTCTCCGCCGGTCAGACCGTGGCCGATGCGAAGCCGCAGTACGGCCGCCAATTTCAGACGCCGTTCGCCGACCGGATTCGCCATGAAGTGGGGATCGCCACGATGGCGGTGGGCAACATCTCGTCGTATCAGGACGTCAACACGATCCTCGCGGCGGGTCGCGCCGATCTCTGCGTGCTGGCGCGGGCGCACCTGTGGGATCCGTACTGGACCCGCCATGCCGCTTATGAACAAGGGTATCCGCTTGCCTGGCCAGATCCGTATGCGACGCTGAATCGGTATAAGCCGCGAACCTAGAGGAGTCGGGAGTCAGGAGTCAGGATCTGGGCAGCATTCCCTGGCTCCCGACTCCAGACTCCCGATTCCGGGATAAACATGACCGTCACTTACTCGAGTTACCTGAAGCTCGATCAGCTCCTGTCTCTCCAGGCGCCGCGCCCCGGTGAGCTGGAGCACGACGAGACGCTGTTCGTCATCATCCACCAGGTGTACGAGCTGTGGTTCAAGGAAGTGCTGCACGAGCTCGACTATCTCCAGCAGCTGCTGCGCGCCAACGATACCCCGCTCGCCGCTGCCACTCTGAAGCGAATCCTGACCATCCTCAAGACGCTCGTTGCGCAGATTGATGTACTCGAGACGATCACGCCGCTCAACTTCCTCGCGTTCCGCGACCGGCTCGAATCGGGGAGCGGCTTTCAGTCGTCGCAGTTTCGCGAGATCGAGTTCATTCTCGGCAAGAAGGGCCGGGGGTCGTTCGAACGATACCCCGAAGGAAGCGTGAGCAGAGATAGAGTTCAGGCTCGATTCAATCAACCCACATTGTGGGACGCGTTCCTTCATTATCTAGCGGCAAACGAATACCGAATACCGAAAACCTTGCTTCAACGCGACTACACCAAGTTCTACGAACCGTCGCCTGAAGTGCAGCGGATCCTGATCGAGGTCTACAAGCAGAACCCCACCGTCGCGCAGATCGCCGAGCGGCTGGTCGATCTCGACGAAGGATTCATGGAGTGGCGTTATCGCCACGTAAGAATGGTGCAGAGAACAATTGGGACCAAACCAGGAACCGGAGGCTCAGCAGGTGCTGAGTATCTCCTCACGACTCTGAATCAGCCCGCGTTCCCCGACCTTTGGGCGATTCGCGCCGAGTTGTGATCGATCCACAGCAGCTCGCAAAACACTACAGCCGCTTTCGAGTCACCGAGCGGATCCTCCTCACCGGCCACTCTCACCAGGCGTGGCCCGATGTCGGCTTCGAGGCGCAGTCGCAGGCCTGGCTCGATACCGCCAAGCACGTCGACGACGTGTGGGACCTCGCGTTCGCCAAGGCCGACGAAGTGCGGCGCGGCTTCGCGCGACTGCTCGACGTTTCCCCGGACCAGATTGCGCTCGCCGCAAACACCCATGAGCTGGTCGTGCGGTTCCTGTCCGCATTGCCGCTGCGCAAGCGTCCCAAGCTGATCACGACCGATGCCGAGTTTCACACGATCCGCCGGCAGCTCGACCGGCTCGCCGAGGAAGGGATCGAGGTCGTCAAGCTCCCTGCCCTGCCCGCCGCAACGCTCGCCGAGCGCCTCGCGAAAACGGTGGACGACCGCACCGCGGTGGTCCTGGTCTCGGCCGTGCTCTATACCAACGCCCACGTCGTCCCGAACCTCAAAGCCGTAGTCGTTGCGTGCCAGCGGGTCGGAGCCGAGTTCCTGGTGGACGCGTACCATGCCTTGAACGTCATTCCCTTCTCCCTGAAGAAGGAAGGACTGGAGCAGGCGTACGTCGTTGGCGGCGGCTACAAGTATTGCCAGCTCGGCGGCGGCAATGCCTTTCTGCGAATGCCGGCTGACTGCGACCTGCGACCGGTGATCACGGGGTGGTTCAGTGAGTTCACCGAGCTCACTAAGCGCCCGTCCGGTAAGGTGGAGTACGGCCCCGGCCCGGCGCGGTTCGCCGGCGCGACCTACGACTACACGAGTCATTATCGCGCCGCCGCGGTGTTCGCGTTCTTCGAACAGCAGAAGCTGACGCCCGCGGAATTGCGCGAGCTGAGCCAGCACCAGGTCGGGCAGCTTCTAAAGGGCCTTGGGCACGATCCCCAAGTTCCCCTCACGGCGATCGGCGGTTTTGTGTCGTTTCGCGCGCCCCGCGCGCCCCATACTGCCCAGTTACAGCAGGCATTGCGGCAACAGAACATCTGGACCGATTATCGGGGCGATCTGCTCAGGCTCGGCCCGGCCCCATATGTCACGGATGGGCAACTGGCCACGGCGACGGCGGCTCTCCGCGAGGCTGCAGCGCACCGGTCCTGATATATATTGGTCGCCGTAGCCACTCCATGACGAGGACGGCGACATGATTTTCCAAAAGTTCGTCACCGTAATTCGCGCGTTCTTCAACAGCATCGCCAACGCCCTGTGGGAGCGCGACCCCATCGCCATCATGCGGCTCGAATACGACCGCTCCGTCGAGCAGCTCCAGGAAGGCCGCAAAGGCCTGGAGCTCTATCGCGGGCTGGTCGAGCGCGTCGTGCGACAAACGACCATGGGCAAGTCCCAGGTCGACAAGCTGAAGGCCGAGGTGAAAGCCTACCTCAAGGCGGGCGATCGCGAGACCGCCGGCAAGTTCGCGCTGCAGCTCCAGAAGGCGGAGGGCGACCTCGCGCAGAACCAGGAGCAGCTCAAGCTCCACGAGGAGGCGTACGAGAACAACCTCAAGAAAATCCAGTACGCCAACAAGCAGCTCGCCGAAGTGCGCGAGAAAATCGAGCGCTACAACGCCGATCTCAAGATGACGGCGGCCGAAGCCGAGATCGCGCGCATCGCAGGCGACCTGAACTTCGACGTGACGACCGACTTCGGACAAATCGAGCAGATCATCCAGCAGAAAATCGATACCAACCGCGGCAAGGTACGGGTCGCGGCCGATCTCTCCTCGCGCGGGGTCGCCGATATCAAGGCGCGCGAGCGCGTCGAATCGCAGCTCGCGGAGGACGTGTTGCAACAGTACGAGGTGGAGCTCGGCCTCAAGTCGCCCGAGACGACGCCCGTAGTCGAGGGCAATAAGAACCTCGGCCCGGCCACCGACAAGAACTCCTGACGGAGCGCATAACCATGGCGAACGGAAGACCCAGGGGCGCATTCTACGTCGTCCTGCTGCTCGTCATCGCGGGCCTGGTGTATCTGGGCCTGCACCGCTACGGCGGCAAGCAAGGCGGGCTCGGATCGCTCATCAACCCCTCGGAGACCTCGCATACCGAGGCGAGCGACACGAGCACCGTCACGACGGCCAAAGAGTACACCTACGTCCCCGCGCAGCGCCTGCCGCCGGTCCGCGGCATTTCGAACTACAAGCCGCTCACCAACCGCACCGTGCGCATGGCGCTCAACGTGTGGGCCGGGTGGGCGCCGGTGATCTACGCGAATGGCGGCTTCAAGGCCGGCAAAGTCTGGCACACGCCGAGCGGTCAGGACTTCAAGGTCGAGCTGGTGCTGATCGACGATCCCGTCGCGATGCGCGACGCCTACGCCGCCGGCAACCTCCACATCGGCTGGGCCACGCTCGACATGATCCCGTTGTTCGTGGAGCAGCTGCGCCGCGACTCGCGCACCATGCCGCGCGTGTTTCAGCAGATCGATTACTCCAACGGCGGTGACGGCATCGTCGCGCGCGAAGCCGTCCGCAACATCGGCGACCTGCGCGGCAAGACGATCGTGCTGGCGCAGAACTCGCCGTCGCACTACTTCCTCTTGAACTCTCTCATCGACGCCGGGCTGCAGCCGGGCGACGTCGAGCTCAAGTTCACGCAGGATGCCTTCCAGGCAGCGGCGGCATTCAATGCCGATAAATCCATCGCCGCGGCGGTGAGCTGGTCGCCGGACATTTACAACCTGTCGAAGGTCCGCGGCAATCGGCTGCTCGTCTCCACGCAAACCGCCAACAAGCTGATCGCCGACGTCTGGTTTGCGCGCGCCGACTTCGCCAAGGACCATCCCGACATCATCGAGGGTCTGGTGCGCGGCATCTTCGATGCGATGGAGGCGTTGAAGACGCAGACGGCCAAGCAGGAGGCGGCGCAGCTGATGGCAACGGGATATTCGATTCCCGCGACAGACGCGCTCTCGATGCTGGGCGACGCCCACTCGACCAATTGGGCCGAGAACCGCGAGTTTTTCGTCAACGCGAACAATCCGGCAAACTTCGAGCGTACCTGGAACACGGCGTACTTCCTGTACCGGCGCGTCGGCATGGTGTCGAATCCGGTGCCGTTCGACCAGGTCATGGACTTCACCGTCATCAAGAAGCTGGGCGGCGAGCCCCGCTACGCGAACCAGCGCAACGAGTACCAGGTACAGTTCGTGCCGACCACCGCGACCAGCGTGCAGGCCGAGAACACTGAAATCCTCACCAAGACGGTCGTGATTCACTTCTTCCCGAATTCGTGGGATCTGCACAAGAAGGTCATCAGCCAGGTCAACGGGCAGGACCGCGAAACGCCGTACGACCCGAACGTCGACTTCGTCGTCGACGAGATCGGACGGCTCGCCGGCCAGTACGGCGCCGCACGCATCGTGATCGAGGGACACACCGACGCCTCGATGAAAGGACAGATCGATCCCACGGCCGTGAAGGAGCTGTCGACCCAGCGCGCCAACGCCGTGAAGGAAGCGGTGCTGCGGCGCTTCCGCACGCTGCAACCGAACCAGTTCCTGGCGAGCGGCATGGGGTGGGACAAGCCCGCCGACCCGACGGACCCGATGAACAACGCCAAGAACCGGCGCGTGGAAGTGAAGGTGTACCCGCTCGAGGCCACTCACTGAGAGCGCCGTTGTTCGCGCTGCGCGTCTACCCGCGTCCCCTCACCGCGCGGCTCCTGGGACTCGGCGCCATCGCGCTCTGCCTGTTGCTGTGGTGGGCGTTCACGTGGGGCGCGACGCCGGAGACGCGCTGGATCTCGCCCGTCGTGCTGCCCTCACCGGGCGAAGTGCTGCGCAGCCTGCCGAGCCTCTGGACCGAGCGTGCGTTGCTCGAAAGCGTCGTGGCGACGCTGCGCCGCGTGCTCACCGGGTTCGCGCTCGCGATCGTCGTCGGCGTGCCGCTGGGGATCGTGGCGGGCGCCTATCGCGCGTTCGACGCCGCGCTGGCGCCGATTGCGCTGTTCGGCCGCAACATCCCGATCGCCGCCCTGATCCCGCTTACGATTCTCTGGTTCGGCATCGAAGAGACCCAGAAGACGATGTTCATCTTCCTGGCAACGGTACCGTTCGTGTTTTCCGGGACAGTGGACGCGGTGGTCAGTGTGCACGAGCGCTACGTCGAGTCGGCGCAAACCCTCGGCGCGAACTCGCGGCAGGTCGTCACGAAAGTGCTCATCGCGCTGGCCCTGCCGAGCATCTACAACAACCTCCGCACCCTGTTCGGCCTGGCGTTCGGGTACATCATGCTGGCGGAGCTGATCAACGCGAAGTACGGGCTCGGCTATCTGCTCAGCACCAGCCAGCGCCGTGGCCTGACCGAGCACATCATCCTCATCCTGATGATCATCGGGCTGCTCGCGTGGGCGATCGACAGGTTGCTGCTGTGGTTCCAGGCGCAGCTGTTCCCCTACCTGCAGCGCGCGGAGTAACCGTGGCCGCACTTGCCGAGCCGCGACCCGCACTACCCACCCGGCCCCCGATCGTCGAGTTCAACGGCGTCTCCAAGACGTACGAAGACGGCTTTACCGCGATCAAGAACGTCACATTCCGGGTCGAGGATTTGCCGGGTAAAGGCGAGTTCATCACGATTCTGGGGCCGTCGGGGTGCGGGAAATCGACGATCCTGCGCCTGATCGCGGGGCTGCGGCCGCAGTTCCCCGCGACCACCGGGAGCGTCCTCGTGGCGAGCAAACCGGTCAGCGGACCGGGCGCGGATCGGGGGATGGTGTTTCAGGACTACACGGCGTTCGAGAACCGCACGGTCGAGGAAAACGTCAGCTTCGGGCTCGAATGCCGCGGCGTTCCGAAACGCGCCCGTCGCGAGCAGGCGCTCGAATGGATCAACAAGGTCGGCCTCGATCCCGCGCGCGACGCGCAAAAGTACCCGTCGCAACTATCGGGGGGAATGCGACAGCGCGTCGCGATTGCGCGCACGCTGATCCTGCACCCCAGGATCATTCTCATGGACGAGCCGTTCGGCGCCCTGGACCCGACCACCCGGATGCGGATGCAGGATCTGCTCGTCACCCTCTGGCGCGACCTCCAGGCGACGGTGTTTTTCGTGACGCATTCGATCGAGGAAGCGGTGTATCTCGGCGATCGCACGTACGTCATTTCCTCCGCTCCCGGCACGATCCTGCACGAGGTGGCGGTCCCGCCCCCCGATCGCCCCGCGGCCCAGATGCAGAAAGAGCCGGAGTTTCTCAAGGTCGTCTTCGAGCTGCGCGACATGATCGAGCGGCTGCAGCCTTCGACCCGCGCGGGTGACTGATGGGCATCGCGCACTATTTGTGGCGCGCCTTCACCTCGCGCTGGAACCTCCTGATCGTGTTCGGCAGCAGCGCCGCCGCCATGCTGTCGCCCTGGCCGGACGTGCTGCTCCCGCTGATCGGCGCGGGCGAAGCAATCTACCTCGGCGGCCTGGTGTCACTGCCGCGGTTCCGCCAGGCGATCGACGCGCAGGACGCCGATCGTGCCCGCGGGTTGAGCCGCGCCAACGCGCCGAGCGCGTCGCTGTTGATCGCCGGCCTGCGGGCCGAGGCGCAGAAACGTTTCAACGATCTGCGGACGCGCTGCCTCGAGATGCGCTCGATCGCCCGTGCGGCGCAGCCGGTTGGGGGAGGGCTCACAGACGTCTGGACGCCGTCGCTCGATCGCCTGCTGTACGGGTTTCTGCGACTCCTCAGCCAGCAGAACACGCTGCTGCGCTTCCTGCGCTCGACAACTTCCGACGACCTCACCAAGCGCCTCGAGGATCTCAAGAAGAAACTGGATGACGCGCAGAAAACGGGCGACGACCGGATCATCCGGTCGATTCAGGAGAGCGTCGACATCGCGCAGCAGCGGCTCGAGAACTACGGCAAGGCCTTGAAGAACGCCGATTTCGCGGCGCTCGAGCTGGATCGCGGCCACGCTCAATCAGCTGCAGCAGATCACCGGCGTGACCGACGAGCTCGACCAGGTTCCGGCCATCCTGGATGACCCAGCCAAGTCTTCCCCCATCGTCCGCGATCGTGGCTGAAGCGCACCCCCCGCCCCCCCCGCCTGCCCCGTTGCTGCCCGCCTGGGCGCCGCCCTGGGCCTCGCAGCTCGCGGAGCTGTGCTTCTCCGGCACCACGTCCGTGTTCCTGCTGCACGGTAACTCGAACGACCTCATGCCGCGCGGCGAATCGCCCGACGACGGCTACGGCACGATCGCCGACATGCTGGCGGAGCAGCTGTTCGGCAAATGGGACCTGGTGCTGCACTACGACCTGGGTCGAGGGCTGCGCGCGTTCTGCAGCTCATCGACCGGTTCGTGCGCGCGAACATCATCGCAGCGGGCGACAAGTCGCTCAGCTTCGCCGTGATCATCGACCAGGCATCATTTCTTTTCCCGTCCGGGGAGCCGGGGCGCACCAGCTTCGCCGCGGCGGCGATGCTGGTCACGCTGCTCAACTGGGCGAAGAGCCCGCACGTCAAGAAGATGCCGATGGCGTTCGTCTTGATGGATGAGCGCCGCTCCGATTTGAGCGACCGCCTCACGGGCAGCCCGCATGTCGCACCGATCGAAGTCCCGTTGCCGACGGTCGAGCAGCGCGAGCGCTTCATCAAGGCGACCGTAGGAACTCGAGAGTTAGCTGCGTTCTCCGACTTCGACGTCGGTACATTGGCACGACTGACCGCCGGCATTTCACTGATCGACGTCGCCGTGCTGGTGAAGACGGCGATGGAGACGGGACAGCGCCTCGATGCCAAGCTGTTCCGCGAGCTCAAGAAGCGGTTGATCGAGAAGCAGACGCAGGGGCTGCTCGAGTTCATCGAGCCGAAGTGGACGCTCGACACCGTGA
>WNGA01017625.1_pt1 | contig 20658 bp, 25 predicted proteins | sample 5400061 | NCBI WGS metagenome assembly WNGA01 (sample SAMN13153366, study PRJNA577476) | soil metagenome | isolation source: 100 cm soil or saprolite under grassland replicate 2 | place: USA:California | collected 2016-06-15
TGTCCGTACCCTCGAGTCATTTGAAACACCGGCGTTGATCGGAATCCCGGCGCGGATTTACGTCTACACCAGCGAGATTTTTCTGGCATTCAACGAGTATCCGCCGGACTACGGCCGCGGTGGTGCGTTGGCGGTCGGGTTGCTCTTGTTGAGCGCCATAGGCGTATGGCTCTACACGCGGGCGACGAAGGAAGGGAAGAAGTTTCAAACTGTAACCGGAAAAGCGTTCAGGCCGCGGCAGTTTGACCTGGGGCCGTGGCGTTGGCTCGGTCTTGGCTTCCTGACGACGTACTTTCTATTCGTCGTGCTGTTGCCCTTCTTGGTGCTGTTTTGGGCGTCGTTCCTGCCGTTTTTTGCGGCGCCAAGCTTGGATGCGTTAAGCAAGCTGAGTCTCGATAATTATCGTTATTTGTCCGGTTTCAGGCCATTTTGGGAGGCCATGAAGAACAGCATTCTGCTGGCGACGTTGACGGCGACCGTCGCGATGGTTCTGACTTCATTGGTCGCTTGGATCGTCTATAAGAGTCGCCTGCGTGGGGCATGGCTGCTCGACTTTCTCGCCTTCGTGCCGATCACGATTCCGGGCATCGTGATGGGAATGTCGCTCATCTTGCTGTACGTCGCTTTTCCACTGCCGATTTACGGGACGATCTGGTTGCTGCTGATCGCCTACGTGACCCGGTTCATTCCCTATGGTATGCGCTCGGCTTCGGGATCGATTTTGCAAATTCACAGCGAGCTGGAAGAGGCTGCGGCGGCCTCCGGCGCTTCATGGTGGGAAACATTCAGGCGCGTCACGTTGCCGCTTTTGCGACCGGGATTTGCCGCGGGCTGGATCTATATCTGCATCGTGTCGTTTCGGGAATTTTCCACTTCGGTTTTGCTCGCGACCGGCGAAAGCCGGGTGTTGTCGATTCTGCTCTTTACCATGTTTGAACAGGGTCAGGTGACGGTCGTCGCGGCGATCGGTGTGCTGATGATCGCTACCTTGCTGGCGATCGTAGCGCTGTTTTACAAAGTTAGCGGCCGAGTGGGAATCCAGACGTAGAGGGAAGTAGGGAGTTGGAGTGTGGGAGTGTTGGGATTGAAGGCTTCTACTGTTCCACTATTCAGGCAATGGTTTGGTCTGGTTTTGAAGGGTTAAAAGGAACTCTTTGTGATCGAGGTCAAGTCGTTAGTTAAGATCTTCGCCGATGGGGACAATGCCGGGGTAACCGCGGTCAACCAGGTTTCGTTTACCGTCGAGGACGGACGCTTTTATACCCTTTTGGGCCCCTCAGGTTGTGGCAAGACGACGACGCTTCGTTGCATTGCCGGATTGGAAAAAGCCAACGAAGGAGAGATCCTGGTCGCCGGCATAAAAGTTTTTTCGGCGGCGGACCACACCTTCGTGCCGGCCTATCGCCGTCCTATCGGCATGGTTTTTCAAAGCTACGCCATCTGGCCCCATCTGACGGTTTTCGAAAATGTCGCCTTTCCACTACGAGTCGGCAAACAGCGCTTCAGCGGTGCTGACATCAAGAAAAAAGTCACTGCAGCGCTCGAGCAAGTAGAATTAACCGGCTACGGCGAACGGATGGCAACGCAACTTTCCGGTGGCCAGCAGCAGCGCCTGGCGCTTGCCCGGGCACTGGTGCGCGAGCCGCAAGTGCTGCTCTTGGATGAACCCTTGAGCAATCTAGACGCCAAACTGCGCGAACGCATGCGCTTCGAGCTGCGCGAACTGCAGCGGCGCCTGAGAATCACCACGCTCTATGTGACCCACGATCAGATAGAAGCGTTGTCGATGTCCAACGTGATCGCCGTGATGAATGCGGGGGTGATCGTCCAAGAGGGCGGTCCGCGTGAAGTGTACATGCAGCCAAAGAGCAAGTTCGTGGCGAACTTTATCGGCTCGACAAATCAGCTCGCCGGGCGCGTCACCAGGGTCGATAACGACGGCATCGGCTCTGTCCAAACCGATGACGGAGAAATCTCGTGTCAGCTCCTCGAGGGACTGACGGTCGGCAGCAACGCGGTCGTCGTGATCCGGCCCGAGAGCATCAATCTTCACACGCAGAGGCCGTCGAGCACCGGCAATCTGATCGAAGGAAAGATCGGCGCCGCGATGTTTTTGGGCGAATATGTCGACTGTACGGTGGAACTCGGAACGAATGTCCTGCAAACACACCAGCGCCATACCCTGGTAGTGCGCCGGGGCGAGTCGGTCTGGATTGAGCTACCGCCGGGAGACTGCATGGCGCTGCCGACGGAAAGATAACCAAACGGCGCGACGTGCCACTCTATATCTAGCTCTAACCGTTTATGTTGATTCGTTCATCAACATCGAGTTTAATATCCGCGGGTTAATTTCCCGCAGCTTGCTGCGTAATGGCGATTCCTAGTCCTATCAAAGTCCGTCATTCCCGCATGCCTTTAGCGGGAATCCAGGCGAAAAACTGACTGGACCCCCGATAAAAACATTCGGGGGTGACAACCTTGGAAAACATTATCGTAACAGTCTATCGATACTCCTTAGCTTGCTGCCGGTAGTTCATTGCACGCCGAGATCGTAACTGTGTCGTGGTCAGATCGGAGAGGTCAGAGAAGGATGGACAAGCGGCTGAGTTTTGTATTATTTTCGCTGTTCTTTAGCGCTTTGTGGTGTAGCGCGGAAGTCGATGCTCAGGAGCGGGTCAAGATTGCGTACAGTTCGGCTGATGCTTCGAACGCCGTATGGTTCCTCGCGCTCGATGCCGGTTTGTATCGAAAGCATGGGCTGGACGTCGAGTTGGTTTTTATTCAAAGCTCGACCACGAGCGTTTCAAGCGTGGTTGCGGGCGACATTCAAGTGGCGAACACCTCGGGCGGTGCGGTGGCAAGCGCCGTTGTCGGCGGCGCCAATCTAATCATGACCGCCTGCTATATCAACACGCTACCCTACGAATTGATTGTCCAAGAGTCGGTGAAGTCGGTAGAGGATCTCAAAGGCAAGAGTGTCGGCATCAGCCGTGTGGGAAGCGCTTCGGATGTCGCGGCGCGAGTGCTCATCAAGGGACTCGGGTTGGAGCCGGTGAAGGACGTGCCGATCATTCAGGTGGGCGGCCCGTCGGAGCGAGCGGCGGCATTTCGTACCGGGAGAATCGTCGGGTTTCCTTCACCGCCGGGAACGATTCACTTGGCCAAGGGTATGCCACACCGCATCATGATCAGTACGGCGGACTTTCAGAAACGTTTCGATTTCCCCTACATTTGCTCGACCACGACGAAACCGTATTTGGCAACGAAACGGGACACGGTGAGAAGACTGACGATGGCATTGATCGAAGCGACGCATTTTCTAAAAACCCGCAAAGAAGAAACGAAGAAGTACATAGCCAAGTACACCCATCAGAACGATCCTCAATATTTAGAAGCATCCTACATGGCGAACGTAAAACTGCATGACCGTGTGCCGTTGGTGACGCGGGAGGGAACCGAAGTGCAAATCAAAGAGGCGCTGGCACGCAAGCCGGGCGCGACTCTCAAAGTCGAAGACATCGTCGACGACAGCATCGTGAGGGAGCTCGAAAAGAGCGGGTTCATCGACAAAGTCTACAAGTAATTACCGGATCAAGTTACTAAACTATGATAGTCGGCGTCGTTCTATCTGCAGGTGAATCGAGCCGCATGGGTCGGCCAAAAGCGCTGCTGCCGATCGAGGGCCAAACCTTCCTCGAAAGAATCGTCGCCGCGCTGAAAAAGACCCAAGTAGGAAAGATCATCGTCGTTCTCGGTCATGACGCGGAGAACATGACACGGGAAATCAAACATCTGCCCGTCGAAGTTCTGATCAATTCCGATTACCAGCTGGGACAGTTGTCGTCGCTGCAAACGGCCGTGCGCCACTTGCAATCGGACGAGCATTGCGACGGCATGCTCGTTCATCTCGTCGACCACCCCTACATTGACGGCAAATTGGTGGATCTGATGATCCAGCGATTCTACGAGCGAGGAAAGCTGATCATAGTTCCGCGTTACCAGGGCAAGCGCGGCCATCCGGTGATTTTTTCCCGCAGCCTATTTAGGGAATTGCTCGATGCGCCGATGGAGCAAGGAGCTAAGGCCGTCGTGAATGCGCACGCGAAGGAGACCCTGGAAATAGTCGCCGACGATGAAGGCGTGACGATCGACATCGACACTCCGGATGAGTACCGCCACCATGTCAAAGCACAATGACTGCCCGGAATCTTCAACCTTGAACTTTGAACCTTGAACTTTGAACGACTGCAAGGAGATTGAATGTCCAGATTGAACCTGACCCTCACCTGCGGCGATTACGATTTTCTGCGCCCGCTGATCAACCGCGAAATCCAGCCGCAGGGGATCGATCTGAACGTGCTGACGATGCCTTCGCCCGAGCGCCATGGACGAATGCTGCGCCATGAAGAGTTCGACGTGTGCGAGTTGTCGTTGGTAGGTTATCTTGTGGCGCGGGACAGGGGATGCAACTACAACGCTATTCCGGTATTTCCGCACCGCCGTTTTCGCCATCAGTATATGGTGAAAAGAACCGGTTGCGGCATCGAAAAACCGTCCGATCTCAACGGCAAGCGCGTCGGGCTGGACACGCTGCAGAATTCCGCCGGCCTGTGGATGCGCGGCATCTTGCAAGATCATTATGGCGTCGATCTAAAAACCATCGACTGGTGCTGTCAGGAAGAGGAGGACATCCCGTTCGAGCCGGCCAAATGGATGAAGGTTCGAGTGGTGCCGCAAGGCAAGAACGTCGATCAGATGCTTTTGGATGGTGAATTGGAAGCTGCGCTTTATCCGGAAACGCTGCCGTCGATCCGCAGCGGCAACCCGAAAGTGGCGTTGCTCTTTCCTGATCCCAAGAAGGCCGAGATCGACTACTACAAGAGCGGAGGCTTCTTCCCAATCATGCACACGGTTGTCGTAAAGAATGAAATTCTGGAAAAGCATCCGTGGGTGGGTATGGGTTTAGTGCAGGCTTTCCAGAAAGCGAAAGAAATCTGTTACGCGCGCAACAGCGACCCGCGCAGCTTCGCGCTCGTCTGGGTGCAAGACCTCATCCGCGAACAGCGAGAAATTTTCGGCCCCGATCCTTGGCCTTATAATCTAGAAGATAATCGCAAAGCTCTAGAGGCGGTTATTCGCTACGAGCATGAGCAGGGGATGATCAAAAAGAAGCCCAACCCTGAAGACCTGTTCTTCCCACCAAGTTTGCAGAAAATTCAACACTACGTTTAGCGCCTTCGCCGCTTGGCACGGGTCGCCCCCGTTGTGCGAGTTTGGTTTAAATGCCTGTCAAGATGGAGCACCGACTTCTCTGATCCCTGCTTTTCTTCGCTGCTCGCCTTTGGCGATTTCCAAGCCGTTGCCCCCAGTCTTTGGGGAGACCATGCGACGGTGCCACAACGCGTATATCTTTCCGGACTGTCAAGCCTGACAGAATTTCCCAATTTCGCAGAATAGGAGTGCACCGGGCGCTTAGTTAGCGGCGTTTTTTTTGTTTTGTCGCTCTGTTGAGTTTCAGTACAAGGAACTTCGGTGTCGTGGGCGCGTGGTGAGGCTCATGAGGAATTCTAGAGAAGTAAGTCGTTCAAGATGGTCAAACCGTTCCGAAACAATTTGAACTATGGAACGTTTTGAACGGCTTGAACAGTCACGTGTTCCGTTGAACCTGAACTCTTGAATCGTCTTTTTCTTTTATCGTCTTGAACGATTGAACTGCTTGAACCACCTGAACGGGGTTTCAGTGGTAGGAGGAGACAACATGGAAGCTGCCAAAATATACCGACTGAAACCCAATCGCATCTCTGTAAATCAGCCAATACCAACGGCCAGCGTAACCACAACGGCGCCGAAACCTATATTGGATGGATCAAACGGTTCATCTTTTTCCACAACAAGCGTCATCCTGCAGAAATGGCGGAACCGGAGATAGCTCGGTTTCTTTCCAACTTGGCAACCAAATCAAGGGTGAGCGGCTCCACGCAGAACCAAGCCCTGAACGCGCTGCTGTTTCTTTATCACCATGTGTTAGGCAAAGAGATCGGCTATGTGAATGGCGTGGTGCGCGCGAAGAAAGCTCCTCGGTTGCCAGTCGTGTTGACCCGTGGAGAAATTCAAGCCCTTCTAAGTTATCTTAACGGTTCCGAAAAAATAATGGCGACGTTGCTTTACGGCGCAGGCCTTCGGCTCATGGAATGTTGCCGGCTCAGAGTGAAAGATATTGATTTCTCACAAAACCAGATCGTCGTACGCGCTGGAAAGGGAGATAAGGATCGTTACACGATGCTTCCCGCGGCAGTCAAAGAGTTGCTCATCAAGCACCTCGACGATGGCAAACGACAACACCAGTATGATGTCGAGAAGAACTTAGGGCGAGTTGTGTTGCCCAACGCGCTGGATCGGAAATATCCCAATGCTGGTCAAGAGTGGGGATGGCAATGGGTTTTTCCCGCGACGAGATACTACGTTGACCGCGTAACCGGACGACAGTACAGGCATCATCTTCACGAATCAGGTGGTACAAAAAGCCGTGCGAGGGGCTGTTCGCAACGCGGGGATAGCAAAGCCGGCGACGTGTCATTCATTACGCCATTCTTTCGCCACGCATCTGCTGGAAGATGGATACGATATCCGGACCGTACAGGAGTTGCTGGGGCACCGCGATGTCAGCACGACGATGATCTACACGCATGTTTTGAATCGCGGTGGCCGAGGCGTTCAAAGTCCAGCGGACTGGCTACTCAAGATTTAAAAACGCGATGTCGCTTCGGGGATAGGCTGCGGGCCAATAGTGGAATAGGCCGCCATGCCGGCAGCAATTGCCAGAAAACGTGGCTTGACTTTCGAGTCACAAGTGAGCGATACGGTTCAACAAGTCATCTTGCAAGTCGTGTAGAGCTGTTTGGGATAGGCGGCCACCAACAAGCGCGGCCTAAACGGCTCACTTAATAGTTATGCGACAACGATATGAATTGGTACGCGATCCGCACAGTTTATTGCTGGGGCCAGAAGTCGGACGGGAAGAACGTTTTTGAAGAGCGAGTCGTTGCGTTCAGCGGCACGTCATACGAAGAAGCGTTGAATAAGGCCAAGCAAGAAGCGGTGGCTTACTCAAGCGAGAGGTGGGATATACGATATGAGATCCACCCTGACCAAAGTGGCTATGAATTGGATGAAGCCAATTGGGTCGATGGTCTCGAAGTTTGGTCCGAGATGTTTGAATCAGACGAGTCACTACAGCAGTTTTATGAGAATCGGTATCGAAAGTATGACTACCACCCCGAATAAGTCGCATAACCCGCCGCTTGAGCCGATAATCGAGTTGGTATTTCACCGCGACATTCTTGACGACGGCTCAGCGGCATCCGTTAGGCTCATCGGTCCAACACGAGCGGAGAATCCGTGGCCTCAGAAGACATGGCGCAAAAGGGACCGCATGCATCACCAGCTGCAGGGCTGAGTCAACTCCTTCGGGGCTCTCTGGTGACGCAGTTGATTCATGTAGCAGCCACGCTTGGCGTCGCAGATTTTCTGCGTGGTGGCCCGAAGAGTTGCCACGAACTCGCCGCGTCGCTGAGAGTCGATCCGGAGGCCTTATATAGGGTGCTACGCGCCCTCGCGAGCCTCGGCATATTCGAGGAGACCGATCCCCGCCGGTTCGCGCTGACGGCGATGGCCCAGCCACTGCGGAGCGATGTGCCCGGCTCGCTACGGGGGTCGGCCATGTTGTATGGGGAGCGGTGGTGGTGGCAGGCGTGCGGGGAACCGCTGCACAGTGTCAGGACAGGCCAGCCTGCCTTCGACCATGTACACGGTAAGGCACTCTTCGCCTACCTCGACGACGCTGCCGATGCCGCGGCAACCTTCAATGATCACCAGACCAGCATGACCCAGCAGGACGCCGCCGCGGTCGTCAGCGCGTATGACTTCAGGGAGTACGCGAGAGTAGTAGATGTGGGCGGCGGGCACGGGGCGCTGACAGCCGCCATCCTAAAGGCCTGCCCTTCGACGACCGCCGTCCTTTTCGATCAACCTGCCGTGATTGAAGGCGCGAAGCAGCGTCTGCACGCAGAAGGTGTAACTGACCGCTGTACGTGTATTGCCGGCGATTTCTTTGAATCCGTGCCGGAAGGTGGCGATGCGTATGTGCTGAAGGACATTGTTCACGACTGGGATGATGACCGTGCCATGGCCATTCTACGCAACTGCCGTCGGGTCCTGGCACACGCCCCGGCGGACAGCACGAGAGTGCTCGTCGTCGAAAAAGTCATTCCGCCGGGCAACGCGCCATTTCCCGGCAAGCTGACTGATATCACCATGATGCTGGTCACTAGGGGCCGTGAACGCACAGCGAAAGAATATGAAGCGCTTTTGACCGGAGCGGGCTTAGCCCTGACGCGAATTGTCCCAACCTCTTCACCTGCAAGCGTGATCGAGGCGGTCCCCGGGTAGGATCGATTATGGTCGCTGGTAAATCCGAGCCTAACAAGCGCATGAAGCCGACGGCGCTCCGCGCCGCGGCTTGTCCGCGGCGTTAGGGCTCCCTGATCGCGACTGCTGCCAACATGCTTTTATCTCGCGTTTTATGAGATAATTCCCCCGTGGCGTTTCAATTCCACTTTGAGTGGGACCCCGCTAAGGCCCGGCAAAATGCAAGAAAACATCACGTCACGTTTGAACGCGGAGCCACAGTGTTCTTAGATCCAAACGCTTTGTCATTGTTCGACGAGCAACATAGTGAAGAGGAGGAAAGGTGGATAACTTTGGGGTTGGATCAGACTGGTGCGTTGTTGGTTATTTCCCATACGTATCATGAAGAAGCGGCAAACAGTGCGCGAGTACGCCTGATATCAGCGCGAAAAGCGACAAAGAACGAAACGAAGCAATATCAGAGGAAATGAATATGAGACGAGAATATGATTTTTCGAAAGCCGCCCGAGGAAAGTTTTATCGCAAAGGCGCCGAACTGCGTCTACCGATTTATCTAGACCCAAAACTCCAAAGCAAACTCGAGCGCATTGCTCGCAGGAAAGGCAAGGATGTCGGCGAGATGGTTAATCAATTGCTGCGAAAAGACATCGAGTTTCTTGAAGAGCTGACGTAAACCGACTTGCAGCCCTAACCAGCGGCTTGAGAAAGACGTACGGCTCCGCTCGCAAAGCTCGAGGACCGTCGCTTCTCAGCCTTGGTCGTTAGCCGTCTTGGAGGCGACAAATGATTGAGAAACTACCTCCCGTTATCGAGAAGGTCGCCACGTACTTGTGGGCCATCTCGTTCATGGCGGGCGTCATCTTTATCTTCCTTGGTTTCTTTGACCTAAAGGACCTGAAGTCGGTCGATTTGCGTGCGGCCGCATCGTGGGGACCAATTGTCACTGGGGGGCTCTTTGTAGCAATTGGGCTGGCTTTGCACCTGCTACGGCCTTCTCGCCCGGCACGAGATCCTAGTAGTCAGCAGTCCGGAGGTTTACTCTATGTGCTTCGCCATCTTGATGCACGCGGCGACTACCGGTTTCCGCATTGCTATGCCTACCAACTCTATGCCTTCAATACAAAATCACCTGACCGCGCCGACTTCGAAGCGAATAGCGCTGGGTGGGCGAAGGCATCAGACTATGCAGTTCGGTGCCTTGCCTTGATGGGCTTTGCTGAACAAGCTGGCCCCGAATACAGAATTACGGTCGAGGGACGCAAGGCGCTGCAATCAGACTCGCTACGCGCAAATTACACAGATGCCTTCTCTCGGCCGCTCGTCAACAAAGACGGCTAACCCTTCCGTTCCAGCCGACCGCCTTCGGCGGCGGCTGAACTCAAACGTTAGACCGACAACAGCCGAAAACCAAGAGAGAGAACGTCATGCATGATAAGCAAGTGGCGGCGCCAGACAACACGGCGGTGCGGGTCGCCTTGTGGCGGGCGCTGCACGTAGAAGTCGATTCGGCGCCGCACGTGTTCGAAGACGAAGTCGGCTTGAAGCTGGCGGCTCCAGACGACGGATGGCGCAGCCGTCCGGACATGAGCCCGTTCACGCGGCCCTTCCGCGCCTCCATCGTGGCCCGCGCCCGCTTCATCGAAGATCTCGTCGCGGAACAAGCTGCCCGTGGCGTCGGGCAGTACGTCATCCTCGGAGCGGGCCTGGACACCTTCGCCCAGCGTCGGCCGGAGCTTGCCTCCCGTCTGCTCGTGTTCGAGATCGATCCGCCCGGCCCTCAGGCGTGGAAGCGCCAGCGCCTCGTCAACCTCGGTCAGGTGGGGGAGGTGTCAGGTCAGGTGGGGGAGGTGTCAGGCTTTCGTTTTGCTTTATTGGAGTTGTCTTGTCGCTACGATGGCGCGATAGCCGAGAGTGGAATTGGCCGGAGCGTTTTACCATGTGATCTGCCAGGGCAATCACCGGCGGGTGATATTGCGCGCCAATCCCTTGAGCCGTTAGCCTACGGTAGTTCTCTTTTTGGAAAGTTGAACTCCTCCTCCGTCGCATTCTCGGTACCATAATGTACCAACTCGTTTACATCGAATCTCGCTTCATCGTGCTCCACGTCGGCAAAGCGGGCTTTGGTTGCCGGGTGCTTGGGGACAAATAGTTGGCAGCAGTCCTGATCGGGAATCGCAGAAATATCGAACGTGCCGATGCGGCGCGCTTGATCGATAATTTCCTGCTTGTCCATACCTACTAATGGCCGCAGGATCGGTAGCCGCGTCGCCTGTTGAACCACCACCATATTGTCGAGAGTCTGTGAAGCCACCTGGCCGAGGCTTTCCCCGGTCACCAGCGCTTTGGCTTTTTCCTTGCGGGCGATCGCTTCGGCGATGCGCAGCATCATGCGGCGATAAAGAATCACGCGCAGCGGTCGCGCGACGGATGCGACGATTTGGCGTTGAATCTCGCCGAACGGCACGAGGTAGAGACGAGAAAGAAATTGATGGCGCGTCAAACTCGTTATGAGCTGCCGTACTTTTTCCTGCGACGTATTGTCCTGATAGGGTGCGCTGTGGAAGTGAACGAAAATTAACCGGCAGCCACGCTGCATCATTCGATAAGCCGCCACTGGTGAGTCGATGCCACCGGAAATCAAAGCAATCAATCGCCCGCTGGCGCCGACCGGCAAGCCGCCGGCGCCGGCGATTTTATTGAAGCCAAAGAAAGCGTCGCGCGGTAGGATCTCCACCGTCACGGTAAATTCCGCGTTCGTTAGATCCACGCGCGCGCCGGACTTTTCTTTCACCGCAGCGCCGAGCTGGCGGTTGATCTCGGGAGAAGTGAGTGGAAAAGTTTTATCGCCCCGTTGGGTCTCGATACGAAAGGATTCGAACTGCGTGCCATTGAGCGATTCCAGTATTCGTGTCCGGAGAGCATTGATATCTCTGGCGGTGCGCTCGACAAGTGAAAAATTCGCAACGCCAAACACCGTGCGGATGCGCTGAATCGCGATTTCCGCATCGATGTCTTTTTTGAAGGTTAGCAACAAGCGAGCGGATAAACTGCGAACCTCCTTTGGGCCGAGGTCCTTGACTGCGGCGAGCAGATTGCGCTTGAGCAACTCGGTGAAATATTGACGGTTGCCTTTCTTGAGCGCGATTTCGTGGTAACGGATCAGCACGGAATCCATGCCTCACAGATAACAAAAATGCCGCGCTTTTGCATGCCGTTGGGCCTGTGGTAGTATCTCGATAGGATTGCAGATGGGAGTGAGTTGCTATGAGTAACTTCAAGACACTTGCGGATGCGAGGCAGTTTTCAGCCGAGAAGATGAAGAAAAATAGCGTATTCGAAACCGATAGATTTTTTTGCGACACCTACTGTTTCGAGCCGGGACAAGAGCAGAGCCCGCACACGCATAGCGGTCAGGACAAGGTTTATTACGTGCTCGAGGGGCGGGGCGTATTTAAGGTCGGCGATGAAGAGCGGGAACTCGGTGCGGGTGAAATCGCGCTCGCACCAGCCGGACAGAATCACGGCGTGCTTAACCGCGGCCAGCAACGACTGGTGACGCTGGTGTTCGTCACTCCCAAGCCGCAGCATTAGATCCTATGACTGCCGATGAACAAGACGTCGCGAATGCTAATCTGGCCTTTTATCGGGCGTTTGAAAGCCTTGATATCAAGCGCATGGAGTCGCTTTGGGTCAAAGAGGGCTGGCGTATCTTGCGCGGGTGGAAACCGGTTATGGAGAGCTGGCGGCGCATCTTCGAGAATACGCCGTCGATCCACTTCACCTTGACCGATGTCAAGATTGAAATTCATGGTGAGCTGGCCTGGGTGACGCTATACGAAAACCTCAATAGCACCGTCGAAGGCCAGAAGGTCTCGGCGAGCATCCTTACGACCAATATTTTCCAGAAAAGCACGGATGGTTGGCGCATGATTCACCACCACGGTTCCACCGTGGCGCAATCGCCGCCCGACGACGAGACCCCCACGGTTCACTAGCTTTAATGTCTCAGCGGTTTAAGGTTCAAAGTTCAAGGTTCCAAACTCACAGCTCGAGTTCCGACGTTGAACTTTGAACATCCCACTTTGAACCCTTTCCAGGGGAAAGTTGCCCTCGTTACCGGAGCCGGTAGGGGCATCGGTAGAGCAATCGCCATTTCACTCGCCAAATCCGGTTGCCGGGTAATTTTGGCGGCGCGAACGCGCGAACAACTCGACGTGGTCCGAGAAACAATCCACACAAATGGCGGCGCGGCGGTTGCAATACCGACGGATTTAACACGGGACGACGAAATCGAGCGCCTCGTGGAGAAGAGCTCTAAGGAGTGGGGGAGTGTCGATGCTCTGATCAACAACGCAGGCTGGGGCAAACGCGCTGCGGTGATCCGCGCAAATGTCGAAGACTGGGACCAAACCATGCGTGTCAATTTGCGCGCGCCGATGATCTTGGCGCAAAAACTCCTGCCGGCGATGATCGCCAAGGGTGAAGGAGCGGTGATCAATATCGGTTCGGTTTCCGGCAAGACCGGAGAAGCCAATGGCGCAGCCTACTCCGCGTCAAAGTTCGGCCTGATCGGTTTCACGCAGTCCCTCTACGATGAAGTGCGGGAGCACGGCATCAAAGTTTCAGTGATTTTGCCCGGCTTCGTCGACACGCCGCTGATCCCGCCAAACCGCCAGTTAGACCGGAGCAAAATGATTCAAGCCGACGATGTCGCCCAAGCGGTGCATTATGTTCTAAGTTCGCCCAGCACGAGTTGTCCGGTAGAGATTACAGTGCGGCCGCAAAGATCGCCGTATCGCTGATCAATACGGAGGGGCGACCGGCCGGTCGCCCCTACATCGTATTATGCACAGAGTTGTTGCAAAAATGGCAGCGTGACTTCTTCGAGGCTCTTCACGACTGCGTTTGCTTCGCCGAGCAACTCGGCTGGATGTGAATTCGTTACCGCCAGGCATTTCATGCCGGCCTGGCGCGCGCCGCGGATACCTTCTTTCGAATCTTCTATCACGATGCAATTGGCCGGTTGGATCTGCGGGCTGGCGCCTGCATTGAGCTTCGCCAGGACCCTCAAAAAAATTTCTGGCTCGGGCTTGCCTTGCTTGACGTCTTCGGCACTGACGATTACTTGAAAGTAATTTAACAATCCCGCAGTTGTGAGAATTGTTGCGATCTCGTGGCGCAAAGCGCCGGAAGCGACCGCGAGAGGGACGCTTGGAGCCAGCTCGTATATCAAGGTTTTGACTCCTGGAAAAATGACTACGTGATTCCTTATCGCGTCCTGATAATACAACGCCTTGCGAGCGATCAATTCGGATAGCTTTTGGTCCGTCAAAGAGCGATCGTTGTCGCGAAATCCGGCGATGAATGCGCCGCGATCGTCGAAACCTAGATAACGTGCGTAGTAGGCGTCTTCGGTAAGGATGATTCCTTCCTCGCCGAGGACCCGTTGGAACAGGTTGAAATGGATCGGCTCATCGTCGACGATGATGCCATTGAAATCGAAAATCACCGCGCAAAGCATGCTTTACGATTGCAGAAATATCCTTTTGTTTCAACCGAATATGAGTTAAAGGAGAAACCATGACATCAGACCATCATCGCCTTCATCACGAAGCCCACGCGCATGGACAAATCGAATATCGCTTCTGCCCGCGCTGTGGCGGCGGACTGGAACACCGATTGGTAAAGTCCCACGAACCCAAGCGGCTGGTTTGTCAAGCTTGCTCATTCATATTCTATCAGGATCCCAAAGTCGTGGCGGGTACTGTGTTCATGCTGAACGGGGGTATTGTGTTGCTTAAACGAGGCGTCGAGCCGGCGCTGGGCAAGTGGGTATTCCCCGGTGGCTACGTCGATCGCGGCGAGAGCGTCCCGGATGCAGCCGTGCGCGAGACCAAGGAAGAATCGCAACTGGATGTAAAGCTTGGACCCCTGCTCAACATCTATTCCTATTTCCGCTCTCCGAATGTGATCGTAGTCTACACCGCCGAAGTGATCGGCGGCGAACTCGCTGCCGCCGATGAATCTATTGAAGCGCGCATTTTTACGCCCAATGAAGTGCCGTGGCACGATCTTGCCTTTGACAGCACCAAAGACGCGCTCAACGATTACATTCAACTTTATCTGAAATCATAAGGTCGAAAAGCGAAAAGGGCCCGCGGCCTCGAGCGAGACAGCGGGCCCTTTTGCATTTAGCGTGTGCCCAATTAGGGCAGCTCGACCAGAATCTCGTCGTCTTCAACTTTCACTTCGTATTTTTCCGTCGGGAGATTGGGTACGAGCTCGTTCTCGCCGCTGGTAACGTTGTAGCGCCAGCCATGCCAGGGGCAGATCACCGTGGTGCCGTCCAGTTCGCCCTCGCCCAGCGGGCCGCCCCGATGGCCGCATACGTCGTTGATGGCGTAAAACTTGCCGTCGACATTGAATACCCCGACGGCTTTACCGTCGATCTCAACGCTTTTGCCGCAGCCGGCTTTGACGTCGCTGGTCTTACAAATCTTGACAAAATTGGCCATTCCCTATTTCCTTTCATTTACCCGCGAAAGTTCCGAATAATATACGGATTTGAAGAGGGGATTCAAGGGGACGTTCGGAACGGCACGGGCGTCACAATTGCGCCGGCCTTGTTGCCGTCCGTGTGGATCGAAAGCTCCGTGCCCGGTTGCCAAAAATCCTTGTGCACATAACCGAGAGCGATCACTCGGCGTAAACGCGGAGAAACGACTGAACTGGTGATCTGACCGACTTCCTTTTCGACTGCGTATAGCGGCGCGCCAGATTCGGCCGGCTGAGATCCTTCTAGCATCAAACCGCAGAGCTTTCTGTTGACGTGGCCGCGCGAACGTATGCGCTCGACGACCTCCTGACCCAGATAGCAACCTTTGGTGTAACTGTAGGCATCTTCTATACCGACTTCCAAGAGCAAATTATCGTCGGAGAAGTCGACGCCGTAGCGCGGAATCCCGGCCTCGACGCGCAGAATATTCTGTGCCTCCTCGCCGACCCATGTGGCAGAAAGTGGCTTGCCGCTTTCGCTCAATCGCGTCGCCAGATTTCTTAGATCGGCTTTTGGCGCAATGAGATCGAACCCCGCTTCTCCGGTATGGCTCGCGCGGACCACGCAAATCGCCGTTCCATCAACATCGACCATGGCGTGATGCATAGGCTGTGCAGGCAATTCAGTTGTGCCAAAGAGTTTTTGTAGGAGCGCTTCGGACTGTGGTCCTTGGGCGGACAGCGTCGCATATTCATCCGAGCGGTCGGCAATCTCGACTTCGTCAGCGACCAAATAGCGGTTGAGATGTTCGATTACCCGGTCTTTAAGATTTTCCCAAAAATCCAGGTAAAAAGAATTGAGTGAGCAGAGCACCCGAACGTCGGCAATAACTTTTCCTTGCTGTGTTAACAGAGTCGCGTACTGACCCTCGAAAGGTTTCAAGAGCTTGAGATCGTTCGATAGCAAGCCCTGCAGGAAAGACAGGCGGTCCGGGCCGGTCAATTGCAGCAAGCCGCGGTGTGACAGATCGATGAAGCCGCAAGTAGAGCGCACGGCTGTGTATTCGGCAGCGGGGTTGCCGAAGTGGCTTGGCAACAGCCAGCCGTCGCGCTCGGAAAAAATAGCGCCGTTGCCTTTGTGAAAGTCCGTCAAGGAAGATTGCTTCGCCATTCGTACGAGAAATATACCGTCAACCGGCGAGCTTGACAACGTGGTCGCGGAATGGCCGATGATCGAGGATGGACGATTGAGGATCCCGATCTTCTATCCTCGATCATCAATCTTCGAATATCAAAAGCGCACCACCACGGCGGCCCAAACCAGCACAAGGCGTTCGTCCAGAGATAAACCCTGCGGCCAGACAAGTTAGATTTGATTGATCGTTTGCGGGTGTGATAAACAAAGAGTCACATTAAACATGGAGGAGGTGGCACAATGGCAGGTCTTGAAGGTCAAAAGGCCCCGGCATTTACGTTGGAGGGAAGCGATGGCAAGAAGCATTCGCTAACCGACTACGCCGGGAAAAACGTAATACTCTGGTTTTATCCTAAGGACGATACACCTGGTTGAACCAAAGAAGCGTGCGGGTTCCGCGACGCTATTGAAAACGTAACGCAATCCAATACCGTGGTTGTAGGTGTGAGCCGGGACAGTATCGATTCGCACAACCAGTTCGTCGCCAAGTTTAACTTACCGTTTGTACTCTTGTCTGACCCGCAAGTCGGGGTCATGAAAACATATGGTGCCTGGGGACCGCGTCAGAACGCCCAGGGCGAAACGGTCGAAGGACCGATCCGCTCCACAGCCTTGATCGGACCTGAGGGTACGATCAAGAAACACTGGATTCCCGTCACCAATGCAGAAGCGCATCCGGCCGAAGTTTTGGAATTCTTAAAGAAGTAATTGTTCAATGGCGTCGTCAGGGAGCTTGGCAGGGCTGGCCACGCTCCGGCGACGCCATTGTTTTTTACCGCCTAAAGTCAAGGTTCGAAGCCCACCCACTTGCCACTTTGATGGGCAAAATAAAGGCCGATCTCGACCTCCACAAATTAGAAATCTTCTATTGGGTCGCCGAGTTGAAGAGTTTCTCCCAGGCCGCAGAGCTGCTTTCACTACGCCAACCCACAGTCAGCGCTCATGTCCAGGAGTTGGAGAAGTTGGTTGGCGGAAAGCTCCTTTACCGTATCCGTGGCCGAGTCAGCTTGACGCCTCTGGGTCAGCTCCTCGCCGAGCGAGCCAAGAATCTTCTAGCATTCAAAAGAGAAACCGTCGCAGCGGTCGAGCTATTTCACGGCACGCTGAGCGGTGAGCTATGGGTCGGCGGCAGCAATGTGCCCGGGGAATATCTTTTACCTCAAAAACTCGGTGCTTTTACAGAAAAGTATCCCGCCATCCGACCGATATTGAGAATCGGTGATTCGGCGGGAATCATCGACGACCTTCTGGATGGTAAAGTTGAACTAGGGTTTGTCGGCTTCAAAGCGGAAGACGCCAGACTCGCCTTCGAGAAGATATGGGATGACGAGATGATCCTGGTGGTGCCGAAGGATCATGCTTGGACCCTGCGAAAATCTGTCCAGCTTGCCGATCTGCGAACCGAAAAATTTATATCCAGAGAGCGCGGCTCGGGGACGTTGGATTCCTTGCGCCGCCTGCTCAGCAAGAACAAGCAATCGTCAAATGAGCTGCTCAACATTTCCATGGAGCTCGGTAGCACCGAAGCCATCAAGGAAGCGATAATGGCCGGATACGGCATGTCTATTTTGTCGCGCATTTCCATCAGGTACGAACTCGCGGCCGGAAATCTCGTCGAGATTCCGATTCGCGGCTTGACCATGCAACGTGAGTTCTACCAGGTGTACCATAGCCGCCGCCCCTTACATCCGATCGCCCAAGCGTTTCGAGAATTCTTAAAACAAGGGTAGACGCGCCATTTTTTCCCTCCAGGGGCTTGGTTTCGGCCCTCCCATAGGTTAATCCTATTTAGTATATAGCCCGTAGCAAAATTTCAGCGGAGGAGACGCTATGGCATTGCCGTTGAGACGCTTTGAACCGAGCAAAATCGAGCTTCTGCGAGATAGGTTTATCGCGGCGTGGGCGCGAACCGATGAGATTTTCGCGATCGTTCCGACCACCGAAGTCTTGTCCAAGCCAATTGTTTGGCGCCATCCATTTATCTTCTACGTCGGTCATCTGCCGGCGTTTTCATGGAATCAGATTTGTGGCGCCATACTTAAATGGAAGTCCTTCAGTCCCTATTTCGACGATCTTTTTTGCCGCGGCATCGACCCGGATGTCGATACGGGGGAGTGTCATTGGCATCCCGAGGTCCCCGAGAAATGGCCGAGGTTGGGCGACGTCGTGGCCTATCGTGACAACGTGCGCGGCGCGATTTTGGATTCCCTCGAAGCGATGGCGCACCGCGGTTCAACCGACATCATGGCACAGCGCGGTCGGGTTTTTCATATGGCACTCGAGCACGAGTCCATGCACCAGGAAACTTTGCTCTATACGATGCAGCAGTTGCCGCTCGACCAGAAGCAGCGCCCCGACCTGTTCCCGCGCTATTCCTTTCAATCCCGCGCGAATCAGCGACAAATTGCGATCCCTGCCGGGAAAGCGCGTTTGGGCGCCAAGTTTACAGATATCTTTTTCGGTTGGGACAATGAGTTCGATGAGCGGGTCGTCGACGTGCCGCCTTTCAATATCGACTGTCTACCCGTAACCAACGGAGAATTTTTCGACTTCGTCGATTCAGGAGCTTATGACGATGAGCGCTATTGGCGACCGGAAGATTGGCGCTGGAAGATGCTCGAAGATAAAACTCATCCAACTTGCTGGACCAAGCGGGATGATGATTGGTTGTATCGAGCGATGTTCGACGTATTGCCGCTGGCGGGTGTGTCCAGTTGGCCGGTATATGTGTGCCTCGCCGAAGCGCGCGCTTACGCTTGCTGGCGCGGTAAGAGACTGCCGACGGAAGCCGAATTTCACCGAGCGGCGTTTTACGGGCCTGATGGACGGGAGTCTGCGTATCCGTGGGGGGACGCCACTCCGGAAAAATACCATGGCAATTTCGATTTCAACCGTTGGTTCCCGATGCCCGTCGGTGCCAATCCGGCTGGAAACAGCCGCTGGGGCGTTGCCGAGCTGGTTGGTAATGGCTGGGAACTGACGGACACTGAATTCGCGCCGCTCCCGGGGTTTTCACCTTACATGAAAAGCTACCCCGACTACTCGCAGGATTTTTTTGACGGCAAACATTTTGTTTTGAAGGGCGGGTCGTGGGCGACCGGTACGGATTTGCTACGCTCGAGCTTTCGCAACTGGTACCAAGCTCACTATCCCTATGTCTTTGCAAAGTTTCGCTGCGTGTCAGTTTAATCTTGGCTGCGTTAGGCGATTCGTAATCCTCTTATAGTCCGTCATTCCCGCATGCTTTTAGCGGGAATCCAGGCGAACTCTGACTGGACCCCCGATGGAAACATTCGGGGGTGACAACTTTGAGGAAATTGTCAAAAAGAACTGTCGATACCCCGCAGCTTGCTGTGGGTAGTTAATCAAGCGATCAATGAGTAGTGGTACAATTTGGGAAAGATCTCTCACTTTGTTCGAGATGACACATGGCTTATGTAGTTGTCATTCCGAGCAAAGCGAGGAATCTTTCTCGATTTTTAAGAGTCATGGTGGATTGAAAATGAATCACTACGATTAAGGAGGTGAGTTTATGAAAGCCACTTGGGAAAATACGCTGTTGGCGGAATCGGACAAGACGATCGTCGTTGAGGGAAATCATTACTTCCCGCCGGAGTCGGTCAAGCAAGAATATTTTCGCACGAGCGAAAAACAGAGCACTTGCCCCTGGAAAGGGCTTGCCAGCTACTATCACGTTCAAGTCGACGAAAAAGTGAATCAAGATGCTGCCTGGTATTACCCGGAACCGAAGGAGGCTGCTAAGCAGATTAAAAATTATGTGGCCTTTTGGCGCGGCGTCAAGGTGACTGAATAGAGCTTTCCATGTGGCTCACTACGCAAGAGGTAAAATCATGAAGAGTCTCGAAGGCCAGAAGGCTCCAGCATTCAACTTGGAGGGTAACGACGGCAAAAAGCATGCGCTCGAAGACTACAAAGGTAAGACGGTCGTGCTTTACTTCTATCCTAAAGACGACACACCCGGTTGCACCAAGGAGGCATGCGGCTTTCGCGACTTGGGTTCGTCGCTAAAGAAAAGCGATGCGGTGGTCTTGGGGGTCAGCAAAGACGGCATCGAATCACACAACAAGTTTGCCGGGAAATACAAATTGCCTTTCACTCTCCTGTCCCACCCCAAGACTGAGGTCATGAAGAAATACGGCGCCTTCGGCAAAAAAATGATGTACGGCAAAGAGGTTCAGGGGACGATTCGTTCGACCGTGGTGATCGGGCCCAAGGGCGATGTGATCAAGCATTGGCCGGCGGTGAAGAAGGCCGAGGCGCATCCGGAAGAGGTCTTGGCCTTTCTCAAACAGCAGAAGAGCTAGGAAAGCTCCGAGCCGGAAGTTTTGATCTCTGCGGGTGAATTCCCCGCTGCTCGCTGGGTAGAATTTATTTCCTTTCCGAGTCCGATAGGGGTCGGAAACGGCTTTCGCCGTCCCCGCCCTCCGAACCGTGCGTGCGGTTCTCCCGCACACGGCTCTCCAGTCGGTGGTTTCCTCATCGGGATTGGCTCGCCAGCTTCCAGGCTGCAGTCGTAGTGA
>WNGA01007391.1_pt1 | contig 20657 bp, 20 predicted proteins | sample 5400061 | NCBI WGS metagenome assembly WNGA01 (sample SAMN13153366, study PRJNA577476) | soil metagenome | isolation source: 100 cm soil or saprolite under grassland replicate 2 | place: USA:California | collected 2016-06-15
CGCCGCGCCAGCGCCTCGGGACCGCCGAGGGCGTGCGCTTCGCGTTCGTTGGCCAACAGGACCGTGACGTCTGCCGTGGCTTCGAAGAAGCGGTCGACCCCGTAGCCCTCGACGAGTGGCCACGAGGCGGCGTCGACCGCCACGAACCCGGCGTCGGCGCGCTCGATCGCGGCGCGGGCCGCGGGCTCGGATCCCGGATGGAACAGGACGTAGCCGGACACGAGCACGGCCCGCGCCTCGATCCTCGCGGGCAGGTCGTCGGGAGAGAGCCGGGCGTTCGCCCCGCGGTCGGCCACCATGGAACGCTCGCCGTCCTCCAGCACGACGAGCATCGTGCCGGTGGCCTCGGCCGTGTCGACGGCGAGGCATGCCTCCACGCCCCGTTCCTCGAGCGCCGCCCGCATGACGCGGCCGGTGGTGTCGTCGCCCACCCGCCCGTACAGCCGCACCGCCGCGCCCCAGGCGGCCGCCCACACCGCCGCGTTCGCGGCACCGCCGCCTGGATGGGTACGGACCCGCCCGTGCACGTCCCCGCCCCGCGCGAGCGCCCCCGCCTCCACCACCACGTCCAGCATGACGTCCCCCACGACCACGACGTCCCCCGATGCCGAACTCCCGGAAGTCATCGACCGTGCTCGCTATCCGGCCAGGGTCAGTCGAGCGACACGGTCTCGACCCGGGCCGGAGCCAGGGGGACGGGTCGGGCTCCGACTCGCGCTGTGGCCGGGTGCGTGGACGGATTCCAGATCGTCACGAGGAGCTTGCCGTCCCGCTTTCGGACGCCGGACAGCTCGGCGCCCTCGATCTCGAGCAGGCTTCCCCGGTCCGGGAGCGTCCCGCCGCCCACGGCCTCGCGCTCCAGGAGGGGGAGCGCGAACCGCTCCCACGCCGCGAGCAGGTCCTCCCGCCCGGCCGCGGGAAGCACCCCGAGGGCGAACTCCATGCGCCCGATCATCTGCGCGTCGGGCGTGGCGACGTCGGGCCCGGCGGGCCACGGGCGCGTCTTGATGCGCTGCCGGCTGATGGTGCCGACGGCCCGCTGAAGCGAGATGGCCAGCTCGCGCCCGTCCACGACCTCGTACTCGACGACCCCGACGGCGAGCGCGGCCAGGCGGCCGGCCATCACCACGCCCCGGGCGGGCCAGGTGGGCGAGGGCGCTTCGAGGTCGCTGCCCTCCGAGACCAGCCCCCGTTCCACCAGCTCGAAGGGAGATCCGGCGAGCGCGCCGGCGGCCTCCTCCGGAAGAGCCAGGTGGAGCCGCAGGCGATGGTCGGGGCGGCGGCTGTCCACCTCGCCCTCCAGCCGCAGGAACGGCTCGTCGGCCCGCTTCGAGACGCGCATGCGCACCGAGAGGTCGGGGCCGAACGACGCCTCCATCGACGGGCCGTCCAGGGCAACGCGGTCCGGGCCCAGCGGCTTGGCGCCGTCTGCCGGGCAGAAGTTGTACAGGTCGCCGACGTCCGGCTCGTCCACGAGGCGGAACCGCACGCCGCCCGCCCGCAGCCACGCGCCATTCTCCCGTGGTGCGACGTCCTCGAGAGGCGGAGCCGGCGCGGGTCCCACCGCCCACCCCAGCCCGGGCACCCCGTCGCGCTCGAACGGGGAGGGATTGAACCGGAGCGTGCCGGCGGAAGTGACCTGTCCACCCAAGGCGGCGAGGGCGCTTCCGACGGTCTCCTCCGCCAGCGCGCGCGCCTCCGCGTACCGCGCTTCGACGGCCCGGCCGACGTCGTCGTGCGAGCACCCGCACACGGAGTCGTGCGCGCCGTTCCACAGCAACAGCTGCCATGCGCGATCCAGCTCGGCGGCCGGCCACTCGAACCCCGGCGCCAGCGCGCCGAGCGGCTCGGCGTATCGCTCCACGAACGCCTCCACGCGACCCCGCTCCCGCTTCTGATGGGCTCGGGCCGAGTAGACGTTCGGCAGCAGGTGGGCCCGGGCGGAGGAACGGAGCTCGCCCCGCCACACCGGCAGGCCACCGGGCGGGGACCCGTCGAGGTCGAGGTGGTCGGCCAGTCCGCCCACCCGGGCCTCGAGGCCCGCCAGCCTCGGGCCGGCCGCGGCCAGCCGGCCGGGAAGCTCCGGGTCCGGCCCGTGGTGGTCCGCCCCCACCATGACCAGGTACCGGTTTCCCACCGACATCGGCTCCAGGCGGTCGACAGCATCCCGCAGCCGCCCGGCCAGGTCCGCCGGATCGGTCGCCTCGTGGAACTGGCCGCCCAGGAAGTACCCGAAGGCGAGGTACTCGGCCACGACCCGGCTGCCGTCCGGCGCCTCCCATACGAACGCGGCACGGTCGATCTCCTTCGGTACTCCGCGCCAGACTACTGCCCGCTCGATTCCCTCCCTGGCCAGGATCTGGGGCATCTGGCCGACGTGGCCGAACTGATCGGGGAGGTATCCGACCGCCGGCCCGCCGCCCAGCTCCCGAGCCCGGGCCAGCCCGCGTTCGAGGTTGCGGATCAGCGACTCGCCGGACACCAGGAACTCGTCCATCTGCGTGACCCACGGCCCGACCGAGAGCTTCCCGTCGCGGGCCAGCCGGCGGATGTCGGGTTCGCGCTCCGGCCGGACCTCCAGGTAGTCGTCGATCACGGCCGTCTGCCCGTCGAGGTGGAAGTGGGGGAACCCGCCGTCCAGCAGCTCGATGAGCCCGTCCATCATGGGCACGAGGTAGCCCAGGAATCCCTCGAACGGCAGATACCACTCGCGGTCCCAGTGCGTGTGCGGCACGAGGGTGACCCGGACGGGCTCCACGGCCGCGAGTGTACCGGTGGTCGGGCTCCACGCGGTCCCCGCGACGACGCATGGAACAAAGCAGTGCGAGGTGCTGGCATCGGCCTTCGGCAGGCCGGAGAGTTACGCCCATGGCGGAGCGACCGGCGCCTCGGCTGCCCCCCATGAGCCACTACGCCCGGGCCACCGTCACCATCGTCGCCGTGCTCGCGGTGCTGTCCGCGGCGTGGGCGGTCCGCAACATCCTCGTGCTCGTCCTCATCGCCGTGGTGCTGGCCGTGGGGCTCGACCCTGCGGTCCGGCGGCTGGAACGGTGGCACGTCCGGCGAGGATGGGCGGTGTTCCTGATCTTCTTCGCCACCGTGGCGTTCATCGCGCTGTTCGTGGCGCTGGTCGTCCCGCCGCTGGTGAAGCAGGTCACGAACCTGGCCTCGGACATCCCCGGCTACATCGACCGCCTGAAGCACTCGAACGGGTTCTTCGGCGACCTGGAGCGCAAGTACCACATCGCGGAGAAGCTCCAGGACCTGACGAAGAAGCTTCCCTCGCTGGCGGGGTCGTCGATCAAGACGATCCTGGGGCTGACGAAGAGCGTCGGCGCCATCATCTTCAACCTGCTCACCATCGCGATCCTGACGATCTACTTCCTGCTGTCGCTGCCGCGCGCCAAGGAGACCGCGATCTCGCTGTTCCCGCCGAGGGAGCGCGCCCGGGGCGGCCATCTGCTGGGCGAGGCCCTCGACCGGGTCGGCGGTTACGTGTCGGGCAACATCGGCATCTCGATCATCGCGGGGGTTGCGGCGTACGTGGCCCTGCGGATCATCGGGGTGCCGTTCGCCATCGCGCTGGCCATGTGGGTCGCCATCGCCGACCTGATCCCGTCGGTGGGCGCGACGCTCGGCGCGGTGGTGGCGGTGATCGTGGCGGCGTTCTCGTCGCTCGGTGATGCGATCTGGACCGCCGCTTACTTCGTCGTCTACCAGCAGTTCGAGAACTACTACATCGCGCCGCGGGTGATGCGGCACGCCGTGGACCTGTCGCCGGCGGCCGTCATCGTCTCGGTGCTGATCGGGGGCAGCCTGGCCGGCTTCGCCGGCGCGCTGCTCGCGCTGCCAATCGGGGCGGTGATCAAGGTCCTGCTCAAGGAGTTCTTCGTCAAGGACCGTGTCGCCGCTGGCAGCCTTGACGACAACCCGCGCGTCCCGTAGTCCCCCCACCCCGTAGGCCGGGGCTTGTCCCCGGCCTCCTCAAAACCATCGCGACCGACGTGAGGCGCGGGGACCCTCCCTCCGAGATCCGCCGGCTGAACTCGCTCCGGCTCCGCGCCCTGTTCGCTCGCTGCCGCTCGCTCGGCAGCCGCCGACCCGGCCGGGACGTGACGGCTTTGACGCCCCCGAGCGAGCTGCGCGGTTTTGGCGCTCTTTCTGGAGTTTTCCACTGGACAGCGAAACGGGGCGGCCCTTATCGTTCGCGCCGTCAGGAATCGGAGGTCGGCCGGCCGCAAGGCCAGAAGATCGAAGAGACCTGACTGAAGGGGCGGCCTTCGGGCCGCCTCTTCGTCCATCCGGCCCTTCCGCGCGGCTGCGACGTTTCCTCCTCCATGTGGCGCATCCTTATCCCCGTCGCCCACGTCCGAGGAGAGCGCCATGTTCACGATGGGGAGCCCCCTCCTCGCCGTGCTCGAGATCGACGGCTCCATCAGCATCGTCCCGGCCGACGCTCGGGTCCTGCGTAGCAGGAAACGCGTCCACCAACTGAAGAAGCACTGACCGCTATCCTGGGGCGGATGGCGGAGGAGGCGCAGGGGAAGGCGGGCAAGCCCAGCCGGGAGCGGCTGAAGCCGGAGCGGCCGCGGGACGAGCTGGGCCGGCCGCAGGCGTGGACGGCAGAGAACCGGCTGCACCTCGAGGACTTCGACAGCCTTCCCCTCGAGGAGAACCACCGCCTGGGCATCGAGCACTTCAACGCGGGGCGGTACTTCCCGGCACACGAGGCCTGGGAGACGGCATGGAAGCAGGCCCGCGACACCGCCGACGCGGAGTTCTTCAAGGGCCTGTCGCAACTCGGCGCCGGCTACACGCACCTGTTGCGGGGCAACCGTCACGGCGCGTTCACCTTGCTCCGGCGGGCCGCCGGCAGGATCTCCGCGTATCCGCGGGGCCACCACGGCATCGACACGGAGGCCGTCACGGCCCGGGCTGGCGCCGATGCGGACGCGGTGGAGCGCGGCGAGATCGAGCCGGGCCCCGAAGCTCTGACGGTACCGCCCCGGGTCTGATCCGGAAGCCGTTCCGCCTACGGGATTGGCAGCGTGACGCAGTCGCCCTTGCGCTCCACGCGGGCGCCGGAGTCGCGGCCGTCCTTCTGCGCGGTGTCCACGCCCAGTCCGCCGTCGATCGAGTCGCCGCCGCTTCCATCCCGCGTGTCGAGGCAGGGATCGTTCCCAGGCCCGCCGAAGGCCTCGTCCTTGCCGCCCTTCGCCGAGATCGTGTCCTTGCCCCCGTCGCCGTACAGCCGGTCGCTGCCCTTGCCTCCCTCCAGGCCGTCGCCGCCGCCGTTCCCGTGGATGGTGTCGTCGCCCGGGCCGCCGCTGATCCGGTCGGCTCCCAGCCCGCCGAAGATCGTGTCGTCGCCGCCGTTGCCGTGGATGACGTCGTCGCCGCCCTTGCCGCAGATGACGTCGTCCTCGGACGTCCCCTCCAGCGTCTCCCCGCTCCCGGTGCCGACGATGGTGCACGCCGGTGCAGCCTGGGGGCGGCTCTGGGCGTGAACAAGCGTGGGCGCGGCGGCGAGCTGTCCTGCGACGAACAGGGCGATGGCCCATCGAGCGGAGGTTGGCATGGCGTGGCTCACTTTCGTCGGGTTCGGTCGAGGCTACCGCGAGCGGGCCCGAACGAGCCCGCGGACGGCGAGGGGAGGTTTGACCGGCGCTCCGGCTTCGTGCTTCATTCGCGCGGGGATCGGCAGAGGAGGGGAGCATGAAGACGGAGGGAGTCCTGGCGGAGCGCGAGTCGATCGACCGCGCGGTCGAGGGGAAGACGGTGGGGGACGTCTTCGCTCGAAACGCGGACGTCCATGCCGGCCAGCCGGCCCTCTCGTGGAAGGAGGGCGGCGCCTGGAAGAGCCTGACGTGGCGCGACTACCGGGAGCGTGTGGCCGAGGTGGCCTTGGGGCTTCGCGCGCTCGGCGTGGGACGGGGCGACTTCGTCGTGATCATGGCCAGGAACCGGCCGGACCACCTCGTCGCGGACCTCGGGATCCTGCACGCCGGCGCGATCCCGGTCTCGCTGTACAACACGCTCGCGCCCGAGCAGATCTCCTACATCGCCGGCCACTGCGAGGCGAAGGCCGCGATCATCGAGGGCCGGACGTTCATGGAGCGCTTCGAGAAGGTGAAGTCCGACCTTCCCGCGCTCGAGAAGGCCGTCCTCATCGAGGACGCCGACGAGTTCTCCGACTACGACTGGGTCGTGGCATGGAAGGACCTGGTCGCCACCGGCCGGGAGGCCCTGTCTCGCGACCGCGAGGGGTTCGAGGCCTCGTGGCGAGAGGCGAAGCCGGAGGACCCGGTCACGCTCGTCTACACGTCGGGCACCACCGGGCCGCCGAAGGGCGTGATCATCACGCACCGAAACGTCCTGTGGACGGCGGAATCGCTCGACCGCACCGGCGTGTACGCCGAGGGCCTGCGGGCGATCTCGTATCTCCCGCTCGCGCACTCGCTGGAACGGCTGGCCACGCACTACCTCGGGATCTACAAGGCCGCGCAGGTGTACTTCTGCCCGGAGGTCCTCCAGGTCTTCGAGATGGCGCCGGAGGTCCGTCCGGAGGCGTTCGCCGGCGTGCCCCGGGTGTGGGAGAAGCTCCAGGCCGGGATCCTGGCGGCGCTGGCCGCGGAGCCGAACGAGCGACGCCGCAAGATCGCCCTCGGGGCCATCGAGGCCGGGAAGCAGGCCGCCCGACTGGAGCAGGCCGGCAAGCGGGTGCCGCTGGGCCTCCGGCTGAAGCGGGGCCTGTTCGACCGGCTGGTGTTCTCGAAGATCCGGCACAAGATCGGCCTCGACCAGTGCAGGATCGCGGTGTCCGGGGCGGCGCCGATCGCGCCCGACGTCCTGGAGTTCTTCTCCGGGATCGGGCTGCCCATCCACGAGGGCTACGGCATGACCGAGTGCACGGCGCCCTCGAACATCAACCGCGCCGACCGGGTGCAGATCGGGACCGTGGGGCCGGCCCTGCCGGGCGTCGAGGTCCGCCTCGGCGACGACGGTGAGGTCCTGGTCCGGGGCGGCAACGTCACGCCCGGGTACTACAAGAACCCGGAGCAGACGGCCGAGACCTTCGACGCCGACGGGTGGCTGCACACCGGCGACGTCGGTGAGATCGACGCCGACGGTTTCCTGCGGATCGTCGATCGCAAGAAGGAGCTCATCATCACGGCGGGGGGGAAGAACATCTCGCCTGCCAACCTGGAGAGCCTTCTGAAGCACCACCCGCTGGTCGGCCAGGCCGCGGTGATCGGCGATCGCCGACCGTACGTTGCCGCGCTCGTGGTGCTCGACGCCGAGGCCGTGCCGGCGTGGGCGAAGGCCAATGGCGTGACCTTCACCGACATCGCCTCCTTCGCCGCCGACGAGCGGGTTCGGGCGGAGATCCAGCGAGCGGTCGACGATGCCAACCAACACGTCTCGAACGTGGAGGCCATCAAGCGGTTCTCGATCCTGCCGACGGAATGGACGGTCGACAGCGAGGAGCTCACCCCGACGCTGAAGCTCAAGCGCCGCGTGATCACCGACAAGTACGCGGCCGAGATCGAAGCGCTGTATTCGTCCTGAGCTCGCGGTCGCCGGACGCGCCAGGGCCTTCGTTCGTCCCACTCCCGGCTCACGGTGGTACGTTCCACATATGTCCCACAAGAGACGCTATGTGGTACGACTGGGGGAACGGGGCCGGCTCGTCATCCCCGCGGAGCTCCGGCGCCTGGCCGGCTTCCACGAAGGTGAGGAGCTGGTGGCGGCGTACGGCAGCGGCGTCCTCCGGCTGGTGTCCCGGCGCGAGCTCGCCCGCGCGGGCCGGGGCATGTTCGCGGACCTGGCCCCCGGGCGCGACCTGATCGGCGAGCTGCTGAGCGAGCGCCGGGACGAAACCCGCCGAGAGAGCGGGGATGGAAGTCCGCGCTCGGCCGGGCAGCCAGGATGACCGTCCTCGACGCGTCCGCGCTTCTGGCGTACCTCCTCGACGAGCCGGGGGCCGATGCCGTCGAGCGAGCCCTGACCGCGGATGCCTCGATCGGGACCGTGAACCTGGCCGAGGTCCTCTCGAAGCTGGCCGACGCGGACCAGGATCCCGCGGAGGCAATGGAACGGATCGGGCTGCTTCCTCTGGACGTGATCCCGTTCGACCAGGTCCTGGCGGTGGAGACCGCCTATCTCAGACCCCTCACCGCGCGGGCCGGCTTGTCCCTGGGCGACCGAGCGTGCCTGGCCCTCGCTCGCAGCCGTCGGCTCAACGTGCTCACTGCGGACGCCGCGTTGGAGGGCGCCGCCCCGAACGTGCAGGTCGTCCTCATCCGATAGGTCTGGGCCTGGATCGGGTTCGTGCCCCAGTCGGAGTCAGACCTTCAGCACGCGGAGTTCGGCGATGTCGACGTAGTCGTGGTCCTGGGTCACGACCGGGACGCCGAGCGACATGGCGGTCGCCGCGATCCAGGAATCGTTGACGGCCATGCGCTGGCCGCTGTCGTGGAGCCGCACACGGAGCAGCGCCCACGCTTCCGCCACCGGCTCGTCGATGGGGATCGGCTGGAGAGCCAGCCCGTGGGTCAACGTGACAAGGCGACGGTCACGAGTCACGAGGTCTGGAGCGGCGAGGACGCCGGCTCGTAGCTCACCGATCGTGATCACGGAGATCGCGATCTCGTCCGGCAGGGCGTCCTCATCGAGCGGGCGGCCGGACTCGTGGGCGATGAAAACCGAGGTATCGGCGAGCCCTCGAGTCACGCATGCGGCAGATCGTCGGTGGTGTCGGGGGCGAGTTCCCGAAGCTGCCCCCCCAGGCCGGCGTCAGCCTGATGCGACACGATCCGTTGGATGAACTCCTCGCGTGACAGCCACCGTGCGCGCCGTCCGACCGGCTGGAGGACCGCCACCGGCCGGCCGCCCACGGTGATCGTCACGACCTCCCCTGCCTCGACGCGCTCCAACAGCGCCCTGGTGTTGTTGCGCAGCTCTCGCGAGGCGACTTCCCTCATGCGACGACTGTAGCAGAAGTGCGACGCACCTCGCCGTCCTTCCGCGCAGTCACGGCGGGTTCCAACGTGCCATGGGGCTGGGGTAGCATCCCGGGCCAGTGGGGAGGGCGACGGTTGCCGGCCGGCGCACGCGGGTGGCCGGTTACATCATGGCTTTTCGAAGGCGCTCGAGGCCGTCCGCGGGAGAGCGGGCTGCGGCCCGCAGGCGCCGCGTTCGAGCTACGGTGGTCTTCCTGGCCGTCCTCGCGGGTTTGGTCGCGCTGTGGGAGGGCTACAAGGCGGCCGGCGAGGCCGTCCATCTGAAATGGCCCTTCGAGGTCGGCGACCGGACCATGCCGCACATCTGGGACATGGTGGGCCAGCTGTTCCAGCCCTCCCGGCGCAACGGGCCGCTGCTGCTCGGGGTGCTCCTGAAGGCGGCGGCCTACACCGCCCGCGAGGCCGTGGTGGGGTTCCTGCTTGGCGCGTCCGCCGGTTTCGTCCTGGCCATCGCCCTGGTCCACTCCAGGATGCTGGAGCGGGGTCTGCTCCCGTATATCGTCGCCTCGCAGACGGTGCCGATCCTGGCCATCGCGCCCATGGTGGTCATCTGGATGGGGCCGGGGCTGATCTCGGTGGCGGTGATCTCCGCCTACCTGACCTTCTTCCCGGTGACCATCCTCACGCTCCGCGGCCTACGGTCCGCGGACCCGCGGGCCCACGAGCTGATGGGCTCGTACGCGGCCTCGAAGTGGTCGGTCCTGTCGAAGCTCCGGGTCCCGACGTCACTGCCCTACCTGTTCACCGCGTTGAAGATCGCCGCGCCGGCCAGCGTGGTCGGGGCGATCATCGGCGAGCTGCCGTCCTCGATCCAGGGAGGCCTGGGCGGAGCGATCCTGAACTACAACATCTACTATGTGGCGGAGCCGGCCTCGCTGTGGGCCACCATCATCATCGCGGCCCTCCTCGGGATCGCGTTCTTCGGGGCGGTGGCCGGGGCGGAGCGGATGGTCGTACATCGGGCCCCGGAGCATGTCGCGTGAGCACCGACCACGCGGCCGTTGCGATCCGGGCCATCTCGAAGCGATACGCGGCCCGGGGGAGCTCCGGGGTCCTCGCCCTGTCCTCGATCGACCTCGACGTGCGTCCCGGCGAGTTCGTGTCGCTGCTGGGCCCGTCGGGATGCGGGAAGTCCACGCTCCTCCGGATCGTGGGCGACCTCATCGCGCCCTCGGACGGCCGGGTCCTCGTGAACGGGAAACCAGCGCACCAGGCACGCCTGGACCGCGACTACGGGATCGTGTTCCAGGACCCGGTGCTGTACGACTGGCGGACGGTGGGTCGCAACATCGCCCTCCCCCTGGAGATGCTGGGGTGGGACCGCGACCATCGCCAGCAGCGGGTTCGGGAGATGCTGGAGCTCGTCGAGCTCCAGGGCTTCGAGGGCCACTACCCCTGGCAGCTCTCCGGAGGGATGCAGCAGCGGGTCTCGATCGCCCGGGCCCTTTCGTTCTCCCCGGCCATCCTGCTGATGGACGAGCCGTTCGGCGCCCTCGACGAGATGACCCGGGAGCGGCTGAACATGGAGCTCTTACGGATCTGGGACCTCAGCAAGGCCACCATCCTGTTCGTCACCCACAGCATCTCCGAGGCCGTGTTCCTGTCCACCCGCGTCGTGGTCATGTCGGCTCGGCCCGGCCGGATCGTCGGCATCGTGCACGTCGACCTCCCGCAGCCGCGAAGCGCCGAGACGAGGGAGGACCCGCGGTTCTTCCAGCTGGTGACCGAGGTGCGGGCGCGGCTCCGCAAGGGCGGCGGGGAGGACGAGGGGATCGGCCCGACGGAGGAAGAGCTGCTCCTGGCAGAGGAGGAAGCGTGAGCGCGATCGTCGAGCCCGTCCCCGAAGGGATGCTCCGGCGGGCCGGACGACGGGCCCGGGACTGGGCGCCCGCGGTGGCGGTGCTCGTCCTCGGGATCGCGCTGTGGCAGGGACTGGTCACGGCCCTGCACATCCAGCGGTTCCTGTTGCCGAAGCCCACGGAGATCATCGCGGCGCTGGGGGACCAGTGGTCGTTCCTGTGGCGGGCCGGGGTGGCCACCTTCGAGGAGGCCCTGGGCGGCTTCGCCATCGGCAGCGCGGTGGCCATCGTGACGGCTCTGGTCCTGGCCCGGTGGCGGCCCCTGGGGAAGGCGCTGCTCCCCTACGCGGTCGCCGCCAACGCCATCCCGATCATCGCGTTCGCCCCCATCTTCAACAACTGGTTCGGCCTGCTGAACCCGGTGTCGAAGATGGCGATCGCCGCCGTCCTCGTGTACTTCCCGGTCATGATCAACACGCTCCGGGGGCTGACCTCGGTCCATCCATCCTCCATCGAGCTCATGCGCTCGTACGCGGCGGGGGAGGCGGCGACCTTCCGGCGGGTCCGCATCCCGAACTCGCTGCCCTACCTGTTCACCGGGCTGAAGGTGGCGAGCGTGCTGTCGATGATCGGGGCCATCGTGTCGCAGTACTTCGGGGGCCTGCGGACCACGTCGCTGGGCCTGTACATCAAGGAGCAGGCCGCCCTGGCCTTCTTCGCCAACGCCTGGGCGGCCATCGTCGTCGCGAGCGTCATGGGTGTCGCGTTCTATCTGGCCATCGCGCTCGCGGAGGGATCGGTCCTGCGGTGGCATCCGTCCATCCGCGGCGCGCGGACCGAGTGAGAGGGGGGATGGCGCGGCCGGGGCAGCCACGTGTGCGGGAGGCTCGTTCGGTACCACGAGGGAAGGGGGAAGGGATGCACAGGATGAAGTGGCGGTGGCTGGTCGGCCTCGTCGCCGCGCTGGCCCTGGTGGGGGCGGCCTGCGGCAAGAAGGGAACGTCCGGCGGCGGGGGCGGGAACGCGAACCTGACCAAGCTCACCCTCCAGCTGAAGTGGGTCACCCAGGCCCAGTTCGCCGGGTACTACGCCGCGCTGGACCAGGGCTACTACGAGGACGCGGGCATCGACCTGAAGATCCTGCCCGGCGGGCCGGACATCACCCCCGAGCAGGTGGTGGCGGGGGGCGGCGCGGAGATCGGGATCGACTGGCTGCCGAGCCTGCTGGTCCAGCGGGACCAGGGCGTGGACATCGTGAACATCTCCCAGGTCTTCACGAGGTCGGGGGTCACCGAGATCGCGTGGAAGGACACCGGGATCACCTCCTTCGCCGACATGGGCGGCAAGAAGGTGGGGGTGTGGTGCTGCGGCAACCAGTACCAGGTCTTCGCCGCGCTCACGAAGAACGGCATCGATCCGAACGATTCATCGCAGGTCACCATCGTGGACCAGCCCTTCGACATGAACCTGTTCCTGAACCGGGAGGTCGACGCGGCCTCGGCCATGACCTACAACGAGCTGGCCCAGGTGCTCGAGGTGACCGGTGACAACGGCGAATTCCCGCTGTACACGATGAACGACCTCACGGTGATCCCCCTGTCCACCGTCGGGACGGCCATGCTCGAGGACGGGCTGTTCGTCCGGGGCGACTGGATCGCCGACAAGGCCCACCAGGACCTCGCGACGCGGTTCCTGGAGGCCTCGTTCAAGGGATGGGTGTTCTGCCGGGACCACTTCGACGAGTGCCTCCAGACGGTCCTGGACAACGGGCCCACCCTCGGCGAGGGCCACCAGCGGTGGCAGCTCAACGAGATCAACGCGCTGATCTGGCCGGCCGACAAGGGGATCGGGGTGATGGACCCGGACCTGTTCCAGACCACCAACGACATCGCGTCCACGTACGGCCTGATCAAGACCCCGGCCACGAACGACTCCTACCGCACCGATCTCGCGGAGGCGGCGGTGAAGGCCTTGGAGGACGACGGCGTGGACGTGAACGGGAACGACTTCCAGAAGCAGACCGTGGAGGTGACGCCGGGAGGCGAGTAGGCGGCGCGCATGCCGTTTCGCCGGGCGACCGGCGTGGAGTAGCATCCGGCGGGGGCGGAGGGAGACGGCCCGGCGGCCGAATGCCCGTCCCTCCGAGCGCCGGGAACCCCCCGTGAAAGGAGCCGCGCATGCTGAGCTTCGGCGTGACCTTCCAGGCCAACCCGCCGGTCTCGCAGGTGGTGGGGTGGACGAAGCTCGCCGAGGAGCAGGGGTACGACTACGCGTGGATCTGGGACTCCCACGTGCTGTGGCAGGAGGTCTATCCCATCTTCACCCTCATGGCCGAGGCCACCGGGCGGATCAAGATCGGCCCGTGCGTCTCCAATCCGATCACCCGTGACCCCACCGTCACGGCGAGCGTCCTCGCGACGCTGAACGAGATCTCGGGGGGCCGCATGGTGCTCGGGATGGGCCGTGGCGACAGCGCCCGGCGGGTGATCGGGAAAACGCCGGTGACGGTGGAGCGGCTGGAGTGGGCGTGCCGGCTGATCCGCGATCTGGCGGCGGGGCGTGAGGTCGACTACGACGGCACGAAGACGCAGCTCAAGTGGTCCCTCGGCCACGAGGTGGAGATCTGGGTGGCCGCGTACGGGCCGAAGGCCCTGCGCGCCGCCGGGCGGGTCGCGGACGGCCTCATCATGCAGCTCGCCGACCCCTACATCGTCGAGTGGTCGCTCCCGTACGTCCGGGAGGGCGCGGAGGAGGCGGGGCGGCGGTTCGAGGACATCCAGGTGCAGGCCGCAGCTCCCGGGTACGTGACCGTCGACCTGGCTCACGCGCGCGACCAGGTCCGGTGGTTCCCCGCCCTGGTGTCGAACCACGTGGTCGACCTGGTGAACCGGTACAAGACGGTGGAGCTCCCGCAGGCCCTGACCGACTACATCAAGGCCCGGGACCACTACGACTACGCCGAGCACGGGCAGGTCGGTGCCGAGCACGCCTCGTTCGTCACGGACGAGGTGGTCGACCGGTTCTGCGTGATCGGCACCGCGGAGGAGTGTGCGGCGAAGCTCCGGGAGCTCGAGTCCCTCGGCGTGACGCAGTTCAACAACTACAACATGGGGGAGGACCCCGCCGAGCAGATGCGTATCTTCGGAAAGGAGATCATCCCCGCGTTCCGGTAGCCGTAGGCCGGGGCTCGTCCCCCGCAACGTAGGCCGGGGCTCGTCCCCGGCCGCGAGCAACGTAGGCCGGGGCTCGTCCCCGGCCGTGAGAGGAGCAACGTAGGCCGGGGCTCGTCCCCGGCCGTGAGAGGAGGTCCGATATGGCCACCGTACGAGCCGCAGTGATCCAGGCGCACGCGAACATGCCCAAGGCGGACGCCGTCGAGAAGCACGTCGAGCTGATCGGAAAGGCCGCCGCCGAGGGCGCGCAGGTCACCTGCCTCCAGGAGATCTTCCACGGGCCCTACTTCTGCGCCGAGCAGGACCCGAAGTGGTACGCGACCGCGGAGCCGGAGGACGGGCCCACGCTCACGCGCATGCGCGAGGTCGCCCGCGAGCACAACATGGTCCTCATCGTCCCCTGGTACGAGGAAGCGCAGACCGGCGTCTACTACAACTCGGCCGCCGTCATCGAACGCGACGGGACGCTCCTCGGGAAGTACCGCAAGACCCACATCCCGCACGTCGGTCCGTGCTTCTGGGAGAAGTACTACTTCAAGCCCGGGAACCTCGGGTACCCGACGTTCGACACGTCGATCGGCCGGATCGGGCTGATCATCTGCTACGACCGCCACTTCCCCGAGGTCGCCCGCGCGGTCGGCCTGAAGGGCGCGGAGCTCGTGTTCAACCCGAGCGCCACCGTCGAGTCGCTGTCGCGGTACCTGTGGGAGCTGGAGCAGCCCGCCCACGCCGTGGCGAACGGGTTCTGGATCGCCGCCATCAACCGGGTCGGCACGGAGGAGCCGCTCAACACCCACAAGTTCTACGGCTCGTCGTACTTCTGCGACCCCCGCGGCCAGATCGTGTGCCAGGCCTCGGAGTCCGAGGACGAGGTGCTGGTGTGCGACGTGGACCTCGAGAAGATCCGGGAGGTCCGCAACACGTGGCAGTTCCTGCGGGACCGCCGGCCGGAGACGTACGGCTTCATGACGGAGCTCCTGCCGTGACGGGCGCGGACGGTAGGCCGGGGCTTGCCCCCGGCCAGGGCGACGGCGGTGCCGGCGAGCTCCTCGCCCGCCACAGGGAAGTGCTTCCGAAGTGGCTGGCGCTCTACTACGCGGAGCCCATCGAGCTGGTCCGGGGCGAGGGGACCCGGGTGTGGGACGGCGCCGGGAAGGAGTACCTCGACTTCTTCGGCGGCATCGTGACCACCATCTCCGGCCACGCGGTGCAGGAGCTCGCGGACGCGCTCGCGGAGCAGGCCGGGAAGATCGCCCACACCTCGACGCTGTACCTGATCCGTCCCATGGTCGAGCTGGCCGAGAAGCTCACCGGCGAGAAGCTCACCGGCTTGGCGCCGATCGACATGCCGGCGAAGGCGTTCTTCGTCGGATCGGGCACGGAAGCCGTCGAGGCCGCGCTGCTGTTCGCCACGAACTGGCGGCGCTCGAACGAGATCATCGCGCTGCGGAACTCCTACCACGGACGTTCGTTCGGAGCCATCGGGATCACCGGGAACAAGGGCTGGTCGGCGTCGTCGTTCAGCCCGCTGAACGTGTCCTACGCGCTGGCGCCGTACTGCTACCGGTGCCCGCTGGGCCTGAAGTACCCCGATTGCGGCGTGGCCTGCGCGGAGGACCTCCAGAACGTCATCGAGACGACCACCACCGGCGAGCCCGCGGCCATGATCGCGGAGCCGATCCAGGGCGTCGGTGGGTTCGTCACGCCGCCGCCCGAGTATTTCCCGATCGTGAAGCGGATCCTCGACGAGTGGGGCATCCCGTTCATCGCCGACGAGGTCCAGACCGGGTTCGGCCGCACCGGGGAGTCGTTCTGGGGCATCGAGTCCTTCGGCGTCCGCCCGGACGCGATCGTGTGCGCGAAGGGCCTGGGCAACGGCATGGCCATCGGGGCGGTCGTGGGGCGGACCGACATGGTGGATTCCCTGAGCGCGAACTCCATCTCGACGTTCGGGGGCAACCCGATCGCCTCGACGTACGCCCTGGCCAACCTGAAGCACATCGTCGACAACGACCTCCAGCACAACGCGCACCGCGTCGGGAAGTTCCTGTACGAGGGGCTGAAGGAGCTGGAGGAGCGCTACGACGTGGTCGGCGAGGTCCGGGGCAAGGGGCTCATGCTCGGCGTCGAGCTGGTGAAGACGTCGGAGGGCAAGGAACCGTCGCCGGAAGCGGCCAACCAGGTCATGGAGGCCAGCAAGGAACGCGGCCTGCTGATCGGGCGCGGCGGCCTGTACGGCAACGTGCTCCGCATCTCGCCCCCGCTCGTGATCACCGAGGAGGACGCCGGCCGGGCCATCGAGACCATCGACGCCGCGCTGGGGGAGGTGCAGGGCCGGTGACGAGGACGCTCATCAAGGGCGGGACCGTGGTGACCGCGGCCGAAGCCACGGCGGCCGACGTCCTGATCGAGGACGAGAAGGTCGCGGCCATCGGCCGGAACCTCGTGGAGTCCGAGGAAGGAGTGGACCGGGTCATCGACGCCGCGGACCGTTACGTGATGCCCGGCGGCATCGACGCCCACACCCACTTCGACCTGCCGTTCGGCGGGAGCTTCTGCTCCGACGACTTCTTCACCGGAACCCGCGCGGCAGCGTTCGGCGGGACGACCACCTGCGTCGACTTCGCGGTGCAGGGGTCCGGCGAGCCGCTGCGGGTGGGCCTGGACCAGTGGTTCGAGAAGGCGCAGAAGGCCACCACCGACTTCGGGCTCCACATGATCGTGCGGGAGGTGAACGACCAGGTCCTCGACGAGATGGACACGCTCGTGTCCGAGGGCATCACGTCGTTCAAGCTGTTCATGGCCTATCCGGGCGTGTTCATGCTGGACGACGCCTCGATCTTCCGGGCGATGCAGCGGGCTGCCGACTCCGGCGCGCTGATCCTGATGCACGCCGAGAACGGCGGCCCCATCGACGTGCTGGTCCAGCAGTACATCGCCCAGGGCAAGACCGAGCCGAAGAACCACGGGCTGACCCGTCCTGCGGCGATGGAGGGCGAGGCCGTCCATCGCGTGTTCAAGCTCGCGGAGCTGGCGGGCACGCCCGCGTACATCGTGCACCTGTCGTCACGGGACGCGCTGAACGCGGTGCGGGAGGCCCGCGACCGCGGCCTGCCGGCGTTCGCCGAGACCTGTCCCCAGTACCTGTACCTGTCGGCCGACGACATGGCCCGGCCGGGGTTCGAGGGCGCGAAGTTCGTGTGCTCGCCGCCGCTGCGGCCCGCCGACCACCAGGACGACCTGTGGAAGGGCCTGAAGGCGGGCGACCTCCAGGTGGTCTCGACCGACCACGCGCCCTTCAACTACAAGGGCCAGAAGGAGCTGGGGAAGGACAACTTCGCGAAGATCCCGAACGGCCTGCCGTCGGTGGAGGACCGGTTCACGCTGCTGTACCAGGGCGTCGTGAACGGCCACATCGGCCTGACCCGCTTCGTCGAGCTGGTGGCGACCGCGCCGGCCCGGATGTTCGGGCTGTACCCGCGCAAGGGGACCATCGCGCCGGGGTTCGACGCGGACATCGTGGTGTTCGACCCCAACCACGAGCGGACCATCTCCGCCGAAACGCATCACATGAACGTGGACTACTCCTGCTACGAGGGGGTCACGGTGAAGGGCCTCCCGGAGATCGTCATGCAGCGGGGGAACGTCCTCGTGGAGGACGGGGAGTTCCACGGAAAGGAAGGCGGCGGCCGGTTCGTTGAGCGCAGCCGAATGAGCCCGTAGGCCGGGCCTCGTGCCCGGCCGGGGGCGGGGGCAAGCCCCGCCCCACGAGGAGGTGGACGCATGACGGCGACGAAGGTCCAGAGCTTCATCGGGGGACGGTTCGCCGACGCCGGCTCCGACGAGACGGATCCGATCTACGACCCGGCCACGGGCGAGACGATCGCGCTACTTCCGTACTCGACCGCCGGAGAGATCGACGACGCGGTCGCGGCGGCGAAGAGGGCCTCCGCCGAGTGGGCCGACACGCCGGTCCCGGAGCGGGCCCAGGTCATGTTCCGGTTCAAGCAGCTGCTCGAGGACCACTTCGAGGAGCTGTCCATGCTGGTGACCAGGGAGAACGGCAAGACCCTCCCGGAGGCCCGGGGCGAGGTCCGCCGGGCCATCGAGGTCGTGGAGTTCGCCTGCGGTGCGCCGTCGCTCCTCCAGGGCTCGAACCTGGACCAGATCGCCGACGGCATCGACGAGCAGCTGGTGCGGTTCCCGGTGGGCGTGGTGGCCGGGATCACGCCATTCAACTTCCCGATGATGGTCCCCCTGTGGATGGTCCCGCTCGCGGTGGTGGCCGGGAACACCTTCGTGCTGAAGCCCTCGCAGCGGACGCCGCTGTCCGCGATGCGGGAGGCCGAGCTGCTGGCGGAGGCCGGGCTGCCCGAGGGCGTCCTGAACATCGTCCACGGGGCGAAGGACCCGGTCGACGCATTGCTGGCGCATCCCGACGTGGACGCCGTGTCGTTCGTCGGGTCGGCCGCGGTGGCGAAGTACATCTACGCAACGGGGGCGGCGAACGGGAAGCGCGTGCAGGCGCTGGGCGGCGCGAAGAACCACCTCCTGGTGATGGACGACGCGGACCTGCCGAAGACGGTCACCGCGCTCATCTCGTCCGCCTTCGGCAATGCGGGACAGCGCTGCCTGGCCGGGAGCGTGGCGGTCGGGGTGGGAACGGTCGGCGACGCGCTGGTCGACGAGCTTCGCCGGCAGGCCGAGGGGCTTCGGGTTGGTCCCGGCGCGGAGCCCGAGACCGACATGGGCCCGGTCATCCGGGAAGAGCGCCGTAAGGAGCTCATCGGCTACATCGAGGAGGGCGAGGAGGTCGGCGCCGCGCTCGCGCTGGACGGCCGGGGCGTCGGTCCGTCGGACGGCTTCTTCCTGGGGCCGACCATCTTCGACCACGTCACCCCGGACATGCGGCTGTGGAAGGACGAGCTGTTCGGGCCGGTGCTGTCGGTGGTCCGTGCGTCGGACATCGACGAGGCCATCCGGGTGATGAACGCGAGCCCATACGGCAACGCCGCGTCGATCTTCACGACCTCGGGCGGGAACGCGCGGGAGTTCCGGCGGCGGGCGGAGGCCGGGATGCTGGGCGTGAACATCGGCGTGGCCGCGCCCATGGCCTTCTTCCCGTTCACCGGGTGGAAGAGCTCGTTCTTCGGCGACCTCCACGCCACGGGCGCGGACGGGTTGCGCTTCTACACCCGGCAGAAGGTGGTCACGTCCCGGTGGTGGCTGGCGCCGAAGCTCGACCACGCCCAGCCGGAAGGCCGCGGTCACTAGTCTGGACCAGACTAGTTCGCCGGCACGGCTTGAAACCCGCCGCGGGCTCTGGGTGCTCTTGCTCGCCGCCCAGTGGCTGGCGCTGCTCGCGCCGGCCTCGCTGTCCCTGATCATCCTGACCGCAGGTGCCCTGGGCTTTTCCGGGCCGGACGCCGTCGAGTTCGTCGGACGATCGTTGCTGCTCGTGGGCATCTTCACCGTTGCCCAGCTCGTGATCGGCCATCGGCTGCCGGCGTTCGAGGGTCCGGCGCACGCACACCCCCGCGAGCCTGTCTCCGCGGTGGCCGGGGGCCTGGTGGTATCGGGCGCGGTCCTCGTGCTCATCGGGCTCGGCGGGGTCGTGCGGGTCCTGGTCCGCGTCTACACACAGTTCGTCACCGCGATCTTCCTGCTGCTGCTCACGGCGACCATCGCGTGGCAGTTGCTGCCCGACGCGGTTGCGGCGCGCGGCCCCGGATGGACCGGCGCCCGCCCCGTGGCCTTTGTCGCCGTGGTGGGGATCTCGCTGGCCCTCGAGCTCCGGGGACCGGGCGCCTGGCGGGCCCTCTCGATCCTGGTGGGGTTCCTGGCGGGGATGGCGGTGTTCCTGGCCGCCGGGTCGCTGGGGCCGGCGCCGGCGGGGGGCGCGGTGCTGCGGGTCGTGACCGAGGCCCCGGTGTTCGAGCCGGGCGTCGCCATCCCCATCGCCATCGGTGGGCTCCTGGCGGGGCTGAACGGGCTGGCCACGGCGAACGCGGTCTCGGCCGCGGTGGGCGCGGAGCTGTCCGGGGGGCGGCTGACCCGGGGGCTCGTCGTCACCGGCGTGTCGCACGCGGTGCAGGGCATCGTCCCCGGGCTGGGGTCGGTGCCGCGGGCGGACTCGGCCGCGCTCGCGGCCCGGGACCCCGCCCTGGCCCGGCCGTCGCTGGCGCTCGGGTGCGCGGCCCTCGCCGCCGTCAGCCTGATCGGCCCCGCGGTGCGGTTCCTCATACGGCTGCCCGAGGCGCTGGCGGCGGACGTGTTGCTCGCGGTCATGGCCTCGCTCACGGTGCTGTCCCTGCGCATCCTGCTGCGAACGGCGTGGACCCGGGCCCGGGCGGTCGTGTTCGTCCTCTCGATGGTGGTCGGCGGCTTCCTCGTGCCGGGGCCGCCGGGCTGGCTCCCGGGGTGGACCCAGTACGTGGCCTCGAGCCCGGTGGGCCTGGGCCTGCTGGTGGCCCTGGTGGGAGAGGCGCTGCTGCTGCGGCGCGACCGATCCTTCAGTCGAGCTGAAGACTAGGAACACGCGGCCGGACAGAGCTCGACGGGGCGGCGATCGAGGCGCATCTCTTCGGCGGCGATCCGGAACGCGGTCCGGTAGATCTAGGGCAACGGACGGCGGATCCGGTCCTTCCATTCCAGGGCGCGAG
>WNGA01005379.1_pt1 | contig 20651 bp, 17 predicted proteins | sample 5400061 | NCBI WGS metagenome assembly WNGA01 (sample SAMN13153366, study PRJNA577476) | soil metagenome | isolation source: 100 cm soil or saprolite under grassland replicate 2 | place: USA:California | collected 2016-06-15
CGGCATCGGCCTCGGCGCGATCTGCGAAAAGCTCAACGGCGATCTAGAGCGGTACCCACCTCCGAAGCGGAATCCGAAGGACGAGATGCCGCTGCCGCGACGTGGAGTCGGTCGCAGCTTCAAGCCATGCTCCGAAACCTGTGGGTGCCGGAAACTGAGATCGTCTGCCGCGGGCATGAGCGGCGTCCTTCACCCAGGCCCGCGACTTGTGCTGCGTCTGTAGGGTCGGCGGTCGAGGTGGGTCGTTCTCGGGGCGTGGTGGTGTCGTTTCTGTACTGGGTGCTGCGGCGCCTGCTCGAGCTGCTTGTCCTGCGGATGCGCTCGGAGCGCGCGAAGGAGATCGAGATCCTCGTCCTGCGCCACCAACTGCACGTGCTGGATCGGCAGGTCACTCGTCCGCAGCTTCGCCCGTACGATCGGGCGCTCCTGGCCGCGTTCAGTCGAGCCCTGCCGCGGCGGGCGTGGTCGTCGTTCTTTGTCACGCCGGCGACGCTGTTGCGCTGGCATCGCGAGCTGGTGGCGCGCCGCTGGACGTACCCGCATCGTCGTCCCGGCCGTCCGAAGACGCCGGTCGACGTGCGCGACCTGGTCGTGCGGTTGGCGCGCGAGAACCCGGGCTGGGGGTACCGGCGGATCCAGGGCGAGCTGGTCGGGCTCGGCATCACGGTCGCTGCCAGCACCGTCTGGACGATTCTGCGCGAAGAGGGCAGCGAACCTGCGCCGCGGCGGCTCGAATCCAGCTGGCGAGAGTTTCTGCGCCGGCAGGCGGCGAGCATCCTCGAGTGCGACTTCCTCACCGTCGACACCGTGTTCCTGAAGCGCTTCTACATCCTCTTCTTTATTGAGCTTCAGACGCGTCGCGTCCACTTGGCTGGCGTCACGACCAACCCTGACGGCGCCTGGGTGACCCAGCAGGCGCGCAACCTGCTCATGCGACTCGACGACCAAGGGGCGCAGGCGCGCTTCCTGGTCCGCGACCGCGACGGCAAGTTCACGCGCGACTTCGATGAGGTCTTCCGCTCCCAGGGCATCCGCGTCATCAAGGCGCCCGTGCGGGCGCCGCAGGCGCGAGCGCACGCCGAGCGCTGGGTCTCAAGCCTGCGCCGCGAGTGCCTCGATCGGCTGCTGATCCTCGGCCGCCGCCACCTCGAGTGCGTCGTTCACGTCTACGCGCAGCACTACAACGAACACAGGCCGCACCGCTCGCTCGCCCAGCGGCCACCACTCGCGAAGCCGCCGCCGATAGACGAACGGGCGCCGATTCCCGAGCCGCAGCCGCTCGAGCGCCTTCGCCGTCGCGACCTGCTCGGCGGGCTGCTTCACGAATACGAGCTCGCCGCGTAACCGGTCGCACTACTTCGTAGCCGGTCACACCACTTCCTGCGCGGGATCGCGGCTCTCGACGTCGCAGCGAAGGTCTCGCGGGCCAAGCCACACCGCGCCGCTTTCGTCGACGCAGCGCCCGCTCCAGCTCAGAGGACCACGCGCTCGAGATCAAGCCTGATTGTGAGCAGCGAAACTCGGTTTTCGGCACGCACACGCGTCGCCGCCCGGGAAAAGCGGATGGTCCTCGGTGCCGCGCAGGAAGTACTCGTGCTCGAACTCGCAGACGGCCTCTCCGTGACGCTGCCACTCGGGCGCGCACGTGAGCTGCTGCGTCCGCTGCTCAGCAAGGCGGACCTACGCCGGGTGCAGGCGACGCTGCGCGAGGAGCACACGCTCAGCGAAGATGACGCAGGCGAAGTTGAAAGACGGCGATCCGTTGGGACTAGCGGAGGTCGTGCGCGATTGCGCACGCCGTGAGCTGAGACTGAGAGCGAAACACACCGGGTCGCAGCTCTCACCGAGCGAAAGGGCCTTCTACCTGAGAGCGCGAAGGCTTCTCTCAGGTGAGATCGGGCTGGCGCGCGGCCTCGAGCCGGCAGAGGCAGACGCCTGGATCGAGGAGCAGCTCGCCACAACAGCCTGAATGCAAACAAGCTCCTCCCAGTAGAGGCAGAGCCGGGAACTTCTGGGATGAAGCGGAGCTGTCGCCCTTTGGCGGACCTGCGACGCAGGCGCCCCAAGGGCGGGGGCGGCCTGCTGACCCCAGCCCGGCAGGCGAGAAGCTCGGCTTACGCCGGCCCTGATCTTGATCGAGCCGACGTAGTCGATCTCAGCGCCCCCAGCAGCCCGCGGCACGCACGCGAGCGCGGGGCTCGCCGCGCTGTCTCGCGCGCGCGATCGCGGACGGTTCAGAGGACTCGGTGTCTAGCGCCGGGCGACGATCTCGAGCGTTCGTGGCTCGAAGCTGTCGAGTACCTCGCTGAGCCGTGCCACCCGTTCCTGGTAGCCGGCGAGGGCACGCCAACTCCTGACGGCCGCCATGCTTCGAGTCCTTCGCGGTGGCTCCAATCGACCCACTCGCTCCAACGCCTGACGAACTCGTCCTCGCTTCCTGCCCTCACGCGCCAGGTCGTGTGCGTGTACGGCTTCTCCATCAGCCCCTCCCTTGGCGGTCGCACCATTGATGACGGCGCTCACGAAGAATGCAGGATGCCGAGAGTTGTCGAGACGAGCCGAAACGGCGACACCGGGCCTGAAGCGTGCTGCCGGAGCAGCGGATTCAACTCGCAGGGCGGCAGCGTCGTCGCGCGCTCGTTGCCGCGCGCCGCTTTCTAGAAGCCGGGCTTGTGGAGGACGTACCAGCCGATCTCGGCGCTCGTGCCGCGCGGCGCCACCTGCCGCGCGCGCTCGCGCTCGTCGCCGCGACAGCCGGCCAGGTCGAGATAACGCTCAAGGTCGCGGTTCTCGCGCACGATCTCGGCCTGCCTGAGGACGAGGCCGTTCGCCTCGAAGATGACGTAGACAACCAGCAGGTAGATGCCATAAGCACCAACGCTGTTCCAACCATGGGCGTCGAAGCTCAAGAGCGGGAGGAGGTACGTCGCCAAATAACCAGCCACGGCGCCGCCTTGGTCTCTCGGGTCGGAGATCCGCCAGTAGAGCTGTGACGTCTGCCTGGCGTTCAGCACGATGACGGCCGCGATCTCGATTCCGGCTGCACAGAGACCGAACGCAATAGCGGCCGTGGTGGCATGAGTTCCCTTCGCGGGAGCGTGCCAAGCTGCGGGCTCATACCACTTGAGGTAAGCGCCCACGCCTGTCACGACAGCCGCCGCGAGCGACGCGATCGCAAGGGCTTGTTTCCGGTGGCCGCGGGTGAAGAATGCGCCGGCCACTGGCAGCACGAGTAGAGAACTCACGCCCAGTACCCAGAGCGCGAGTAACGTGGGTCGGTTCCCGACCACCCGTTTGGCCACTTCGCCGCGACGAACATCGCGGCCAGCGGTGCGTAGGACACGAGAAAGAGCCCGGAGCGACGAACCAAGGCCATCGGGGAATCATCTTGGCATCGCCGCCGCGCGCAAGCGTGACCGCTGGCGGGTCGAAAACTCACGCCGTGCCGGCTTTGAACGCTCCCCGCGCCGACACCAAAGACGGCCGGCAGCCTAACGAGCGGCTGAGAGGCGGCCGGTTGACCCCCTCTCTACACGGAAGGGGTCATGTTCGGTCTCCGTTGTCGGTCCCGGCTCGAAACCGCGCCTTTTGGGCGCGATTGCGATGGAACAGGTATGGAACAGAGCGGGCGCAACCGGTGGCAGACGTTGGGCCGGCCGAAGACCGGAAACGGCTTGAACTAGCGCCGAACCGTTGCTACCGGCTGCCACCGGCTGCCGTGATGGTAAGGAGGGGGTCGACGGTTCGAGTCCGTCAGAGGGCTCTCCGAAGTTCCTGCTAATCAGCTCCTTCTGCCAGGACTGCTGGCGACGGGTTCGGGCCTCGGTGTCCACCGAGCGTCCACCGCCCGCCAGGAACGCTTTCCGCGAAGCTTGGAAACCGTGTCGTGGCGCGGCTTTGCGGGGATGCGGGCCGACGTCCACCCAGCGTCCACGGCCCTTTCGAGCGCGAGCGCATCCATGAGCGATACGGCGTGCTCGTGGCTGTCGACGGCGAGGTGGCCGTAGTGGAGGTCGATCATTGCGATGCTCGTGCCCATGAACCGCGACAAGGCAAACACCGGGACCCCGGCGCGGAGCGCGAAGGTGGCATACGTGTGGCGCAAGTCGTAGAGATCGCGCAGCGGGTCGATCCCGGCTGCTTTCTGGACGGGCTTCCAGTGGCGGTGGTTGAAGTTGCGAAAGTCGAGGTAGCCGCCGTCGGCGTTCGGGAAGAGCGGCGAACTGTCTTTCGGCTTCGGTAGCTGGTCGAGCGCCTCGAGCGCGATCGCCTGCAGCGGAACGGCGCGCCTGCTGAGCCTCGTCTTCGTGTGCTTGACTCGCCCGTTCGCATAGGCGCGTCGGATCTGGACGACGCCGGCTGCACGATCGACGTCGCGGTGTTCGAGCGCGAACAACTCGGAGGGTCGAAGACCAGTCGCAGCGGCGAACAGAACCATCGGCCCATGGGGAGGCCAGAGGTGCTCTGCGAGCGACCGGATCTGCTGCCAGGAGTCGAACGGGCGCTGTTCGCGGCAGCGCCGAGCAGGATTCGGCACGCGCTTGGCGGGGTTGTCGTCGATCAGCTTCCAGGTGACCGCTCGGTTCAGCACCTGCCGCAATGCCTGGGTCGCTTCGAAGCGGTGCCCTTCCGGAACGGTGAGCCGCCACCCGGAGACCTGGTCCGGGGAGAGCTCAGCGAGACGCACCTCGCCGAGCGCAACGGTCGCCTTCCCGAGCAGCCAGCGAAGCTTCGCGATCGTGACGCGTTCACCCTGGTGCGCGCCCAGGTACTCCTCGACCCACTCGGCGAGCGTCAGCGTCTCGGCACGGCCACCGGGCAAGAGCCGAGCCAACCTGTTCTGCAACGCCCTCTGCGCCTCGGCCTTGGTGGTAAACCCGCCCGCCTGCCGTCTCGCGGAGTCGCGACCGGCAACCCGATATCGGTACGCCCACAGCGGCTCACCGTCCACGCTCGTCGTCTTCAGCTTGAACACCTGACCCTGCTGGATCATGACCACCACCTCCTGGATCGACTACGAGATCCAGGAATCTCAGCCCCCTGCGGGCCTCCAGACCATTGACCACCTCCCTCACCGAGAGGTCGACGTTTGGAGTCCGTTTACTTCCACTAACTGCTGCAGGGGAACGCGGTCCGCAGGTCGTTGCGTCTAGTCGCCGGTTCGACCACACTCTCGCGCGTGGAACCCTCCGAGGAGATTGGCCGTGTGGTGCACCGGTGGCTCGTCGCCAACACTGAGGGCGACGCCGATGCGGTGATGGCGAGGATCTCGGAGCATCCAGGCTCCTTCGCGATCGGGACAGACGACGAGGAGTGGTGGCACGCGGCGGAGCGCGCTGTCTGGAGGCGGCAGATCGAAGAGTCGGGCGGATTCCCCCTCGCCTGGGACGAGATCGAGGCCTGGGAAGAAGGCAGTGTCGGGTGGGCTGCCACAAGGATTACCATCGGACTCCTCAGCGGGTCCGGAGACGCGTCCCAGGTCCGCGCTACATTCGTCCTCCACCTCGAACGGGGCGACTGGAAGCTCGTGCAGGTCCACTGGTCACTGGGTCGCTCGAACGTCGATGTGCTCGGCGTTGAGCTGACGACAAGCCTCGAGCAAGTCGAGAAGGCGATTCAGCGGGATCGGCCCGACCTCTCCGAAACTGCCGCCGGCGACGGCACGGTGACGCTCGTCTTCACCGACATCGTGGATTCGACGGTATTGACAGCGAGGCTCGGTGACCGGGCCTGGATGGAGACCCTTCGCCTCCACCACGACGTGATCGGGCAGACGGTCAGCGCGCACGGCGGCAGGGTCGTGGAGATCGAGGGTGACGGCTCGATGCTTGCGTTCGCAAGCGCGCGCCGGGCCGTCTCCTGCGCGAAGGAGATTCAAACGGCTATCCATGGCGCCTTCGCTGACGCCTCACCGCCGATCCGCGTGCGGGTCGGAGTTCACACCGGCGACGCATTGCAGGAGGCCGATCGCTTCTTCGGCACGACCGTGAACTACGCGGCACGCGTCGCGAGCCATGCGCTCGGCGGCGAGGTACTCGTCTCGAGCCTCGTCCACGATCTCGTCGCCGGTTCAGGGATCGAGTTCCTCGAGAGCCGTGACGTCGAGCTGAAGGGGCTCGACGGCACTCACCGGCTGTTCGCCGTCGCGGTCCCGTGACCGCCGTGAGCGAGGCGTTCGATCGCCGGATCGTCGCGGTGATGTTCACCGACATGGTCGGCTACACGGCGCTCGTCCAGGCCCTTTATGGAGCCTTCAGGTCAAAAACGCCCTCATCGAGAGCCGCGTCGCCGGACCGAGGAGCGCTTCGACGCCGCTCAAAGGCACCATCGTGGGTTCATAGCGGGGCAGGATTTGAACCTGCGACCTCCGGGTTATGAGACGCGTCGATCTAGCTCATGTGAGGTGAGATCGGCTCATCTAAGCCATTTCCGACCATGCCCGACGACCCTAGATCAGCTCAGATGGGTACAAGATGGGTCAAAATCCGCGTCAGTTTAGGCAACGACGATGGTTTGGTTCGAGTCCAGCACGCTGGAGCTAGCCGGACTCGAACCGACGAAACTCGTCTCGGTCTCGTGCTCAGTCGCCGCGCCTTAGCGATCAGACATAGTCGTACCCCAGCGACGCGATATTACGGACGTCCGCCTCCGTGTACGTCCACGGGTCCATGACGGCATCGGCACCCGTGAGCGGCGGATTCTGATGATTCCCCTGCGGACTGTTGTACCAAGCCCACCAAAGTCGATCCAGGTTCGTGTGGTGCAGCCAAAACACCGGATCCGCCGGCGAGACGGACGCATCCGACATCGTCCCGCCCACCCAGATGTGGACCGAACCGTGGATGCCGTTGATCGGGGGCGTGAACGTCGAATAGCTTGTCTTCGACATTGCCGACGGTACCCTGAGGCGATCGCCGCGAGCCCTCCGTCAGAGCCCGGCGCACGGATCACGTTGACCGTTCGGGTCGGAGTGTGCACCGTAGGTAGCACGGGCACCAACCAGTCGGGGAAGTGCTGCTCCTCCACCCTGCTCCAGTCCCAGTACGGGACGCACACGTCCGGGTGGTAGTTATGAAGAGCCTCCTCGAACAGGTGGAGGAAAACCCGGTGCCACGGCAGCAGCCGGTCGTTCGTGTGCTGCATGTGCATCTCGGCGTGGATGTCGACGAACTGGCCGAGTGTGCCGTCGGCATTGACCATGTTGAAGGCGCAGATGAAGCGCGACTTCTCGTTGTCGGTGAGCGCCGCCTGATCTTTGCGGTGGCAGATCGGAGGAAACAGCCACAGCAGATCCTTCAAATTGAGGAACCTGAGGTTCGGCTGCACGAGCTTCGCAAAGGTCATCGAGCGTGCTACGACAGGCAAGTTGCGCTCGAGGAGCAACCTGTGGGCGTCTTCTCGCACGAGATGGCCCGTCATCGGCGCCTCTCTCGTCGTACGCCTTCGTCGAGTGGTGGTTGACGCCTTACGACTGGTCGCGGTCTTCCGCCTAGGTCTCGCCATCTGAGCTCTCCTTTCTCAAGCTACGAAGTGGCCGATTCCATGCGCGTGTCTAGCCCGGCGGGGCCAGAACCATCCGCGCGTTCGTAAAGGCATGGCGCAGTTCGCGCCCGAGGCTGCCGCAGCAACGATACGGGGGACATCACGCTCCCTTCGTTGCCGAAGCAGTCACTAAATTCCGATCGCCGCAAATTGTCAAGGCTGAAGACGACATGTGGGTCCGCTCGCCCTACACTCATTGGATGGAGCGACGCGCGACGAGAGACTTTTTCGTGGCCGGCGCCGTTGCCGCGATCGTCGTTGGAACTGGCCTCCCTGTTAGGAACGTTCCAGGCGCGGTTGCGCCCCTTCGCGGCAAGATCGCGTTCGTTCGTTATTCGGTTCGGACCGGCCATCCGCGCATCTATGTCGTCACGCTCGGGAGAGGCGTCCCGAAACAGCTTCGTCTTCCGGGCATTGCGACAGAGGCGCCAGCGTGGGCTCCGACAGGCCGCAGCATTGCGTTCGTCGCAGGCAAGAATGCGCCTGCTTCACGCGACATCACGGGTAGCGCCCACCTTTACACCGCACATGCCGACGGGTCACACGCGCGGCGCCTGACGCGAACGCCGTCCCCCGTCGGCGGAGCTGCCTGGTCGCCGGACGGGACGCGGCTTGTCTTCGTCCGAACGAGCGCCAGCGGAAGCGGCTCGTCGCTCTGGATGGTCGGCCTTAACAGTGGGCAGCCGCGGAGGGTGACGCAACGCCAGGTCGACCTCGAGCCCTCCTGGGCGCCTGATGGTCGCACCATCGCGTTTCTTCGCATCGATCCGGCGACCTACCAGAGCGGCATCTGGCTCATGCGAGCCGACGGATCAGGGCTGCACAGGATCCTCGCCGGCCACAAAGGCATCACCGAGCCCGTGTGGGCACCGGTAGGGAGACGCTTGCTCGTCCGCGACAGCGCCGCGATCTACAGCCTTCGCCCGGATGGGAGCGATCGCCGCACGATCACAAGGCTTGCGATGGACGCGAACGGCGCACGCGAAGATCCACAACCGGCATGGTCGCCGAACGGACGCTGGATCGTCTTCTGTCAGATGCGTCGCGGCAGCGTTGGCGGCTCCGACATCTGGATCGTGGGAGCCGATGGAAAAGGCCTCCACCGCGTTGCGCGTTCGCCGGAGGCTGACACTGATCCCTCGTGGGGCCCTTGACAAGCCTCTTCGAACGCGGGACACTCGTGCCAAACCTGTAAACACCCACGCGTCTCCGGCAGGCCCCCGGACATTCGCTTTTTGTGCCGGAAAGGGACAGCATGATCACGCCGTCGAGAAGTGTGCCCCGTCTAGTCGCTGCGCTTGCTCTTGTAACAGTCGTTGGGGTCCTCGCGACCTCGGCGGGAGCAACGCCTCCGCCTCCCCCGCCGATCTCTACGGGGAGCCATCCCTGGATCGTGGCGCTCTGCAAGTTCACCGACTTGAGCTCCGAGCCGAGCACCTACACGCCTTCGTACTTCCAGGACATGTTCGGCGGATCGGGCTCCAGCTCGTACGACCTTGCGGATTGGTGGAGCCAGATCTCCTACAACAACATCAACATCACCGGTACCAAGGCCACCACGGTATGGCACTCGCTCGGTATGACTCGGTATGAGTGGGCGGGGCTCAACCGCTACGACAAGATCAAGACCTGTGGCGATGCCGCCGCGGGCGACGCGAACGTCGGCGACGACTACAGCAAGTACTACGGCATCGTCGCGATTTTCAACGACGACAGCGCTGCGCGGGCAGCACAGACAACGCTCTCGCACGGCGGGACGCAATTGAACGCGTCCGACACGACCTTCAACGTCGCTGATGGGTCCGGCTTTCCGGCCGCGCCGTTTGCCGTCACCATCGACGACGGGACGGCAAACAACGGCGAAGAAGTCCACGTGACGTCAAAGGGGAGCGGCAACGACTGGACCGTCCAACGCGGCTACGAGGGTTCGACGGCGGTCGCTCACAACGACGGCGCCGCGATCAAGCTGATCGACGGCGGCGATCTCGGTGCCGCCGACGTCGGGACACACGGGATCACGCTCAACGGCAAGAGCTACAACCTCGGCCTCGTCGTGCTCCCTCCACAGACGAACATCGGCGCTGCGGCACATGAGACCGGGCACGGCTACGGGTACGACCACTCCCGCGCTCTCTCAACGCCGATGAAGGACTACCAGGACTGCTACGACATGATGAGCTTCGACGTCTGCCGCAATGATTCGTCGTCGCTCTACACGTTCCAGGGCACCTACGGCGCGGCGGGTCTCTTGGGCGATTCAACCCCTGCAGCGGCAGGCCCGGGAATGGATGCGATCGACCTCGACATCCAGAACTGGATGCCCGGAGGCAAGACGTTCACGTACAGCCCGGGCTCGTGCTCTCAGACGACGCGCGACCTGACCGCGCTCAACTATCCGGGCGGCGGCGGAGACATGGAGGTCCGCGTAGCTACCCCGAACCCGCTGACCATTCCGCTCCCCAACCCACCTGGCGGCAACACCTCGAGCGACTACTACACGATCGAGCTTCGCGACAAGAGCATCTGGGACCAGGGAATTCCACAGAATGCCGTCCTCGTCCACGCGCACGGAACCAACAAGTACTCCTACTGGGTGGACAAGTTCGGTGGCAACTTCGTCGGCAGCCAGGGCGCGATGTACCTGGCCCACGAGTTCGTCGACCCGAACAATGTTGTCGTGACCGTGAACCGGATGAACGCGGGTGCCCACACTGCGACCGTGGCGATCGCCTCGGGCGCCGCAGGCTGCAAGATCAGCGCCGACCTCAGCTACTCGGGGGACACGAGCGAGGACTTCAACGATCAGGTCACGCTCGCAGCGGACCTGACCGTGCAGGGGACCAGCGTCCCAATCCCGAGTGGGACGATCAATTTCACGCTCGGGAGCCAGGGCTGTTCGGCGGCGACGGACGCAAGCGGCCACGCGTCCTGCTCGTTCACGATCACGCAGCACCCGGGCTCGCCTGGAGTGAGCGCGTCGTATGCCGGCGACTCCGCCTACAACTCGACGAGCGCCTCCGCGGGATTCACGATCAACAAGGAGGAGAGCCAGGTCACGTACAACGGGGGAACGACCGCCGAATACCACGATCCGTTCACCGCGTCGGCGACCCTGACGGATCCCGAGGACGGGCTTCCCATCGCGGGCAAGGCGATCGCGTTCACGCTCGGGACCGGTGATACGTGTAGCGGCACGACGAACTCCTCTGGGATTGCCTCATGCTCGATCACGCCGACGCAGATTCCGGGTTCGAGTTACTCGGTCAAGGCCGAGTTCGCAGGCGACATCGACTACCTGAGCGACGACGATTCGACGTCGTTCACGATCACCAAGGAGGAGACGACCACGACGTACACCGGTCCCACCGTGATCCTCGCCGGGTCGGGCGGGGCGACGCTGAGCGCGCACCTCGAGGAGGACGGCGCCAACGACGACGATTCCGACGGCGGCTCGGCCGCACCGAACCCGGCAGGGCAGACAATCACGTTCACCCTCGGTAGCCAGTCTTGCAACGCCACCGTCAACTCGAGCGGGATCGCCAGCTGCACGATCTCGAGCGTGTCGGCGGCGACGCTCGGGTCGAAGACGCTCAACACGTCGTTCGCGGGCGACGACTACTACAAGCCCTCGTCGGACAATGACGTCGTGATCGTCTTCGCCTTCCCGTCCCGTGGCGGGTTCGTCCTCGGCGACGTCACCGTTGCGGGATCAGGCCCGTCGACGATCGTCACATGGTGGAGCGACTCTTGGTGGAGCCTGAACTCTCTCAGCGGCGGAGCGGCGCCGCTCTCGTTCAAGGGCTTCGCCGGGAGCGTGACAACCCTTCCCACGACGAGTCCCGCGAACTCGTGCGGCACGACGTTCAAGACCCTGCCCGGCAACAGCCCGCCACCGACGAGTGGTGTGCCCAGCTACATGGGTGTCCTCGTCGCCAGTTCGGTGGCGAAGACGGGTAACGAGATCAACGGGAACTGGGGCAAGATCGTCGTCGTCAGGACCGATGCCGGTTATGCCCCGAGCCCTGGGCATCCCGGTACCGGGACAATCGTCGCGACCTTCTGCTCGTAGAGGCGAGCGGCCGACCGGCCGTGAACCAGAGAGGCCGGCTATACCGCCGGCCTCTCTGCTTGCTGATCTTTGAGGCTAGTTCCCGACGAGCGAGTCGCCGTTCGCACGGAAGTACGGCCGCTGATCTTGCATCCGTGCCCGTAGGGTTCGCAAATTCGGTCGTGCCGGATTTCCAGGGAAATCCTGAACCCGTGGCCTCCGGCATGTCGGCCGCAACTTTGCTTAGCGGCGGACAGAGGAGTGCGATTTGAGCGGCGCCAGTGATTTCTCAGTGCTCTCTGGGTGCCGATGACGGCGAGGGTTCGCCCCTGCCATCGCTGCTGAAGTTGTCTGTCGAGTAGATGCTCAGCCCTTCGAGGGCGACCGCCGTTCGGCGGTCGCGTCTGCCGCTCGAGACCATCAGGGAGAAGGGTGGATCGGCCGTCGCCACCGTGACGGCGCACCACCCGATCGCCTAGTCATGCCTCCGAGCTCCGGCACTATTCCCCTGCAAATCCGGCACGACCGAATTTGCGAACCCTACGCCCACAGCCTGATGCCAGTTACGTACCCGACAGGACAGCACGGGCGTTCTTGCGCGGTCGGCGACAGTGGCTACTTTAAGTCGGTGGATGAGCGCGAGCTTGAGCGGAAGGCCAGGGTCGCGGAACTGTTGCTCGAGGCCGCGCGCGAGCTGGGAGAGAGCCTCGAGCCTGACCGGGTTTACGACCGCTTCCACGAGCTCCTAGCGAACGTGCTCCAGCACGACGGCGTCGTCGTCTCCTCGTATGAGGCGCGCGACGGGCTGATTCGCTGCGAATACGCGTGGTCGGACGGCAGGCGGCTCGATCCGTCGATCTTCCCGCCGCTGCCGCTGAACCGCGAGGGTGGCGGCATGCAGAGTCGCGTGATCACCAGCGGTGAGGCGCTTCTCTTCAACGACGTGCCCGATCGTGTCCGCGATCCGAGCGGGACGTACTACGACGTCGACCGCGAGGGGACGCTGCGCAAGCTGCCAGACTCGGGGCCGCCGGGAACGCGCGCGGCGATGATGGTGCCGGTGAAGCACGAGGGGAGCGTCGTCGGCGTCGTCCAGGTCATGAGCAACAACGCCGAGTACTCCGTGGAGGAGCTCGAGTTGGTCGAAGGGCTGGTCGGGCAGATGGCCGCCGCGGTTCGAAACGCGCGCCTCCAGAAAGAGCAGCGACGGCTTGAGGCCGCCGAGGCTGCGGCGCGAGCGGTCGCCGCGGAGCGGGAACAGGCCGCGAACGTGCTCGACGCGGTCGGCGACGGCGTCTTCCTCGTCGACGGCGACGGCGTCGTGCGTCTCTGGAACCACGCTGCGGAACTTGTCACAGGTGTCCGCGCTGACCGGGTGCGCGGCAGCCCAGTCGCGGCCGTGTTTTCGGACTGGGACGCGCTCGCCGCCCGCATCCTCCCCGCCGCCGACGACGGTTCTGCCGCTCAGGCCGCCACTGTTCCCGTCGACGTGGGCGGCCGCGAACTCTGGCTGTCGCTCATGGCCGTGCGAAGCGCCGACGGGATCGTATACGCGTTCCGCGACCTCACCGGAGAACGGCTGCTGGAAGAGGAGAAGAGCGACTTCATCGCCACCGTTTCGCACGAACTGCGGACGCCGATGGCGGCGGTTCACGGCGCGGCCCAGACGCTCCTACGCCAGGACGTGACGTTCACTCCCGAGCAGAACCGCAAACTCGTCGAGATGATCGCGAGCCAGGCCGCCCGGCTTGGTCGGATCACCGAGGAAGTGCTGCTCGCAACGCAGCTCGACCGCGGCCGCCTGAGGATCGAACAGAAACCCGTCGACCTGGGCGAACTGGCGGGAGCGACCGTCGCTGCGATGCGAGCGCAGTTGCCGGAGTCGGTCGCGATCGACGTCGAAGTCGCGGCAGACATCGGCGCCGCAACGGGCGCGCCGGACCGAATCCAGCAGGTCCTCGTCAACCTGCTCGACAACGCCGCCAAGTACGCGGACGGCCCGATCACCGTCCGGGTCGAGCCGGCCGACGGCTTCGTGCGCCTCTCCGTCACCGACTGCGGCCCCGGGCTCACGCTCGCCGAACAGGAGCGAATCTTCGAGAAGTTCTACCGTGCCGGCCCGCAGCTGACGCGGACGTCCGGCGGAACCGGCCTCGGCCTCTACATCTCCCGAGAGCTCGTGCAGCGGATGCGCGGACGCCTCCACGTTCACTCCAAGCCGGGCGAGGGCGCAACCTTCGTAGTCGAGCTGCCACGCGCCTCGATGTAGTTCCCAGACAACATCATTCAGATCAGCTGCGGCGGTAACGCCAACGCCCCGCGGAGACCTACGCTCCACCTGCAAATCGGCGCCCTCGCGCAGCCGGGCGGGCGAATCTGCTCCCTGAAGGCTGCCCCAAACCCGGGGTCCACGCGGAACCGGGGTTTTGACACCCTTCACGCTTCCCCGGCTGCTCTTACGCGCGCGCGAGCTCCGAGATAACGGGCACTTTGCGGGCCTCTCTAGCTGGGCAGAGACGAAGACTCAGTCACGGAATCGAGCTATTCCACCCTGGCCGCACGCAGGTGTTCGCGACGCGACCGAGGGCGCCGGGGACCGGGCGTGGGGTGCATAAACTCGGTCGGCCCTGGTGCGAGTGCCGGCGGGCGCGTGCGGTTGCGTTCGGGGTAGCGTCGGCGTTCCCGTCCTCTCGGAGGTTTGTTTGTGGCCGTGTCGTTGGTGTACGTCCTGGTCCGCCGTCTATTCGAGTTGGTAGTGCTGCTCGGGCGCGGCGAGCGCTCGAAGGAGCTGGAGATCCTGGTGTTGCGGCATGAGCTGTCGATTCTTCGGCGGCAGGCGGGAAGGCCGCGATACGCGCTGCCCGACCAGCTGTTGCTGGCTGCGCTGAGCCGGGTGCTGCCTCGTCGCTCCTGGCGGGCGTTTTTGGTGAGACCGGAGACGCTGCTGCGGTGGCATCGGCGGCTCGTCGCCAATCACTGGACCTACCCGCACCGGCGTCTCGGCCGACCGCCGATCGGCTGCGAGGTGCGCGAACTCGTCCTGCGGCTGGCGCGCGAGAACACCAGCTGGGGCTACGTGCGGATCGTCGGTGAGCTGCGCAAGCTCAGGATCGACGTCTCCGCGACGCTCGTGCGCAACATCCTCACAAGCGCCGGCGTTCCGCCTGCGCCTCAGCGTGGCCAGCTGGACTGGCGCTCGTTCCTTCGCCAGCATGCGGCGACGGCGCTGGCTTGCGACTTCCTCACGGTCGACACCGTCTTGCTGCGGCGGCTGTACGTGCTCGTGTTCATCTGCATCGGCACGCGGCGAATCGAGTATGTGGCCTGTACGAGTAATCCCGACGGTGCCTGGATGCTGCAGCAGGCGCGCAACCTACTGATGCACTTTGACGACCGCCGTCAGCGGCCGCGGTTCCTGATCCACGATCGCGACACGAAGTTCAGCCGGGCCTTCGACACTATCTTCCAGGGTGAGGGGATGAAGGTCATCCGGACGCCGATCCAGGCGCCAAACGCGAACGCGCACGTCGAGCGCTGGGTCGGCAGTGTCCGGCGAGAGTGTCTCGACCGGCTGCTGATCTTCAGCCGTCGCCAACTCGACCATGTCCTCGGCGTCTATGTCGGGCACTACAACGAGCAGAGGCCACACCGCGCGCTCGACCTACAACCGCCCGAGCCGCGCACGATCCCACCGGCGCGAGGCACACCGGTCGGACCGCCGAGGGCGATCCGACGACAAGACCTCCTCGGCGGCCTCATCCACGAATACGAGGCCGCCGCAGCGTGAGACCGAGTTAATGCACCCCACGGGGCGGCGACACGTTCACTGGAATTTTCGCCGTTCTCGTCGCTGGAGGGAGCCTCGCGTTATTCGAGGCGGCCATCATCGATGCGATCTTCGGCGGCGGGATCGGCGTGAGCTGTGTCATCACGATCGGACTGATCTTTGCCGCGATCCTCGCCGTCTACACGTTCGACGAGTGGTACTACCACTCGCGCTTGATGTGCATCAAGGAAGCGCAGTGCACCGTCGGCACGCTCTGTGGTACGCCGTACGTCTCGGACGACGGCGACCAGAAGTACGACGTCTTGCTCGCCCCGTTCGGGATTCCCGAGGTCGAACAGCTCTTCCGCGACGTGATTGCGGAGCATCCTGAGCAGTACGGGCTCGGGCCGACGGATCCGGGGACGCAGGCGCTCGGGCAGTACATCGCGGGCTACCTGACGGAGCGTGAGCGCATCTCGCTCTACATGCGCGTCGTCCGCGAAAAGATGATCACACAGGCCGGCCGGGACTTCCAGAAGCGCTTCTGGATCCGAATCGAGAGCGAGATGGGATCGGCGCAGTTCGCGCACACGAACGACGACACGTTCGCCGCCCCCGACCCAGATCCAGTGTTCAGGTACGACCCCAACTCGACTCTGGCTCCGTACTTGCACCAAGAGCTCGAGGGCGACAAGCTCCATCGCTGGCTGATGAACATCGCGGCGGGCCTCTGGACGGCCCTCATCGGCGCGACCGCCGCGTGCGCAATCTGCAACTACCTCGGCGGCGGCGCGCTCTGCGATGTCATCGTGCCGATCATCGCTCTACTCCTCGCGTTGCTGGCGAAGTGGATCGCCGATTCCGTCAACGATCCCGATGACGGAAACGCGAGTCAGACCGACGTCGATTTCGCCGATCCTGCGTTCGACGGTGACCGCCCTTCGATCGAGATCGGCGACGTCATCATGGTCTACGGCGACTGGATCTACGACCCCGAGCACGATCGATACGTCGAGCTCCATCCGGTTCGCGCCATCTACATGATCTGTCGGGATCCGAGGAACCCCGACCGCTGGGTCGCCCTCGACGACCTCACCGGTTTCCCGCGTGAGGAATGCAGATTCCCGGTCGAGCAGATCACCGAAGGCGTTCTGAACGACATGTGCATGTTCGTGGAGCAGGCCGAGAACCCGGACACGGACATGATCCTGCGGCGGACCCTGGATCAGAAGACCGCGCTATCCGTCGCCGGCGGCTTGCGCTGACCACGCTGCGTAAGCCCTCAATACCCCCGCCCGAGAGGAGGAGTGCAATGCTCGATCATCCGGTTCGCGCACGACTCTGGCTCGAAGCCTCCTGCGCCGCGTTAGGTGCCACTCTCTTCGTCGTCACACTGATCTCGCGAGAATGGATAGAGGTGATATTCGGCGTCGAGCCCGATGGGGGCAGTGGCGCAGCCGAGTTCGCGATCGCCTTCGGCCTGCTCGCAGTCGCTGCAGTCTCGAGCGTGCTTGCGATCCGCGAGTGGAGGAAGCCACTTCCCGCCTGACGCTCGTCAGTCGGCCCAGCAGTGCCGACTTAATAGCCGCCAGAGCGGCACCGCGATAGACCTGAGCGCTGGGAGACACAAAGCGGGTCATCGACCTCCAGGGCCATCCGTTCCTCGCCTCCAGCTCCGCGCGAAGCTGGGACTCGTGCTAGTAGAACCCACACTCGCGGCGGTCGCGGAGCGACTCGCACTGCTCGCGCGCGCGCACGTCGCTTTGTCGTTCGGCTCGAAGACGACCCACTGCATTCCTTCGTCGTTCGACTCCTCGAGGAAGATGAAGAGGCGGCGGATGTTCACGTACTTTCAGTTTAGGTCGAGCCTGCGCGTCCGCGCACCTCAGACAGGATCCCGCGACGGTCCGCCCGAACACCGCGGAGTCGGAACGGCAATCTCAGATCCATCGCCACAGCGTACGAGCCTTGTCACGATCCGCAGCGAGCCGCGGGGTCGGCGGAACCCAGATCGATCTCGCCCGCCGCCTCGCCGAGGCAATCTGGCACATGCTCAGCCGCGGCGAAGCATTCGCTCCCAAAGGCGCCACCGACCCCTGGCCGCCTGACGGTCCTTAAGGAGATGCGCCACCGGAGCGAACCCCCATCGGCCTTGTCCTCATACTAGGAGGCGATAGAGAGATGAGCACCCCTAACCACCCACAACCGCCGCCAGCACCACCCTGACGTGGCGATGCACGAACACCACAACTTGATGCCATGAAGGAGCGGGCCTCCTAGCGCTCCCGCGCCCGAGGCGGTATGCCGAGGGCGTCGTCGAAGTCGGGACCGAAGGAGGCCCAGTAATGGTGTACGTCGGAATCGATCTTCACCGCAAGCGCTCGCAGATCGCCTGTGGGTGCCGAAAACTCGATTTCCCTGCGAATCAGCTCATTCGCAGAAGCCGATCAGGGTTCTGGGCACTCGCGACGTCTTGGTTGCGGCACACTGAGGCGTTGATCGAAGCGTGCTCGTCGGACTCCAGCGCCGCCTCATCTACTTTCCCTTCCCGGCGCAGGTGCCACCGGCGGAGGCGGTGGTCGCCGGCGCGCGGGAGGTGACGCTGCGGACCGTCGACGGCCTGGCGCTGGGGGCGTGGCTGGTCGAGGCCGGCGAGCCCGACCGTGGCGCGGCGGTGCTGGTCGCAAATGGAAACGCCGGCAACCGGTCGCTGCGAGCGCCGCTGGCGCACGCACTGGCGAGCGCGGGCCTGGCGGTGTTGCTCTTCGACTACCGCGGCTACGGCGGTAACCCGGGGCGACCGAGCGAGCAGGGGCTCGCCCGCGATGTGCGCGCGGCCTACCGTTTTCTGATCGAGGAGGCCGAGGTCGCCCCGGCGCGCCTCCTCTATTACGGCGAGAGCCTTGGCGCGGCGGTGGTGACCGAGCTCGCGACCGAGCACCCGCCCGCCGGACTCGTGCTTCGCTCGCCGTTCGTCGACCTCGCCTCGGTGGGACGGGTCCACTACCCCTTCCTGCCCGTCAGGGCCTTGCTTCGCGACCGCTACCCGCTCGTCGACCATCTCGCGCGCGTGCAGGTGCCGACGACGGTCGTGTACGGCTCCCGCGACTCGATCGTGCCGCCCGAGCAAAGCCGCTCGGTCGCGGCAGTGGGTGCCCGAGAGACGCGGGTCGTGGAGATCGCGGGCGCCGACCACAACGACCTCGCCCTGCTCAAGGGGAGGAAGCTGATCGAGGCGGTCGTCGAGCTCGCCGAGCGGGTCTGCGAACCCCCTCGAACCAGGCGTGCTCACGGCACACCTCGCCCATCACCGCCGTCCGCGTGACCGTCCGTAGGTGGGTAGGTCGCCCGCCACCTTCGTCGATTCAAGTTTTCGGCACCCACAGGCGGCGCGCGACTCACAACGCCGGAATCGAAAGACGAACGCCGGGAAGTCATCACGGCTCCGCGAACGCGGAGCCGGACTTCCCCGCGAAGTGGGCGGAACCGGACACTGCGCAAACCAGCTCACGTTGAGAGGTGCGCCTTTGTCTGTCGCTGGCCCTTGACCGCCTCCGACCGTCTTCCCCGCTGACGATATCCGGCGAGCGGCTTGATGCGCCTTTCGTCTCACCTGGTCTTGATAGAAATCGCGCCGGCCATGTTTCGGAACCCCGCGATCAACATCTACTCCCACGACGTCATGCGACTCGTCAGGTTCTATGAGAGCCTCGGTTTTCGCGAGACGTTCCGGACGCCCAAGGAGGGTGCGCCAATTCACGTTGAGGTAACCCTGGACGCATTCACGATCGGGATCGCGTTGGTCGACGCAGCGGTTGCCGATCATGGCTTGAGCCCGGTCCTCGGTGGACGGCCTGTCGAGATCGTGCTGTGGACCGACGACACCGATCGCGACTACGCGCGTCTGACTGCCTACGGCGCGCCCTCGCTCAGCCCGCCGCACGACTTCCTTGCCGATCTCCGCCTCGCCTGGGTGGCGGACCCAGACGGCAATCCCATCCAACTCGCTCAGCACCGCTAGCGCGAGAGCGACGGATCGCCGGTCACGCCCGCGGTCTGCGCAATGTCAGTTATGGGCAGAACCGAACGTTGCGCAAACCCCGTCGTCGATGGCGCGGCGCTGAGCGTCGTCTGAGCGGCGGAAGAAGTAAAATCGGGATGACGTGGGCAGAGCGATAAAGGGCCTCGGCGAGCTCGCGTTGCGCGTAAACGACCTCGACCGTATGCAGGAGTTCTACGAGAACATCGTCGGCCTCGAGGTCATGCGCCGGTTTCCGGACGTCGTCTTTTTCCGGATCGGCGACGGGTATCGGGGGCACACGACGATCGTGGCCCTTTTCGAGCGTGGGGTCGAGGTGGAAACTGACCGGACGACCCTCGACCACGTCGCATTCACCATCGACATCCGGGACTACGAGGCCGAGAAGCGGCGATTTGAGGATGCGGGTGTCGATATCGAGACGAAGGTCTTCGATTGGACGGGCTGGCGGTCGCTGTTCCTTCACGATCCTGAGGGAAACCACGTCGAGCTCGTCTGTCGCGACCCGGACCTCGTGCCGAGCTGGGAGCCGTTACGGTCGCCATGAGCCGGACTTCGATCGAGGTGTGAAGCCGAAGCTGCGGGGTGTGTTTCACGAGCTCGGCTTCTATGCGGCGATCGTGCTGGGGGTGCCGCTCGTTTGGACGGCGGAAGATGAGCGGGCGCGGCTGGCCGCGGTCGTGTTCGTGGGCTGCCTCGCCGCCTGCTTCGGCGCGAGCGCGCTGTATCACCGGCCGACCTGGACGCCATGGGTTCGAGCGTGGCTGGCGCGACTCGATCATGCCGGTGTCTATCTGCTGATCGCCGGGATGTACGTACCGTTTGGCTTGCTCGTGATGTCGCCCGGGTGGGCGGTGCCGGTGCTGTCGATTGTCTGGAGCGGCGCGCTCGCAGCGATCGTGTTGAAGCTCTTCTAGGTTCGTGCTCCGAAGTCGCTCTCGGCTCCGATCGGTCTCTTGCTGGGATGGGTTGGTGCCGTTGCGTTCTCGCAGCTGCTGAAGGTCGAGTTTGTCGGCGTGTTGCTGGTGGTGGCGGGGGGACTTCTGTACTCCGCGGGCGCGGTTGTCTATGCACAGCGACGTCCAGACCCTGCGCCGCACGTGTTCGGCTACCACGAGCTCTTCCACGTGTTCACGCTCGGCGCCGCCGGCTGCCAGTTCGCTGCGGTCGCGTTCTACGTCCTCCCTCGCGCCTGACCGAGACGCGGTCGACGCGCGATCGCGTCCGTTCCCGTTCGCTGCACGATCGTCGAAGAC
>WNGA01015174.1_pt1 | contig 20637 bp, 18 predicted proteins | sample 5400061 | NCBI WGS metagenome assembly WNGA01 (sample SAMN13153366, study PRJNA577476) | soil metagenome | isolation source: 100 cm soil or saprolite under grassland replicate 2 | place: USA:California | collected 2016-06-15
CGCACAAGCCTGTAATCGTTCGAAAGAGAATGTCCACATTCTTTATCAACCCGAAGCACGCGGAAATGTAGCATTTGGAGGAAATCTTTTAGAGCCTTAACTCAACATTAACAGCGGGCCGATGAGATTCTCTGATACAATGAGCAAGAAGGAGGCCTGCGTGGCCTCTTTGCATGTTAGAACCCTGTACAAAACCAGAAAGGCATAGGCTTACACTGTAAATGACGTATAACTTCCGGCTGTTCTGGCGCGTGGCTTATCGCTCGTTCTTTCGATCAAAGAATACGCCTGCAAGACTCACCCGTAAACGCCTCATTTTCCTTTTACTCTTTTATCTGGTTTGGCCAATCGGTTCAGTTTTTATGTGGCTGAGCTTTTTGCTCGATGATATTTTCTTCCCTGCATACAAAAAACACCCAATAGATAAACCGCTATTTATCCTCGGTAACTTCCGCAGCGGATCCACGTTTTTACATCGCCTGCTCTCACGCGATACCGAAAACTTCACCAGCCTGACGACCTGGGATATTTATCTTTCACCGTCCATTACGATAAAGAAAATAATACAGGCCATAGGGCGAGTTGACCGTTTATTTGGCAGTCCGCTCAAACGTGCTGCTCTGGCATTGGACCGTCGCTCACTTGGGCAAGTGCAGATCCATCGCATCTCGTTCTTCCAACCCGAAGAGGACGAGAATATTTTGATGCACATCTGGTCGACATATTTTGTCTCATTCCTCTTTCCCTTGATGGATGAGATGCCGCCCTATCAATTTTTCGATGAGGCCCTCGCCACCAAAGAAAAACATCGCATCATGACGTTTTACAAGTCTATGCTTCAACGGCATTTATATGCAACCGGTAAAAAACATTTCGTTGCCAAGAACCCTGCTTTCTGCGCAAAAGTTGAAACACTTATGGAATTCTTTCCTGATGCACGGATCATCTACCTTGTTCGTAATCCGTTGGATATGCTGCCTTCTACTGTTTCGTGGATCAACTACGCACGCGGGGTATTTACACAGCCTGAGGAAAAATATCTCTATCTCGATGAAATTGTGAAGATGACCCAGTTCTGGTACCGCCATCCCTTGAATTATCTGGACACGCATCCTTCTCCTAACCACCTGATCTTTAAGTACGATGACCTGATCTGTGACCCTGAGCGCATTATCCGGTATTTTTACCGGCAGTTCGGTTATGCTGAACAGCCATGGTTGGACCAAATCGTGACTAAAAGCGTGGAGGAAACGCTTTCATTCAAAACTGATCACATTTATTCTTATGAAGAGATGGGCTTTACACGGGATCAAATCATCACGCTGTATCCTGAGATCTTCGAAAGATTCAAGTTTGATAAACGCGAATGGACAGTTTCGAAAGTTGAGAATCGTGCGAAAATTTCGGCTGCGGACTAACACTTGCAGTTCGAGAAGAAGCCCTGATGATCTCCTCGCCGCCGTCCCACAGGGATGCTCTGCGAAGGACGGCGGTTCGAGCAAGCTTATGAATAAAGCCGCCTGGATTTTTCCAAGCGGCTTTTGATTTTACAGACTCTCTTATTTTGATGAGACAGGTTTAGTCTTTGGTTTCGCTTTTTTTACAACTCTTTTCTTCGGCACATCCCTTTCTTCCTCTTCCTCAGTTTCATCACTAGCCTTGACTGTTTTGCGCGTACGTAGTTTCTTTTCGGGTTCGGAAATTTTATATTCTTCTTCCCAATCTTCAGCAAAGTTCAAGTGCAATTTGCCATAGCGAACGAGAAGAAAAATCACACCGGCAACTGCCATCAATGCTGCGACAAGAGCAGAGTAACTGAAATTCGTGCCGGGAATACGAGGCTGATCAGGGCGGAAGAATTCAATGATTACACGTCCGATTCCAGCCAAAACCAGCCACCCACCGAAAATCGCGCCGGGTTTAATCTTCTCTTTGTATTGGCGCGCATACCATATCAAAAATAGAGCTGCTAAGAAGTTCCAAACCATCTCATAAGCAAAAGTCGGGTGAAAACGAGTCGATTCAACGGGATACACGTTCAAGTCAGCGTATGGCGCGATACGGTGTTGTGCATCAATGGGGATACCCCATGGGAGGTGAGTCGGTTGGCCATAGAGTTCCTGGTTGATAAAATTGGCAGGGCGTGCGACTGCCTGACCAATTAAAGCTGCAGGGGCAATGGCATCAAGAAAGAGCCAAGCATCCATTTTCCTGCGGCGAAGGAAAATCAATAACCCTATCGCGCCGAAAAGTAAGCCACCGAAAAAGTGCAGGCCGCCTTCAGAAATATACAAGATTCTGATTGGGTCCTTCGCCACGGCGTCTGATCTCCTTTTCGGCCAGCCAAGTACCAACTACTGCACCCAGCATGACCAGAACACCATACCAGCGTAGAGTAAGTGTGAGACCGCCAAACAGTTTTATCGAAAAAATCACGGGATTTATCATAAATAACCTCAATTGAGTTGATTGAGCGATTATAACATTTCAAATACGCTCACAAGAATGTCACAAATTATTAGCATACAAGAAGTATAAATGACGATTGTCATAATGCATTTGTGATATTATACACATTACATCTAGGAACCAAATCCTTACAATAAGAGTAATCGTTTACTATTTTTATCATGGTTAGGATATAGAGATGCTCCAGATCAAACGCCAAACAGATTATGCCGTACGAGTAGTACTAGCACTCGCAAAACGCCCAGAAGGGACACGCTTGGCATCCAGCGAAATCCGAACTGAGATGCTCATTCCGAAGGCATTTATGGCGCGTATCGTCGCGAAGCTGGCTGCACACAGTTTGGTGGTAACGTTTGCCGGTCGCGATGGAGGCCTGCAACTCCCCTGCCCGGCAAGCGAATTGACGCTTAAGGATGTTGTGGAAGCGTTCGAGGGCCCAATCCTCTTGTCAGAGTGTATGCATGCGAAGGGCAGTGAGGAAGATTGTCCTTTTCGCGTGAATTGCCCGGTTCGTTCAAAATGGGGACGAGCGCAGGCTGCAATGCTGCATGAACTGGCTTCCATCACATTCGAAGATTTAGCAAAGGAAGCACTTGGCATCACAGCGCTGATGCCAAGTATGGTTTAAGGAATTCAGTATGTGCCAACAGGCGCATACACAAATTTTTGGAGAGGAGATGCTATGGATCCAATTACACTTTCACGTTGGCAGTTCGGCCTGACGACTGTCTATCACTTTTTGTTTGTCCCGCTTACACTAGGATTGGGGTGGTTTGTAGCATACATGCAGACCCGTTACTACCAAACGAAGGATGAAATCTTCCATAAGATGGCAAAGTTCTGGGGAAAGCTGTTCTTGATCAACTTTGCCATTGGGGTTGTAACAGGCATTGTCCAGGAATTCCAATTTGGTATGAACTGGTCGGAATATTCCCGCTATGTCGGCGATATCTTTGGCGCCCCACTAGCAATCGAAGCTCTGCTGGCCTTCTTCATGGAATCGACCTTCCTGGGCATCTGGGTCTTTGGTGAAGGCAAAGTCCCTGAAAAAGTACATCTGGCCGCGATCTGGCTGGTCGCGATCGGCTCAAACCTTTCGGCACTATGGATATTACTGGCCAATGGCTGGATGCAACACCCAGTAGGCTATGTGATCAACCAGGTCAACGGCCGTGCCGAGTTGGTGGATTTCTTCGCCCTGGTCAGCAATCCGAAGGGTTGGCTGTTCTTCTGGCACACGATCGCTGCAGGCATGGCCACTGCGTCATTCCTGATCCTGGGTGTCAGTGCCTATCACCTCTTACGCAAGCAGAACGTGGACTTGTTCAAGCGCTCGTTCCAGATGGCGGTGCTCGTTGGCTTGATTGCCAGCGTGCTTGTTTTCCTCGGTGGTCACACCAATGGACAGTATATGTACGAAACCCAACCGATGAAGTTCGCCTCCATCGAGGCCCATTGGGAAACATCCAAGCCAGCCTCCTTCTCGATCCTGACTATCGGTGACCTGAGCGGCAAGCGCGAGGTGTGGTCGATCCGCGTTCCGTATATATTGAGCTTCCTGGCTTGCAACAATTTCACCTGCGAAGTACGCGGTGTTAATGACATCCAGGCTGAATATGCAGCGACCTATGGTCCAGGCGATTACATCCCACTAATGGTCGTCACATATTGGACCTTCCGCTTCATGATGACCATAGGTATTGTGATGATCTTGTTATCGGCTTTCTTCCTCTGGTCGCTTCGCAAACCAATCGAGAACGCAAAATGGATGAAATGGGTACCGTGGGTCATCGTTCTTCCATACATTGCCAATATGAGTGGTTGGTTTCTGACAGAAATGGGCCGGCAACCATGGATCGTGCAGGGATTGCTTACAGTCGAGAAAGCGGTTTCGCCAAATCTGACCACGTTAGATCTGCTTATCTCGCTAATTGGTTACGTTGGCGTTTATGGCACACTAGCCGGGGCAATGTTCTATCTTATGAAAAAATATGCAATCGCCGGTCCTGATGCGACTTTGAACGAATCTGTTGATGTAGATGTCGCACCCTCGGACAGTGTCGCCCAACTTGTAGGCTCGCAAGATTAACAATGAGGAATGCGACGACTCCTGTTGTCGCATAAGGAGAAAAATTATGTCTTACGAATTTCTTCAAATACTCTGGTTCATTCTGATCGCCGTATTGTGGATTGGATTCTTCTTCCTTGAAGGTTTCGACTTCGGCGTGGGCATGTTGCTACCCTTCCTCGGCAAAAAGGACGAAGAACGACGCGCGATTATCAACACCATCGGTTCGGTTTGGGATGGCAACGAAGTTTGGTTGCTCACCGCGGGTGGTGCAACCTTTGCAGCGTTCCCGCATTGGTATGCCACCATGTTCAGTGGATTCTACCTGGCTCTATTCCTGCTCCTCATTGGGTTGATCATTCGGGGTGTTTCTTTCGAATACCGCTCAAAGAATCCTGATCCCAAATGGCGTAACCGCTTCGACTGGATGATCGCGGTTGGCTCTTTCCTCCCTTCGATCCTGCTTGGCACTGCATTTGCCAATCTTGTGCGAGGTGTTCCTATCAATGCAAACATGACGTACACAGGCAACTTGTTCACATTGCTCAATCCTTTCGGGCTGATTGGCGGCCTGACTATGGTCTCTGTGTTTCTTCTACATGGAGCAAACTTCCTCACCCTGAAACTGGACGGTGATCTGCACGAGCGCGTCCATGCCTTATCTAAGAAACTCTACATCTTCGCGGCAGTCATGGTTGTCCTACTTGCCATCACCACCTACATTTTTACTGATATCACTAACAAGATCGGCATCAATCCCGGCATCACGCCGATTGCCTCGGTGGTTGTCCTGCTGGTAACCATCTATTTCATCAATCGCAAGATGGAAGGCTGGGCGTTCTTTTCCACTGGTATCCATATTGTGTTGATACAGATTACCTTCTTCACGCTCATGTTTCCGCGCGTGATGATCTCCAGCACAAACCCAGCGTATTCACTCACCATTTACAATGCTTCCTCTTCACAATATACGCTGACAGTCATGAGCATCATCGCCCTGATCTTCGTTCCGATTGTGCTCGCTTACCAGGGCTGGACGTACTACATGTTCCGCAAGCGCATCTCAACCGAGAAGAAGGCGCTAGTCTACTAAAACATCGTCGTTTGTACATTGGAAGGTTGTGGTATACAATCCTCAACCTTCCAACTCTTTTAACCTGACACGTGACACTTAGCAACTGATACCTTATCATGCACCGCAGACTTCTGACTCTTACCAGCGACACCCGTCCCGGTTTGATCCTTACGATTCTTTCTGGATTTTTGTCTGGTCTCCTGACCATTTGGCAAGCTTGGCTCCTCAGCAAGGTCATCAACGGAGTATTCCTAGAGGGACAATCCATTGCCCAGGTGAAAGGACTCCTCGCCCTCATCCTGCTCGCTATTGGCGGGCGCACGCTTCTCACATGGGTTAACGAAGTATCATCAAATGCGGTAGCTGTCAAAATTAAAACCAATTTACGCAACCGTGTCTTTGCACATATCCTCAAACTCGGTCCTGCATATTCACGCGGACAGCGTACCGGTGAACTGACTGCCGCCGCGGTCGAAGGCATCGAAGCGTTGGATGCATACTTTAGCCAATATTTGCCGCAACTAGTAATCACCGCGCTTGTTCCACTCTCGATCTTATTTGTTGTCTTTCCCATTGATTTACTTTCTGGAATTATCTTCCTGGTCACTGCTCCACTGATTCCATTTTTTATGATTATGATTGGTAAGGGCGCGGAAATTGTCACCAAACGACAGTATGAAACCTTACGCTTGCTGAGTGCCCACTTCCTCGATAGCCTGCAAGGACTCACTACTCTAAAGCTATTCGGCCAATCCAAAGCACAAGCGCGCAACATAGCACAAGTCAGCGACAAATTCCGCGACACCACGCTCAGTGTATTACGTATCACATTCCTCTCCGCCCTCGCCCTCGAATTGCTTGCTACCCTTAGCACTGCCATCATCGCCGTCGAAATCGGTTTCCGTCTCCTATACGCCAAAATGGACTTTCAGTCTGCGCTCTTTTTGCTCGTGCTGGCCCCTGAGTTTTACATGCCTCTGCGTGCATTGGGCGCGCGTTTCCACGCAGGTATGTCTGGCACCACTGCCGCGAAACGCATTTATGAAATTTTGGATACTCCAGCAATCAGTAATCAGTCATCAGTGTTCAGTGAACAGCCAGAGGGAGAAGTATCATCCATCAGGTTGATAAACGTTTCATACACATATCCAAATGAAACTTCACCCACGCTTGAAAACATCAGCCTAACTATCAAAAAGGGCCAGCACATCGCCCTCGTTGGCAGAACGGGAGCAGGAAAATCAACACTCGTTAATCTTCTCCTTGGCTTCCTTCACCCCACCGAAGGCCAAATAATTACCAATTACCAATCTCAAATCTCCAGTCGCCAATCATCTGCCCCTCATTACTCATCACTCATCACTCGTCACTCTATTGCCTGGGTTCCTCAAAAACCTTATCTTTTCCATGACACCGTTGCCTCTAATATCCGCCTCGGCAAAGCGGACGCGACACAGGAAGAAATCGTCGATGCTGCAAGTGCGGCGCATTTGAATGAGTTTATTGAGTCGCTTCCACAAAAATATGAAACTGTCATCGGCGAGAGCGGCGCGCGTCTCTCCAGTGGTCAAGCCCAGCGCCTCGCCCTCGCCCGTGCTTTTGTCAAAAACGCACCTATGCTTATCCTCGACGAACCTACCTCCAGCCTTGACCCGGAGACCGAGTCCCTGCTTGAAGAGTCCACACGCAAACTGATTCAGGGACGTACTGTCATCACCATCGCCCATCGCCTTAACACCGTCTTCCAAGCTGACCAAATCGTCGTTCTCGACTCAGGCTGCGTTGTCCAACAGGGAACGCATCGCGAATTGCTTGCAAAAAATGGCATGTATTCGAACATGGTTAGAGCTTATGAAACAAGCAGCGAAATAATCGAATCAAGTAACGAGAAATGGGTAATAAGAAATCAGAGTGAAATCACCAAAACGCCACTGATTACACATAGCTCGTCACTCGTTGCTTCAGAGTCACTCGCTAATCGCCAATCATCAACCGTGGATCAACAATCCCTAATCTCCAATTACCAATCTCCGGTATTTCTCCGCCTCCTCTCCTTTCTCCACGGCAATTGGCCTCGCGTAGCCTTCTCTACCTTCATCGGTTCACTCACCATCGGTTCCAGTATCGCACTGATGGGAACATCTGCCTGGCTCATTTCCACTGCCGCGCTTCATCCGTCTGTTGCCGACCTGGGTGTATCAGTTGTCGGCGTACGATTCTTCGGCATCGCTCGTGGTGTCTTCCGTTATCTCGAACGCCTTGTCTCCCACGATGTAACCTTTCGCCTGCTGGCCCGCCTGCGAATCTGGTTTTATGAAAGGCTTGAACCCCTTGCTCCTGCCCGCCTAATCGATTTTCGCGCGGGCGATCTGCTCTCACATATCGTCGGCGATGTGGAAACTTTAGAGAATTTCTACGTTCGAGTGGTCTCGCCTCCTTTGACAGCCATCGTCGTTGGACTTTTCACTTCGATTTTCATCGCCTCTTTCTACCCGTTACTTGCTCCCGTTTTCCTGATCTTTTTCCTCAGCCTTGGTCTGGCTCTACCACTCCTCTCGCAAGTACTTAGTCGCCACCCCGCGGCAGAGACCATCACTCTGCGCGCTGACCTGCATACTTACCTCGTAGATGGAATCCAAGGAATGGCCGATTTACTTGCGTACGGCCGCGCCGACGAACGCCTGAACCAAATCGTCGCCAAAGGACTTGACTATGGAAACGCACAACGCCGTATGTCGCGTGTGACAGGCTTTCACTCCAGCCTTTCTACCCTCCTTACCAACCTCGGCTTATGGACAATCCTAATCCTGTGTATTCCACAGGTAAACGCAGGAAATCTTGCTGGCCCTATGCTGGCCTCGCTCGCACTGCTCACCTTCGCTTCATTTGAAGCCGTTACTCCGCTTCCTCTCGCTGCACAGATGTGGAACGCATCCCGAGAAGCTGCGCGGCGGTTGTTTGAAGTTGTGGATACGGAGCCAGAGGTAAAGGACGAGTTACGAGTAACAAGTAACGTGAGACAAGAAATGAGCACTCATTACTCATTACAAATTGCTGGTCTCTCATTTACCTATCCAGGCCAAACTGCTCCCGCTTTACAGAATATCAACTTTGATGTGCCGGCTGGCAAATCCATTGCCATCATTGGTCCAAGTGGTGCTGGAAAAAGTACACTCGCTAATTTAATGCTTCGTTTTTGGGATTACAGCTCGGGAGAGATCTGTTTGGGTGGCAAGTCGCTCAAGATGTACGCGCAGGATGAAGTCCGCGCGCGAATCGGGCTTGTCTCCCAGAACACCTATTTCTTCAATACAACTGTCCTTGAGAACTTGCGGTTTGCGCGTCGCCATGTCACGGAAGAGGAGATTGAGGGCGCCACAAGAGCCGCGCAAATTCACAACTTCATCCTTGGCTTACCAAAAGGGTATAACACGATGATCGGCGAACAGGGACTGCGTCTCTCTGGCGGTGAACGCCAGCGGCTGGCAATTGCGCGTGTGCTCATCAAAGACGCTCCGATTTTAATTTTGGATGAACCTACCGCCAACCTTGACCCTCTGACAGAGGAACAAGTGCTCAAGACCTTGTTTGACGTTATGAAGCATAAGACGAGCCTGCTTTTCACCCACCGCTTGGTTGGTTTGGAAAACATGGACGAAATCCTCGTGATGAAAAACGGTCATATCACCGAACGTGGGACGCATGATGAGTTAATCAAGGCGGAGGGGCTGTATTTTAGTCTATTGAGTTTACAAAATCGTATACTTGAACAGGAGATTTAATAATTTAGAAGCTTGCGTCACATCCGTGTGCGTGCTATAATATTGGCACTTCCCCTGATTTTTGATAATCGACTGAGTCCGCTGACCAAGTGTGAGGACAATGGGCACGGACGTGTAACGAGAAAATTGAGCAAACTCCCAACTCCACCAACAAAATAAGAAAACCACCAGCCCACTACGGGGGAGCTGGTAAGTTGTGCATTCTATTCCAAATTTTTTTTCAACGGAACATATCATGAAAATACTAGAATTAGAGAACGAACCGCTTGTAAAACTGCGCGGCATGGCCAAAAGCCTCAATATTCAGAACGCCAATCGCTTAAAGAAAGAGGCTCTCGCGATGATGATACGCGAAGCCGAAGCCCAAAGAGAAGGCATTGAATTACGTGGCGGCGTTTTGGAAATTATGAGCGAAGGGATCGGTTTCCTGCGTGCTCCTAATTATCGCATTAGCGACCAGGATGTATACGTATCGCAGGCGCAATTGAGGCGTTACGATCTTCGTGCAGGCGATCTGGTCATAGGACAGGTGCGCCCACCACGCGAAAGTGAGCGCCATTATGGATTACTCAAAGTCGAATCCATAAACGGGCAGGATCCCGAAGAAGCGACTCGTAGAGTTTATTTTGAAAACCTCACCCCGATCTTCCCAGATACGCGGTTTGACCTCGAAACAGAGCACGATCGGCTAGCACCAAGATTGATCAACTTGATCGCTCCAATTGGCCGGGGCCAGCGTGGACTGATCGTTTCACCTCCCAAGGCGGGAAAAACCACAATCCTCAAGCAACTTGCGAACTCAATCTCAACCAAATATCCAGATGTCCACCTCATTATTGCCCTGATCGGCGAACGTCCTGAAGAAGTGACCGACATGGATCGTTCTGTGGATGCCGAAGTGGTGGCTTCCACCTTCGACGAGCCAGTTACTTCACACGTCCGGACGGCGGAACTTGCCTTGGACCGCGCGAAGAGACTGGTTGAAATTGGACGTAATGTGGTAATCTTAATGGACTCGATCACCCGCTTGGCGCGTGCCTACAACCTTGTTGTCAACCCCTCCGGCCGCACTCTTTCCGGCGGTATGGATCCCTCTGCGCTCTACCCGCCCAAACGCTTCTTCGGTGCTGCTCGTAACGTCGAAGAAGGCGGCTCTTTGACCATCATCGCGACCTGTCTCGTGGACACGGGCTCCCGCCTTGATGATGTAGTCTACGAAGAGTTCAAAGGCACCGGTAACATGGAATTGATTCTCTCGCGCAAACTTCAAGAACGCCGCATCTTTCCAGCAGTGGACATCGAACGATCGTCCACACGCCGCGAAGACCTACTTCTTGGCCCAGATATCTTACAGCGTGTCTGGCTCATGCGCCGTATGTTCATCCAGATGATCTCTTCACCGCCACAAGGCGCAGGAATGGACAACGCCGTTGCCACTGAAGCCATTATCACACGGCTGGATCGAGCCAGAACCAATCAGGAATTCCTTGAGAATTTGACGCAAGAAGCGTAAAATCTTCCGTCATTGCCCTGCCGAAAATGCTGCGGGGCAATGATGAGCCTCGCCTTATGAAAAACCTTCAGGAAAAAATCCGTTCCTTTTTCGCCTCGCTCAGCTCAAAAATCAACCGCAAACTTAATAGCGTAAAGGCTCAAGCGCAAAACGATGCAGCAGCTTCCGCGTTCGTTGTTTTTGCATTGCTTGGTTCGACTTTATGGTGGAAGAGTGCTAGCGCCTCTCCGCAACCGATGCCCGAGGCCACTGCTGCGTTGGATTCGAACCAGCCTTCGGTTGGGCTGTCGGATTCAGGGTCCGGTAAGAGCGGCATGGACTCTATTCATCGAGAATTGAAGTTAAAAACAAAAATTCCGGAACGACCGCGCTATAAATCGGTCACTTATCGCGTTACGCGCGGAGACGCAATGTATGCAATTGCCGAGGAGTTTAAGATCAAGCCAGAAACGATCCTGTATGTTAATAAAACTGTTCTGGATGACAATCCACATAGCCTGCGGCCGGGCATGGAATTGCTGATTCCGCCTGTGGATGGTCTGTATTATGAATGGAAAGAGGGTGACACGCTTGAAGCAGTTGCCGAAGAATTCGACGCGAATGCCGATGACATCCTGAATTTCCCTGGAAATGAAATTGATTTGACAAATCCTGAGATCAAGCCAGGGACGCTGGTTATGATCCCTGGCGGTTCACGCGAGTTACGCGATTGGACACAAGATCTTGTTACTGCTTCACGTAGTAATAATGGCAGCACGGGCACATCCGATTTCGGCACGAACGTCTGTGGCGGCGGTCCCGTCGCAAGTGGTTTTGGCTGGCCTGCCAGTTCACATGTCATTTCAGGCAATGGATACGGACCCGGACATCTCGGCCTTGACATTCAGGCGAATGAAGGCGACCCAATATATGCCGCAGGTTCTGGCGTGGTTACTATGGCACAGGGCGGTTATAATTATGGCTACGGCAACGTTGTGCAAATTGATCATGGCAATGGCTACGTCACGGTTTATGCTCACTTGAGCCAGATCAATGTCGGTCAGTGTACGCCTGTTGGTCAGGGCACTCTCATTGGCTATGCCGGTAGCACAGGCAACGCATTCGGTGCACACCTTCACTTTGAAGTGCGCTTAGGGGGATCGAATATCAATCCGTATGATATCGTTCAGTAATATTAGACCTGACAGTTTTTAGAAACCTGTCAGGTCTTTTTAATTCCATGAACCAACAGCGACTTTCAAAGATCCTGGCAGATCTACAGCTAGGTGGATTGAGATACTTTGATTCCATTGGTTCTACTAACGACGAAGCGCTCGCTTGGGCGATGGACGGCGCGGCTGATCTTTCTCTTGTAGTCGCAGACGAACAGACACAAGGCCGCGGCAGACTCGACCGGAAATGGTTTACACCTAAAGGGACTGCCCTCGCTTTTAGCTTGATCTTGCGCCCTTCTGCGGCTACACATCTGCATCTCTCTCGGACTGTTGGCCTGGCCGCGCTAGCCATAACAGAATCCACACTCAAGCATGGCGTGAACGTGCAAATCAAATGGCCCAACGATATTCTCTTGAATGGACGAAAGGCTGCCGGAATATTGGTTGAAACTGTGTGGTCCGGCAATCAGGCTGAATTGCTTGTGATCGGAATCGGCATCAATGTTATGAAAGCTGCTGTGCCTCCCCTTGAAACTTTACTTTTCCCCGCCACAAGCCTGGAAGAAGCTCTTGGATATGCGCCCAATCGCGAAGACCTGTTGCATGATATTCTCGCGGGATTAATTAAGTGGCGTCCACAAATGGGGTCGGATGAGTTCCTAAAAGCATGGGAGCAGAAATTAGCATTTCGTCATGAGCGGGTTCAGGTTACCACTGGTCTAAGTCAAAATATCGAGGCCAGAAACGAAGAGATAATGATTGGTGAATTGCTCGGCCTCGAGCCAGATGGCAGCCTCCGCCTGCTAAGCCTAGATGGCAAACTCGAGATAGTCCAATTCGGGGATGTCAGCTTGCGTACGGTTGCATGATACAATCTACAGAGTGCCGCATAATAATCTAAACTAGAATTTTGGATTTCATCCTGCAAATTGTCCCCAAAAGTTTAGTAATTGAGACAAGCGGCAGGAAAAGATCAAAGGATTTCCCATGTTTGACAATCTCCGTGAAGATGCCAATTCATCTCCCTACTTTGAAGACAGAGCCAAATTACAACCTGGCGCAGAGACAAGCTCTGATCTTATTGCGAGAAAACCAAGAAAATTTCTTGGTATGACGCCAGTACAGCGATTCATCGTCACTGTAATGCTTCTGATCGTGGTTTGCAATTTAGGGTTGATGTTCCTACTGATCACGGGACGGATAGGGTTATTCTAGAATCCTCGAAAGGGTGGAACCTAGAGGGAAAAGAATTCCTCAGCCTCATCATTTAAGTCTCTATAATTCTTTCATAGCTGAAACGTGGTTGACAGGGGTAATCTTATTCGTGTACAACAAAATAAAGTAGCCTGGGAGGTTCTATGCTAAAGCGTCTTTTACCGTTTGTGCCTATTATTTTTTTAATCGCTTGTTTTCCACCTACAGAAGGGATTGATCCTGCCTATTCAACCGCGGTCATACAAACCCTGACCGCCACAATGTGGACTCCCACTCCGGTTACACCAACAGTGACCCCAATACCGAATACGGGAAAAATCGTTGACATCCTCAATGACGGCATAGTCAGAATTGATCCCTTGGCTGAATCTATCGAGGCAAAATTCAATGTAATAGACGCACAAATAACATATGACTCTCCCACAAACACGGCGGGCACCTTGAGCATTCACATCGAATGCGAATGGATATTTTCCAACAGTTGCACACTTGAGAGGGCGTTCATTGTTCTAATGCACGCATTCACAGCGAATGACAAAACGTTTGGAAAAATCACAGAGCAGGTTCCAATAACAGTCCATACACTGCAAGTGGTTAATTACAACCATATGACGAAGATAGGAATGATTATCGTCCCCTGGACTGATATTGTGGAGTATGCAAATGGCAACATCAATGGAAGTCAGTTGGGATTGCGAATTACAAGACTTGTGCCATGATGAAAACCAGATGATAAAAAATCAGCCAGCGATTTCTGCTGGCTGATTTTTTATATCAATATAGGCTGTTGTTCCTCTTCCTTCTCTTCCCCATCCCCATTGACATTCGCTCCTGCCTTCTTTAAGTCTTCCGCGGCAATGCGCGCCACAGAGGCCACATAATCACCATCTTGTGGCTTAATGAGGTGAACACCGCGCGTAGACCTACCAGATTTCTTCACCGCTTTCACTTTCAAGCGGATCGCGACTCCATTGGCCGTAATGATGGTCAAATCATCGTCTTTGTGAACCACGCGTGCCGCGGCGATCTTGCCGATTTCCTTCAAAGCCCTTTGGTCAATCGTGGAGATGCCACCTGTCGCTCGTCCCTTCGGGGTGTACTCCTGCAATGGCGTTTGTTTGCCGAGCCCGCCCGTTGTGACGACCAGCAACGAACCTTCCTTATCCACTACGTCCATACTTGTGACCAGGTCGCCATTCTTCAGGCGAATGCCCCGCACGCCAGCGGCCTGTCTCCCCATTGCACGAACTTTTTCTTCACTAAACCGCAATGCTTGTCCATTCTCGGTGACAAAGATCACTTCATCCTTACCAGAGGTTAACCGCGCCCAGCCGAGATAGTCGCCCTCATCCAAAGACATGGCGATTAAGCCTGAGGGGCGAACAGAGGCGAATTCTTCCAGGATTACACGTTTAACCCTGCCATGTGCTGTTGCCATCATACAATAGCCGTGATTGGAGAAGTTTGAGACCGCGATCGCAGCAGTCACACGCTCATTTGGATCAAGCGAAAGCACATTGACGAGCGGGATGCCTTTTGCAGCACGGTCTGCATCTGGGATTTGATAGACCTTTTCCGAATACACCTTGCCTTTATCGGAGAAGAACAACATCGTGTCGAGACTACGAGCCGGGATCAGGGCAACGATCTCGTCTTCCTCCTTCATCGTATGACCCATCACCCCGCGTCCGCCGCGACTCTGCGAGCGGAATGCGGCCGCAGCGACGCGCTTGATATACCCACGCTCGGTTAGGCTAATGAGCACAGCTTCATCAGCAACCAGGTCCTCGTCATGAATATCTTCCTTTGCGTCGCCAGCGATGCGCGTACGGCGGTCATCGCCATATTTCTCTGCCAAATCCTTCAGATCGGTTTGGATGAGGGAAAGGATTTTCTTCGGGTGTGCAAGCAAGTCTTCAAGGTATTCAATCGAACCCCTAATTTGCTTGTGTTCTTCTTCAATCTTCCAGCGTTCTAACGCGGCCAAGCGGCGTAACTGCATATCGAGGATCGCTTGGGCTTGTAGTTCGCTCAACTTGAAGCGACTCATCAAATTGGTCTTTGCCACATCGACATCTGCTGCTTCACGGATCGTGCGAATTACCGCGTCAATGTTGTTTAACGCGATCAGCAAACCGTCAAGGATATGCAGGCGGGCGCGTGCCTTGGCAAGCTCAAAGTTCGAACGGCGGACAATTACAGTCTGTCGGTGCTCGATAAATATCTGCAGTGCTTTTTTGAGCGGAAGCATGCGCGGTTCGCCTTCCACAAGCGCCAGCATCTGCACCGCAAACGTGGACTGCAATGCTGTATATTTATAAAGTTGGTTAAGAACTTTCTTGGGTTGTGCACCGCGTTTAAGCTCGATCACAATGCTCATGCCGCGCTGGTCGGATTCATCGCGCATGTCTGAGATCATGTCAATCCTGTCCTCGCGCACAAGTTCAGCGATGCGTTCAATCAAAGAGGACTTATTGACTTGATAGGGGATCTCGGTAATGATGATCTCATACCTCCCAGCTTTTCCCTCCTCAATATGTGCCAATCCGCGTACAACAAGACGACCTCGTCCTGTTGCGTACGCGGAGTCAATTCCTTCACGTCCCACAATAATGCCGCCCGTTGGGAAATCAGGCCCTGGAACGAGCTTCATTAATTCCTCTACAGGAATATCATCCATCCTATCAAAGTTATCAATCAGATAGCTAATAGCGTTCGTCAGCTCGCGCAGGTTTTGTGGAGGGACGTTCGTTGCCATACCAACGGCAATACCTGAAGCGCCATTCAAGAGTAAATTCGGTAGACGTGAAGGAAGGACAAGTGGCTCTTCGAGCGAGTCATCAAAGTTCGGGCCGAACTCAACCGTGTCTTTGTCAATGTCGGCCAGCATTTCCTCGGCCATCTTATGCAGGCGAGCCTCGGTATAGCGCATTGCCGCTGGAGCATCGCCATCCACCGAACCGAAATTACCTTGCCCATCAATGAGCAAATAACGCATGGAGAAGTCCTGGGCCATGCGTGCCATGGACTCATATACTGCCGAATCACCATGAGGGTGATATTTTCCGAGTACTTCACCTACAATACGAGCAGACTTTTTGAAAGCTGTATTCGAGCGGATACCCATTTCGTTCATCGCGTACAAAATACGGCGATGGACTGGTTTAAGGCCATCTCTGGCATCCGGTAGGGCACGTGCCACAATCACGCTCATGGCATAATCAAGGAACGCAGAGCGAACCTGCTGGTCTATATCAACTTGTTGGACGTTCCCTGAAAGAACAATTTCTTCGGTCATAAACTATCCTGGTTTTGTCAGATAAAGTATGTAATTTCGTGTAATTTTCAATAAAATCGCCTGTTTCATAGCGGGCTTTAGGCATTAAAAGACACGAAAGTCATTTTTTCGTGGCAACTTCGTGTCTTTTTAATTAAATGAAGTACACGACTTAGTAAGGCTAATTATACCACCCATGCCTCCCTTCCGCCGCTACGCGACACCCAACCAAATAAGGTTTAATTTTTGAAAGTGTTGCCAGACAGCAAAAACCCGCCTTTGAGGCGGGTTTCAATCTATTTTGTGTGCCGAAGGTGGGACTTGAACCCACATGAGGGAACCCTCACTACGCCCTGAACGTAGCGCGTCTGCCAATTCCGCCACTTCGGCTTGAGTGCCTGCCTATTTTATCTCAAATGAATAGATTGTCAACCTGAAGCGCAAAACATAACTTTTTCATTCTGTTTGAACACTATGTATAAAGAATCGTGGAATTAAATTTCTTAAGAAACATTTGATAACCATCCCTTTCAAAACTATATGGCCTTCTCATTACAGTAATGATTGGGATGTATTGTGCAAATGCAAACATCGGAAGAAGAAGCTATTGGCTTATAACCCTGCTACGGGCAAGATCATTCGGCCGCCTCCATACACAGTTCGATTAATTTAGACGGTATAAAATCTTGCTCGAGCTTATCATAAAGCTCCCAGGTCTCGGTAAAATAAACAGAATTTCCAGGAGCAAGTTTAGTAAGCGGAGCCAGGCTTTCCAGTTCAATAAAGTGGGAGTCGCAATAAATTTCAGCATTGCAGTCATAATCTGGATGGATAAAACCAGTGTAGACCTTAAAAGTTTTACGAAATAAAATACCATCCAGCCAGTAAGCTATCCAACCCAGAGGGTTAAATGCACCAACCTTGAATGGTGGTAAATCGGTTTTAGCTTTAATTACGATAAATTTATCTTCAAAATGCAAGCGTGGGTCGTTGATTTGGCTATATGACCAAAGCGAAAAATGGCGATCAGGCAGCAGTTCATCCATGTTGGTGTTTTCAACCTGGATTGGCAAAATGGCAGTGCCACCGAGGCGGAACATTGTCAACGCCCACGGGGCCAGCTCTACATCCCAAAGTCCCTCGTTGGTAAGAGTATGAGTCAGTGTGATCTGAGGTTGATCTGGATTCAGATGTACTTCGATACGTTTATGAATGCCAGTAGCAGTCTCAGTTTTACCGTCGAGGATCAAACTATCCGGCAGCTCAGATATCGTTAATCCGGCATTATCAGGGAGATAGGATCTGGGCATGGCTTCCGGTGCATACCACAAGCGATGTCCGCCAAAATAGTGATACTGTCCATACGGCGTTGGAGTGGAAATTTCCGGTACCTCTGCAAACAGGTTGGAGGACCCTTTATATTTAAGTCGCACAATGCGTGGGCCAGCCGTTGCCAGGCAGTCTAATTCCAGGAAATTCGAAGATAGATGTTGAATAGGGTAACCGTGGAAATCGCCCATTGAGAAACTCCGTGATTTATTCTCCAAGGATCTGAACCATTACAGTTCTTTCCCGGGCGCGTGTCTGATCAAAATCAGCAAAATAGATGCGTCCGAATTCACCCAATTCCATCCTGCCATCGACAACGGGAATTGTCTGTGAGCGTCCCATAATGACGGAGCGAAGATGTGCGTCGGTGTTCAAACTCCAGACAGGCAATTCATTCCTCGTCTTCGCCATTTCGATATGCTTAGGGCCCGGATGCAGGTACTGGCCCTCCGTTCGACAAGTCGGTATGATGTTCTCGAATACATTCACGAGGTCCTGCAGCAGGAACTTTGTGCCCCAATAATTTATATCATCCGCATCCTCCTGGATTAGAACGCTGCAGGTCGTATGTTGGGAGTACACAACCAGTATTCCGTTCTTTATGCCCGAGGCTTGCAATGCGGACTGTACCTGATCGTTCACATCATGGAACGTAGGTAACCGGTCTGATTGGATTGAAAAGGTTTGATGGTAGACAGTCATTATCTATTCTCCACTACTATGAATTTCATTCCATGCCTTGCGCATGGCGCTGATCATTTCTTCCAGCTTATTCAGCGGATCCTCTGCCAGGATAACTCCACTGGTCGATCCGGTTCCCTGGGCTCCGCACTTCACAATGTTGTAGACATCGTCGGCTATGCTGATGCCGCCTCCGTGAAGCACAAGGATGTTAGGATTGATCTCCGATACCATCCTGTTGACTTTATTGATTTCCACTTGATCATCCGTCACGCGCTTGCCCGCCTCGATCGAATTCGGCGCTTCAGCCAAAATGACGTTTGGGCCCATTCTAGCAATTTCAACTGCCTCTTCTGCATTATCGGCGCTGACTAATGTAGCCAATCCTACCTCATCGGCGCGCTGGATGGTGCGCTCGATTTCAGACATAGTAAGTTTCTTCTCTGCATGATTTAATAAAGTCCCCAAGGCGCCAGCTTCTTTGATTGCCTCAGGCAAGACCGAGCCGACACCCCGCCCCACCTTCAATGAATCCATGTGTTGGGCGAAGACGAGGATGTGTTCGGTCTCATGGACAAGCAAGGGGATATCAACACATTGGGGCGTAAAAATGATGCGTACATCGTATTTAACGCTTAACTTGTCAGCGTGCTGGGCCAGTTTCAATAGCGCCCTACCATATAGGTACGCTTTCGGCCCGATCTCAAAAAAAGGTGGTTCGATTCTTACTGCGGAGTACATCTTTTCCTTTTGTGTTTCCCAAGCAGTGGGACTGTATTGAAAATATCACATTGGTATTACGGTGCGATGATCACTTCCACGCCCATCTGCCTGACCGAATCCACAAAATTGGATGGGGCGTTCGAATCGGTGATGAGCAGATTGAAAGAAGTGATTGGCTTTATTGGGACAAAGCCTGCCTGGCCAATTTTGGAACTATCCACCACTAGGACTTTCTTACGGGCGCGCTCCACCATCATGCGGTCCACTTCTGCGATCAAAACATTTGCAGTTGTCGCGCCAGCCTCCAGTGTCAGGCCGTCGGCCCCCAGGAAGGCAACATCCGCCGTAATATCTTTTAGCAGTTCAATCGTCTGCGGCCCGATTGTTGCTTGGTAGTCTGGGAGATAAATACCACCCAAGATCGTCAAATTGGGGGATGGCCATGCGAGGATTTCCTGAGCGATAGGGAGTGAAGTTGTGACCAACGTGATGAGATTGTTCATCCGCAAGGACGAAGGAACGTGCCGCACGATCTGGAGAGTCGTGGTGCCCGAGGCCAGAAGGATAATATTGCCCTGGTTAATCAATCCAACAGCGGCTTTTCCAATGGATTCCTTTGCTTTGATTTGCAGTTTTGCTTTCTCAATAAAAGTGTCGGTGCGGAAGTTGCCGGGAATTGCGACGGCTCCTCCGTGAACCCGTTTCAAGCGATTATCCGCTTCCAACAGAATGAGATCGCGGCGAATGGATGTTTCGGTAACATCGTATCTCTTTACCAGATCCGAAACATAAACCTTCCCATTCTCCCTGACCAGTTGGGCGATTTCAGAACGCCGTTCTGCCGCGTTTATGTCTTGCATAGTATCCTTCTCCATGGCCATTTTACAAAACAGCGCTTCTCTCGTCAGACTTCAACCATGTCCAAATTCAGCAATTTAGCAAAGGTCTTGATTTTATCAGTCAGACTTCCCAGAACCAGGGCTTGATGGTGTGGCGCGCCGGCCAGGCACCAGGCATTGCACCAATCCTGTATCATATGGGATTTTGGTTTGAAGAGCATTTGGGGAGCAGCCACTGGTCGTGCTTTGATGGGGAGTGATTCACCCTCAGAGAAGATCAGGCGCCAGCGATTGTTGATCGAAACCAGTGACATCATAGTCACCGGGCCAGGAGCATAAGCAAACTCAAGACCTGCACCGAAACCATTTACACCCTGATAATAAATACTGTGTTTTATTTTCACGTCCTGAGGTTTTGCTGCGAGAGCAGGATTTCCATGACCATCGTGGGACAAGATGATCGCATTGCGTGGGAAGTCGATTACATAGTTTTCAAGGAAGGTGACCTGTCC
>WNGA01008229.1_pt1 | contig 20632 bp, 23 predicted proteins | sample 5400061 | NCBI WGS metagenome assembly WNGA01 (sample SAMN13153366, study PRJNA577476) | soil metagenome | isolation source: 100 cm soil or saprolite under grassland replicate 2 | place: USA:California | collected 2016-06-15
AACGCGTATGTCGCCGCCGCCAAGCGGCGCGTCTTCGGCACGGTGGGTATCGACATGATCGCCGGTCCGTCGGAAATTCTGGTCATCGCCGATGCAAGCGCCAACCCGGACTGGGTCGCGATGGACCTTTTTGCGCAGGCCGAGCATGACGAGGCGGCGCGGGCGATCCTGCTTTCCCCCGACGCCGCGCTCCTCGACGCCGTCGCAGCGAGCATAGCGCGAGCGCTCCCCGCAATGCAGCGCAGGGACATCATCGCCGAGGCGCTGGCACGTCACGGCGCGTTGATACGCGTGCGAGATCTGGATGAAGCCTGCGCGATCGCCGACCGGATCGCACCGGAGCACCTCGAGCTTGCCGTCGCCGACCCTGAGGCATTGCTGCCGAAGCTCTCCAACGCCGGCGCGATCTTTCTCGGACACCACAGCTCCGAGGCGATCGGGGATTATTGCGCCGGCCCGAACCATGTGCTGCCGACGGCGCGGAGCGCACGCTTTTCGTCGCCGCTGGGCGTATACGATTTCCAGAAACGCAGCAGCGTGATCGGCGTGTCGGAGGCAGCCGCGCAGGTCCTGGGCCGCACTGCGATGGCGCTCGCGCGCAGCGAAGGCTTGGCCGCACACGCGCGCAGCGCGGAATACCGCCTAAGGGACCTCTTGAACGAGTGACGTCGGCGACCTGCGGAACATTCCGTTAGCAAATGACCCAGCCCTCATCCTTGCCCTCTGCCCACGAGCGGAGGGAGGGAATATCGTCCTCCGCCGCCGACCTTGTGGCGGCGCTCGTGCGGCCGGAAATCCGGGCGCTCTCGGCCTATGCCGTCGCCAAGGCCGAAGGCATGATCAAGCTCGACGCGATGGAGAATCCCTACGCGTTACCGGCGGGCATCCGCACGCGCCTCTCCGAGGCACTCGCCCGCGTTCCGATCAATCGCTACCCGGATGGTGCGGCGGATGCAGCCAAGGGGGCGCTGCGGCGCGTGTTTTCCATTCCCGTCGATCAGGGCTTGCTGCTTGCGAACGGCTCCGACGAATTGATCCAGGTCATTACGTCCGCGTTGGCGCGCCCTGGTGCGGCGATGCTGGTGCCGGAGCCATCATTCGTCATGTACCGCATGAATGCGCTTTACACCGGCATGCGCTTCATCGGCGTGCCGCTCGGAGGCGATTTCCGCCTCGATCGCGCCGCGATGCTCGCCGCAATCGGGCGCGAGCGCCCGTCGCTCGTCTACCTCGCGTACCCGAACAATCCGACCGGCAACCTTTTCGCCGCGAGCGACGTCGAGGCGGTGCTGCGAGCTGCGCCGGGACTCGTCGTCGTCGACGAAGCGTATTACGCTTTTGCAGACTCGAGCTTTCTGCTGCGGGTCGCCGAGTTCGCCAATCTGCTGGTGCTGCGCACGCTGTCGAAGGTCGGCATGGCGGGCATCCGCCTCGGCTATGCCGTCGCCGCGCCGGAATGGATCGCGGAGTTGAACAAGGTCCGCCAGCCGTATAATGTGAATGCGTTAACGCAGGCTGCCACTGAGGTGCTCCTGACCGACACGGGCTGGATCGCCGAGCAGGCGGCCGCGATTCGCAGCGGGCGCGCAAGGCTCGAGGCGGAGCTCCAGCGGTTGCCGGGCACGACGGTGTTTCCAACGCAAACGAATTTCGTGCTCGTCCGCGTCACCGATGCAAATGAAATGTTCGAGGGCCTGAAAGCCCGCCGCATCCTGGTCAAGAACCTTCACGGCTGGCATCCGCTGCTCGCCAACTGTCTGCGGATCACGGTCGGGACGACGGAGGAAAACGACTTGCTGCTTGCCGCTTTGAACGAGCTCAACCGATGAACGACAGAAAAGCCGCATCCGCTTCGACCGGGCGTCGCGCTCGCGTCGAGCGCGTCACCAAGGAAACGACGATCGTCGTCACAGTGAATCTCGACGGCGCAGGTCGCGCCGAGGTCGCGACCGGCGTGCCGTTCCTCGATCACATGCTCGACCAGGTCGCGCGCCACGGCATGCTCGACCTCTCGGTCCAGGCGAAAGGCGATCTGCACATCGATGCGCACCACACAGTCGAGGATGTCGGCATCACGCTCGGCCAGGCGGTCAAGCAGGCGCTCGGCGACAAGGCGGGACTGACGCGCTATGGCCACGCCTACGTTCCGCTCGACGAGGCGCTGTCGCGGGTGGTGCTCGACCTGTCCGGCCGTCCCGGGCTCGAGTATCACGTTCCGTTCACGCGCCCAATGATCGGCGCGTTCGACGTCGACCTCACGCACGAATTTTTCCAGGGGTTCGTGAACCATGCGCTGGTCACGCTGCACGTCGACAACCTGCGCGGCCAGAACGCGCACCATCAGGCGGAGACCGTGTTCAAGGCATTCGCCAAGGCGCTGCGCACCGCGGTCGCGCCGGACCCGCGTGCGACTGGCGTACCGTCGACGAAGGGGACGCTGTAGCCCGGGTGAGCGCCGTAGCCCGGGCTGAGCGCCGTAGCCCGGGCTGAGCGCTTTAGCGCGATGCCCGGGGCATGACAACGGACGAGCGATCCCGGGCTTCGCTCCGCTAAACCCGGGCTACATTCATGACCGACATCGCCGCCGTCGATTACGGCACGATCAGGAATCCCGGGCTTCGCGCTGCGCGCTCAGCCCGGGCTACTTCATGACCGACATCGCCGTCGTCGATTACGGCATGGGCAATCTGCGCTCGGTCGCCAAGGCGCTTCGCTTCGTCGCGCCGCAATGCACCACTGTGGTGAGCTCCGATCCGGTCACGATCCGCAATGCGGCGCGTGTCGTGCTGCCAGGCCAGAGCGCAATGCCCGACTGCATGCGCTGCCTCAACGCCAGCGGCTTGCGCGACGTTGTCCTACAAGCCTGCTCTGACCGTCCCTTCCTGGGGATCTGCCTCGGCCTGCAAATGCTGTTCGAAAACAGCGAGGAAGGGCCCACTGCCGGCTTGGGTGTATTCGCAGGCCGTGTTGTGCGCTTTCGCGAAGCGGCGATGGTCGATAGTGGCGGCCGCCGGCTGAAGGTGCCGCATATGGGCTGGAGTCCGGTCCGGCGCGAACAGGAGCATCCCTTGTGGCGCGGCATCGACGACGGCACGCGCTTCTACTTCGCGCATAGCTATTACCCGGCGCCCGACGACGTCGGTATGACGGCCGCGACCGTCGCCTACCCGGCGGCGTTTACTTGCGCGATTGCCCGCGCTAATATCTTCGCCGTGCAGTTCCACCCCGAAAAGAGCCACCGCGCCGGTCTTCAGCTGCTCTCGAACTTCGTCGCCTGGAACGGGCGCGTCTGATCCAAGCTTTCGCGCGCCGGCGCGCATCTCGCGCGAAAGCTGCGTTCCATGCGTCGAACGTCGCCACCTTAGCGACATCCTGTCGCCCTTCCGCCGCCATGCAGATCATTCCCGCGATCGACATCAAGGACGGTCATTGCGTGCGCCTGAAGCAGGGCGAGATGCAATCGGCAACCGTGTTCTCGGAGGATCCGGCGGCGATGGCGCAGCACTGGCTCGAGCTGGGCGCACAGCGCCTGCACATCGTCGATCTCAACGGCGCGTTCGCGGGGAAGCCCAAAAACGAGCTTGCAATCCGCGAGGTCGTCAGCGTGATCGGCGAGGAGATCCCCGTGCAGCTAGGCGGCGGAATCCGCGACCTCGACACCATCGAGCGCTATCTCGATGACGGCATTACCTACGTGATCATCGGCACCGCGGCGGTGAAGAATCCCGGATTCCTGCACGACGCCTGCTACGCGTTCCCGGGACACATCATCGTCGGCCTCGACGCGCGCGAAGGCAAGGTTGCGACCGACGGCTGGTCCAAGATGAGCGGTCACGACGTCCTCGATCTGGCCAAGAAGTTCGAGGATTACGGCGTCGAAGCGGTCGTCTACACCGACATCGGCCGCGACGGCATGCTGACCGGCGTCAACATCGAGGCGACCGTCAAGCTCGCCCGCGAGCTGAAGATTCCCGTCATCGCCAGCGGCGGCATCAACAGCCTGAAGGACATCAAGGAGCTCGCCTGCTATGAAAGCGAGGGCGTCACCGGCGCGATCGCCGGCCGCGCGCTCTACGAGGGCACGCTCGATTTCAAGGCGGCACTCAAGGCGGCGAAAGGCAAGTAGCCTGGGCTGAGCGGAGCGAAGCCCGGGATCGCTGCCCCGTTGCCACGCCGCTCCCGGGCATCGCGCTTCGCGCTCAGCCCGGGCTACGGCAGCCGTGCATCTCCTGCGTGAGATTCCGGACAACTCTTTGACGGAAATTGACTCTGGTCATGGGCCTCGCCAAACGCATCATCCCCTGCCTCGATGTGGCGAACGGACGCGTTGTCAAGGGTGTGAATTTCATCAACCTGCGCGACGCGGGGGATCCGGTCGAAGTCGCGCGCCGCTACGATGAGCAGGGAGCCGATGAGCTCGCCTTCCTCGACATTCAGGCGAGCATCGAGACGCGCGCGCTGCTCTACGACATGATCGAGGCGGTCGCCGATCAGGTATTCATCCCGTTGACCGTGGGCGGCGGTGTGTCGCGAGTCGACGACATCCGCGCTCTGCTCAACGCCGGTGCCGACAAAGTCAGCATCAACACCGCCGGCGTGAACAATCCCGCCTTGTTCGCCGAAGCCGCGAGCCGCTACGGCGCGCAGTGCATCGTTGCCGCAATCGATGCGCGAGCCTCACCGTCGGGCGGCTGGGAAGTCTATACGCACGGTGGGCGCAACGCGACCGGCATCGACGCGGTCGATTGGGCGCGGCGCGTAACGCAGCTCGGCGCAGGAGAAATTCTGCTGACCAGCATGGATCGCGACGGGGCGAAGACCGGCTTCGACCTCGCCCTGACGCGTGCCGTCAGCGATGCGGTCAAGGTCCCGGTGATCGCTTCGGGAGGCGTGGGCGCGCTGCAGGATCTCGTCGACGGCATCATTGTCGGCGGAGCCGACGCGGTGCTGGCGGCTTCGATCTTCCACTATGGCGAATTCACCATCGGTGAGGCCAAGCAGGCGATGGCGCAAGCAGGCATCGAGATACGCGCGTGAGCCACACAAGACGAGGGTTTCGTAGGGCCGAATTCGTTCGGCCGGCGCCGCAGGACTCGTTGCGTGCGAATAAATTCGCACCTACAGGGTTACGCCCGTTGGTAGGGGAGGCGAGCCCGAATGGCTGACTGGCTCGACGCAGTGAATTGGAACGCCGATGACTTGGTGCCCGCGATTGCGCAGGAAGCAGCGACGGGCGCGGTCCTCACACAGGCGTGGATGAATCGCGAGGCGCTCGAGCGCACCGCAGCCACGCATGAAGCACATTACTGGTCCCGTTCGCGGGGCAGGCTCTGGCGCAAGGGCGAGACGTCCGGCCACGTGCAGCGCGTACGCGAGATCCGGCTTGATTGCGACAACGATGCGATCCTGCTCGTCGTCGAACAAAGTGGCGGCATCGCTTGTCATACCGGCCGGCACCGCTGTTTCTTTCAGCGGCTCGAGGACGGCGCCTGGCGCGCGGTCGAACCGGTGCTAAAGGACCCGAGGACGATCTATGGCAAATGAGAGACCCGAAAAGGTGGCTGGGCAGGCGACCCGGCCCACGTGCGACGAAGTGCTGCAGCGGCTCACCGCGACGATTGCAGCGAGGCGCGGCGCCGATCCGGCGACATCGTACGTCGCGACCCTGTTCGCGAAGGGCGACGAGGCGATGATCAAGAAGATCGGCGAGGAGGCGACCGAGGCGGTCATGGCGGCCAAGGACGGTGATAGACTTCGCTTGACGGCCGAAATCGCTGATCTCTGGTTTCATTGCCTGGTCGTCCTGGTCAAGCATGGATTGGGACCGGCGGATGTCTGCGCCGAGCTGGCGCGGCGCGAAGGCGTGTCTGGGCTGCAGGAAAGAGCTTCGCGCCTTTAACGGCGGGTTGGCCGGTAGCGGCGTAAACGATAGCCATGGACAACTGCATTTTCTGCAAGATCGCGCGAGGCGAGATCCCGTCCAAGAAGGTGTACGAGGACGGCGAGATTTTCGGCTTTAACGACATCAAGCCGCAGGCGCCGGTGCACTTCATGCTGATGCCGAAAAAACACATCGCGTCGCTCGCCGACGCGACAATGGAAGACGTCGACGTGCTGGGTCGCATCCTGGCGCTTTCCGGACGGCTCGCGCGCGAGCTGGGATCCCCCGACGGTTATCGCACGATCATCAACACGGGACGCATCGGCCGCCAGGACGTCATGCATCTGCACGTGCATATCATCGGCGGGCCCGAGCCGCTGGGCAGGATGCTGCCCAAGCCAGGCGCGTAATAAAGGAGAACGATATGGGTGGATTGAGCATCTGGCACTGGCTGATCGTGCTGCTCGTCGTGGTGCTGATCTTCGGCACGAAGAAACTGCGCAACATCGGCCAGGATCTGGGCGGCGCGGTGAAGGGGTTCAAGGAAGGCATGAAGAGTCCGGAGGGCGAGACGCCGGCGCAGAGCGCCGAACCGTCGCAGCAGATCGCCGGCCAGACGATCGAAGGCGAAGCGAAAAAGGAAAAGACGCCTTGATGATCGAGGGTCGAGAGTAAACCCGCTCTCGCCGGGTGCGGGACGCAAATGTTTGACATCGGGTTTTCCGAAATCGTCGTCATCGGTGTCGTCGCGCTGATCGTCATCGGCCCCGAACGGTTGCCGAAGGTCGCGCGTACGCTGGGACACATGTTCGGCCGCCTGCAGCGCTACGTGAATGAAGTCAAGGCCGACATCAATCGCGAGATGGAGCTCGACGAACTGCGCAAGCTGCAGTCGCAGGTGCAAAGCGCTGCGCGCGACATCGAGCAGTCGGTGACGCAGGCAACGCGCGAAATGGAGAGCGGCGTGCGCTCGGTCGAGTCGCAGCTGAATGAAGCCGCAGCCGGCGCGTCGGCCGCCGAAGCACCCATCCCGCCGGCGGGCAACGAATCCACTGCCGCTACGGGGGCGGCGCAGGCTGCGAACGCCGCGCCGGCGTCGCCGCCCGAGCCGGCCGGCGCACCGATGCAGGCGTCTTTGCCCGGCTTCGAGCGCAGCTGAGCCTAAAAGGTCGTCGTTCGCACGGCGTTACAATGGCGGTTGCGCTACTCGCGCGCATGCTTCCGCCATGAGCGAACCACCCCCCACGCCCGAGAACACGCAGGAAACATTCATCTCGCATCTGATCGAGCTGCGCAGCCGGCTGCTGCGCTCGATCGTTGCGACAGTCGTCGTGCTCGTTTGCCTCTTTCCCTGGGCGAAGAACATCTACGCGGCGCTCGCGGCGCCGCTGCTCAAGGCACTGCCGCACGGAAGCACCATGATCGCGACGGACGTCACCGGCACTTTCCTCGTGCCGCTCAAGGTCACGCTGATGGCGGCATTCCTGATCGCGTTGCCCTATGTGCTCTATCAGATGTGGGCGTTCGTCGCACCGGGGTTGTACCAGCACGAAAAGCGGCTCGCGCTGCCGGTGATATTTTCGAGTGTGGTTTTCTTCGCGCTCGGCATGGCGTTCGCCTACTTCATCGTTTTTCCGATCGCGTTCGGGTTCTTCGCCGGCTACACGCCCACCGGCGTGCAGATGATGACCGACATCGACAAATATCTGTCGTTCGTGCTCACGATGTTCGTTGCCTTTGGCATCACGTTCGAGGTGCCGGTGGTCGTCGTCGTGCTGGTACGGCTCGGTGTCGTCAGCTTGGACAAGCTCCGCTCGATCCGCGGCTACGTCATAGTCGGCGCATTTATCGTCGGCGCGATCTTCACGCCGCCCGACGTGCTCTCGCAGGTAATGCTGGCCGTCCCGCTCTGGCTGCTCTACGAACTGGGGCTCCTTGTCGCGCGCTTTGTCACGGTGACCAAGCGGGAGACCGGCGCAGAGGAGAGCGAGTCGCGTAGCCCGGGCTGAGCGAAGCGATGCCCGGGAGGAAGTCGCGTAGGCTTGTAGCCCGGGCTAAGCGCTTTTAGCGCGATGCCCGGGAGACAACGCCAAGTCATGCGCCGCCCCGGGCTTCGCCCGGGCCAAGCCCGGGCTCAACCCAGGCTACAGCGAGAGCATCAGCTCGATGGCTTCGGACGCCTGCCCACGATCACCGCCAGCTCGAAGGGCTTGCTGTCGCGCAGCACTTTCAGCATCGCCTGATGTCCCGGAGTCAGGCCGGCGATCTGCTGCAACAGTGCTGCGCCGTCACGCGTCGGCTTGCCGTCGATCTCCAGCACCACGTCGCGGACCTGCAGGCCCGCGCGATCGGCGGGACCGTTCTTCAGCACACCGCGGATGAGCACGCCGTCGACGTCCTTGAGCGCGAACGCGACGGCGATCTCCGGCGTGAGCTCCTGCGGCTCGACGCCTAGCCAGCCGCGCGTCACCTCGCCGTCGCGAATGATCTGCTCGAGGACGTTGCGCGCGATCGACACGGGAATCGCGAAGCCGATGCCCTGCGAGCCCCCGCTCTGCGAAAAAATCGCGCTGTTGACACCGATCAGATTGCCTCCCGCGTCGACCAGCGCGCCGCCTGAGTTGCCGGGATTGACGGCCGCGTCGGTCTGGATGAAATCCTCGAAGCGGTTGATTCCCAGATGGTTGCGCCCCAGGGCGCTCACGATGCCGTGCGTCACGCTGTTGCCGAAGCCGAAGGGATTGCCGAGCGCCAGGACCGCATCGCCGACCTGAACGTTGTCGAGCTTGCCGAACGTGATTGCGGGCAAATCCTTGCCCTCCGCCTTGAGCACGGCAAGGTCCGACTCGGGATCGCTGCCGCGCACGGTCGCGCGCAGGCGGCGGCCGTCGGCGAGCACGAGCTGGATGTCGTCGGCACCCTCGATCACATGGTTGTTGGTGAGCACGTAGCCTTCGCCGCTGACGATCACGCCCGAGCCGAGGCTTGTCGCGCGCCGCGGCTCGCCCTCCGAAAGCCCTGGAAAGAACCGCCGCAACAGCGGGTCGTCGAGCAGTGGATTTCGTTGCCGGACTGCCTTGCTGGTGTAGACATTGACTACCGACGGCATCGCCTTCCTCGCGGCGTCGGCAAGGCTCTCGATTTTCGGCGCGGCGAGGGTCGGGACCATCTCTTGCACCAGCACGACGTTATTCTTGCCGGCGACGCGGGCGAGCAGGTCCGGCCGCAGCGTCGCAACGACGAACAGCGCCGCGACACAAACGGTGGCGACTTGTGCGAACAGCAGCCAGAATCGGCGGAGCATGGATTTGCTATATCGGGGCGAACGCGCGAATGTCCATTATAGACGCCGGGCATGCGTCCGCTACCGCAATGCAACATGGGTGCGGTCGGCGCCGACCCTAGACATGATTCCAGTTCATATAACTACCTGTTTTGAAGGAGCTTTTTTTAAAAATTTCAGTCCAAGGCTTTCGGTCGCCGGCGCGAATCATCTATAATCGCAAAGTTTGCGGCGGGGGACCGGGGCAGTGGCGACGGAAGGCAGCGTAAACAGGGGGAAACGCCGGTTCCTGCTCGGCGCAACGACGGCAGTGGGCACGGTCGGCGTAATCGCGTCCGCAGTTCCCTTCGCCATGAGCTTTTGGCCCAGCGAACGCGCCAAGGCAGCGGGCGTGCCGGTCGAAGTCGACATCAGCAAGCTCGAGCCCGGCCAGAAGATCAACGTCGAGTGGCGCGGCAAAGTCGTGTGGGTGATCCACCGCACCAAGGAAATGCTCGCCGGCCTGCCCAAGCTCGATTCCAAGCTTGCCGATCCGAAATCCGCAATCGATCACCAACCTCCCTACGCAAAAAACGAGTACCGTTCGCTCAAGCCGGAAATCTTCGTTGCCATCGGCATTTGCACGCACCTCGGCTGCTCGCCGACGTTCCGCCCGGAAATTGCGCCCTCGGACCTTGGCGCGGACTGGCTCGGCGGCTTCTTCTGCCCCTGCCACCAATCCAAGTTCGATCTCGCCGGCCGCGTGTACAAAGGCGTTCCGGCGCCAACGAACCTAATCATCCCGCCGTACAGGTTCCTTTCCGACACCCGGATCGTGGTCGGCGAGGACATCAAAGCCTCGTGACGAGCGCTGTCCGCTGACCAAGAGCCAACCGTTAAGCCAAGCAAGGCCGGCCCGACATGCAAAGACTCCTGTCCTGGATCGACGATCGCTTTCCGCTGACCAAGCTGTGGGAGGACCAGTGGGGCAAGTACGTCGCGCCGAAGAACTTCAACTTCTGGTACTACTTCGGCTCGCTGGCGGCGTTCGTGCTGGTGATGCAGATCGTCACCGGTATTTTCCTTGCCATGAGCTACAAGCCCGACGCGACCAAGGCATTCGAGTCGATCGAGTACATCATGCGCGACGTGTCCGCGGGCTGGCTGATCCGCTACATGCATTCGACCGGCGCGTCGGCGTTTTTTGTCGTCGTCTACCTACACATGTTCCGCGGAATGCTTTATGGCAGCTATCGCAAGCCACGCGAGCTGCTGTGGATCATCGGCTGCTTCCTTTACCTCGCGCTGATGGCCGAGGCGTTCTTCGGCTATCTGCTCCCCTGGGGGCAGATGTCCTACTGGGGCGCGCAGGTGATCGTCAATCTGTTCTCTACGGTGCCGTTCATCGGCGACGAGCTGGGCATCTGGATTCGCGGCGATTACACAATCTCCGATGTGACGCTCAATCGCTTCTATGCTTTCCACGTCGTCGCGGTGCCGCTGGTGCTGCTTATCCTCGCCGCGGTACACCTGATGGCGTTGCACGAAGTCGGGTCGAACAACCCCGACGGCATCGAGATCAAGCAGCAGCCGAAGGACCCGAAGACCGGCATCTATCTCGACGGCATCTACTCGCACCCGTACTACACGATCAAGGACTTGGTCGGCGTCGTGTTCTTTCTGATCATCTTCTCGATCGTCGTATTCTTCATGCCCGACGTCGGCGGTTATTTCCTCGAGGCCAACAACTTCATTCCGGCCGACCCGCTGAAGACCCCGGAACACATCGCGCCGGTGTGGTACTTCACGCCGTACTACGCGATCCTGCGCGCGGTGCCGTCCTTCCTCGGCTCGCAGTTCTGGGGCGTGTTGGCGATGGTGGCTTCGGTTGTCATCTTCATTTTCCTGCCGTGGCTCGACCGCGGTGCCGTCAAGTCGATTCGTTATCGAGGCTCGCTCTACAAGAGCTGGCTCGCGATTTTCGTCGTGTGCTTCCTGGTACTGGGCTACCTCGGCACCGTGCCGGTCACCATCTGGGGTCAGTTCACCGGCGGCTGGGCGGACGCGCTGGATACCAAAGACCGGGCGACATGGCTCGCCCGGCTGCTGACGCTGGTCTATTTCCTGTTTTTCATCCTCATGCCCTGGTACACCAGGCGCGACAAGACCACGCCCGTGCCGGAGAGGGTGACCGGGTGGTGAAGATCATGGTGAGACTCTCTGGCGTGGCCCTGCTGGCGGCGGCGGGCGCCGCGCTCGCGCAGGGCGAGGCGCGCCTGATCCCCGCGCCGAGCATGAGTGCCTTCGAGCGCGACGCATCGCTGCAACGCGGCGCGCGCAATTTTGCCAACTATTGTCTCAATTGCCATAGCGCGCAATACATGCGCTACAACCGATTGACCGACCTGGGCCTGACCGAGGCGCAGATCAAGGACAACCTGATGTTCGCTACCGACAAGATCGGCGGCACCATGACGGTGGCGATGACGACGGCCGACGCCACCGCGTGGTTCGGCGCGCCGCCGCCGGATCTGTCGGTCGAGGCGCGCGTCCGCGGCAGGGATTGGCTGTACAGCTATCTTCTCGCCTTTTATCGCGACGACAAGTCTGTGACCGGCTGGAACAACCTCGTGTTTCCGAACGTCGCGATGCCGCACGTGCTCTGGACCCTGTCCGGGCAAAAGAAGCTTGTCGACATCGAATACGAGGACCGCGACAAGGCCGAGGCGGCTGCGGTTGCGGCCAAGGGCCTCGTGCTGGTCGAGCCGGCGGTGGGTGGCAAGTACTTCGTCAAGACACTTGCGGAGGGCACGCCGGGCGCGCTCACGAACGTCGAATATGAGAGGTTCGCCAGCGACCTGGTCAACTACCTCGACTACATAAGCGAGCCGGTGAAGAACGACCGAATCAACATCGGCATCGTCGTGCTGATTTTCCTGGGGGTCCTTTTCGGGCTCGTCTATGCGCTCAAGCGCGATTACTGGGCCGAACTACACTGAACAAGCGCAACGAACACCGGGGCAGGGGCGCCGCTCCTGCCCCTCGCATTTTTCAGGCCGCATCGCGGATCGCGGCGTGGCCTGAGGAGAACAACATCATGATGACGCTCTATTCCGGCACGACCGACCCCTTCAGCCAGCGCTGCCGCATCGTGTTGCACGAGAAGGGGATGGACTTCCAGATCATCGATGTCGACTTGGACCACAAACCCGAGGACCTGGCGGTGATGAACCCCTACAACCAGGTTCCCGTCCTCGTCGAGCGCGATCTGGTGCTGCACGAGTCGAACATCATCAACGAGTACATCGACGAGCGCTTTCCGCATCCGCAGCTGATGCCGGCCGATCCCCTGATGCGCGCGCGTGCGCGGCTGTTCCTGCACCGCTTCGAGAAAGAGCTCTTCTCGCACATCGACACGCTCGAGGGCAGCAACCAGAAGCAGCTCGACAAGGCCCGCGGCCTGGTGCGCGACAGTCTGCTGCAGATCGCACCGGTATTCACCAAGCATAAATACATGCTGGGCGAAGATTTCTCGATGCTCGATGTGGCGATCACCCCGCTGCTCTGGCGCCTCGACTACTACGGCATTCTACTGCCGAAGCCAGCGGCGCCGCTCATGAAATACGCGGAGCGGCTGTTCTCGCGGCCGGCGTTCATCGAGGCGCTCACCTCCGCCGAGCGCGGGATGCGCAAGTAGCCCGGGCTGAGCGCTTTAGCGCGATGCCCGGGAGTGGTGTCAGTCGCAGGAGCCTGGGATTCGCGTCAGCATCCGTAGCCCGGGCTGAGCGAAGCGCGAAGCCCGGGGCGGTGGTCCACCCGTTACCGCACTGTAGTATCCTTTCCTCATGTCCGAGCAATCCGCCAAGCCGTACCTGATCCGCGCCATCTGCGAATGGTGTGCGGACAACAGCTTGACCCCGTACCTTGCGGTGAAGGTCAACGGCCAGACACGCGTCCCGGCTACCTTCGTCAAGAACGGCGAGATCGTGCTCAATGTCAGCGCGGGCGCGACACGTCGGCTGACCGTCGACAACGAGCGCGTGCAATTCACGGCGCGTTTCATCGGCGTGTCGCAGGAGGTCTCCGTGCCGATCGCGGCGGTGTCGGGAATCTTCGCCAAGGAAACCGGCTATGGATTCGCCTTCGCTGTGCCGACCGATCCCGTGGCATCGCTCGACGCGGCGACTGCACCGGTAGAGTCTTCAGCGCCCGGCGCATCCCCGACAGACGACAAACCGCGCCGCCGGCCCAAGCACCTTCAGGTTGTAAAATAGCCGTTGCAGCGGAGGCGCCGCGCAGCACCGACGCGCCATCCCGCGCCGGGCCGGCATAGCTCAGTTGGTAGAGCAGCGGTTTTGTAAACCGTTGGTCGTGGGTTCGATTCCTACTGCCGGCACCCTCTAAAAGTTGGATGTTGCAGGGGGCTTGCCAGCAGCCCGATATGCAACGGATATGCAATAGCGTGCCCGTGTAGCCCCGTGGGCAAAGTAAACGGGAGATCCGAAATGGCACACCTTAGCAGACGCAGGAACAAGAACGATAGTTTCGGCCGCAATCGCCAACTTCTCCTTGTATCGGGCGATCCCAAAATCAGCCACAATCAAAGACATCGATGCAGAATCAAACAATACGTTCTCCGGCTTCAAGTCTCAATGGTCGACGCCATATAACCGAGCTGCCTCGACTCCATCAAGAATCTGAGTGTAGAGCGGAAGAACTTCAGGAGGCGAAATTTTTGGCGTCCATCAGATTACGAAGTGTCTTTTGATATAAGGGCATCACGTAGAACGGACACTTCTCGCCATCCCAAGTTACTACTCCTGAACCGAGCACCTTGATTAAGTTTCGATGGGAATGCTTAGCGCAAACCCAATTTCGTTCTGAAAGCGTTTTCGCTTCTGCCTGTCGAAGCGCAACGGATGCAAGCATCTAAGCGCAAACGTCTCCCCGCTGGAATCCACGACGGCAAGGACAATTCCGGCGCCTTCCTCGCCAAGAAGCTCGTAGGCAGTGTAGGTATCGAAGGCAGTGTCAAACGATTCAGGAGCTTTGCTTCATCGCGATTCATTATCTCGCGCGATTGACCAAAAGAGGCGGCAATCTGAAGAATTCTACGCTCGACCCTTCGGCGTATTGACCGAATGTAGTAGACGGCCGACAGCGGCCCGCGTAGCCTATTGCGGGGAAAGTGTCTATTGACCGAATGTAGTAGACGGCCGACAGCGGCCCGCGTAGCCTATTGCGGGGAAAGTGTCCCAGCCGGATGACGGCCCCGGAGAGTGGCCGTCGTCGCGATAATCAGGGGGGTCGTGAACTCCATTCGATTGGCGCTCTTGACGCTAATTTTCGCCGCGTCATCCATCGCCACGCCCGCAACGGCTGCATCGTATTCGACCGATCAAAGCGACTTGTGGTGGGCGGACCCACCTGGCTCGGAGAATGGATGGGGGTTCCAGCTCGTCCAGCGCAATTCCACGATCTTCGCCACGGTGTTCGTTTACGGGCCAACGAGCGCGCCGACGTGGTACGTCTCAACGATGGGTCCGACGTCTCCCGGAAGTCTCGTTTGGTCCGGCGATCTCTACACAACGAACGGGCCCTGGTTCGGCACCGTGCCCTACAACCCGGCGCTATTCACGTTTAGTAAAGTTGGCACGATGACGTGGTCGCCTACGTCAATCATTACCGGAATCCTCTCTTACTCTGTAGACGGCGTGCCAGTTACGAAGAGCGTGACTCGCGAAACATTAGTCAATGAGAATTACTCCGGCCATTTCGGAGGCGGAATCCACGAGACAGATACGGGATGTGCAGACCCTAGCTTGAACGGCACACTAGACAGCATCGGTGTGCTGGATATTGCCCAAACCGGTGCGACGCTCACGATGACGGGCGCGTCCGCCAGCGGTAGTTGCAGCTATGCGGGCACGCTAACCCAGTTCGGACAAATGGGCGATGTTGTCGGTAGCTTCGCGTGTGTCAACGGTGCTAACGGCTCGTTTCACATGTTCGAGTTTCAGGTGACCGAGTTCAGCATAATCGGACGCTTCACAGCTTCGTACAATTTCCCCGCTGGATGCGAAGCAACGGGCTGGTTCGGTGGTCTGAAAGTGACGACGTTCTAGCTAAAGCACCTAGCCGGCGGCATCAGCGGATCTAAAGCAGCAGAAGGACTGTTGCGCCAGCTACGCCTCGAAGAAACCGCGCATTCTGGCGTGGAACTGAGTTCGGCCGCGCTCGAATAGCGCCCGCGCACGCACGCCCCCATCTCCAGGCGCTCCTGTTCGCTCATCCGCAGGACGCGCCGGATCGCTTGCTCGAGGTCTTCGGTCGTCACGCGCGACGCCGTGACTGATGTTGATGCTCATCGCGAGGATCGCGATGTTGTAGGTTATGCTTGCGCGGCTGCGAGTAGGAGAGACGCGCGTAGCGGAACGCGAACAGCGTGTGAATGAGCGACCTGGTCGGTAGCGACGAAGTCACTGGCTGGAAAGGCTGAAGCTCCGCCTCAAGCGGCGGCATCGCGCGGTTTCTGAGTGGCACAGTGCCTGGTAAGAATTACAAAATTTCGCCAGTCGCGGCTGCTGCATCGTAGCCGCAAGCCCCGTGAACTCCCGGGCACCGATCTTGCATACAATGACACACTTGGGGTTGGCGATGAGCGAAATTTCCAAACCGCTGCAAGTCTACATCGTCGAGGATTCCACAATCATCCGGCGCTTGCTCGTTTCGACCATCGAGGCGGCCGGCGCGGAACTGGCCGGCAGCAGCGCCGGCGCGCCGTCAGCTATTGCCGACCTAGCCGTGCTGAGGCCGGATCTGATCCTGATCGACATCAGCTTGAGCTCCGGCAACGGGTTCGACGTGCTCAGGGCTCTGCAGGAAGGTGGACTGGTCCCAGCGGCAATCAAGGTCGTGCTTACGAATCACGCCAGCGCCGAGTACGAGAATCTCAGTTTGCGTTTGGGCGCCAATCGATTTTTCGACAAGTCGTCAGAGACTTCGCAAGTCCTGGCGCTCATAAATGTGCTGGCGGCGGAAAGGCTGCGCGGCGGGAGCCAGCCGCGCGGCTACCGCCATGACCCGGGGAACCACAGCAGCCAAAACTGAGCGATCATATAAGCGTGCCTTAAGAGAGGAGGGCCATTTCCATGGAACCAGATATCGGGAGGGAGTTGTACAAGGTTATGGACGCACTGGTGGTGTTGAAGGTCGAGCTGAGCTGCGATCCGCACATTCCGGGAGAAACGTTGGTGTTGTCCGCCGAGAAGGCGCGCGACGCCTGCGAGGCGCTCGAAAGTGCGTCCGAATCGATCAAGCACGTTGCTGCTGCGCTCAACGGCGGCAAAGATGGCGACGAGGGGTCCAAGCATTAAGTCTCCGATCCGCTGTACCAGCGATCGAAGTCGCTGATCGGCGGATTTGGCTACTTCGCGCGGGCGCGGAGCGGACTCAATGCGGCCGCGCCGGCTACGGCGGCGGCCAGATGCTTCAGCATGTGCCCCGCCACAAAGCCGTTCGTGGCCTGCCAGATGCCTTGGTCGGCGGCTTCGGCCAGCTTCGCCAGCCCATACCATGCGATGACCCACCACCACGGAAACGGGTCGTCGCTGCGGCGTGTCAACAAAAGAAGCACGAGCAGCGCGGCGACGCCTCCGAATTGGAGCGTCACGTATAGCGACAGGTCGCCGCTCATTCGCCAGTACACGATACTTAGCACCCCGAGCTCGAACAGGACGGCGAGGCCCACCCTCGCGACGTTCTGGCCAACGCGTTGCGCGAGCGCAACACCCAGCACACCGGTGAAAACCAGTGTCATCGGCAACCGGTCCCAGGCGAGCGTGACATCGTCTGGATTGAGGTGATACCACGCAGACCCGAGTCCCGTACAAATCAAACCCAGCGCGAGGCAGCACAGGCCCGCCTCGGTCGCGGCGGGAAACTCGGCGCGGTCGCGCGCAGCGAGCCTTGCGATTCCGTAAAGACCTGCCAGCACGAAGGCGGCATTCGAAAGCACATTTGCAGCGTGCGGGATGCCCAGCCACTGACGTCGGTCGGCGAAGCGGTGGTAACCCGGGTCCTGGGGAATCGCCGGCAGAACGGCCCACACGAGAAAGATCAGCAGAAGAGCGCCTACACCAATTTGCTCGGCTCGAGTCAGATGGCGCCATGGCAGGAAGAGGAGTTCGGTCATTGGAGCGTCCCGAATTCTTTGTAAACGATATCTGGCATGATCGCACGAACCGATCGCGAGACGGCTTGGGTCACGCGTCGATCGTGTTAGCATCGCCTCGCGCGAGTAGCGACGCGATCACGGAGTGCGGGGAAACATGAACCAGCTCGACTTCAACGGCCGCACCGCGGTCATCACGGGCGGCGCGGCAGGGATCGGTCTTGCGATCGCGCAGCGCCTCATTGCCAGTGGCGGCCGCGTGAGCGTGTGGGATCGCGATGCAGCCGCGCTGGACAATGCCAAGGTTCACTTGACAGCCGGCATCGACACGCGCGTCGTCGACGTCGCCGACGCTGCCAGCGTCGACGCCGCGGCGCAAGCGGCCGCGGCCGCGCTGGGCCGCATCGATGCGCTCGTGTGCTCGGCCGGAATCACCGGCCCCAACACGACGACCTGGGACTATCCCGTCGACGCTTGGCGGCAGGTTATGGAAGTGAACGTCAACGGCGTGTTCCTCTGCAATCGCGCCATCGTGCCCCTGATGCTGAAGCAGGATTACGGGCGCATCGTGAACATCGCCTCGGTCGCCGGCAAGGAAGGCAATCCGAACGCCAGCGCCTACAGCACTTCCAAGGCCGCGGTCATCGGCTTGACCAAGTCGCTGGGCAAGGAACTCGCCAGGACCGGCGTTCGCGTCAACTGTGTCACGCCCGCAGCGGTGAAGACGGCGATCTTCGATCAGATGTCGCAACAGCATATCGACTTCATGCTGTCCAAGATTCCGATGGGGCGCTTCGGACAGGTGGAGGAAATCGCCGCGCTGGTCGCGTGGTTGTGCACCGAGGACTGCTCGTTCTCCACGGGCGCAGTCTTCGATCTCTCGGGCGGGCGCGCGACATATTGAGGCACGGCGCTTCGTGGCGATGCGGTCCCGGGCTTCGCGTTGTGCGCTCAGCCCGGGCTACGATTGCGCGTCGGCCACGAAGCTCCGTAGCCTGGGCTGACCCCGGACTTGATCCGGGGGATGCCCGGGGCGACGTTTCATTGCGATGGGGACCCGGGCATCGCGCTGCGCGCTCAGCCCGGGCTACAATGGACGTGTCGCGCCGGCATGATTCGGCGTTCGTTCTTGTGGCTGCTACCGCACCGGCATCTCCCGCGCATAACCTGGCATCGCTGCTCGTCCACAGCGCGCGGCGCTTTCCCGCGCTGCCCGCCGTGGCCCTCGGATCGGCGGTGCGCCACGACTACGCCGCGCTTGCGGCGCGCGTAACCCGGCTCGCAGGCGCGTTTTCCGCCGCCGGCCTCACTGCCGGAGATCGCGTCGCGCTTGTCGCGCGCAACTGCCCCGAATACCTCGAGACGCTGTTCGCGTGCTGGCACGCCGGGTTATGCGCAGTGCCGGTCAACAGCAAGCTGCACCCAAGCGAGCTCGCGTACGTGCTGGAGAACTCCGGCGCGCGCTGGGTATTCGTCGATGCAGCGTGGAACACGGCGCTGGCTGGACTCGCCGGCGAGACGCTCGAGCGCGTCAACGAATTCGCATCGAGCGAATACGACCGGCTTTTCGACGGCATGCCGCGCGACGAGCCCGCCGCAGTCGCGGCCGCCGATCCCGCGTGGCTCTTCTATACCAGCGGCACGACGGGCCGTCCCAAGGGCGCGGTGCTGTCGCATGGCAACCTGCATGCGATGAGCGAGTGTTTCCTCGCCGACGTCGAGACCGTTGCGCCCGGCGACGCGATCCTGCACCCCGCGCCGCTGTCGCATGGCTCGGGGATGTATGTCCTGCCGCATGTGCTGCGCGCCGCGGTCAACGTCGTGCCGGATTCGGGTGGCTTCGATCCGGGCGAGATCGTGGCGCTCTTCGCGCACTGGCCGAATAGCTGCTTCTTCGCCGCGCCGACCATGGTCAAGCGCCTGGTCGCGCATCCCGCGCTTAGCGGCGCGCGGCTCGACCACCTCAAGAGCATCGTCTGCGGCGGCGCACCGATGTACGTCGAGGATTGCAAGGCGGCGTTCGTCGCACTGGGACCGAAGCTTGCGCAGATCTACGGCCAGGGGGAATCGCCTATGACCATCACCGCGATGCCGCGCGCGATGCTCGCCGCTGCAATCGCGCGGGACGACGACGCGCAGCTCGGCTCGGTCGGCGTCGCGCAGACCGGCATCGAGATCCGCATCGCCGCCGCCGACGGCGAGGCCGCATCTGCAGTCGGCGAGGTTTGCGTGCGCGGGCCGACCGTCATGCAGGGTTACTGGATGAATCCGCAGGCGAGCGCAGCGGCGCTCTCCGGCGGCTGGCTGCACACGGGCGACGTCGGCTGCATCGACCGCGATGGCTTCCTCACGCTCAAGGATCGCGCCAAGGATCTGATCATCAGCGGCGGGGCCAATATCTATCCGCGCGAGATCGAGGAAGTGTTGCAGAAGCACCCCGCGGTCGCCGAGGTCGCGGTCGTCGGCCGCAGGCACGCGGACTGGGGCGAGGAGGTCGTCGCCTGCGTCGTCACCCGCGATTCCCCCGCGAGCGCGCTGCTCGAGCGCGAGCTCGACGCCTTGTGCCTGGAGCACATCGCGCGTTTCAAGCGGCCGAAGGCGTATGTGTTCCTCGCCGAGCTGCCGAAGAACAACACCGGCAAGGTGCTGAAGACGGTGCTGCGCGAGCGAATTGCAGGCGTGTAGCCCGGGCTGAGCGGAGCGATGCCCGGGATTGCGCATCGTTGGCGTTGATGGTCCCGGGCTTCGCGCTGCGCGCTCAACCCGGGCTACGCCGCTCAACCCGGGCTACGCTGTCGCAGCGGCAACGACACGATCGCGGCCACGACGCCGGCACCGGCCGCAGAAGCGAACGCGGCCCAGGGCCCGACCGCGTCGACGAGCTGGCCGCCGACCGCCATCCCCGCACCAACGCCGATGACAATGCATGTCGACATCCAGGTGAACGCCTCGGTCGCGTAGCGCACCGGGGCGTAATGCGTGACTAGAAGCGTCAGTGCGGTGAGCGCGGGCGCAATGAGAAAGCCGGCTACGAGCGCAAGCGGCGCAAGCAGCCACGCCGAGGTGACGAGCGCATGCGCGCCGAGCGGCACCGCCATGACCAGCAGCAGCCGCGGCAACTGACGCTCGAGCGGCAGCGCGAAGTGCATGAAGCCGTAGGCGAGGCCACCCACACCGCTGCCGATCGAGCAGATCGCGAGCAGCGCGCCGCCGAGAGGTGGGCTGCCGGCGCGCGCCGCGAAGCCGGGATAGCCTACCTCGAGCATGCCGAACGCGAAGGTGAGCGCCGAGCTTGTCGCGTAGACATTGAGGAGGC
>WNGA01005598.1_pt1 | contig 20631 bp, 13 predicted proteins | sample 5400061 | NCBI WGS metagenome assembly WNGA01 (sample SAMN13153366, study PRJNA577476) | soil metagenome | isolation source: 100 cm soil or saprolite under grassland replicate 2 | place: USA:California | collected 2016-06-15
TCGGTGCAGAAGGAGCTCTCGAAGGGACTCGCGGCTACGTCGTCCTGCCGTGGCATGACCTTCAACATCGCGTTGAATTACGGCGGGCGCACGGAGATCGTGGACGCCTGCCGCTCGCTCGCCAACGACGTCGCGTCGGGCCGCCTGACTCCCGAGCAGATCGACGAGGAGACTCTCGGCTCGCGCCTGGGCACGGCCGGGCTGCCCGATCCCGACTTACTCATCCGCACGAGCGGCGAGATGCGCGTCTCCAACTTTCTTCTCTGGCAGATCGCCTACAGTGAGATCTGGGTCACGCCGACGCTCTGGCCGGACTTCCGCAAGCGCCACCTCTTCGAAGCCATCCTCGACTTCCAGAAACGCGAGCGCCGCTACGGCGGCGTGATCGACGAAGGGCGCGCGCAGGAGGTCGGTGAGGATCGAGCCGGCGCCGGGCGGCGGTGACTCGCTCTTTGTTCTGTCATCCTGAGGAGCAAAGCGACGAAGGATCTGCCCCGGCGGGAGGCAACGGGAGCAGATCCCTCGCTGCGCTCGGGATGACAGAGGAGCGGCGTTGGCGCTGAAGAGGGAGGCCGCGGCGGCGGTCGTGATTCCGATCGTCCTCGCGATTCTCTTCTTCACGCCCCCGGTCGTCTTTGATCTTCTCGTCGCGGCCGTCGCGCTCGCGGCGTTGTGGGAGTTTTACCGCCTCGCGGAGAAGATGGGGCATCCGGTCGCGAAGACGGTCGGCATGTTCGCGGGTCTGTTTTGCATACCCCTGGCGCTTTTCCTCCACACTTCCGACATCTACATTCTGGATGTTTACTTCCTCGCCGGACGGGCGTGGATCGGCGCGGGGATCCTCTTCGCGTTCCTGTCCGCCGTTGCGCCTCTCTTCGCGGGTGTCCCTCCGTCGGCGGCTCTCGGGGGCTCTGCCTCGACGCTCTTCGGCGTCTTTCTGATTGCCCTGCCCGCCACGGCAATGTGTTCCCTGCGCGGCTTCTCGCCCCGCGCGGTCCTGTTCCTGTTCCTGATCGTGTGGGGGTGCGATTCCTTCGCGTACTACACGGGCAAGAACTTCGGGCGCCGCAAGCTCGCGCCGGTGGTTTCGCCCAATAAGACCTGGGAAGGGACGATCGGCGGCTTCGTGGGGGCGACGCTCATCGGTGCGGCGGCGGGAACGTGGGGAGTGCTGCCGGAGCTGGGACCGGTCCGCGGCGCCCTGGCCGGGGCGCTGGCGTCTTCGGCGGGACAGATCGGGGACCTGGTCGAGTCGCTCTGGAAAAGGGGAGCAGGTGTGAAGGACTCGGGGGTTTTCCTGCCGGGGCATGGCGGGTTCTACGACCGGATCGACTCGCTGCTCTTTGCCGGTCCGGTTGTGGCGGCGTTCGTGGCGGGATTGTAGGGCCAAGGGCGACGAAGGCTCTGGGCATCGTGCCGTAGGGGAGGGGCTCGCCCCTCCCGCCCCTCGTGGTGCCATCGAGAGAGGCGGGCGGGCCAAGGCCCGCCCCTACGACGCGAAGGCACGACGAGAGCTGCCGAGCGCTCGCGCTTATAATTTCCTGTTTCCTATGAAGAACGTTTCTGTCCTCGGTTCTACCGGTTCCATCGGGCGGTCGGCCCTCGAGGTGGTCGAGGCTTTTCCGGAGAGGTATCGGGTCGTGGCGCTGGCGGCGGGGCGTTCGGTCGAGAAGCTGGCGGAGCAGGTCGCGCGCCATTGTCCCGAGCTGGTCGCCGTCGCTGGCCGGGAGGAAGCGCGGAAGCTCAAGGCGCTCCTTCCCGCCGCGGTCTCCTCGCGGATCGTCACGGGGTACGAGGGACTGGAAGAGGCCGCGGCGCACGAGAAAGCGGATGTGGTGGTCGGAGGCCTTGTCGGGGCGCTGGGACTGCGCTCGGCGTATGCCGCGGCCGCGGCGGGCAAGCGGCTCGCTCTGGCGAACAAGGAGACCCTCGTGGTGGCGGGGGAGCTGATCCTGTCGGTCGCGGCGAAGAGCGGAGCCGAGATCGTTCCCGTGGACTCGGAGCACTGCGCGATCCACCAGGCTCTGCGCTGTGGCGAGAGAAACGAGGTCGAGCGGCTGGTGCTGACGGCCTCGGGAGGACCCTTCCGGCGGCGGGACCTTCTCACCTTCGACACCATCACCGTGCAGGACGCGCTGGCGCACCCGACCTGGAAGATGGGACCGAAGATCACGGTGGACTCCGCCACGATGATGAACAAGGGGCTGGAGATCATCGAGGCGCATTTTCTCTTCGGGCTTGCCTCGGAGAAGATCGCGGTGGTCATTCACCCCCAGTCCATCATCCATTCCTTCGTCGAGTTCGTGGACGGCTCGTATGTGGCCCAGCTCGGCCGAAACGACATGAAGTTCCCTATCCTCTATGCCCTTGCCTATCCCGAGCGGGTGCGAAACAACTTCGGAAGACTCGACCTCGTCGAAGTCGGCAGGCTCGAGTTCTTCGATCTCGAACCGGAGCGCTACCCCGCGGTCGGCCTCGCACGCGCAGCGCTCGCGGCCGGGGGCGGCATGCCGGCTGTCGTCAATGCCGCCAACGAGGTCGCTGTCGAGGCCTTCCTGGCCGGGAAGATTTCCTTCCCCGACATCGTTCGAGTGGTATCCGAGACGGCTTCCGCCGCCGGCCGGGTTCGCTCGCCGGGGAGCCTCGAGGAAGCGGAAGAGATTGACAGGATGGCGCGGCAAAAGGCGGCGGAAGCGGTCGAGCGCCTCTCCGCAGCAAGAGCCCTCCTCCTCGTCCTTTCCGTCCTCGTTGTCGTCCACGAGTTCGGGCACTTCGCCGTCGCCAAGGCGTTCGGATTTCCCGTCGAGGTCTTCTCCGTCGGCTTCGGAAAACGGCTCTTCGGAAAGACGTGGCGCGGCACCGACTACCGCGTCTCCGCCATCCCGCTCGGCGGCTATGTGCGCATCGTGGGCCTCGGCCCCGACGAGTCCACGCTGGCGGAAGGCACGTCCTCGCAGGCGCCGGCCCCCGTCGGGAAACGGTGGCAGCGCGCGTTGATCCTGCTGGCTGGCCCCGGGATGAACCTCGTGCTCGCTCTGGTCCTGCACACGACGGTGTTCGCTCTGGGGGTGCGTGTGCCCGAGTACGAGCTCGAGCCGCCCATCGTCAGGACCGTCGAGGCGGGGTCTCCGGGCGCGGCGGCGGGATTCCAGCCGGGTGACCGCATCGTCGCGATCGACGGGACGGCGACGCCGCGCTGGAGGGACGCGCAGTTTATCTTCGGCATGAACGCGCGCCAGAAGCTCGACGTCGAGGTGGACCGCGGAGGGCGCCGCGTGTTCTTCAAAGTCGTTCCCCGCGCCGCGACCAAGTACGACATCGGCGAAGTTGGTCTCTATCCCGCGGCGCCGCGGGAGCCCCGCCTCGTCACGGTCCTGGCCGGCGATCCGGCGGAACGGGCCGGCTTGAAGAAGGGAGACGTCATCGTTTCCATCGCGGGGCGCCCGATTCGCGGCGCGCCCGAGGACATCCTGAACAAGTTCGTCGGCGCGATCGGCCAGGCGGCTCCCGGGCCCTTCGAGATCGCCTACCTGCGCGACGGCAAGCCGCATGTGACGCAGATCAAGCCGCGGCGCGATCCCGACGGTTCCTGGAAGGTCGGCGTGTCGGTCGCCGCGGACCTGAAGGAAGTCACAGAGCGGTTCCCGCCCGGCCAGGCGGTCCTGGAGGGATGGCGGCGGGTCAAGACCGATTTCCGGATGACACTCTCCATCCTGGGACGCCTCTTCGTCGGCCGGGCGAGCCTGAGGACGATGTCCGGGCCGCTCGACATCGCAAAGTTTTCGGGAGAGGCGGCGCGCACGGGTGCCGTCCCTCTCGTGGCTCTCATGGCCGCGATCTCCCTCCAGCTCGCGATCTTCAACATCCTCCCGATCCCGGTCCTGGACGGCGGCCACCTGTTTCTGCTCACCATCGAAGGCGCGGCGCGGCGGGACTTCTCCCTGGCCGTCAAGGAGCGCATCCTTCAGGTGGGTTTCCTGATGATCCTCGCCCTGATGTCGGTCATCATCTACAACGACCTCGCCAAGAACATGCCCGCCAAGTGGTGGCCGTTCTAACGTCGCTCCGCGCGCTCCGCGGGATCTACGCCTGACGGCGTGATCCCGCTCCGGCGCTGCGCTCCCGCGGCGCGAGGCTCCTCCCCCCTAGGAGACTCCTCGCGCCGCGAGCACCGGCGGCATCGTGGTGGTCTTTAGGATGCATCCCTCCGGGTGCGTCGAGGAGACCCTTGCCCCTGTCATCCTGAGCGAAGCGAAGGATCTGCTCTCGTCGCTTACCGGCGGACTCCTATTGTCCACCTCGAGACTCGGTCGCCGGCAGTGTAGTGAGTGTCCAGATACGTCGCGACGAGAGGCGCGCGCCGCCGGTTTGGCACCTGGTCAAACATATCTGTCCAGGTCCCACTCGCGAGAATGACGACCGGCGGTTTGTTTCGTTCCAATGCCTGAATCACTTCGTCCTGCCCCGCGGTGGTTTCGTAAAACGGCGTGGCGAGAAACCGGATGGGCATTGCGCGACCCGTGAAGAAATAGAGACCGGGCTCGTTGGAGAAATCGAAAAAGGTCTCGTCGGGGGACAGCCGGGCATCCAAATATGTCTTCAGCACCGCCAGCTCCTCGGCTTGTTCCCGTGGCAATCCCGCGTGGCCGCCGGGCCTGCCGGGGGCTCCATTTGCTGCGAGGAGCGCGCGGTTGCGCGCCGCCTCGGAAACCGCGCCGAGCTCGACGCCGAGAGTCTGGAGTGGATGCAGCCGAACCAGAAGAAGCAGAGCCAAGGCGAGCGAGAAGGCGAGCGACCAACGCATGGTCCCAAGCGCTCGCCGGAGCAACCAGGCGATCGGCACCGCCGCGAACACGCCGTACAGTGCAGCGTGTCCCGCGTCGGCTCGACCAAGCGCCCCCCGCAAGGCGACGCAGGCGATCGCAAAGAACAGCCAAGTCACTCCATCGGAATGATCAAAGGCGCCTCTGATGGCTCGCTGGAGATAAACAATCCCGGTGACTGTTAGAACGACAATGAGGAAGGCCGCGATCATCGTCTCCCCCGACAGGACTCGAGCCAAGGCATCCACAGTGTTGGCCTGCCTCAGGGCGAGAGTGAGAGATCCCGCGGGAAGCCCCCATGTATCGGAGGCGATTGCCGGGATTTCCCGGAACGAAACCCGGATGAACTCGGAGAAGGCGCCGCGCGCAGCCAGGCCGGAGAGAAACGGGAGCGCGCCGGCGGCGACTCCCAGGAGAAACCAGAGCGATTGACGAAGCCCGTCGTTGGCGCGCCGCCAACCCGATTCCAGCCAGGGCCGCAGAACGACGCCGAAAAGGCCCCCCAGCAACAGAATGAGGCCCATATCCAGGCTGAAGAAGATCTCCCACCCGGCGAGGACGCCCGCCAGGATCCACGCGGCCTTCCGACCCGTGCGCGCTCCCCAGGCGAGAAGCGACAGCGATCCGAATACCAACAACTGTCTCTCGCTGACAAAAGGGCAAAAGGAGAGAGTGAGCAGGAAAGCCACGATCGACCAACCCGCCGATCCGAACGCGGCGAAGCATGCCACTGCCGCGCAGGCCAGCGTCAACGCGGCCGTCAGCGCCGAGCGAGTACGAAAAGTCTCCAGGCTCGCTCCAGTTAAGCGGAAGGCGAAGGCGTCCACGCCGCCGTCGTAACCCCAGCCATGGATCGGCGACGTCTCGAGATAAGGCTTTGCGCCGCGAAGGTAAGACTGCGCGTAGGTCAGGCGATGACCGTCTTCGTACAGGTCGATCGGCGCGAAAGGCTGATAATAAATCGTCGCGCCACAGGAGAAGACAAAGACGAGGACGGCAAGCTTGAAAGCATGGCGAATGAAAGGGATTCTCTTAAGGGCGAAGGGTACCGTAAACAAGAGAAGAGCGGCCGCGAGGAACATCGGCGACCTGCGCCAGAAGACAAGAGCGAGAGCCGAGAAACACACGGATAATGGTGCAAGGCTGGCGAGGCGGCGGAGCCGGGACGACAGCCGGCGGCTGTGTCCGGTCCGGTCGACTGCGAGGACGGCGAGAGCCAGGAAGATCGCAGCGGAGACCACAACTTCGATCAGTGGGTCCCCGACGAGATTTGCGTTATGGGAAGGATCGGACCTTCGCGCAAGGTCCCAGGCGGCCCCGGCGAAGGCGAGGCGGAAGAGGTGACTCCGGTTGGAGCGGACGAAAAATCGTCTCAGCCGCGGCGAGTTTCGAAACGCGAGTATGAATCCCATGATCAGAATCGAGAGGGCCAGCGAAGAAATGATCGCTGTCTTGAGGTGTAATCCTCGTCTCCAGAGTGGAAGCCAGAGCGCCGCGCCGAGCGGGATCCATTCAAACGAAAGGCGGCCCCTGGGGAAGCGGGACTCCAGGAGTTTCGGCAAGGCCCGGCCGAACAGGAGCGCGGCCAGAGGTACGGCGATCAAGAACGTCGCGGCCTCGGCAAATGTGGCGGCTTTCGAGTCACCCGCGGCCAGCTCCGCGCCCGGCAGAAGAGGGGGAGAAAACCATTGGATGGCAACGTTTCGCGCAACGGCGACGAGTGAGGTGGCACCCAACGCGCCAAGCACCGCGCCGAGAAAGCCCTTTGGCGATTCGACCCTCATTCGAACAGCCGGCTTCGGGTTCGCGTTCGCCGAACTCCGAAGTGCATCAAGGGTTCGGCCCACTCTCTCCTCTCGTGCAGTTCCTGCGGAGACCGACTCAAAGAATACGGAATCGCGACGAAATCGCCCAGCGAATCCTATTATGATCTTGCGGCCGAGAACTCTCGCAACCCCACGCCAGCCGAGTTCCGAGTTGGACGATCGGAGTACGCCGATGATCATGACCCCGGTTTGTCCGTGTTGACATCGTAAGAACGAATCGTGCTGTGGTTGATTCTGGCCCCGTGCGCCGTTTACGCGGCGGTCTGCGCGGCGTTGCTGTGGCTGTCACACCGGCTGATTCTCCCCATACGGGCACCGATCGCACTGATCCTGGCTCTCGCTCCGCTTCTGTTGACCGGAAAGGCCCTCTTGACCGGCGGCGTATATGCCCCCATAGACATTCCGTACCAGGCCCCGCCCTTGTCTGTTTACGCGAACGGGCTGGGGATTGCCGGCACTCGATCGCCGGCCCTGTCGGACGTCGCCGCACAAATGATTCCGTGGCGCAAGGCCGTTCGCGACGCGGTCAAGAACGGTCGCCTCCCGCTCTGGAACCGCTTCCTTCTGGCCGGCGACCCGCTCATGGCGGCGCAGCAGCCTGGAACGCTTCACCCGGGAACCTGGATTTCGATGCTTCTTCCGCTGGCACAGTCCTGGACGCTCGACATGGCGCTGCGTTTCTTTGCCGCGCTGCTCTTCGCCTATCTCTTCCTGCGAGACATCGGGTGCCGGGAGATGGCGGCTCTTTTCGGTGCCGCCGGCTGGGCGTTCTGCGATTACCTGGTCTTCTTCGTCGGCTGGCCGCACAATCCTTCCGCCGCGCCGCTGCCTCTTCTTCTGCTGGGTCTGAGAAGGCTTGTCTCCCGGGGCAACGCACGGGCGGTGGCGCTTACAGTCATCGCGCTGTTTCTGGTCATGACGGCCGGACACCCGGAAACCGCGCTTCACTGCATGTCGGCCGGCGCCGTCTACTTCCTTTTCGAGCTCGCGTGGGCCGGGCGCGGGAGACGGCTGCGCCCGCTCCTGCTCTCGCTTCTGGCCGGCGTCCTGACGCTGGGACTCTCGGCAGTCATACTCCTGCCTTTCATCCAATCTGCTCCCGAGACACTCGAGTATTTCGTTCGTCGAACGTACTACGCTCACGCTCACCGGTCGCTGGCCCCCCTGGAGAGCCTTCGCCACGCCCTCCTCAACGTGATGCCTTACTTCTTCGGCGTGCCCGGAAAAGGAGAGGCTCTTCCGGGTCAGTGGGAGATGGCCGGCTATGGAGGTTCGGTGCTCTGGCCCTTTGCCGCGGCGGGCGCCGTCTCGAAGTCGAGAGTGAAATGGCCGTTGCTCGTGATCGGGTTTGTGGGGCTCGCTCTTGGCTCGCGTTTTCCCGGCATTACGGACATGGTCGCGCGGCTTCCGCTCTTTGACGTCGCGATAAACGAACGCATGATCTTCCTGGCCGCGTTCGCGTTCTCCGCCCTGGCGGGTCTGGGTGTCGACCGGTTCGCACGGGGCGACTTCGGCCGCCTCTGCGTGGCCGTTTCCCTGATTGCCCCCCTGGCCCTCCTCACGCTCGGCGTTCTGGCGCGGCCCGATCTGGAGCGGCTGGCAATGCCTCGAAGCTACCTGAACTTCCGCCTGCTGGCGCAGATTGTTCCGCTGATCGGCGTGGCCGTCCTGGTCATCGCGGCGAAGAGGCTCTCTCGCGTCTTCGTCTGCGGTTGCATCCTCGCGCTTCTTCTGGCGCAGCGCGGGGTCGAGGAAAGGGACATGTACCCGACTTATCCGAATCGTGTCTTTTATCCGCCGGTCGCCGCATTCGACAAGATCCCCCGCCCGCTCCCGTTCCGATTCGCGGCCGTCGGCTTTTCCTTCATCCCGAACATCGCCTCTCTTTATGAGCTCGAAGACGTCCGAGGATATGAGGCAATGACTTTTCGTCCGCTTTTCGACACTTACCCGTTGTGGTCGGTCCACCAGGCGATCTGGTTCAACCGAATCGACGACCCGACGAAGCCTTTCCTCTCCTTCCTGAACGTGCGTTGGGTTTACGCCTCTCCCGGGTTCCGGCCGCCCGCCGGTTGGCCCGTGCTCTATCAAGGGCCCGACGGGATGCTGCTCGAAAACCCGACGGCCTTGCCACGCGCCTTCACGCCGCGGGAGCTCGCCTACGAATCTGACCCGAGGCGCCGCCTCGACATTCTGTCAACGATTTCGGACTTTGCCGTTCGCGGGATTGTGGGGGAAAAGCAACCCGCAGGCCTTGCGGCAGGATCCTGGGACAGAAACGGCGAGGCTTCCGTCGAGATCGTTTCGTACCTGCCGCAGCGAATAGCACTCTCGATCGAGGCGAAAGATCCTGCGTTCGTCGCCACATCTATGACCGCATGGCCAGGATGGAAGCTCACGGTGGACGGCCAGAATACGCAGCTGCTCTCATACAACCATGCCTTCCTGGGTTTCCGCGTGGCGCAAGGCCGCCACGGGGCCATCCTTCGCTACATGCCCGACAGCGTCGTGGTTGGCTCCATCATCAGTCTGGGGACCCTGATGATCGGTCTCTCTCTGCTCTTGAAGCGATCGCGTGCGGCCTGAGAGCGCGGCTCGGCGCGTCCGCGTCCTCGATCGGGGGGAAGAAGGACTGGCAGACACGCGGTTTTCTTGAAATACTCTCCGCTGTTCGAATCCAACAAATCGAAGAAAGGAAGATCGCATATGAGATTGAGTTCCAGGCTCGTGAGTCTTGCCATCACGGTCGCGGTCGCGGGCCTTGCGGGATGTCAGAAGAGCGAGGCCCCGGCCGGCGGCGGGACGAGCACAGCGTCCGCAAAGCAGGAACCAACGCCGGACGCACATCCTCCATTTGGGATTCTCAACACGCCGGAAGAGGGCGCCACCGTCGAGAGTAAGTCCTGGGGCACGGGGTGGGCTCTGGACGACTCTGGCATCCTTCAGGCGACGGCGATCGCCGAGAATGGCGCAGCTTCCCCGGCCAAGATCGGTCAGGCTTTCCCGGGCGTCAAAGAGGCTTATCCGAACATGCGAGACAACGACACGGCCGGGTTCATCTTTGGGATTCCCGATCTGCCTCCCGGCCCGCATACGTTGAAAATCGAGATTATTGCCAAAGACGGCGGAAAGGTCGTCCTCACGAGAAACTTCAATATGAAATAGCTATCTTGAAGGACTGCTCCCGCCAATCGCGGTTCGCCGGCAGAGTCCGGCGATCGTCAGAAGCGCGGCGATCGGAAAGAAGACCCGGCCGGCGGACCACTCGATCCACATCCCGGGATCGGTGTCTGGGTGCAGGTAGATGAATACGAGGAATGCCGCGAGGGCGGCCGAGACTGCGAGAGGAAGAAGAATCAATCGGGATTTTCGGGGCGCTGCGATCAGGGCGGCGAGAGGCAAGAGATAGGGGAGCGCCCATCCGGCCGACCAGAGAACGCCTCCGATCTTCGACAAGATGAGAGGCAGATGGTCCCAGTGGAGGTCGAGATAGCGGCCGGACTCCTCGTAGCCGTAGTTGATCCGACGCGTCGCCCCGAACGCGAACCAGGCGCCGAGCGAGACGACGCTCGGGAGCACCAGCAAGGCTGCGGCCGGGCCAAGCTTGAGCTCTTTGCTTCGAAGGAGGAGAAAGAAAGCGGCGGCGGCGAGCGCGAACGGCAGTCCTTCGATCTTCGCCGTCGCCGCTCCCGCCAGGCAGAGGCCTGCGAGCAACTGTCCGGCCCTCGTCGCCGCGAAATCGCCGACGAGTGTCGCCATGCCCAGGATCTCGAAGACCCAGAGCCAGGGGTCGCCGTTTCCGGCGACGTCGAGCTCGATGCCCAGAAAGCCGAAGGCCGAGACAAGGAGAGCCGAACAGGCCCAGGCAATCCGGCGCGGCGCCGCCCGCCGGAGCATTCCCGGCAGAGCCAGAGCCATCACGCCAACCGCGAGAGGGAAAAGGAGAGTCGCCGCTCCCCACGCGAAACGGCCGGCGACCATCGAGGCGAAGGCGTACAGGTTCGTGACGAGCGGCGGGTACGACGGGTGCATGTAGTCCAGATGCGGTTCTCGCAGCAGCGCTGTGTCCACCGTTCGGGCCGCTGCAAAAGCCTGCGCCTTCGGGCCCCAGAAGAGAAGCAGATCCGGCGACGTGGCCGATGTCGAAGCGGCGGCCGCGAAAGCGGCCAGGACCGAGGCCCCCATTACGACGAGCGCGAGCCTTTCGGCGAGGCCAGCTCGAGATTCCCGCGCCAGCGCTTCCTCGTCCGCGGCCTTGGAGGGCGGCAACAGGAATCGGAGCAGGTAGGAGACGAGCGTCGCCATCAGAACGAGGACGATCGGCCGCCACGCGATTCCGAGAAGCGCGAAGACCGTCATCCAGCCGGAGATGAGGGCGGCGCCGGCAGCGCAGGAGAAGCTGGCCCGGCAGGGAAGGGAAAGGCGGCGGAAGCCGGAATGCGCGAGAAGAGGCCAGCCGGAGAGCGGGCAACAGGCCAAGGCGAGGAGGAAAATGTACCCCGCTCTCACGAGCGCACCCTGCGCCAGACACTTCCCTTCTCGGTCTCGAAGATGAGGATTCCGGGCGGAGACGAGGGTCTCGGCCCGAACACGATCAGAAAGTCGGCCTGTCCTTCGAGGTGGGTCGGCTGATTCCAGACAGCCGCGGGTAGGATCTTTCGGCCGGGCAGGAGACCGACGGCCTCACGGTGCAGCGTCGTCTCGCGCGCGGGATCTCGCGGCTCACAAACCGGAGCCACAGAAACTCCCAGGGGGATGTGGGCCGCGGCTTCCCAGAGAAAACTGTAGTCGGGAGCCGCCGCGGCCGCTGCGCTTCGGTCGAAAGGGGTGGACGGCGCTCGAAGGATGTCAGCCATGGGCGGAAGCCGGAAAACCGAGAGAGCTGTCAGCGCCGCGGCGCCGGCGAGAAGCAGCACGATTTGTGGAACTTCCGAGCGGGCTTTCATCGTTCGGCTGTTCTTGCTTTCCGATGGGCGATGGACTGGTGCGCGCCGATCAGCAGATCTTTGGACGTGGCGCGATTGTGTGACACGGCTCGATTCTACCGAGGAGAGAGAAGTCGAGATGAGAGTCCTGAGGCGAGGGAAAGGAAATGGCCTCCGGAGCCTTCAGACGCTCGACTCTCACCGCTTGACTCTCGACCAACTCGGCTTCGCCTTCTTCTCGCAGTGTTCGAGAAGCTCCCGGCCGATTCACTTCGAGAAGAAGATCTCTTTCAAGGTGGAGATCGTCGCCAAGGACGGCGGCAAGGTCGTCCTCACGAGGAGTTTCGTCGTCCAACAGACCTGCGGCGTCCGACGAAAACGATGAAGTCGGGCTCGATCACGCGTGACCGGGTCAGACGGTCCTCCGCGTCGCAGAGAACCTGCAACAGCCCGCTGTCGTAGGGCTTCCGTTCGTCGAAGTTCGCGATGATTTCATAGAGCAGCGGATTCAAGAGTCCTCCGCCATAGGAGTACTCCGCCTCCACCTCGAAGAACTCTCTCGCCAGCGGGAGAACGTCCTCGCTTCGCACGGCCTCGGTGGGATCGTCCGCGGCGAGCTTAACCGGATCGGTTCGAAATCGGCTCCAGAAGAGCCCGCTCCAGTACGGGTTGAATCTCAGGTGGTCGGGGATGAGACGAAAATAGCGGTTGATCAGCTCCATTCGGGCGTCGCTGTATTGGAACCGGTTCGGGCCCACGTACTCGTTGAAGAGGAGTTTCCCCTGCGGAGCCAGCGCGTCGTGGATTCGCCCATAGACGCCTTCCAGGTCGGTGATGTGATGGAGCACGTCGTTGGCGAAGATGGCGTCGAAGGGTCCCTCCGGGAGCGGTTCCACTTCCAGGTTGCAGACGAGATACCGGATCTGGTCCAACCCTTCCTGGTGAGCCGCCTGTTGCGCCGCCGCGACCGTCTCGCCGGCGAAGTCACAGGCAGTCAAGGATCCGATTCCTTCCTTCTTCGCCAGGGCTCGCTCGAGCCATCCCGATCCGGCGCCCAGAACCAGGACACGGTCCACTCTCGGCGGGAGGTGCTTTACGCCTACCCACGTCAGCCAGTCGCAATCCGGGCTCCCCGAGACGAGAGTGTGCAGATACCGGCGCACGGTCGCGGATGCGGTCCACACCATCGCGTTCAAGTTCCCCGTGAAGCGACCATCGTTCCACCGGGTCTGCATGCGGGCCGATTATCCTCGATCCGTGTGTTTGACAAGACCACGGGCGCCTCGCTGTTGAGGCCTTCGGGTATCTCCACGGTTTGGAGCGGCTCGGCGGTGTCGGCCAGAACAGCGGCTTTGGCGACTCTGTCGTGCTCCAAGGGCGACGATCTGGACGTACTGTGTCAACCCCACTTCGCCATTGGTGCCGGGCGGTGCTGCGCGACGTCACCGCCGGCGTCGAAGAACCGCGTCCGCTCGGGATAGGCCCCGCGAGGGATCTGCTCCGGTTCCCGAGAGGGCGAAGCAGCGTCTTCTCAGGAACTTGCCCCTGTCGACCGCGGCCGGGTGGCAGTGGCGATGTGAGAGCCAAACGGCGGACTGGACTAAAGTCTAAGAAGAATCTCCTTGACGCGGTTCCCCGCCGGCCAAATAATCTTTGTCCTAACACTCAACAGTGTCGGACATATTGGGGGTGAGCATCCATGGATCTCGGGCCGCGGTCTTCAAGCGCCGGGATCCCAGCGTCCCCGGACCTTGTAAACAAACCGCTCTCACCCTGGCTGGCTCAGAGCTGTTAAAGCAACCATGAGAAGACTGGGATCGGATCTTCGCGCCTTTGCGCTGCTGGGAGTAGTCGCGTTGTTGGGCGCGGCGGTCGGTTTCTCTACGACCGGCCATGCCGGGGGACTCGTGAGCAAGTTCTCTCGAATGGTGGGCGTCCAGGGCGGAACGAACACGCAAAGAGAGAGCGGCCAGAGTGGAACGAGCACGGCGGATGGCGCGGAGAGTCTTTCCAGGGCAAATCGGAACGCGGGGCTGAGTCCGCAGCACGAAGCGGCTGCGCACGTCGGACCTCCCCCAAACGAATCACGACTCATCAAGGCCCATTCGTTTGACGGCGATCTTCGCGACCTGCCGTATGTCAAACCTGTTCACAAAGAGCGTCCCGAGCGCGAACCACCCGATACGATCCGTGTTCTCTACGGGCCACCCACCATAGCGCCTGCGGAAGGCTCTGAACAGGCGGGCGTCTCGACAGTCGAAGCCGCTGCTCCGGCCCCGCTGCCCGACATCACTTTCGATGGACTCGATTTTGCGACCTGGGGCGCCGGTCATCCACCGGACCCCAATGGCGACGTCGGTCCCAACCACTACATCCAGACCGTCAATACCTCCATCGGCATCTACAACAAGACCGGTACCAGGCTCGCCGCGTTCACCTTCGACACCTTCATGAGCCAGGGCAACTTCGGCAACCTGTGCGATACCGACAACTTCGGCGACCCGGTCGTCCTGTACGACAGTTTCGAGGACCGCTGGTTCATCACCGACTTCGCCTTCCAGCTGGATGCCCAGGGCAACATCAGCCCGCAGCACGTGTTCCAGTGCTTCGCCGCGTCCATGAGCGGTGATCCCGTCGGCGGCGGCTGGAATTTCTACTCATTCGAGGTCGCGGGCGGCATCGACGACTATCCCAAGTTCGGAGTCTGGCCTGACGGCATCTACATGTCGGCCAACATGTTCGGCTACGCCGCCACTTCATCGTTCCTGAACCCGCGGGTGTGGGCGCTCAACAAGTTCCAGATGTACGCCGGGGCCCCCACCGTCCAGGTCGTCTCCTTCGACGCTCCGTCGGCCGATTTCACGATTCTCCCGAGCAACGCGCGCCTCCAGACGGGCACCCCGCCGCCGGGTACTCCCAACTACTTCATATCAACGTGGGAGTTTTTGAACGCACTTACCGTGTACAAGTTCCACGTTGATTGGAACAGCATCTCCCTCTCGACGTTCACCGGGCCCGACATCCCCCTCACCGGGAGTAGTTGGCCAAACCAGACGGTGCCCAATGCGGCGACGCCTGGCAACGGCCTGGATGTTATTCAGATCCGCGCTATGGCCCAGAACCAGTACACGAATATTGGCGGCGCGGAGTCGCTCTGGACGACCCACACCGTGCGCAGAGCCACAAACGGGTTCGCGGCACCCCGCTGGTACCAGGTTCCTGTGACCGGCGGAAGCATCGGCGCCAACACCACCCAAACGGCGACTTGGGACCCTGACGGCGGCAACGTGACATACCGATATGTCCCCAGCCTGGCCGTTGACCGAATGGGCGACATGGCACTGGGATACACCACCTCCAACAGCGCGACCGATCCGGGGATCAAGTACGCCGGACGGCTCGCGGGGGATCCCGTCAACACCTTCAGCCAGACAGAGCAGACTCTGTTTCAGGGAGCGGGCACCCAGACTGGCAACTGCGGCGGTTCGATCTGCACCCGCTGGGGCGACTACACCGCGATGACGCTGGATCCGGACGGTTGCACCTTCTGGTACACCAACGAGTACTACGCCGTCGACGGGCTGAACGACCTCACTCGCATCGGTTCGTTCAAGTACCCATCGTGCACTCCTGTCGGCAGCGGCGGCACGGTTCAGGGCACGGTGACCGACGCCGTAACCACCAATCCGCTCGGCGGCGCGACCGTGACGTTCGGGACCCGGACGACGACCACCAACGGGAGCGGCTCTTATCAATTCCTGAACGTCCCCGCCGGCACGTATCCGAGCCTCACCGCCAGTTATCCGGGCTACAACTCCAGCACAGCCACGAATATCGTCGTGACCGATGGCGGCACCGCGACCCGGAACTTCGCGCTGACCGCCGCGGCGGCCAGCGGCTGCCTGACCGATACGACACAGGCCGACTTCCAGGCAGGAGTGCCGACAAACACCGATCTGACCACCAGTTCCGGCAACGTCATCCTGGCGAAACCCCTGACGCTCGACCAGTCGAACGAGTCGCTGAGCACCTCCGGTTTCGGCTTCAACGCCACAACCTGGTTTGGTCAGACCTTCACTGTGGGCGTGAGCGGCACGCTGGCGAAGGCAGACATCAACCTGTTCTGCAGCACTTGCACCGGTACCACGCCGAACCTCACGCTTTCGGTCAGGGCTACAAGCGGCGGTCTGCCCACAGGCACGGATCTCGCGTCGCTCGCGATCCCCGGCTTCTCGAATGGCGCCGCGGCCTACTACGGCGGGACCTTCAGCAGTCCTGCCAGCCTGACGGCCGGTACCCTCTACGCATTGATCATTCGTCCTGTATCGAATCCCTCCGCGGGGACCTACGCAGTCACCGCTGCTGTCGACACCGGCAGCAGCAGCGCGTACGCAGGTGGCCGTATGGTCGACTCGGGTAACAGCAGCGGTACGACATGGAGCAACGTCAACCCGAGCAACGACGCGGGCTTCCACACGTACGTGGGTACCGGTTTCGCATCCTCCGGGGATCTCGTCTCCTCGGCGAAGGACGCCAATCCGGCTATCGGCTTTGCGCCCACCTGGACGACGCTGTCCTGGAACGCGGTTCTGCCCTCGGGCACAGCCCTCAAGTTCCAGGCGGCAGCCAGCAACAATGTGAATGGGCCTTTCAACTTCGTCGGCCCTGACGGCACTGCCTCCACCTTCTTCACCACCAGCGGTGCGTCTCTGGCTCAGTTCAACGGCTTCCGCTACCTGAAGTACAAGGCCTACCTCAGCACGACCAATAGTGCCAATACGCCAACGTTGAACGACGTCACGGTCTGCTTCGCAAACGTGCCGGGAGCGGCGACGCCGACCCCGACCAGGACCCCGACGAGCACGCCGACCAGGACCCCGACGAGCACGCCGACGAACACCCCGACCAGGACCCCGACGAGCACGCCGAGTAACACGCCGACCAATACCCCGACCAGTACTCCTGTTCCGGCGACGAATACCCCGACGAACACGCCGACCAGGACCCCGACGAGCACACCGACGAACACCCCGACCAGCACGCCGACTCAGACGCCGACGAATACTCCTGTTCCGCCGACGAACACGCCGACGAATACGCCGACGCAGACGCCGACCAATACTCCTGTTCCGGCGACGAGCACTCCGACCAACACGCCGACGAATACGCCGACCCGGACCTCGACGAGCACGCCGACGAACACGCCGACGCAGACGCCGACCAATACTCCTGTTCCGCCGACCAACACGCCGACGAACACCCCGACCAACACTCCGACGCAGACGCCGACCAATACTCCTGCTCCGGCGACGAATACGCCGACGAACACGCCGACGAACACGCCGACGAACACGCCGACGCAGACGCCGACCAATACTCCTATTCCGCCGACGAATACGCCCACGAATACGCCGACGAACACTCCGACGAGCACCCCGACTCAGTCGCCGACCAGTACTCCTGTTCCGGCGACGAATACGCCGACGAGCACGCCGACGAGCACACCGACTCAGACGCCGACGAGCACACCGACTCAGACGCCGACGAATACTCCTGCTCCGCCGACGAACACGCCGACCAGCACGCCGACCAATACTCCTGTTCCGCCGACCAACACGCCGACGAACACTCCGACGAATACGCCGACGCAGACCCCGACGAACACGTCGACTCAGACGCCGACCAATACTCCTGTTTCAGCGACGAACACGCCGACGAGCACGCCGACGAGCACGCCGACCAGGACCCCTACGAGCACGCCGAGTAACACGCCGACGAATACCCCGACCAATACTCCTGCTCCGCCGACGAGCACTCCGACGAACACGCCGACTCAGACGCCGACCAATACTCCCGTTCCGGCGACGAATACGCCGACCAACACCCCGACCAACACTCCGACGAATACGCCGACTCAGACGCCGACCAATACTCCTGTTCCGGCGACGAATACGCCGACGAGCACGCCAACGAACACGCCGACTCAGACGCCGACAAACACTCCTGTTCCGGCGACCAATACCCCGACGAACACCCCGACGAACACACCAACAAATACACCAACGAACACGCCGACTCAGACGCCCACTAACACCCCTGTTCCGGCGACGAACACCCCGACGAACACTCCGACGAACACCCCGACAATTACGCCGACCAACACGTCAACCAGCACGGCAACTAACACGCCGACGCTGACTCAGACGCCGACCGGCACACCGACGAATACGCCGACGAACACGCCGACCATTACGCCGACGAACACTCCGACAAATGCCGCGACCAATACGCCGACGCCGACCAACACCCCAGCGGTCGGGCAGGGCTGCACCCCGATCTTCTGGAAGCAGAGGAATCACGTCGGATGCTGGACCGCGCCCTACGCCCCGAATACAGTCGTCTCGGCGGTCTTCACGATTCCGGGCTGTCTGACCAGTTGTAGCTACGGCGGCGGCAAGAATGCGGTGAATATCGTGGATCTGACGTTCATCCAGACGCTCGGCCTGGGGAACGCGAATGGGGCCAGCGCCGACCTTTGCGCGAGGGCGGGATATCTACTGAAGGAGGGCGTGGCGGCCCTGCTCAATGCGCAGAATTCGTCAGTCTCCTTCCCGCGGACCACAGCTCAGATCATCGCTGACGTCAACACGGCGTTCGCCACCTGCGATCCCGAGGCGATTCGCAATCTCGCGGACCAGCTCGACGCCTTCAACAGCGCCGGGTGCCCGTTGAACGCCCGAAGCTGCCCGTTGACAGTTCCCTTCCGGAGCGACTGACCGGCCGCGACGACTTCATTCACTAGCAGGTTGCTGAATTTTCTCAGTAGCCGGCGAGAAACTCCTTCCACTTCTCCACGTACTGCCGCCCACCGGCGACGTAGGTGTCGTTATGCGTGGCGCCGGGGATCACGTAGAAGTCCTTGGGCGGCACCGCTAACTCGAAGAGCCGGCGGGCATGGCCGGGCGGCACGACGTCGTCTCTTTCGGCGGCCACGATCAGTTTCGGGACGGTTACCCGCGCGATCTTCGCCTCGTTGTCGAACCGCGTACGGATGAGGAACACCGGCAGGAACGGATAGATCACCCTTGCCAGGGCGGCGACGGATAGAAACGGGGTCTCCAGGATCAGCGCGAGGCATGGATGCCGCAGTGCCGTCTCGATCGCGACCGCGCGCCGAGAGACTCTCCGAAGAGCACGATCCGATCGGGCGGGAATCCTCGCTCGGCCGCTGCCCGGGAGATCGCCTCGCCGTCCGCGTAGAGGCCCTCTTCGTTCGGCTTCCCGCTGCTCTCTCCGTAGCCGCGGTAGTCCACGAGAAAAACGTCGAGGCCGAGCGATTCGACCAGGATTCTCACACGCTCGAGCCGGTGGCTGATGTTTCCGGCGTTGCCGTGAAAGAAGAGCAGGGCCTTCCTGCCTGCGCCGTGGATCCACCATCCCTTGAGCGTCACGCCGCCGCTCGACTCGAGCGAGAGTGCCTCCGCCGCCAGCCCGAAGTCTCCGGGCCTCGCGTCGTACTGTCTCTGCGGGAAGTAGATGAAGCTCGCCTCGAGTTCGTGGAGCATCAGGATGAGGACCCCCGTTCCCAGCAGGATGGCCAGCGCAACCCGCATTATTCTCGAACGACTCCGGCCGCCGCTCGGATCCCGGGGGTCCAGGGGGCGCCACGCGCCCCCTGCTCGTGGATGCCCGCCGAATGCGGCGTCAGCGCTCCTCTGCGATGGACTCGGGCGGGCGGGGGACCGTTCGGTCCCCCGAACCCCCGGGGACGGTCGCCGGCGTCGCGCTTCCTTGCCTCGGCGAAAAATCTCTATCGCGGTCAAGGAATAATCGGCCCTCCTGGCCTAAATGCGTAGACAGACCTTTGTATCTCAACCGGATCTTCGGGTTTCGGCCGGGTGTCCGAGAATAATCCGGGTTTTCCAATTCGGCGGAGCATCGGTCGCGCGTGCACAAGCTAGCAGATTGCTCAAGAGCGGTGTAAGGCGGGGCTGCGAGAGATTTCAAGGGACCCCGGGCTGCCAAGCCCTGGTCTAGACTCTCTCGGCCGCCACTCGTCTCCCTCTCCCGGCGGGAGAGGGTTGGGGGTGAGGGGTTCACGAAGCGAACGCCTGCGGCCGACAGTTAGAAGAGTCCGAACCGAGGAGGAGAATATGACCACCCGAAGTGTTCCGACCTACGAAGACGCCCGACTCGTCCTGAAACTGTATGAGCTGCGCCGGGAGGAGAAGCTGCGCGCGGCGCGCGAGTGGTTCACCGGCAAGTTCTTTCCTTCCTCGGCCGCCGACCTCGAGACCCTGTACGGAACTCCCGGGATCGAGAACACCTATTTTCGAATGGTCACGTCGTATTGGGACATGACGGCCTCCTTCGTCGTGCGCGGAATCCTGAACGGGGACCTCTTGCTCGATTCGGCCGGGGAGATGCTTCTCGTCTGGGCGAAGCTCGAAAGTCATCTGCTGCAGATCCGCGGGAAGATCGTTTCCCAGACCTTCCTCTCGAACCTCGAGCGCTTCGTCGGATCCTCCGCCTACGCGCAGGAGCGGCTCGTGGCGGCGCGACAGACCGTCGCGCGCCTGCGCGAGCGGGCGCTGGCGGCGGCCAAGGCATGAGCGGCTCGCCCGGCGAAGACCATCGGGGCCTCTCGGGCCTGGGCATGAGCGCCGCGGAGGTCGAGGCGCGGTTCTCGAAACTCCAGGCCAAGTTGAGACCGCTCTGGAAATCCATTCAGACAATGAGCCAGGACCCTCAGACGATCGTCGTCGTGCCCTCCATGTCGCTCGACGCCGAGGCACTCTTGGGCGCGCAGATGCAGGCCTACGAGGAACGTTTCCTTTTCCTGCTGCTGCTCCTGCGGCAGCCGCGCGCGGAGATGATCTACGTCACGTCGCAGCCCATCCACCCGAGCGTCATCGACTACTACCTCGATCTGCTGCCGGGAGTCATCTCGTCTCACGCGAGGCGGCGGCTCTTCCTCGTCGCCCCGGAAGACTCCTCGCCGCGTCCGCTCTCCGTCAAGCTGCTCGAACGGCCGCGCCTGATCGAGCACATCGGCTC
>WNGA01004437.1_pt1 | contig 20629 bp, 21 predicted proteins | sample 5400061 | NCBI WGS metagenome assembly WNGA01 (sample SAMN13153366, study PRJNA577476) | soil metagenome | isolation source: 100 cm soil or saprolite under grassland replicate 2 | place: USA:California | collected 2016-06-15
ATGCACGTGTGTCCTCATGGAACTCAATCCCCTGCTCAGACGCGCCGTTGAGCTCGGCGCAAGCGACATCCACCTGAAGGCCGGCGTACCGCCGATCCTGCGCCGCGACGGCTCGCTCGGCCCGCTCGAGGAGTACCCGATCATGCAGGACGCCGACCTCGAGTCGGTCCTGGAGACGGTCGGCAAGCGCTCGCCGGAGCGCTACGCGGCCTTCAAGGACACAGGCGACCTCGACATCGCCTACCAGGAGGAGGATCTGCCGCGCTTCCGCGTCAACGCGTTCAGGCAGCGCGGCCACATCTCGTTCGCCTTCCGCGTCATCCCCAAGCACGTCCCGAACTTCGAGCAGCTCGGCCTCCCGCAGGGCATCCGCCGTCTCGCCGAGGAGCACCGCGGCCTCGTCCTCGTGACCGGCGCAACCGGCTCCGGAAAGACGACAACGCTCGCGGCGATGATCGATTTCATCAACCGGACGCGAAAGCAGCACATCGTCACGGTCGAGGACCCGATCGAGATCCTGCACCCGGATCACTCGTGCATCATCAATCAGCGCGAGATCGGGCTTGACACGATGGACTTCATGCAGGCGCTCCGGCGCGCGTTGCGCCAGGACCCTGACGTGATCCTGATCGGCGAGCTGCGCGACGCCGAGACCGCTCAGACGGCGCTCCAGGCCGCCGAGTCGGGCCACCTCGTGCTCTCGACGCTGCACACGGTGGACACCGCCGAGACGATCGGCCGGATGGTCGAATTCTTCCCGGAAGCGAAGCAGCAGATGATCCGCTCGATCATGGCGGGTGTCCTGCGCGGCGTCGTCAGCCAACGCCTCCTGCCGCGGATCGACGGCGGCCGCATCGCGGCAGTCGAGGTGATGGTCACGAACAGCCGGATTGCGGATCTGATCCGTGAGAACAAGCCCGAGGGAATCACGGACGCGATCGAGGAGGGCTCCTTCTTCGACATGCAGTCCTTCACGAAGGCTCTGATCGATCTCGTCGTCGACGGCAAGGTCGACCAGGAGGTCGCGGCCAACGCGGCGACGAACCGCCACGACTTCCTCGTGTCCCTCGAGCGCGCGCTGAAGCAGAAGAAGGCCGACGTCGCGCTCGAGGAAAAGCAGAAGCAGGAAGAGGAAAGGCGCGAGTCCGAGCCTGACGTTCCGACGCTTCGCCTCGCCGAAGTCCGAGACTGATGCGACACCTCCTCGTTGCGGCCGTCGGGCTCTCGCTGCTCGCAGGATCGGCCCATGCAGCCGGGCCTCCGGTGCTCGGCTTCTCGATGTCGACGGGTGCAGGCGGACCGGCAACGGTCTCGCTTCCCAGCGCCTCGACGCCGAACGCTCCGGGCGCGATCTCCATCCCCGTCTCCTTCACGACGCCGCCCGCGAACCCGCAGCGGCTGCCCGTTTCGAGCCTGCACGTGCTCTGGCAGCGCGCCGGCTACGCGTACCGGATCCCGTGGAACGTGCTCGCCGCGATCAACAAGATCGAGTCGAACTTCGGCCAGAACATGGGTCCAAGCTCGGCGGGGGCGGTCGGCTGGATGCAGTTCATGCCCTCGACGTGGCTGCGCTGGGGAGTCGACGGGGACGGTGACGGCATCGCAGATCCGTGGAACGCAACCGACGCGATCTTCGCGGCCGCGCGCTACCTCGCCGCGGCCGGCGGCCAGACCGACATCTCCCGTGCCGTCTTCGCCTACAACCACGCCGACTGGTACGTCCGCGAAGTGCTCGACCTCGCCAGGGTCTACGGCCAGGGCGGCCCGGCGCAAACCGTGAACCTCGATCAGCTGCAGGCCGCGCTCGACCGGGCGCGCCGCACCGTCGTCAGCGCGAACGACGCACTCGTCGCCGCGCGGGCGCGCGAAGTCAACCTCCGCCGTGTCTCGCAACGCCTCCGCGCGAACGCGGAGGCAACGGAGCTCCTCTCGGACCGCCTCGCGGCGGAGCGCAGGGCGGTGCTCTTCAACGTCCGCGTCGACGGCGCGCATGAAGCGACCGAGGCGGCAAACGCCAAGCTCGAGCAGGCCGAGGCTGCGCTCGAGAGTGCGCGTCGGAACGCACAGGCGCCGTCCTTCTCGCAGGGCGTCGGGATGCTTCTGGGGGCGCCGTCGTACCAGAGCAACTACGTCTTTCCGGTCGGCGGCGGCCCGAGGCTCGTCTCCGTCGGCCACACGCATCACGATTATCCGGCTGCCGACATCGCCGCTCCGGCGGGCTCGCCCGTCTACGCGCTCTCGAACGGCGTCGTCGTCAACGCCTGGCACAGCCCCGACGCGCGCTGCGGGATCGGGATGACGTTCCGCACGCAGGACGGCCTCGTCTGGACGTACTGCCATCTCGCCTACCTCGAGCCCTCCGTCACGGATGGCACGCCGCTGTCGGCCGGCACGGCGGTGGGCCTCGTCGGCTCGACCGGACACGCCACGGGGCCGCATCTCCATCTCCAGCTCCAGCCCCCGACCTCGTATCCCCAGGATCAACCCTGGTTCCAGAGCTTTGCCGGCTCCGCCTTCCGCTGGCAGGACGCGCCGACGGAGCTCGAGCTCCCTGACGTGCCGGCTTCGACGCGGGTCTTCTCCGTCGTGCCTACCTCCGTCCCCAGTTCGAGGGATGGCGCGCTCGGCTTCACTCGCGGTGGGGCTTGAGTCCAGGCCGGCTCCTGCCGATCTGCGAGACATGGCTCTGCGGATAGCCACTCGTTTGCCGCGCCTTGCCGTCGTCGGCGCGGTCCTCTTGCTCGCGAGCGCCACGCTTGCCGTCGGCGCCGCGAAGCGGCTGACCGCGGTGCCAGCCGGAGCGCCTGCACCGCTCACCGCGGCCATGCTGGTCGTACCGGATGTCACGGGCCAGGCGTTCGTCTTCGCCAAGGGGACGCTCGAGGACACCGGTTTCGCCTGGCGCGTCGTCGGGAGTGTCCACGGCTACGCCGCGAACCAGGTCTCGAGCCAGACACCGGCGGCGGGCACGAAGGTGCTCGACACCGGCGCGCCGACGATCACCGTGAGTCTCGAGCGCACCGCCTACCCCGAGAAGGGCGAGCCCGAGGACGTCTCCCCGTATGTGGGTACGAGCGTAAAGCTGGTCGGCCTCCGGCCGGTCAGTCCCGCCCCGGCACCCAAGCCCGCGCAGGCGAAACCCGCGACAGCCAAGCCAGCTACAACCAAGCCCGCCACAGCCAAGCCCGCCACAGCCAAGCCCGCGACAACCAAGCCGGAGGCGACCGCAGCGCCTTCGAGTCGTCCGCCGGCGTTCGCCGTTCCGAATGCGCCGAAGGAGCCGCTGAAGGAGATGCCGCTGACGCGGCGCGCGGAGCTGCTGGCGACGTGGATCAGCGCGCATCCGAAGCCCACGACGGCGAACGTCCAGCATTTCCTCTATCAGCACACCTGGGTCATCACCGGCGCGAAGTTCGGCTGGTGGCATGGAGCCGAGGCGCTTCGCCTGCTGATCGCGACCGACCGCGTCGCGCAGCAGCGCTGGGGCATCGGCCGGAAGAGCGAGCTCGTCGCCCGCAGAGCGCTCGCGGAGGTCGAAGCGAGGATGAAGTGACGCGGGTGCTCAGGGGAGAATCGGGCTACAGCCTCGTAGAGATGCTCACGGTGATGGTGATCATGGGGGTCGTCTCCAGCGCCATCACGGCTGTCTTCGTCTCGGGTTCGAAGGCGCAGGCCGATCAGGACCGCCGCTTTCAGGCGCAGCTCAACACCCGTCTCGCGCTCGACAAGATCCGCCGCGACATCCACTGCGCGAGCGACGTCACGCCGTACGCGACGAACGCGATCACGCTCAAGCTGCCGTCCGGCTGCGGCGGCGACGTCAGCTGGTGCACCTCCGCGGTGACCGGCTACACGAATCGATACCGCCTGTACCGCCAGCTCGGGACGAGCTGCAGCGCAGGAGGCGGCGTGAGAGTTGCCGACTACCTGACGAGCGCGAATGCCTTCCCGACGTTCGCGCACACGGTGGGCTGCAGCTGCCTCGCCTCGCTGCGCGTCGACTTCGTGGTCAGCCTGAAGGGCTCGACGATCGACGCCTACGAGCTCACGGACACCATCTACCTCAGGAACAGCACGAGGCTCTAGGAAAGGACTCATGAGGAAACTGCGGCGGATGCTCACAGACGAGCGTGGCTTTGCGCTCGTGCTCGCGCTGGGCGTGACGGTGGTGTTCTCGATGACGGTGATCACCGTCATCGAGTCGTCGACCTCCAACGCGCGGAGCTCGGACAACTCGAAGAACCGCGTCTCGGCGTACACGCTCGCCGAGGCCGGGATCGCCAACGCCAATGCCCTCCTGGCGGCGAAGAACCCGTACGACGAGCACGTCCTCCATCCCCAGTCTCCGCATCAGCCGGCGGACTGCGCGAACCCCCCGGCGAACCCCACCGGTTTCGCCCTTCTCGGCGACACCTGCAGTCCCATGGTCTTCAATCTCGACGGCGGAACGGCCACGGTCTCGGGCTGGCTCGACTCGAGCACGGCGAACTGGACGATCACGTCCACGGGTCAGGTCACGCGCAACGCGTTCGGGAGCCAGCCCGCGAAGAAGACGCTCGTCGTCGTCGTTCACATCCGGGCCCGCCCCGCCCAGCAGAATGTGACACCGGCCTGGAACTACGTCTTCGTGAAGGATGCGACCCCCAACACCTGCAACGTCACGATCGACCAGACAACGGCGCTCACCTCGTCCCTCTACACGGAGGGCAATTTCTGCTTCAAGAACCAGGCCGCGATCACCGAGACGAACTCCGCCGACCCGGTGACGCTCGAGGTGCGCGGCAAGCTCGTCTGGCTCACCGGTTCGTCGAAGGGCGTCGGCCAGTCGAGTCCGCTACAGGAGCTCACGTCTGCGAAGATCGCCCTCGGCTGCACGACCGGCTCCGTCGACAACCAGAACGTGCTGACGGCCAACACGCCTCACACCTGCGCGCGGCCGACGGGTGGAAGCGACTACTTCTACGTCAAGTCCGGCGGCTACAGCACGACCGCACCTTCGATCACCTCACCAACGCTGACGTCGACCGACTGGGACAACTACTACCAGACGGCGACAATCAGCAGGCTGAGCCCCTGTCTGTCCGGAGGCCTCGCCGGAAGCGCGTTCGACAACGATACGACCCGGAACACCAGCCTCTCCGCGGGGTTCAACCTGACGCCGTCCACGAGCTACACGTGTCAGACGAAGAATGCGAACGGATCCGTTATCGGTGAGCTCGACTGGGACGCGACGAATCACATTCTCAGCGTTCGCGGCACGGTGTTCATCGACGGGAGCGTAAGCATCAACGGTGTCGTCAAGTACCGCGGCGTCAACCATCTCGGCACGCACCCGTCGGGTTCCAACGGCTCCGACGGAACCGGCGGAATGATGGTCATGTACGTATCCGGGACCGTCTCGCTGTCGCAGGGCGGCGTCTTCTGCGGTTGGAACACGACGAACGACACGGCTGCGTACAACTCCGGCACCGGCGCCTGCGACTTCAGCGCCTGGACCCCGGCGACCTCGATGTTCATGTTCGTGGCCGCAGGCGGCGTCACGCTGAACCAGAGCTCCTTCTTCCAGGGAGCGATCTACTCGGCCGGCAACGTGACCCTCGGCCAGTCGTCGCAGACCGAGGGGCCGATCATCACGAACACGATCACGCTGGGTCAGAGCGTCCAGATGAAGCCGCTGCCCGGTCTTGCCGATCTTCCCCTGGGAGCTCCGGGCAATCCGAACACCTCGGGCGTCCCGGAACAGCCGGCCTACACCCTGGGCTAAGAACTCGTTTCAAAACGAAGCCTTGTGCCGCCGGGCCGCGCTGGACGGCGCGATGCCGCGTCCTCGGTCGCGGCCATATCGCTGATATGGCCGCTCCCTGCGTCCTTGCCTCGCACCGCCCATCGCACCCCGGCGACGAAGCGTCATTCTGAAACGAGCTCTAACCCGCCGCGGGGGATTTTCGCGCGGCTCCCTCCGGCGAGGGATTCTCGCCTCGCCGGCGTGCGCCGTTACTGATTTCCGCGGCCAATCGAACCTGCGGTGGATCCCGATTGAAAGGGGCACGCCTGCAGTGTTCGTCCGTCTCCTCCACCGCCTCCGACCAGCACTCCGCGACGAGCGCGGCTTCGCACTCGTCCTGGCCCTCGTGACGTCGGTCGTACTGACGATGCTGGGGACAACGATCATGCTGTCGACGACGCAGAACCAGGGCCAGGCGGCGCGTTCGAAGAACGACGTGAGCGCGCACGCGCTCGCGGAGGCGGGACTGAACAACGCGATGGCCATACTCTCCAAGCCGTCGAACGACGCGATGTCGGCGCCGACCCTGCCGAGCACCGAAGAGACGGCCAGCTGGGAACGCTACGACGGCGCCACCGCGTACTGGTGGGGCACGTTCGACGAGGCAACCACGACGTGGACCCTGCACGGGAAAGGCGTCACGCGAAATCCGAGCGGCGGCCGTGACGTGATCCGGTACGTGCAGGCAACAACGAAGATCCGCGGCAGCCTGATGCAGCCGCGAACAATCCCGTCTGGAACTACGTCGTCTCGCTCGCGACCGGGACGCCGGGCGGCTGCGACATGGTGCTCGAAAACTCGATGAACATGCAATCGCCTCTGTACGTGATGGGAAATCTCTGCCTGAACACGCCGTCGCAGATCGCCGCAGGGCCGCTCGTGGTGAAGGGCTCCGTCAAGCTCGACGTCAACACGAATGTCGGCACCTCGGCGGCGCCGATCAACGAGGCGCACGTAGGCGCCGGTTGCTCGTACAAGAACGGACCGCTCCATACGCCGTGTGGGCTGGCCGACATGTTCTTCGCCTCGAAGTTCGACGCGATCCCGCCGCCGCTGACGAAGCCGACCGTGAGCTTCGACACCTGGTACGCGAACGCGGCTCCGGGTCCCAGGTCCACGTGCGCAACCGCCAGCGGGACTCCGCCCGTGTTCGACAATGACGGTCTCCGCAACAACAGCGTCCCCGGTGTCTTCAACCTGACCCCCTCGTCAAGCGACTACAGCTGCCTGACCCAGAACGCGCTCGGCGACGTGATCGGCCAACTCTCCTGGGATCACACGAGCAAGGTCATGACCGTGCTCGGGACGATGTACATCGACGGCAGTGCGAAGATCGAGTACGGGTACAAGACGATCCCGATCCAGTACAACGGGCAGGCAACGCTGTACCTGTCCGGGACGCTGCTGATCAAGAACACGAAGTTCTGCGGGTCGATCAGCGCGGACGGCACAGGGTGCGACTATGACCACTGGGACCCGAACCACGAGATGTTCGTGATCGTCACCGCAGGATCGGGTGGGCAACTGCCGACCGCCGACGGCATCCAATGCGTCAGCGCGCATTACCAGGGCGGGCTCTGGGCCGAGCACAACATCGAGCTCGACACGACCTGCCAGACCGAGGGGCCCATGATCGCCGGCACCGAGGTGATCGGGCAGTCGACCCTGACCCACTCATTTCCGCTGATCGAGGAGATCCCGCTAGGCGCTCCGGGCGTGCCCCTCGTCTACGCCGATCCCGATCCGATGACGGATTACGCGGCCTGGTGATCCCTCAACTCAGGGAGGTCGGGTGCCGATAGGGGCAGGGTGGACTTTGCCCTCGCCGCTGTCGCTTTCGCGCCCGGGCTCGCGCTCGGAAGCTTCCTGAACGTCGTCGCCGCGCGTGTGCCGCGCCGTCGCTCGATCGTGCGGCCGCCGTCGGCCTGCATGTCGTGCGAACGGGAGATCCGCTGGTACGACAACGTGCCGCTCGTCTCCTACGCCGTCCTGCGTGGGCGCTGCCGCCACTGCCAGGAGCGGATTCCGCTCATCTACCCCGCGGTCGAGCTCGTGACAGCCGTGCTGATCGCCGGCTGCGTGCTCGCGTTCGGCCTGAGCGCCAAGGCCGCTGTCGCTGCGTTCTTCTGCGCGGTGCTTGTCGCCGTCTCCGCGATCGACCTCGAGCACCGGATCATCCCGAACCGGATCGTCCTGCCCGCCGCCGTCGTCGTCCTGGCGGCGAACACCGCGCTCGATCCGAGCCCTAAATGGGCGCTCGGCGGACTCGGAGCATTCGGCTTTCTCTTCGCGGCTGCGCTCGTCTATCCGGCGGGGATGGGCATGGGCGACGTGAAGTTCGCGCTGCTCATGGGAGTGGCGCTGGGGAAGACGGTCTCGGTGGCGTTGATGGCTGGGATGCTCGCCGCCATGGTCCCCGGGCTGGTGCTCATGGCACGTCACGGCGCGAAGGGCCGCAAGATGGGCATCCCCTTCGGGCCCTTCCTGGCGCTCGGCTCGGTTGTCGCGCTCTTCTGGGGCCAGGAGTTGCTCGACGCCTATTTCGCCACGCTGCGCTGAGGCGGGACACGCCCCCGTAGGGGTGAGGTTGGCCAAGGCGGGATCAAGCAACCTGCGCCACGTGCCGATACCTCGAACGAGGGATAGATGGACATAGAGCGTCCACCGAAATTGCGCAGTCCGGGCGCCGAGCCCGGGAGCGCGACGCCGTCCGGTGGCGCCGGGATCGGCGGCACCCCGCCGCCGATCAACGCGCTCGCCGAGCTCGTCGCGGATCTGATCGCCGCCACCGGCCTCGTGCCGGAGGACAAGCTGGCCCTGGTCCGAGGTTCCGCCGGGATGGGCTCGTTCGCGCACGCGCTCGTGGAGCAGAACGTCGCGTCGAGCGAGGGGCTGGCCCGCACGCTCGCGGCGCGCTACCAGATGCCGCTCGTCGACCTCGCGCTGACGGGCGTCGCGGACGAGGCGAGCGGTGAGATCGCGCTGCACGTACTCGAGCGGCTGATCGCCATGCCGTACGCGATCGAGGACGGAACGCTCAAGGTCGCGGTCGCCGACCCGGGCAACATCCATGCCATCGACGAGTTGCGGCTCGCGACGCGCTACCCGCTCGAGATCGGCGTCGCCGCACGCGAGGACATCCTCGCCGAGATCCGCCGGCTCGCCCGTGCCTCCGAGGCCTTCGGAGCGCGGGCCGCCGTCGAGGAGGAGCTCACGCTCGAGGCGGAGGAAGAGGAGGTCGACGACCTCGAGGTCGACGACGGCATCTCGGACGCGCCGCTGGTCCGGCTCGTGAACTCGGTCATCTTCCAGGCCGCCGAAGACGGCGCCTCGGACGTCCACTTCGAGCCGCAGGAGGACGCACTGCTCGTCCGTTTCCGCGTGGACGGCGTGCTGCAGGAGGTCCAGCGGATCCCGAAGCGGATGATGCCGGGCGTTCTCACCCGTCTGAAGGTGCTCGCGAAGCTGGACATCGCCGAGCGCCGCAAGCCGCAGGACGGGCGCATCTCGCTCAACGCCGCCGCGGCGGGACGCATGCTCGACGTCCGTGTCGCGACGCTGCCGACGGTCGAGGGCGAGTCGATCGTCATGCGTCTGCTCGACAAGTCGAAGCGCGCGCCGACGCTGCAGGAGCTCGGCATGTCGGACGAGATGAGGGCCAAGCTCGAGGAGCTGATCCGCAGGCCGACGGGTGCACTCCTCGTGACCGGGCCCACCGGTTCAGGTAAGTCGACGACGCTGTACGCGTCACTGACCGCCATCAACCGCCCCGAGATCAACATCATCACGGTCGAGGATCCGGTCGAGTACCGGCTCCAGGGCGTCAACCAGGTGCAGATCAACCAGAAGGCCGGACTCACCTTCGCCACCGCGCTGAGGTCGATCCTCCGTTCCGACCCCGACGTGGTGATGGTCGGCGAGATCCGCGACGGCGAGACGGCCAAGATCTCCATCGAGGCTGCGCTCACCGGCCACCTCGTCCTCTCGACGCTCCACACGAACGACGCTCCGCAGGCGCTCACGCGCCTGAACGAGATGGGAGTCGAGCCGTTCCTCACCGGTGCCGCCGTCTCGGCAGTCCTCGCCCAGCGGCTCGCGCGCAAGCTCTGCACGCATTGCTGCGAGATGTACACGCCGTCGGTCGACGACCTCCTGAAAGCGCGCGTCTCCTCGGAGGTCGCCGCCGCGAGCGACGGAATGGTCTTCTACCGCAAGAAGGGCTGCCCCCGCTGCAACCAGACCGGCTACAAGGGCAGGATCGGCGTCTACCAGCTGCTGACGATGTCGGAGCAGTTGGAAACGCTCGCCGTGACGAAGGCGTCGCGGGAGGACATCGAGCGCGCCGCGATCGAGGAAGGCATGCGGACGCTCTGGGACGACGGCCTTGCCAAGGTCGCCGCCGGCCTCACCTCCATCGAAGAGCTCGCCAGGGTCTCCATCTAGAGGCGTATCTCTTTCAAGCGGTAAACCGTTGGAGGGGTATGCGGCGGGGTCTCGTCCTTCTTTTCGCCTGCCTCCTGATCGTCGCAACCGTGGCGGCGTCGGCGCCGGCCCAACGCGGGGACGCGTGCACGTGGGGCGCCTCGTCTGTGATCGTCGAGCAGGTGAACGGCCAGTATGTCCAGAGCGAGCCCGTCACGACTGGCTGCGTCCCGCCCTAGGCCATTCGCCGCGAAGACGGGCTTTGCCCGGCTTCGCCGCAGCCGCCCTCCGTTAGAAGCTTCGGCGGAAAATCATCATGGGCGCGCAGGCCCGGATTTTCCGACGTCAGTGGGGCGCCTCGTCCGTGATCGTCGAGCAGGTGAACGGCCAGTACGTCCAGAGCGAGCCTGTGAGGACGGGCTGCGTCCCGCCCTAGGCCATTCGCCGCGAAGACGGGCTTTGCCCGGCGTCGCCGCAGCCGCCCTCCGTTAGAAGCTTCGGCGGAAAATCATCATGGGCGCGCAGCGCCCGGATTTTCCGACGTTACTGCGCGTGAACGTCGCAGCCCAGCACCATCAGGGCCTCGACCGCTTCGGTCATGAAGGCCGTCGCCTGGTGGACGTCGGCGAATGTGTACGGCCCGGGGCGCGACGGCTCGGCGCTGCGCCCGCCAGCGGGATAGACCTCCGCCTCGACAACGCACGAGTCGCCGTAGTCGACGGCGCGGAGAATGGCGATTGAACGTCCGTCCCGTCTGGCGTGCCGCACGAAGAGCTCCCGTGCAGCCGGCGCCGCTCCGTCGCTCACGTCCCGTGGGCGGCGTTCTGGGCGGCCTGCGCGACAGTCTCCTTGTCCGCGAAGCCGCTGATCTTGACCACGAGCGTCGCCGGCCTGACGTAGACGAGCAGGCCCGGATCGGGTAGCAGGCCGAGCTGCTCGGTCAGCTTCCCGACCTGAGCCTTGCTGAGCACGTTGAGCGGGACGAACCCGACACCGGCGAGATGAGCCCCGGCCCGCGCCTCGGCGAAGGCGATCCCGTCCACCTCTGAATACGGGTTGTAGAGCGAGATCACGACCGTGCTGTGCTGTCCCAGCGCGCGCGCCACTGGAGCGGGCAGGCCGGCGGCGAGCGCGGCGGCGGCAGCGGCAGCCGCCCGCTTCATGGGCGCCTTCTGCGCGAGGGCTCTGGCGGCCGCAGGCTTCGTCTTCGTCGCCGAGTGCTTCCTGGGCGTCGCAACCGGCGCCGTCGACGCTTGCTTCGCCTTCACGCCGGGGCCGAACGGGTGGTGCTTGATGCGGTGCGTCGTGGGCACCGAGGACTCGCCGCGCCCGAGCACCATCATTGCGGCGCCGAAAAGGACGGTGGCGGTGAGCCCGAGCAGGGCGGCGATGCGGACAGGGGGCGAGAGCGTGAAGGTCACATGTCTCCTATCGGCATCGCAAAAAGGGGACTTGAAAGACGAAGGGCGCGGTTTCCCGCGCCCTTCGGCAGCTCCGATTCAGGCCGACTAGCAGACCTGATTCTCGAGATCGGCACCCGGGCCGTTCTTGCGCCAGGTCTTGCCGCCGACCGTGCTCTGCATGCAGTACGTGACCGAGTCGGCCGACACGATCGTCAGCTTCGTCGCGACGATAGCCGAGTCGTAGTTCTGCATCGCGGAGATGGTCACACCGGCGTAGCCGGCGGACGCGCCGGTACCGGTGTTGTCCGCGTTGTACGCCTCGATGGCGGGCACTGCGGCGCGAACGTTGGCCTTCGCGGCCGAGTTGTTCGCGCGATCGCGGAAGCTCAGGTACGAGGGAATCGCGATCGCGAGGAGGATGCCCAGAATGATGATGACAACGAGAAGTTCGATGAGGGTGAAACCGCTTTCCTCACCGGCCAGCCGCTGCCGGATTTTGCGGGTCATGCAGGTGCTCCTTCCATGGGAATACGAACGAAGTGGCTGCACCTGCATCGGCGGAATCACCCACCGCGGGCGACCCTCGATCGGGTGATTCCTGCCTTTTGAAAACTGCGCGCTAAAGCCTTAAAGAACGGGCCGTGGCATGCCGATGACTCGTTCGAGTTATGCCGCCGGCGAACTCCATAGACGAGCTGCTCGAGCACATGGTGGAGCGGAATGCCTCCGACCTCCATGTGACGACGGGGACACCCCCTGCGATTCGCGTGCGCGGAGAGGTGCAGCGGCTCGAGGGCTACGACTCGCTGACCTCGGAGGACACGCAGCAGCTCCTCTACCGCATCCTCTCCAGCGAGCAGCAGAAGCAGCTCGAGCTGAAGCGACAGCTCGACTTCTCGCATTCGATCCCGGGGCTGGCACGCTTCCGCGTCAACGTCTACTTCCAGCGCGAGACCATCGGGGCGGCGTTCCGCCTGATTCCCGCGGAGCTCAAGACACTCGAGGAGCTGGGCATCCCGTCCTCGCTCCACCAGCTCGCCGAGAAGCCGCGCGGCCTCGTCCTCGTGACCGGACCGACCGGCTCCGGTAAGTCGACCACGCTCGCAGCGCTGATCGACGAGATCAACCGAAACCGATCCGAGCACATCCTCACGGTCGAAGATCCGATCGAGTTCCTGCACCGCCACAAGCGCTGCATCGTCAACCAGCGCGAGATCGGGCCCGACGCAACGAGCTTCGCCGAGGCCCTACGGGCGGCGCTGCGGCAAGACCCCGACGTGATCCTCGTGGGTGAGATGCGCGACCTCGAGACCATCGCCACGGCGCTGACCGCTGCGGAGACGGGACATCTCGTGTTCGGGACGCTGCACACGCAGAGCGCGCCCTCGACGATCGACCGCATCATCGACGTCTTTCCTGCCGAGCAGCAGGAGCAAGTGCGGATCCAGATCGCGAGCTCGCTGCAGGGCGTCGTGACGCAGGCACTGTTGCCGACGGCCGACGGACAGGGCCGCGTGCCCGCGCTCGAGATCCTGTTGCCCGACGATGCCGTCCGCAACCTGATCCGGCAGGGAAAGGTCGAGCAGATCTATTCCGTCATGCAGACGAACACCGGCCGCGGCATGCAGACGATGGAGCAGTCGCTCGCCGAGCTCATCCAGCGCCGCGTCGTCGACTTCGAGCTCGGCCTCTCGCGCTCGAGTCGCCCTGCACAGCTGATCGGGCTGCTGGAGCGGAACGGTTTCCCCGTCGACGTTCCGCCGGACCTCGGCGGGTCGCAACAGGATGACGAGGCGCCGCTCGCGACGGGCCTCCGCGTCGCCGGGAGCTAGCGGTGGACGAGCAGTCGATCTGGAAGAAGGAGATCTCGTTCCGGCGCAAGTCGAAGGAGAAGACGGCGCAGCAGGCTCCCGGCGAGGAGCCGACGTCCCTCTGGAAGAAGGAGATCTCTCTCAGGAAGAAGGCGAAGGTCGACGCGGTCGACGCGGCGGAGCAGAACGAGGACGCTGCGCCGAAGGAGTCGATCTGGAAGAGGGAGATCAGCTTCGGGCGCAAGGCGAAGCAGGACGCGGCTCCGCCCGAGCCGGACGTGGCCGCGTCCGAAGTCATTGCCGATCCCCCAAGCCATGTCCCGGCACCGGGCACCGAGCCGGGGCCCGAGGAGACGGTATGGACCAGGGAGGTCAGTTTCAGCCGCAAGACCGAGGAGGACGTGCAGCCCGAGCCGGTCGCAGCGGAAGCGCCACCGGCGATCGAAGAGGTCGAGGCCGAAGCGGAGGCTGCCCCTTCCAGTGATGTCCAGGTGCCAGACACCGAGACTGGTCCCGAGGAGCCGACGTGGAAGAAGGAAGTCTCGTTCAGCCGTAGGACCGAAGAGGACGAGGAGGCCGAGCCGGTCGCCGCGGAAGCGCCGCCGACGATCGAAGAGGTCGGGGCCGACGCTGAGGCTGACCCTTCCAGCGATGTCCAGGTGCCGGGCACCGAGACTGGTCCCGAGGAGACGACGTGGAAGAAGGAAGTGTCGTTCAGCCGCAAGCCCAAGACCGAGGACGAGTCACTCGCGGAAGCGCCCGTCGCTGAAGAGCCCGTGCCGGAAGAGCGCGTCGTCGCGGAGGAGCCGGTAGCTGAAGTCCCCGTCGCGGCGAAGCCGGTCGCGACAGAATCCTGGAGCGCCAAGCCGTCGCTGCCGCCGCAACCGGTCCCGGAAGCTCCGACGGTCGTCCACCCGCCGGTGCCCGCCGCGCAGCTCCCGCCGCTTCCGGCCGAGACCGAGAAGGTCCCGTTCTGGAAGAAGGAGATCTCCTTCGGCGGCAAGAAGCGCGAGCAGACTCCGAAAGCCGAGAGGACCCCGAAGACCAAGGAGCCAAAGCAGCCGAAGGAGCGCAAAGCGAAGGCCCCGCGCGGCGGCGGCAAGGGTTCGAAGCGGCTCGTGGGCCTGAAGATCGGCGCGTCCCAGCTCGCCGCGGCGCGCGTCGCCAACAATGGCTCGGCCGAGCTGCTGCAGGTCGCACGGCAGCCGCTCGACCCGGGCATCGTCGTCGGCGGAGAGTTGCGCGACGCCGACGCGCTGGCCGAAGCGCTCAAGGACTTCTTCGCCAAGCACAAGCTGCCGAAGCGCGGTGTCCGCCTCGGGATTGCGAACAACCGCATCGGCGTCCGGACGTTCGACATCGTCGGCATCGAGGATCAGAAGCAGCTTGCGAACGCGGTCCGCTTCCGTGCGCAGGAGGCCTTGCCGATCCCGATCGACGAGGCTGTCCTCGACTATCAGGTTCTCGGCGAGAGCGTCGACGAGGAGGGGCAACCGACGCGGCGGATCCTGCTCGTCGTCGCCTACCGCGAGCTCATCGACCGATACGTCGACGCCTGCAAGAAGGCAGGCATCGCACTCGTCGGTATCGATCTCGAAGCCTTCGCGCTGCTGCGCGCCTTGCAGGCGCCGGAGGGCAATGATCCGGGTGCAGCCCTCGTCGCGGTTGCGGTCGGGCACGAGCGCTCGACCTTCGCCGTCTCGGACGGGCGTGTCTGCGAGTTCACGCGCGTGCTCGAGTGGGGCGGCTCCGCGCTCAACGTGGCGATCGCGCGCGTCCTCGACGCGGCGCCGTCGGAAGTCGAGCACGTCAAACGTGCGCTGACGCTCACGGATTCGACCGTCGTTCCGGAGGGTCTGACGGCAGACCAGACGAAGAGGGCTGTGGACGCCCTCCGCAAGGCGATCCAGTCGTTCGCGCGCGAGCTCGTATCCTCGCTCCAGTACTACCAGAACCAGCCGGGCTCGCTCGGCATCGGCGAGATCGTCCTGACGGGCGGCACCGCGCACCTTCCGGGGCTCGCCGACGAACTCGAGCGGCTGATCGGCGTGCGTGTCCGCGTCGGCGACCCGCTTGCCCGCATGAAGGTGTCGAGGAAGGTCGGCGAGCCGGACCAGGTCGGCTCGCTCGCCGTTGCAATCGGTCTGGGAATCGAGGACTAAGCGTGCGCGCCGTCAACCTCCTCCCCCGCGACACGAGGCAGCGGACGGTCCGCAAGGAGAGCGTGCCGGTCCTCGTCGGCGTGTGTTCCGGCGTCCTCGTCCTCGCCGTCCTGGGCGCCATGTTCATGATGGGAAGCGGCAAGATCGCGGCGCAGCAGCGCAAGCTCGACGATCTCAACCGCCGCTACCACGCACTACCGCCGCCGCCTGCCGGCCCGACGGCGGCCGAGCAGCAGCTCGCCGGCGCGAAGGACGCGCGCGTCGCGGCTCTGACCGTCGCCCTCTCGAGCCGCGTCGCCTGGGACCGCGTCTTCCGCGAGTTCTCGCTGGTGCTGCCGGACGACGTCTGGCTGACGACGCTGACGGCGAAGTCGCCGATCTCACCGGCCACGAACATCGCGACTGGCTCCACCGGCGCTCCCTCGCAGTTCACGATCCTGGGACGCACGTACTCGCACGACGGCGTCGCCCGCCTGCTTTCGCGGCTCCAGGTCGTCCCGGACCTGACGAACGTGCAGCTCCTCAGCTCCACGCGGTCACAGGTCGCCGGGCAGGACGTGGTCGAGTTCTCGATCGCCGCCGACATCAAGGTGGCTGGGGGCTCGTGAAAGAGCGCAAGCCTCTCAATCCGGCAGCGCTGATCGCGCTGATCGTCGGCGCCGTCCTCGTCGTGGGCTTCGCCGGCTGGTTCCTGCTCGTGCACCCGCAGGGCGGGAAGCTGAACAACCTCAAGCGCGAGGCGGAAGACGTGCAGCAGAAAATCGACGCCTACGAGCAGCAGGTCGCTGCCGCGCGCTCCGCGCCGAAGATCGAGGTGGCCGACGTCTATCGACTCGCGAAGGCGATGCCGGACAAGACGGACATGCCCGACCTCGTGCTCGAGCTGAGCCAGCTCGCACGTGACACGGGTATCCGCTTCGACTCGATCTCCCCACAGGGCCCCACGCCCGTGGACAGCTACCAGGTGCTGCCGATCACTGTGACCTTCAACGGCAACTTCTACAACCTCGCCGATTTCCTGTACCGGCTGCGCTCACTCGTGACCGTGCACGCAGGCCGGCTCGATGCGACCGGCCGGTTGTTCGCGGTCGACACGCTCACGTTCAACGAGAGCCCGCTCAAGTTCCCGCAGATCCAGGCGACACTTGTGATCGACGCGTTTGTTTACGGCGCGGGCGTACCGGCTCCGGCCGCCGTTACACCGACCCCGACGACGACCGCGACCACGACCACGACCACGACGACGTCTACCACCACGACCGAGGCCGCACCGAGCGGCGCATCTGCGACAGGAGCTCCCTAATGGCCAAGAAGCACGTCGATCCCCTCAAGGCGAAGCAGAAGAGGCAGAAGATCATCGCGGCCGTCCTCGGCGTAGTCTTCCTCGGCGTGTTCGCATTCACGGGGCCGAGGACCTGGAAGCAGCTGCATCCGAAAGCTCCCCCCGTCCCCACGACGACGACGGCGACGGCCACGCCTCCGACGGGCACCCCGACGCTGGCTGCACCGACACTGCAGGGCGCAGGCCAGGAGGCGAGTGCGACCGCGTCCCCGACCGGCTCGCTCGCCTCGGCCGCAACGACTGTGCAGGAGGGTCAGCTCGCGTCCTTCAGCCTCTTCGCCAGCAAGGATCCTTTCGCTCAGCAGCTCGACGACGACGAGACTGGCTCGAGCTCGCCCGGGAGCGGCGGCAGCAGCAGCAGCAGCAGCTCGTCCGGCTCGAGCTCCCCGGACGGCATCCCGTCGATCCCTGGCAACGAGCCCGCGCCGGGCACCGCCGTGATCTCCGTGAACGGGACGCTGTACAGCGTCACCGTGGGGGACGACTTCCCGGAGGCAAGCCCGACGGACCCGACGCTCGTGCCGCTCTTCCATCTCGTCTCCCTCACCGCTCATACAGCGAAGATCTCGATCGTCGGCGGCTCCTACTCGAGCGGCGCCAAGGTCATCACGCTGAAGGAGAACAAGAAGGTGACGCTGATGAACACCGCGGACGGGACGCGCTACACACTCGTCTTGAAGCCGCAGGGCACCAACGTGGGCCAGACCGACACGACAGGCACGACCACGACCCCCACGGTCACCCTCCCGCCTGCGATCCCCTGATTCTGCTAGCCCGGGTTCGTCGACGAGTCGTACGTCGACGACGCGCGCGCATAGGAACGCGCGGTGTTCTCCGCCGGGCGGACGACGACCGTAATCGCCTTTAGCTGGCTTCCGCCGCCAGGCGCGTCGTAGTAGAGATAGGTGTCGACGCGATACGAGCGACGGTCGGCACCCGTCGTCGTATAGCTGGGATCGCACGCGGTCGTGGGGACGCTAGTCGGGCACGTGGTGACGGTCGCGACGAGTCCCTTCGGCGAGACGGGGCTCTGCATGTTGGCCGTATAGACGGTGTCAGCCGTATAGGAGGAGTCCGCGACGGCCGTGTTCCATTCAGAGGTGATGAAGACGATGTTGTCGTAGATCAGCCCGCGGTACGCCTCCATCTGCTTGTCGGCGAGTGCCGCCGCAGTCGAGACTCGGCTCGCACGAGCCAGAGCGCGGTTTCCCGACGAGAACGCAGCCACGATGGCCAGGACGCCGATGTTCAGCATTACCATCGCCATCAAGAGTTCGATTAGACCGAAGCCGCTCTCGTCACGCGCGCGCGTGTGCACGTGAGAGCTATCGGCAGCCCTCTTTAGAGCCTCAACCCCCTTGCCGATAGCTCTCTCGATGGGAGTACCAGCTGTGGCCCCTATTCGTCTGGCATCTCCACGTAACTAGGCGCGGAGCGCTTGTGGCTGCCTTCTCATATTCAGCGATCAACGCCGACGGTCTCGAGCTCTCGGGCGAGCTCCACGCGCCCGACCTGTCCGGGGCCCGCGAGCAGCTCCGGGTCCGCGGCCTCCTTGCGGATCGCCTCCACGAGCTTCCGTCTGCGGGCCAGGAGGGCGCGCGCAACTTCTTCAAGTCGGTCAAGCCGAAGACGCTTCAGGTCTTCTCGCGCCAGTTCGCGACGATGATCGAGGCCGGGCTGAACATCGTCGCTGCGCTCGTGATCCTCGAGGATCAGACGGACGACGTCTACTTCGCCGCGGTGATCAAGGAGCTGCGCGCGGACGTGGAGGGTGGTCTGCTGCTGTCACAGGCGATGTCGCGCCATCCGAAGATCTTCGACCGACTCTTCATCTCCATGGTCGAGGCCGGCGAGGCGGCGGGCATCCTCGACGAGGTCCTCGACCGCGTCGCGTTCCAGATCGAGAAGGCGACGCAGATCAAGCGCCGGGTGAAGGGAGCGATGCTCTACCCGACCATGGTGCTGGTGTTCGCGACGCTCGTCCTCGTAGGTCTCCTCATGTTCCTCGTCCCGGTCTTCGTCCGGATCTTCGGACAGCTCGGCGGCGAGCTGCCGACGCTGACGCAGTACGTCGTGAGCGCGTCGGATCTGCTCCGCCACAAGTGGTTCATCATCTTCCCCGGCCTCGGGCTTTCGATCTTCGGCCTGCGGCGGTACAAGAAGAGCGAGTCGGGCCGCAAGCAGTGGGACCGGATCAAGCTCAAGATCCCGATGAAGATCGGACAGGTCGTCCTCAAGGTGACCATGGCCCGGTTCTCGCGCACGCTCTCGACCCTCGTCTCCGCCGGCGTGGACATCATCAAGGCGCTCGAGATCACCGGTCAGACGGCCGGCAACTGGGTGATCGAGGAGGCCCTCGCCGACGTGCGCGCCAAGGTGCACGAGGGCGTTCCGATCGCGCAGCCGCTCGTCGACAACCCGATCTTCCCCCCCATGGTCAGTCAGATGGTGAAGATCGGCGAGGAGACGGGAGAGCTCGAGAAGATGCTCGGCAAGATCGCGGACTTCTACGAGGACGAGGTCGACGCGGCGATCCAGTCGCTGACATCGATCGTCGAGCCGCTGATGATGATCATGGTCGGGTGCATGGTCGGCGTCATCGTGATCGCCATGTACCTGCCGATGTTCAAGATGCTCAGCCTGGTGAAGTAGCTGCTCGCTCCGAAACCGAATCGTCGAACGACCCTCTAGGTAGCGGCGGCAGGACTCGAACCTGCGACACGCGGATTATGATTCCGCTGCTCTAACCAACTGAGCTACGCCGCCAAGTGGCTCTCAGTGTAGCGTCGGGCCGTGGGACGGGCCTTAATCGTTTCCTCAAATCGGCGTGGTCTGATTGCGGCGTCAATTTGGACGGGAGGAGCACGATGATGTTGGGGTCCAGGAAGGCGTTCGCCGCGATCGCCGTGGCCGCTGCGCTCGCCGGCGGTCTCGGAGCTGGTGCGGCGACGGGCGCTAAACGGCACGCGCCCCGCGTGTTGCTAAAGGCGGCCGCGCAGTACATCGGTGTCAGTAGGACAGAGCTGGTGAAGGAAGCGCGTTCAGGCAAGACGCTTGCGCAGATAGCCACGGAACACGGGAAGACGATCGCCGGCCTCGAGGCGGCGATGCTCGCCGCGGTGAAGGCGAAACTGGAGGCCGCCGTCGCTGCGGGGAAAATGACCGCCGCCGAGGAGCAGACTAAGCTCGCGCGTGTCCAGCAGCTCATCGACCGCCTGGTGAACGTCAGGCTCACCGGGAGGGCCGGTAAGCACGTCGGCAAGGCGAGGCTGCTGAAGCTCGCGGCCACCTACATCGGCATCACGCCGAACGGGCTGGCGGCCGAGCTAAAGGCCGGGAAGTCGCTCGCTCAGGTGGCCACGGCCCACGGCAAGACAGCTGCGGGCCTGAAGGAAGCCCTGGTCGCGCCCTTCAAGGCGAAGCTCAACAAGGCGGTGGCGTCCGGACGGATCACGACCGCCGAGGCCCAGGCCCGGCTGGACAAGATCTCGGCCCGGCTCGACCAGCTGATCAACAGGATTCGGTAGGCGAGAGGCGGCTCCAGCCGCCTCTCGCTACACTGGCTGTCCGCGCAGGCAGGAGGCGTTGCCTCGCCCTGCGCTTTCCTCTACGAGGCAACAGACATGGCAACCGGAGTACGAGACAAGATCACGCTGGCCTGCAACGAGTGCAAGCGGCGGAACTACATGAGCACGAAGTCGAAG
>WNGA01005047.1_pt1 | contig 20612 bp, 23 predicted proteins | sample 5400061 | NCBI WGS metagenome assembly WNGA01 (sample SAMN13153366, study PRJNA577476) | soil metagenome | isolation source: 100 cm soil or saprolite under grassland replicate 2 | place: USA:California | collected 2016-06-15
GGCGGAGCTCGATGTCCTGGTCCACGCGGAGGGCGAACATGCCCGTCACGCGGCGCTCACCACGCTCGTCACCGGGCGGCCTTCCACCCCCGGAACGCGTGCAGGAGCGTTTCGCCCGCTCCGGCCGGCAGTGTGTCCTCGGAGAGGTGGCCGGCCAGACGGATGGTCTCCCGCATCTGATCGAGGAAGACGCCGCATCCCTCGCAGATCGCCAGGTGCTCCTCGAAGCGCGACCGCTCATCCGGAAGGAGCGTGCCCTCCAGGTACTCGGTCACGATCTCGACCAGCTCGATGCACGTCAGCTCCGGCGCGCCCATCCTCACGACCCCTGGGGTTCCCGGGACCCTGCCGCGTCCGCCTCGTCCAGGTAGCGCTCGAGCGCCCGCCGGACCCGGCTCCGGGCGCGGTGCAGGATCACCCGCTGATTGGTCTCGGAGAGCGACAGCACGTTACAGACCTCCGCCGACGTGAACCCGTCCACGTCGCGCATGGTGATGACCTGCCGCTGCACGGGCGGGAGGGCGTCGATGGCCCCGCGGACCCGGGCCAGCGTCTCGGCCGAGAGCAGCTGGTCGGGGCGCCGCCGCCCACCCTCCGGGATAGGCCGCGTTCCGTCCGTGGAAACGCGCCGGGTCGACCGCGGCCTCCTCGGGGCCGTCGCCGGGCTCCGCGAAGGAGGACACGGGGAAGCTCCGCCCCTCCCGAACGGCCCGCTTCTTGGCTGTGTTCGACAGGATCCGGAAGATCCAGGTCTTGAGGGAGGACCGGCCCTCGAAGCGGCCGAGGCCCCGCAGGACCCCGAGCCACGTCTCCTGGACGACCTCCTCTGCCACCGCCCGGGTGCCGACCCACGTAATGGCGAGGCGGAGCATGGACGCGCCGTGGCGGTTCACGAGCGACTCGAAGGCCGCCTCGTCGCCGGCCCGGAGCGCGTCCACCAGCCGGAGGTCCTCCGCCGAAGCGACGGGGGCCACCGTCACGACGGCGTCGCCCGGCATGTCGCGGTCGCTCATCCCATTTCCCCGTACCGTGGAATCCGCACATGATGCCAGGGGCGCGGCGCGGTGGGAACGGCCGGGCCGACTCACGGCGCGCCGGCGACGGTGACGGGTCGACAGCTGAAGTTGGAGGAGGGTTCGAGGTGGCCGAGATCCAGGTGTACGGGGCGACGTGGTGCCCCGACTGCCTCCGGGCGAAGAAGTTCCTGACCGAGCAGCGGGTGCCGTTCGACTGGTTCGACATCGAGAGGAACCCGCGCCTGGTCCGGATCGTCGAGGAACGAAACGACGGCAAGCACATCATCCCCACCGTCGTGTTCTCGGACGGATCGCACCTCTCCGAGCCGACGAACGAGGAGCTCGCGGACAAGCTCGGGCTGGTCCGGACGGCGGGCCAGCACCTGTACGACCTGGTGGTGGTGGGGGGCGGGCCGACGGGGCTGACCGCGGCGATCTACGCGGCCCGGGAGAGCATCGAGACGCTCGTCATCGAGCGCTCCGCGCTGGGGGGGTTCATCGACCAGGCCCGGCGGTACGGGGTGGAGATGCTCCAGGCCGTGGGCGTGGCGAAGGTCGAGCGGGATGACGACGGGGTCGTCGTGGTGGAGACCCGTGCCGGCGAGCACTACCACGCGCGGGCCGTGCTGGTGTCGACGGGCTCCACGTACCGGCGGATGCTCGTGCCCGGTGAGGACGAGCTGCTCGGCGCGGGCATCCACTTCTGCGCGACCTGCGACGGGCCGTTCTACCGGGGGGCCGAGGAGCTGCTGGTGGTGGGAGGAGGCAACAGCGGGCTGGAGGAAGGCCTGTTCCTCACCCAGTTCGTGGACAAGGTGACCATCGTGGAGTTCAACCCGACGCTGAAGGCCAGCCGGTTGCTCCAGGACAAGGTCATGGACGATCCGAAGATGGAGGTCCTCACCAACCATCGGGTGGCCGAGTTCCAGGTCGAGGACGGCGGGAAGCTCGGCGCCGTGGTCGTCGAGGACCGCGCCACGGGAGAGACGCACCGCTTGCATCCGGCGGGGGTGTTCGTGTTCATCGGGCTTGACCCCAACACCGCGTTCCTGAAGGACAGCGTGCGCCTCGACCCCATGGGGTTCGTGGTCACGGACGCCACGCTGGCGACGAGCATCCCGGGGGTGTTCGCGGCCGGGGACGTCCGGGCGGGCTCCACGAAGCAGCTGGCCTCCGCGGTGGGGGAGGGCGCGGCGGGGGCGCTGGCCATCCGGTCGTATCTCGAGTCGGTGCGCTGACCGCGGCGCGTCGCCGGGTCGCCGGGGCCGCCCGGCGGTGTCAGGTCGACGGGGCGACCGACTCCACGTCGAAATCCGGCGCGAAGCCGGCTCGGGCCGCGGGCACCGGCGTGCGGGCCCGCAGCGCGGCCAGCGCCCGGTGGAACACCTCGTCCTCGGATCCCTCGCCGAGGACGGTGATGAGCAGCCCCCCGTAGTGCGCCCGCAGCATCGGCGCTTCCCGCTCGTAGTCCTCGAGCCGGTGCAAGAACACCTCCGGACTGTCGTCGGGCCGATGCTCCATGCGGGCCCGCAGCATCATGCGAGCGGCGAGGGTCCCCGGATCCACCTGGATCTCGACGGCCGCTTCGATCGGCCACCCCCGGAGCTCCAGGAACTCGTCCAGCCATCTGGCCTGGGTGGCCGTTCGCGGGAAGCCGTCCAGGATGAACCGCTCGTGGAGGGCCGGGGCGAGGATCGCCTCGACGAGCTCGTCGGGCACGAGCTCGCCCTTCGACAGGAGGCCGGCCAGCCGGTGAGGGTCGCCGCCCTCGACCGAGCGCCGGAGCAGCTGGCCCGCGGAGATGTGGGGGAGGTCGAGGGCGGCGGCGAGGCGCACTCCCAGCGTCCCCTTGCCCGACGCGGGCGGCCCGAGCATCACGATGCGCCGGACGCCGTGTGGCGGTGGCCGTTCCACGCGGGAAGTCTTGCACGAAGGGGAGGGCCGGAGGCAATCCGCGACGACGGCGGGCGGCGCGAAGTCAGCCGAACAGGCCCTCCAGGTACTCGTCCACGCTCGCGGAGGTGCCCGGCCCGGCGACGGCCGCCACGGCCGCTTCGGTGGCTTCGAGATCGACGTGGACGGTTCGCTCCTCGAAGAGCGCACGCACGCCGCCGTCGAGGAACCTGCTGAGCTGCGCGAAGCCATGGCCGTCCTCCAGGCCGCGGGGGCGGCGGTAGTAGCGCAGCGGGAAGTAGACGTACAGCATGTCCCGGGCCCGGGTCAGGGCGACGTACAGCAGCCGTCGTTCCTCCTCCACGCTCTCGGCGTCGCCGGTGGCCATGTCGGAGGGGATCATGCCGTCGGCGGCGTGGATGACGTGGACGACGTCCCACTCGCCGCCCTTCGCGGAGTGGATGGTCGACAGGACCACGTAGTCCTCGTCGAGGAGCGGTGGGCCGGCCAGGTCGCCGGTGGAGGCGGGCGGGTCCAGGGTGAGCTCGGCCAGGAACCGGCCCCGCGAGGTGGAGCCGGACGCCAGGTGGGCGAGCTGCTCCACGTCCCGCACGCGCGCGACGGCGCCGTCGTAGCGCCGCTGGATGACGGGCGCCAGGAAGCCGCGGAGGCGATCGATCTGCGTGGCCGGGCCGAGCCGGTCCGCGCGGCAGTCCGCGAGGGCGGCGCGAAGCTCGTCGAGCTCGGGGGCGGCGCTGGGGGGGACGTCCGTGAGGGCGCCGGCCAATCGCGCCACCGGGTCCGGCTGCGGCACCTCGCCCCGGCGCCGGACGCCCAGCTCCGCCATGAGGGCCCGGGCCCGTCCCGGCCCCACGCCGTCCAGGAGCTGGAGCACCCGGAACCAGCTGACCTCGTCGAAGGGGTTCTCCAGGATCCGAAGCAGCGCCAGCGTGTCCTTCACGTGGGCGGCCTCCATGAACTTCAGGCCGCCGTACTTGACGAACGGGATGTTGCGGCGGGCCAGCTCGATCTCCAGGAGGTCGCTGTGGTGCCCGGTCCGGAACAGCACGGCCTGCCTCCGAAGGGGGACGCCCTCCTCGCGGTGGGCGAGGAGGTGGCGGCACACCTCGTCGCACTGTTCGGCCTCGTCGAGGCAGGTGAGCAGCATCGGTCGCCGCCCGCCCGGGCGGTCCGTCCGGAGGGTCTTCTCGTGGCGCCTGGCGGCACGGGCGATGACCCCGTTCGAGGCGTCCAGGATGGGCTGCGTGGACCGGTAGTTCTGCTCGAGCCGGACGATGCGCGCGCCCGCAAAGCGTTCCGCGAACTCCAGGATGTTGCGGTTCGTGGCCGCGCGGAACGCATAGATGGCCTGCGCGTCGTCGCCCACGACCGCGATGTTGCGCGTCCCCCGGGCCAGGCCTTCCAGGATGTCCGCCTGGAGCGCGTTCGTGTCCTGGTACTCATCGACCAGGACGTGGTCGAACCTGCGAAGGACGGGCTCGGCCGTCGCGGGAACGGCGACCAGGGCCTTCCAGAACAGCAGCAGGTCGTCGTAGTCGAGGACGTTCTGCTCGCGCTTCCGCCGAGCGTAGCGGACGAACACCTCCCGGATGGCGCCTGCCTCCTCCGCGCACCACGGGAAGTCGTGCCGCAGGACGTCCGGTAGCTGGGTGCCTGCGTTCACGACTCGCGAGTAGATGGCCGCGAGGGTCTCCTTGCGGGGGAACCGCCGCTCCCGCACGTCGAGGCCGAGCTCGCCGCGGATCAGGTTCATGAGGTCCGCCGTGTCGGGCGTGTCCATGACGGTGAAGTCGGGGGGGAGGCCCAGGACGCGGCCGTGGAGACGAAGGAGGCGGTTGGCCACGGCGTGGAAGGTCCCGCCCCACACGCGGCCGCCGATCTCGCGGCCCGTCAGGCGGCCGGCCCGGGAGAGCATCTCGCGGGCGGCCCGCCGGGTGAACGTGAGCAGGAGGAGCCGCTCGGGCCGGGTGCCGCGCTCGAGCAGGTGCGCGACCCGGCAGGCCAGGGTCCACGTCTTCCCGGTGCCGGCGCCGGCCACGACGAGGAGGGGGCCCTCCGAGTGCTTGACGGCCTCCCGCTGGGCCGGGTTCAGCGTCTCGATCCAGGACGTTGCTGTCACTGCCCCCTGCCAGGATTCGAACAGACGTTCGAGTATAGGCCTGGCCCGCGTCAGGAGGAAGCACGCAGGGGACGAGAAAGCGGATCCTGCGAATTGAATATCGAGGCAGCCGTCACGAAACCCGGCGCGTCCGCGCAGGTTGGGCCGTGCTAGACGCCGCCGAACGGGCTCAGTACGCTGGATGGAATGGCCGGGGGGCTGCCGGCAGGCGGTGTCGCTACCACCGAAGGGGGTGGTCCGGTCCCGGGCGAGCGCCGTCCACCCGCACACCGGCGCCGCGCTGCCAGGCCCACCCTCCGAGTCCTCCGTGTGGTGCTGTTCCCGGCCATCGTCGTCGGCGTCTTCGTGGGCGTCCTGCCGCGGATCGCCGACCTGTCCGACGTGTGGGCGGCCATCGCGTCGCTCTCGACGGCCCAGTACACGATCCTGGCGCTGCTGACGGCCTGGAACATCGTCACCTACTGGCCGATGCTGGTCGCGGCCATGCCCGGCCTCTCGCTGGCCCAGGCCGCGGTGGTCTGCCAGTCGTCCACCACCGTCGCCATGACCGTCCCCGGTGGCGGGGCCATCGCCGTGGGCGTCTCGTACGCGATGTACACGTCGTGGGGGTTTCGGAAGTCCCAGATCGCGCTGTCGGCGTTCGCCACGTTCTTGGCGAACATGTCGTTCAAGCTGGTGCTGCCCGTCATCGCGCTCGCCATCCTCGTCCTCCACGGCGATCCCAGCGCGGGGTTGGTCGGCACGGCGGTGGCCGGCATCGCCATCATGGCCGCGGGGATCGCCGTGGTCACGGCGGTCCTGCGCCGCGAGCGCATGGCCCGGCGGGCCGGCGAGTGGCTGGGGCGCGCCGTGTCGCGGCTTCGTGGGGTGGCGGGCCGGCCACCCGTCGGTGGCTGGGGCGACCTGGCCGTGAGGTTTCGGGTGCAGACGCTCCGGCTGCTCCGGGACCGGTGGGGGCCGCTGCTCGCGGCCGAGATCGTCAGCCAGCTCTCCGTGTTCCTGGTGTTCCTGGTGAGCGCCCGGTTGCTGGGGGTCTCCGACGCCGAGGCCAGCTGGGCCCAGGTGCTTGCGGTGTTCGCATTCGTGCGGCTGGCGACGTCGATGCCGATCATCCCGGGCAACGTGGGGATCGCGGAGCTCGGTTACATCGGTGGGCTGGTCCTGGCGGGGGCACCGAAGCTCGATGCGGTGGCGGCCGTGCTGGTGTTCCGGTTCCTAACCTACTTCGTACAGATCCCCGTGGGAGGCGTCACCTATCTCGTGTGGCGGCGGCAACGCGACTGGCGGGCGGCGCGTCCGGCGACGGTGGACGACGATGCGCCAGGCAAAGCTCCCGAGGTAGGAGACGCCGAAGCAGGCGATGGCGAGCCAGGGCTCGGAGATAACGGACGCCCCGGCCACCAAGAACAGCCGTACGTCCCGACTTCCCACTAGCACCCCCCACCGCTTTCGCTCGGCGAGGTCCGTCAGGGCCAGCGCCTGGTGCGCGTCCGGCAGGCTTCGCTTCCCGGCCAGGTGGATCGCCGCCCATCCTACCGCGGACATCGCGATGATGAGGGCGCGGAACTGCCGGGACGGGTCGTCCCAGGCCCACAGGAACAGACCCGCCACGATCGCCGCGTCCACCATCCGGTCGAACACGTCGTCGAGGAACGCGCCCCATCGGGACGACCGTTCCTGGAGCCGGGCCGTCTCGCCGTCCACGCCGTCCAGCACCGACGCGGCCTGCACGAACAGGCCGCCCACCACGGCCCTGCTCGCCGACAGCGACCACGCCGCCCACAGCCCCACCAGGAACGTCAGCACCGACAGCAGGTTCGGAGCCAGCCGGAGCGGCGCGAGCGACATGGAGATGCGCGTCGAGATCGGGCGGTTGAGATGGCGCGACACCGGGCCGTCCGCTTCTTTCACCAGCGAGCGACGTACCAGCGTGCGGGCCACCCGGAGGTCCTCCGGCGTGTCGATGTCCTGCCACCACGCCCCGGCCCCCAGGGGCACGGCGCCGATGGCGCGCTCGCTTCCCAGCGCCGTCACCGCGCCGGCCAGCGAGTGGTCCCCGGCCCGGGCCGCCTCGCGCTGGGCCCCGAACGCCTCCGGCGGCAGCACGAACACGCCGCAGTCGATCGCGGGCTCCTCGAGGTCCTTGGCGAAGGCGACGGCGGAGCCGTCCTCGATCCGGACGCGCATGCCCTCGCGCCACGCATCCGGCGCGGGTGCGGGGTCGACGAGCACCGCCGGCCGGCCCGCCGCGATCAGCTCGCCGAGCGCGCCCTCAGAGAAGGCGTGGTCGCCGCACAGCACCACGAACAGGCGCTCGCCCCCGACCGCGTGTTCCGCGGCCGCCAGCGAGGCCCCGTTTCCCATCTCCCACGACTCGGCGCGAACGATCTCCACCGCGCCACCGGCCAGCCGGGCCGCCACGGAGACGTCCTCCGCCTGGTAGCCCACGATCACGACCACGCGCTCCAGTCCGGCGGCGAACAGCGTGCGGACGGCCCGCTCCACGAGCGGGACGCCGCCGAGCTGGGTCAGCGCCTTGGACCGCCCCTTCGTCGCGTTGGACAGACGCGCGGAACGGCCGGCCGCGAGGACCACACCGACCCGCGGCCACCCGGGCGCAGGACCGGGTTCCGGCCGATCCCGGAGATCCCGGCGGTAGCCGTCCTCCCCTGAGGCCATGCCAGATGGAACGCTCGGACGCCGGCTGATCATCCCCCGACGGCTCCCCTCCCGACTCGTGGCGAAAGAATGCAGCCTCCGCCGTGCGGAGGCAAGCGCGGGCCGGGGGAGTCGGCGTCACCCGGACGCATGCGCGGCTTCCCGGAGCTCGCGGAACGCCGCCACCAGGGCCGGGAGCTGGTAGTGGGCGTTCAGGCCGCTCGGGTTCGGCAGCAGCCAGGTTCGCGCGCCCGCGAACGGATCTTCCTGGGGCCCCATCGCCGCGCGCGGCCGGTCGAGCGCCGTGCGGTACGCCCCCAGGCCCAGGAATGCCACGAACCGAGGCCGGTGCCGGCGCACCTTGGCGGCCAGGCGTGCCACGCCCCGGCGGAGCTCGCCGGCGTCCAGCTGGTCGGCCGTCGCGGTCGATCGCGCCACGAGGTTCGTGATGCCACAGCCGCCCCCCAGCAGCTCGCGCTCCTCGAACGTCGAGAGCACGCGGTCCGTGAACCCCGCCCCGGCGATCACCTTCCAGAAGCGGTTCCCCGGCCTGGCGAAGTGGTGCCGCACGGCGGCCGAGTACAGCCCCGGGTTGATCCCGACGAAGAGCACGTCGAGCCCCGGCCCGATCACGTCCGGGACGGTCCGGCCGGCCGCCGCGGCGACCTGTTCCCGGGTGGGGCGCCACACGGTCTCGGCGGAGGACACGGCGTCTACAGTAGGTGGATGCCCGAGCTTCCGGAGGTCGAGGCCCTCGCCGAGCGGGTCGGCGCCATCCTGGCCGGAGCCGAGCTGGAACGGGTCCTGCCGCTCCAGTTCTCCGCGCTGAAGACGTTCGACCCGACTCCCGAGTCGCTGTACGGGCGTACGGTGGAGGGGACCGGCCGGCGGGGGAAGTTCCTGATCCTGGAGTTCGGTGGACCGCGGATCCTCGTCCACCTCTCGCAGGGAGGCCGCCTGGACGTCGAGGACCCGCCGAAGGCCACCAGGCCGAGGGGGGCGGTGGCGCGGTTCCTGTTCCGGGAGCGCCCGTCGCTGCTGGTGAAGGAGTTCGGGACCGAGCGGAAGGCGGGGTGGTGGGTCCTGGCGCCCGGTGACGACGGGCCGCTCGTGAAGCTCGGCCCCGAGCCGTTCTCCGAGGAGTTCGCGGTCCTGGTACGCGAGGGCGACGACACCCGGCGGCTGCACACGCTCCTCCGAGACCAGCGGACCGTCGCGGGCGTGGGCCGGGGGTACTCGGACGACGTCCTGCACCGCGCGGGCCTCTCTCCGTACGCCACCCTCCGACAGCTCACGCCCGGCGAGCGGGAGGTCTTCCTGGATTCCGTCCGGGCCGTCCTGGAGGAGGCCCTGGACGTGGAACGCCGCCGGACCGGCGGGCTCCCCACCAAGATCGGCGATCACTTCACCGTGCACGGCCGGTACGGCGAGCCATGCCCCCGATGCGGCGCCGACCTTCGCCGTGTGTCCTACGAGTCGCACGAGGTCACGTACTGCCCGGTGTGCCAGACCGGGGGAAAGATCCTGGCGGACCGACGGCTCTCGCGCCTGGTCCGCTGATGCGCGTCCGCTACCGGCCGGCTTCGGCGACCACCAGCCGGTACCCGATGTCGTACGCGTCGAGCCCGCGGAGCCGCCCGTACCGCCGGTCCCACTCTCCCGTCTCGAGGTCGTGCGCCAGCCTGGCGAGGCCCTCCGCGGTCTCCTCCGGCGGGATCCGGGTGAAGATCGACATGCCCGCGCGGACATCCGGGTCGAGGTAGGCCTCGGGCCGGGCCCAGAACGAGCCGGTGAAGCCGTCCAGGCAATCCCGGGGGATGGGCACGGCGATGGCCCGTCCGCCGCCGAGTGCCTCCAGGATGAGCGGGATCGGGACGTAGCGCTGCCGGTCCACGGTGACGAGCGCCGGCACGTAGTCGCGACCCAGCCAGAACCGCTCCCACCCGTCCTGGTCCGACGTCAGCAGCACGACGCGCCGCCGGGCCACCCGTCGGACCTCCGCCAGCCCCCGCCGCCAGTCAGCCCAGTGGTGGACGGTGAGGACGCCCATCACGGCGTCGAAGCTGGCGTCGCGGAACGGGAGCGCTTCCGCCGCGGCCCGGACCGCGGGCGCCGAGCCGGCCGGGCGCTGCGCCAGCATCACGGCCGAGGGCTCGAGCGCCACGACCTGCCGGTCGTACGGCTCGTAGGACCCCGTGCCCGCTCCCACGTTCAGGACGGTCGAGGCGTCGCCCAGGGCGGCAGCGACCCGTGCGGCGATCCGTGGATCGGTCCGTCGGGTGGCCGAGTAGCGCCCACCGATCCGGTCGTATTCCCGTGGGACGGCGCTCACCCGCCCAGTATCGCCCGCCGATGGGGCGCTGCTGCCGTGGCCCGGCCATGAGCGCCGACGACCGGTTCCGGGGGCCGGGTGTCGGGCATCGGGATCATGGTGGCGGAGCTGGCGGCCGCGATGCCGGAGTTCCGCCGTTACGACGCCGCCGTCCCGGCGCCCTGAGGTCTGGGCGAGGAACGGAGGGCCGCGCGCGTCCACAGGGCGCCGGCCAGGTCGGCCACGCCGAACAGGATGATCACCGGCTTTCCGTGGGCGAACAGGACCAGCGCGGCCAGCACCACGATCAGGCTCAGGCGAACGGCGATGCTGGCGCGGAAGATGGGCATCACCTCGTGCCGCGCGGCCACCAGGTAGTACGTCCCGACATACGCGAGGACCGTGCCGAGGACCCTGATCCACACCTCGTGGGTGTGTGGGACCCGGAACAGGTCGAGCACGGCGTTCGGCGCGACCAGCAGCGAGACGCCGAGCGCGATGAGATACAGGCCGAAGACGAGCACACTCCTCGCGGCGCGGCTCATACCCGGCTCCCGCACGAGCGCTGCACGCCGGCCTCCCGTCGCTTGATCCGTGGGCCGCTCCACCTCGAACGATAGTCGCGGAAGGGCCGCCCAGGAAGCATCACGGGGTTCCGTTCGCCTCGGGCCGGAGCGTACGATCGGCGCCGCGCAGGGGGGAGTCGTGACCGAGCTCATCGAACAGCTACGCCGGCGGCGTCTCGTGGCCGGCGGTGTTCGCACGCCCCTCATCGAGGCCGGTCCCCGCGACGCGACCGAGGCGGTCGTGTTCGTGCACGGGAACCCGGGGTCGTCCTCCGACTGGGCCGACCTGGTCTCTCGGGCCGGCGAGTTCGCCCGCGCGGTCGCGTTCGACATGCCGGGGTTCGGGCAGTCCGACAAGCCGGACGGCTTCGACTACTCGGTCCCCGGCTACGCACGGTTCCTCCAGGCCGCCCTGGACGGGCTCGGCATCGAGAAGGTCCACCTCGTCCTGCACGACGCCGGTGGGTGGTTCGGGCAGGAATGGGCCGCCCGGCACCCCGACGCGTTCGCCAGCGTCGTGTTCATCAACTCTCCGCCGGGCTGGGACTACCGCTGGTATCCCCTGGCCAGGGCGTGGCGGACCCGCGGGGTCGGCGAGGCGATGCACGCCACGCTGATCCGTCCCTTCTTCGACTTCAACGTGAACCTCGGGACCCGTCGACGGTTGCCGAAGGCGTTCGTCGACCGGATGTGGCACGACTACGATCGCGGCACCCGCCGCGCCGTCATCCGCCTGTACCGGGCGGCCGACGCCCGCCGCCTGGTGTCGGCGCCTCCGGAGGTCCTGGCGGCGCTGGACCGGCCGGCGCTGGTCGTGTGGGGGACGTCGGACCCGTACATCCCAACTCGCTTCGCGCGGATGCACCGGCGGGCCTTCCCCGGGGCCCGCGTCCTGCTGCTCGAGGGAAGTGGGCACTGGCCCTTCGTGGAGCGCCCCGAGGACGTGGCGGGGCTGGTCATCCCGTTCCTGCGCCAGCACGTCGGAGCCGCCGTCCGATGAGCGCGAACGGCCCCATCTTCGAGCCGCTCGCCATCAACGGCGTCGAGTTCCGCAACCGCCTGGTGCGCTCGTCCATCGGCGGCCGGCTGGCCTACTACGACGGGACGGTCAACCCGGCCTGGGCCAGGTTCGAGCGTCGCTTCGCCGAGGGCGGCGTGGCCGCGGTGATCTCGGCGACGCTCACCGTCGACGACCACCGGTGGGCGCCGCTCGAGTACCCCAAGATCAGCCAGGACCGGTTCATCAAGCCCATCGCCGAGGGCGTGCGCGGCGTGCAGGCCCTGGGGTGCCGCTACATCCTCCAGATCGGCGATCCCGGCTATCACACGCAGGCCGGGCTGTTCAGCGAGCCCGAGGACGGGAAGTCCTCCTCCGCCGGGTTCGACCTCCTGTACGGCTATCGCACCACCCGGCGGGCCATGACCGTCGGGGAGATCGAGGCCGCCGTCGAGCGATTCGCCGCTGCCGCCCGCCGGGTCCGGGAAGCGGGGTGCGACGGCCTCGAGGTCACCGCGTCGAAGGGCTATCTCATCCACCAGTTCCTGAACCCGGGGATCAACCGGCGGCGGGACCGCTACGGCGGGTCGGTGGCGAAACGGTTCCGGTTCCTTCGGGACATCGTGACCGCCATCCGGGAACAGGTCGGCCGGGACTTCCTGTTCGGGGTGCGGCTGTCCGCGCAGGACCACAACCACGTGCCCCTCAACGTCCGGTGGCCCCCCACGATGCCGCTTCGGGACTGGTGGTTCGGGAACGGCCTCGACACCACGCTCCAGTACGGGCGGTGGCTCCGGGATCTGGGCGTCGACTACCTCCACATCTCGAACGGCTTCGGATTTCCCAACCCGAAGGAGAACCCCGGCGACTTCCCGGTGGAGGAGATCCGGCTGTTCTACAACTCCACCCGCCACCTCGGCGGGAAGGCCGCGTTCCGCTCGACGCTCCTCAACACGGTGGGGGACCGGGCCCTGAAGCGCCTGACGGGCGCCGCGTGGGGATTCCGCACCGCCCCGAACCTCCCGGACGCCGCCGCCTTCCGCCGGGAGGTCGGGCTCCCGGTGGTCGCGAACGGCGGGTTCCAGCGGCGGTCGCTGATCGAGGGCGCGCTGGCGGAGGGGAGCTGCGACCTGGTCAGCATGGCCCGTCCGCTGCTGGCGAACCCCGACCTACCGGAGCAGTTCCGCGCCGGCGTCGAGGTCCCGCTCCGTCCGTGCACGTTCTGCAACCGGTGCGCGGTCCGGACGACGATCATGCCGATCGGCTGCTACGAGCCCAAACGCTTCGCCAGCCGCGAGGAGATGGAACGCCAGATCGTGGACTGGTGCTCGCCCGACTGACGCTGTTCTCCCCCCGAATGAACTCCAGCCATGTCCCCGCTATCCCGAAAGATGGCGGCGCCGGAGTCGCTGAAGATTTGCCTGGGCGGACTCGAGCCTGCCAAGAGCTTCGGCGATCTTCGTCTGGTCCACGGGTCGGACGTTCGCGATGGCATGACGAGGCAACCCGTCCCGAAGGATGTCAGCGATTCCTTCGTGGGAGGTTTCGCGAGCGAGCCTCTTGTGTAGGTCGCGGTCGCTCTCGATGTCCACGCTGCTGATCGTCACGACGTTCGATGAGGGATCCGCGTCAGCCTGACTCTCCTCGATCGTCTGCTTCGCACCGGCCAGATCATCCGTCGCCGCTCCCGTGGCCTGATCGAATGCTCCTTTCAGCCCAGCGATCTTCCCGTCGACGAGACTCTTCGCCGCGCGCCAAACCGCGGGCGCTGACACCCCGATGACCACCGCCCAGGCGAGCGTATCGAGCTGTCGTGCCTGCGCTCCCAGGCTGTCGACCGAGAAGTTGTCACTCACGGACTGGAACAGGACGGTGAACGCGGCCGCCGCCAGACCACCGAGGATCATCCTCGCCAGGAAGCCGAGGTCCAGCCGCGTGCCGTACGGCGCGAAGTCGGACTCCTGCGCGGCTGGCTCGTCGGCCGCCGGGGGATCAGCGTCCGCCGCGGGGTCCGGGTTGTCGGGATGGAGATCGGGTGGCGGAGTCGCTTTCTCGCGGGGAGACACGCTCGGAAGCTCGAGGCGCCCGCGTCCGACCGTGAGCTCGAGAACGAGTCCGCCGAGCGCTCCGGCCGTGTACACGAGGATCCAGCCTCTCAAGGCATCGGCCGCGGTGTCCGGAGCAAACGGGGCTGCCAGGAGCAGGAGGCCAGGAATCCCAGCCGCGGCGAGCAGGCCGAAGAACCATGCCCAGAAGCGGTCCTTCCAGAGCCAGCCCATGTAGAAGAGCGCGATGAGGCCTGCTGCTCCGAGATACACGGCTGCATTGGTCGCCAGGTCTCGATCGACGACGAGCCAGACGATTCCCGGGATGAGGAGGACGAGTGCCACTATCGCCGCCGCGACGTCGATTCGAGGATCGGCTCGTCGACGCGCAACTCGTGTCGCCATCTGGGCCCCCTTTCCATGATCCAACAAGACGGGTTGGGGGCACCGTCAAGACGACGAATTGGAGCGCAAAGGTAACCCATTCCCAGCGGGAAAGAAAGGCGAACTGGGGCAACCTCGTGCTGACGACTTCAGGTGGGATTCATGCGGAATTCTGGGTGGTCACGATGCCGAAGGCCGCGCCCTGGGGGTCGGCCAGGGTCCCGAACCGCCCCGCGCCCTCCATGCTCATCGGCGCCATGAGGGTCCGGCCGCCGTTCTGCTCAGCCGTCGCGACGGTGGCGTCGGTGTCCGCGGCCTCCAGGTAGATCAGCCAGTTCGGCGGGATCTCCATGCCCGGCTGGGGGGCCGACATCCCGGCCACCCTTCGCTCCCCGTGGTTGAAGATCGTGTAGGTGCCGGCCCCGCCCATGTCGAACGCCGAGGTGGTCCAGCCGAACACCTCGCCGTAGAACGCCCCGGCCCGATCGGGGTCCGGGGTCCACAGCTCCGGCCACGAGAACGAGCCGGGCTCGCCGGCCAGGCCGAACCCCGGGTGGCTCCTGGCCTGCCACGCGGAGATGACCGCGCCGGTGGGGTCCTGGAGCACCGTCATGCGCCCCGCCTCGAGGACGTCGAACGGCGGCGCCAGCACCGTCCCACCCGCCGCCTCGGCCGCCTTCGCCGTCTGATCGGCGTCGTCGCTGGCGACGTACGTGTTCCAGTGCGGCGGCACCCCCTGCGCCCGCTCGTCCTCCCGTTGCGAGGCGGCCGCGGCGACGTAGCGGCCCCGCATCCGGAACATCGTGTAGATGCCGTCGGGGGGAATGGGGGTCTCCTCCGCCTCCCACCCGAACAGGTTCGAGTAGAAGGCCGTGGCGCCCAGCTGGTCCGAGGTCGAGAGCTCGATCCAGCAGAACGTCCCGGGGTCGTGGCCGTCGTATTCGGTCATGTCCTGACCTCCTCCCTGTAGGCCGGCGGCTCAACTCCAACCCTAGCCCTCCTCGGTGAAACGTGGATGGCCCCTCGAGGAACAGAATGCGAACCGTGGGCGCTCGGAGTTGACCTCCCCCGGTCCACCCGGATTGAATCGCCCACACGAGAGCAGAGGAGGGTGCCCATGCTCGACCAGTACGACGTCTCGCCGACGCTGCCGGCCAGCGACATCGAGCGCGCCAAGGCCTGGTACCGGGACAAGCTGGGGTTCTCGCCGGAGGAGGAGCTGCCGGACGGCAGCGCCTACTACAAGTCTGGCTCGACCCGGTTCTTCCTGTACCCCACCCAGTTCGCCGGGACGGCCCAGAACACCGCGGTGGGGTGGGACGTCGACGACCTCGACAAGGTCGTGGACGAGCTCCGGAGCCGTGGGGTGGTGTTCGAGGAGTACGACTTCCCCGGCCTGAAGACCGAGAACGGCATCGCCGTGCTCGAGGGCGTGGAGCGCGCGGCCTGGTTCAAGGACAGCGAGGGGAACATCCTCTCGGTGGGCCAGCGGGCCTCGTAGCCGAACTGCGACGCGGAGGGCCGCGCCACCCTCGATCGGTGGCGCGGCCCTCGTCGCGTGCGGCGTCCTCGGCCTGGCCTACGGTCGGGCAGTCCCGGGGTTGATGGTTCAATGGCCCGTGCCCGACATGAGCGCCGCGCTCGGCTCCACGGGGCTCCGGGTCTCGCGGATCGGCCTGGGTCTGGCGGCGCTGGGCCGTCCCGCCTACATCACCCTGGGGCGTGACCGGGGCCTGGGCTCGGACCGGAGCGTCGATGCCATGGAGCGGCGCGCACACGACGTGATGGATGCGGGGTTCGCCGGCGGCGTCCGCTACTTCGACGCCGCCCGGTCGTACGGGTACGCGGAGCGCTTCCTGGCGTCCTGGCTCACCGGGGGGCCCGCCCGCCCCGACGTCACGGTGGGCTCCAAGTGGGGATACCGCTACACCGCGGACTGGCGGCTCGACGCTGAGGTCAACGAGGTCAAGGACCAGTCCCTGGATGCCCTCCGCACCCAGTACGCCGAGAGCCGCCGCATCCTTGGCGAACGTCTCGCGCTGTACCAGATCCACTCCGCGACGCTGGAGACCGGTGTGCTGGAGGACCGCGGGTTCTCGGCGAGCTGGCCCGCCTCCGGTCCGAGGGCCTGGCCATCGGCCTGACCACCAGCGGACCTCGGCAGGCCGACGTCGTCCGCCGGGCCATGGAAGCGAGCGTGGACGGGGTGAACCCGTTCGCGTGCGTCCAGGCCACGTGGAACGTCCTGGAGCCGTCGGTGGGGCCAGTGCTCGAGGAGGCCCACCGCGCCGGGTGGGGTGTCATCGTGAAGGAGGCCCTGGCGAACGGCCGCCTGACCCCCCTCGGCCCGGCGCCACCGGAGCTGGAACGCGTGGCCGAGGCGCACCGCGTGGCGCCGGACGCGGTCGCCCTGGCGGCCGTGCTCACCCGACCATGGGCGTCCGTCTGCCTGTCGGGTGCCGTGACGGTGGACCAGGTCCGGAGCAACGTCGTCGCGCTGGCCGTCACGCTCTCGGAAGACGAGCAGGCCAAGCTGGCGGGCCTGGCCGAGCCCGCAGAGCAGTACTGGGGAACCCGCGCCGGCCTCCCCTGGCGATAGCCCGACGCGGATTCGCCCGTCACGCCGGCCGAGTTGCGCGTTCGTCTGCACGAGCTCCTCGATCCACCGCACCAAAGGTCCCCGGGCTAGATTTGGGTCCCCGGCGCCAGCACGTCGGCACTCTCCTCGGTCACCGCCTGCGCCACGGCCACGGTCAGCCCGGCGATTCGCATGAGCGCTTCACCCAGGGGCATCCACGTCTCGATGCGCGCCGAGCGCTGGAGGAGGTCTTCGAACGCATCGTCGGGAAGGTCGTTCTCCCGCCAGGCCCGCCGGGCCGCGTCGACCGATCTGCCCGAGCGCCACTCCTCCGCGGCGGCCTCGACGCGCTCCGGGCTGAACCGCTCGTCCGCAGCCATCTGTTCCGCCGCCACGGCCGCGGCGTTCGGCGTCTCGGCCGCCGCGGCTTGGAGCCGGGCCAGGGCCGCCCGGAAGTCGTCCATCTGCAGACTGCTCCGCCTACCGGCAGATGATGCGCCCAAACGCATCCTGTGGCGAGGGGCAGGAAGACGGACCTCGAGCCTCGAGGCGGAGCTGGCCGGAATCGTTCCGCGCCGCCGTCGGACCCGAAACACCGTGAGCCACGAGTTCACCCATCCGGGTGTCGGACTGGCAGGGCGGCCTACGGGCGCTGCGCGGGCGCGGCGCCGAGTTCCTGACCCAGCCCGTCGAGTACGAGTGGGAGGTCCGCGCGTTCTTCCGCGACCCCGACGGCCACCTGTGGGAGATCAGCGAAGCGCGAATGGGCTGAGAGGCGACACGCGGCCGGTACACTGGAGGTGACCCCCGGCTCTCGTTCGAGGACTCGTATGCCATCTCGTGAAGACCTTCGCAACGTCGCCATCGTGGCCCACGTCGACCACGGCAAGACGACACTGGTCGACGCCATGCTGTGGCAGACCGGCGCGTTTCGCGCCGGCTCCGAGGTCACCGAGCGCGTCCTCGACTCCATGGACCTCGAGCGCGAGAAGGGCATCACCATCCTCGCGAAGAACACCGGCGTGAACTACGGCGGGGTCAAGATCAACATCGTCGACACGCCGGGCCACGCCGACTTCGGGGGCGAGGTGGAGCGTGGGCTCACCATGGTCGACGGCGTGCTGCTGCTGGTGGATGCCTCCGAGGGACCGCTGCCGCAAACGCGGTTCGTCCTGCGCAAGGCGCTCGAAGCGCGGCTGCCCGTCATCCTCGTGGTCAACAAGGTCGATCGGGCCGACTCCCGCATCGCCGAGGTGCTGGATGAGGTCTACGAGCTGTTCCTGGACCTCGACGCCGACGAGCACCAGATCGAGTTCCCGATCCTGTACGCGAACGCCCGGGCCGGGTGGGCGTCGACCGATCCCGACATCGAGGGCTCGGACCTCAAGCCCCTGTTCGAGACGCTCCTCGAGCACATCCCTCCGCCGCAGTACGAGGACGGGCACCCCCTTCAGGCCTTGGTGACGAACCTCGACGCATCGCCGTACGTCGGCCGGCTGGCGCTGTGCCGCGTGATGCACGGCGTCGTCCGGCGCGGGCAGCAGGTGGCGTGGTGCCGGGCGGACGGCTCGATCGAGCCCGCGAAGATCACCGAGCTGTACGTGACCGAGGCGCTCGACCGCGTGCCCGCCGACGAGGCGGGGCCGGGCGAGATCATCGCCGTGGCCGGCCTGCCCGAGATCACCATCGGCGAGACGCTGGCCGACCCGGACGACCCACGTCCACTGCCCGTCTCGCACTTCGACGACCCCAGCCTGTCGATGACGATCGGGATCAACACGTCGCCGCTCGCCGGGCAGGACGGTGACAAGGTCACGGCCCGCCTGGTGAAGGCTCGCCTGGACCAGGAGATCGTCGGCAACGTCTCGATCCGGGTCCTGCCGACCGAGCGCCCCGACACCTGGGAGGTCCAGGGCCGCGGCGAGCTCCAGCTCGCCGTCCTCGTCGAGATGATGCGGCGTGAGGGGTACGAGCTCACGGTCGGGAAGCCCCAGGTGGTCACCAGGGTGGTGAGCGGGAAGGTCCACGAACCGGTTGAGCGCCTGGCCATCGATGTCCCCGAGGACTACCTGGGCGTGACGACGCAGCTCCTCGCCCTGCGCAAGGGCCGCATGGAGCACATGGTCAACCACGGGACGGGGTGGGTTCGCATGGAGTACCTCGTGCCGGCGCGCGGCCTGATCGGGTTCCGGACCGAGTTCCTCACCGAGACCCGTGGGACGGGGCTCCTGCACCACGTCTTCGAGCGGTACGAGCCCTGGCACGGCGAGCTCCGCACCAGGCCGACGGGTTCGCTCGTGGCCGACCGCGGCGGGATGACCACGTCGTTCGCGCTGCTGAACCTCCAGGAGCGCGGCTCGATGTTCGTGGGGCCGGGCGCGGAGGTCTACGAGGGCATGATCGTCGGCGAGAACAGCCGGTCGGAGGACATGAACGTCAACCCGGCCAAGGAGAAGAAGCTGACCAACATGCGATCCTCGACGGCCGAGGAGCTCGTCAGGCTGATCCCGCCCCGAGAGCTGTCGCTGGAACAGGCTCTCGAGTTCATCCGAGAAGACGAGTGCGCGGAGGTCACGCCGAAGAGCGTCCGCCTCCGCAAGGTCGTCCTGGACCAGACCGACCGGGTGAGGGCCTCGCGCCGCGTGGGCCAAGCGCAGTGACGGTACGGGGTGAAGTCCGTCAGGGGGCGGGTCGTGGAAAGCTGCCCGTGAAGTGCTTTCCCAGGGTCGTGGTCTGCCCCTGGTACGACGAGCCGATCTCGTCGCCGTAGAGCTTCCGCGGCTCCTCCAGCATCCGCTCGAACACCAGCTTGCAAACCGGCTGGCCGGCCTCGATGAGGAACGGGACGTCGTGCGCACGGACCTCGAGCGCGGCCCGCGATCCCACCGACGCGCCGGACGCGTCGTGCCCGAAGCCGGGATCGAAGAACCCCGCATAGTGCGTGCGCAGCTCGCCGTTCGTGGGGTCGTACGCGGTCATTTCCCCGGCGACCGGCGGCGGCACTCGAACGGCCTCGCGTGACATCAGGAGATAGAAGTCCTCGGGCTCCAGGACGAACCCACCGTCCTCCGCCCGAACGGCCTCCCAGTACTGCGCCGGGTCGTGCGCCGTCGAGGTCATGTCCACGAGGTGGCTGTTGTGGCGGGCCCGGAACCCGATCACGCCTTCCGCGTCCGGCATGAGGTCAAGGCTTAGGAAGACCCCGCCCCCCGAGATCCGGAGCTCGTGCTCGGGGAGGGGAACGTCGTGCACGAACAGGATCGGCGTCTGCCGGTGGAGCTCGCGGATCTCCTCGTCGGAGCGCCGCGCGTCGCCGGCGATGAGGCGCAGCTGGTTCAGCGAAAGCCGGGTCCTGACCCGGACCGTGAACGAGAGGGGGACGATCTCCAGCCACAGCTTCCCCCGGTACTGGGGCCGGATGTCGTCGAAGGTCGTGCCGCCGTCCGTGATCACGCGGGTGAACACGTCCAGCCGTCCGGTGGAGCTCTTGGGGTTGGCCCGGGCCCGCACGTTCGCCGGAAGGTTCAGCTCCTCGAGCAGGGGGACGAGGTAGGGGCGGTTCTGCTCGAGGACCCCGCCGTCACGGAGGTCGATCTCGTCCATCACGAAGCCCTCGAGGCGTTCCTCGACCGTCTTCGATCCAGGGAGGAAGCTGCAGCGCAGCCGGTAGGCCCGCTCGCCGAGCCTGAGGTCGAGGCTGGCGGGCTGGATCGACTCCTGCGGGATCGAGTACACGGGAGAGTCGATCACCCGCTCGTGCAGTGCCCGCTCCAGCCACTGGACCGGAAGGACGCCGTTGCTCGGGAGCTCCACCTGTCGTCCGCCTCCGTTCGGGCAGGAAGCCTACCCGCGCCCGACCGGACGGGCTACGGGAGCCGGAGCACGAGGGCGTCGCCCTGCCCGCCGCCGCCGCACAGCGTGGCCGCGCCATACTCCGCACCGCGCCGGCGCATCTCGTGCACGAGCGTCACGACCATCCGCGCGCCGGTGGACCCGAGCGCGTGGCCCAGCGCGACGGAGCCGC
>WNGA01004441.1_pt1 | contig 20611 bp, 20 predicted proteins | sample 5400061 | NCBI WGS metagenome assembly WNGA01 (sample SAMN13153366, study PRJNA577476) | soil metagenome | isolation source: 100 cm soil or saprolite under grassland replicate 2 | place: USA:California | collected 2016-06-15
CGATCATCGAACGCGCCGGAGCGCCCGCGCACGTCCTCGGCAACTCCATGGGCGCCTCGATCTCCCTCCGCCTCGCCGCCGAGCGTCCCGAGTTGATCCGCACGCTCATCGTCCATGAGCCGCCCCTTTTCGACCTTCTTGCGCAACGACCCAGCGACGGAACCGTTGGCAGAGGAACTCGACGCTGGCATCCTCCCCTTCGTCAACGAACTGGCGGCGGGAAACATGGAGGAGGGCGCGCGCCGCTTCGTCGAAATGATCCTCGGCCCGGGCGCCTGGGACACCTTCCTTCCGGACGAGGCAAAACGCACGCTCATCAACAACGCCCCGACATTTCTCGACGAGACCCGCGACCCGGAGGCTCTCGATATCGACTTGAACGTGCTGTCTCGCTTCGACCGGCCTGTGCTCCTGGGCGGCGGCTCCGAGAGCCCGCCCTTCTTCGCGCCCGTGCTCGATAAGCTCGGCGCTGTCCTTCCGAACGCGACCCGCAAGACTCTCGAGGGCGACGGCCACCTGCCGCACCTCACCCACCCGCAAGAGTACGTCGCGGCCATCACGGAGTTCATCGACAGCGCCCCCTCGTAGGGGCGGGCGCTTAACATCCTTTCCCGCTCATCCTGAGGTATCGAAGGAATGAGCGGAGCAACCACGTGCCTTTCCTGTCTCGGCACTCGGGCACTCAGCACTCGGCACTCAGCACTCATCACTCGCTATAATCGTCGGGAGGTTCGTCATGCAAGAAGGACAGGCTCAAGCCGGCTCCGTCGTCGCGCTCTGGCGCTACCCCGTCAAGTCGATGATGGGCGAGGAGCTGAACTCGACAGAGGTCCTCCAGCGCGGCCTGCTGGGTGACCGCGCCTACGCCCTGGTGGACGCCGAGACCGGCAAAGTTGCCAGCGCCAAGAACCCCCGCCGCTGGCCGCGCCTGTTCGACTTCCGCGCCGCCTACATCGACCCTCCCCGCAAGGCAGAGAGGCTGCCGCCTGTGCGCATAACCTTTCCGGACGGGACTGTCACGAGCAGCGAGCAGCCGGACGTGCACACAGTGCTCTCTGGAGCGCTGGGCCGTTCTGCGACGCTCACCCTCACGCCGCCCGAAACGCCGACGCTCGAGGAGTACTGGCCGGACATCGAGGGGCTCATCCACCGCGAGACGGTGACGGACGAAGGGATGCCGCAGGACACCTTCTTCGACCTCGGCCCAGTGCACATCCTGACCACATCCACCATCAACCGCCTGCGCGAGCTCTACCCGCAGGGCCGCTTCGAGGTGCGGCGCTTCCGCCCGAATCTCGTCGTCGAGACGCCCGGCGAGACCGGCTTCGCGGAGAACGGCTGGCTGAACCGGACCGTGGCGATCGGCCACGAGGTCCTGTTGCGCGTCTTCAGCCCCTGCCCCCGCTGCGTGATGACCACGCTCCCCCAGGGCGACTTACCGCAGGACCACGGCATCCTGCGAGCGGCGGCGCAGCACAACAATGCCAACGTCGGCGTCTACGCCATGGTCGTGCAGCCAGGCCTCGTGCGCCGAGGCGATGCGGTGCGGGTGGTGGAGTAAAGCACGGTCAGCTTATAAACTCCCGTGTCGAATAATGTCAGTTCAATAGATTTCTGACGCGTGAACTGAGGGTTACGATATCGGCCCTCCTGGAGCCGAACAGGACAGCGTTATACTTCCGGTCAAGGCCAAGCGACACGACGAGCTGTTTGACGAACCCATCTGTCGCGAAATAGTCACAGTACGGAAGAACAGTCGCCGCGATAAGGACATCGTTGAGGTCGCTTCCTCGTTGCCTCCGCACCTGATGCCAGACGATCATGCCTGCTCGGAGTGAGGAATAAATATCGATAAACGGCGAATGCGCTAATTCCTCTGAATTCAAGAACGCCAGAACCTGGGGACCTGTCGGCTCCCTGCCGAGTAACTCCGAGTATTCGCGGAGCAAAGTTCCCATCAGATCGAGACCGGCCATGGTGAAGATGTCTGCAGCACCACCCATCAACGCAAAGAAGGGGCGCAGATAGCTATCCACTATGAAGCGCAGCGCCTCGAGGCGCTTCTGCTCCTGCAAACCACCTACCGGCGTTAGTTCGAGCTGCGCCTCGTGATACCGTTTGGTATGCCGGGAGACGTCCTTAAAGAAGCCTGAACCGACGTGGCGAAACCAAATGCGGTTTGGCCCTCCGGATATTTGTTGATGAGGATTAGAGCCGAAGGCTTCGTGGTTGTCTTGGGCTACTCGAGGTAGCCGAAGGAAGGTGTGTAGGGCGCGGACAGTCTGCACCTCAAGAATTTCAGTGAAGCTTCGAAATTCGACACCGCCGTAGAGACCTTCCACCGTTGTGTAGATTTCAGCAGACAGGCGATCATCCATCTCGGATTCGCCGTGATGGAACTGCACCAAGCGATCGAGGGCAGTCAGCTGTGCGTCGTCCCGGGCGCGAACCACGGCCTGGTCTTCGAACGGGCAGACGAGGTGTGCTCAGCGGTATTGCGGTTCCTGTCGGGTTAGAGCGCCGGCCCGCAGGCGCCGCCCTACACCGGCTTGTGCGCGACGATAGAGTACATCATGGGGAAGCCGGGCGCTCCTTCGGGCAGACCCCACTTGCGTTCGGGTAGCTCGACCATCTCATCGTAGATGCGGCATGTCGCGTAGTCGTATTCACGGAAGTGATCGAGGATGAGCCCTGCCTCGAGCAAAGCCGTGATGATCTCGGCAACGCCCCAGTGAAACTCGTGGGCGGGGTGCGGGTTCGCGAAATCTCGCACGCCCTCCTGCCATCCACTCGGGGCCAGCGATGGCCCTGAGTACGCCACGTAGTCGTCGATTCCGTCATCCCAACTGAGGGCGCGGCCATGCGTCGAATAAGGGAACTTCAGACTCATGTCCACTTCGAACATCATCTCGACAGGGTGGAATTCCACCGTCACAAAGCGGCCGCCGGGTTTGAGGACCGAGGCGATGCCTTTCGCCCACTCGTTCAGATCCGAAAGCCAGATGATGGCGCCGTACGAGCAGAAGACCATATCCCAGCGTTCAGCGCCTCGCGCCGCCTGTTCCAGCCAGTCGTAGACATCTGCGCGGTAGAACTCGGCGGGGACGCCGGAGTCCTCTGACAGCATGCGCGCGAATTCGATCGCCTCATCGCTAATATCCACGCCGGTCACGCTCGCCGCGCCGAGCTGCTTTATCGACAGAGTATCTTGGCCGGCGTTGCACTGAAGGTGGAGGACCGACTTGCCCGCGAGGTCCCCGAGCAGCTCGGTCTCTTCTGGAAAGAGCTTGCTGCCGCCTGCGCGGAAGAATGCCGCCTGGTCCGCCTTGTGGCTGTTATGGGCCTTCGTGGCTTCGTTCCAGGAGAGGCGGTTCTGCTCGTGCAGGACGTGACGCGTTTCCGGCGTATCGGCATCGCTGAATCGCGGGGTAGCCATGGCATTCCCATCGTAACACTAGGGCCAACGCGTAATGGAATTGCCATCGGGGCCGCTTGATGCGTTTACGTATATGCAACCCAATACCAGCCAAAATTACCGGAACGGGACGGGAGGTGTTGACATGATACACACACAGACGCGACGTCCTGCTTCTCAGGGAGCGCGGACCGCTGCCCCTGAGTTCGCTGCCTACAATGTTGTGGCGGAGTTCATGGACTTGAGGTCCGCTCGCAAAGCGATCACCGCACTTCGCCGCGGTACGATTGAGGCGGACAACATCTCGTTGATGGGCCCCGCCGCGGACGAGGCCGCAGGCCAAGCTGAGACCGGAACAGCCGACACCCGCGTCGCCCAGTACCTGGGCAGCCGCGTCGGGTCAGGCGCAACAGCCGGAGCGATTGTGGGAGCGGTCGCTGGGCTGCTCATCGGGGGCTTATCTGCCGGCGCCCTCGGCGCCGACGTAAGCGCCGGTGTGTTGCTGGCGGTAATGCTCTTTGCCGCCATAGGATTCGGTGCCATCGGCGGCTTTGTCGCTGGCATGTCGTCGCTTCAAATGGCGGAGCCCTGGGAGCTGACGTTCTTCAACGCCGAGGGCAGAGCCATGGTCGGAGTCCATTCTGAAAAGCCGGAAGACATCGACCTCGCAGCGCGCATCCTCGAAGGCCAGGACCCGCTGGAGATGTACCGAGTGCGCCCCGACGGAACGCCCGTCTAAGCTTCACTATTTCCTTCCGAATCGACCTGCTACACTGAGTCGCGATCATGCCCTGGTCGCGATCACTGCTCGCCTGCGTTCTGCTACTCGCAGGTCTATTTCTCGCCTGCGGAGACGACGACGACGGCGACGGCAACGGTGATGCGACACCGACCCGAACGACCGCGGGCTCACGAACGGTGACGCCGTCTCCCATCGACAGCGACTTGAAGACACCCGGTCCCGACGAGACCCCCGATGGTGGAGGCGGCACGCCGGTGGACACTGGGACACCCCCTCCCACGGGCGTCGGCGGGACGCCCGCACCCAGAATAGAAGACATATCCTCCTTCTTCGCCCAATTACCGTCGCCGCCGCAGGACGAGAGGCAATGCTCCTATAACCCCAGCACGCGCCTAATCGACTGCTCAGACAGGGGTATATACGCACCCGACCCCCCGCCTGCGGGACAGGACATCCAGTGCTTCCTGATGACGGTATCCGGTAATCCCGTGGTCGTCCGATGCGAAATCGCCGAGCCTCAGGGCGCGGCGTATTACGACGTCCGGGCGTGAGAGCGATGCCGGGGCCGATGTTTCGACCACTCTTGCTCGTCGCAATTATCGCGTTGCTGGCCCTTGCCGCGGTGGCCTGCGCGAGCGACGATACCGGACCAACTGTCACGCAGACGAGTTCCGCTGGCGCCACGGCGTCCGCTTCTGTGCGGGCTACGCCTGTTGAATACGCCCAGGCTTTACGAGCCGTTGCGGCACCTGACCAAGAGGCCTACCAGCTGAGCGTCGCCGGACGAGTGTTCGTCCAGGCCACCTGCTTATACGACGCGGACGAAAACGTGGTCAGTTGCGATCAACTCGGCTTCTACTACGTGCTCGAACCACCGCTCGCAGACGATGAGGTCTCGTGCGTTGCGGGCCTACCTGCCGCCGGCGGTACACCGGAATTCGTCCTTTGCACCGGACCGAACGTCGGAGAGTCAAAGTTCTACGTCATAGAGAACGTGAGCCCCGCCCCGCAGGCATCATGAAGGTCCACGAGTTCCAGGCGAAGGATCTGCTCGCGCGGTACGGCGTGCCGGTTCCCAAAGGCCGCGTAGCCGAGACGGCGGAGGAAGCAGCTGAGGTCGCGAGCGAGCTCCGCGTCCCGGTTGCGGTGAAGGCGCAGATTCACGCCGGCGGCCGCGGCAAGGGCGGCGGCATCAAGCTGGCGGAGTCGCCCGAGCAGGCGCGAAAAGTCGCCTCGCAGATCATCGGCATGCGGCTGGTAACGCATCAGACCGGGCCTGAGGGACGGCTGGTCAAGCGCGTGCTCGTCGAGGAGCGGCTACAGGTCAAACGAGAGCTGTACCTGGGGGTAGTGATCGACAACTCGATCGGCCTGCCGCTGGTGATGGCCTCCGCGGACGGCGGCGTTGAGATCGAAGAGGTGGCGGCGAAGACGCCGGAGCGTATCCACAAGACCCCGGTCGACCCGACCATAGGCTTCCAGCCGTTCCAGGGGCGGCAGCTGGCGATCGCGATCGCGCTCGGCGGCGAGATGATGCGGCCGGCAAGCTCGCTCATCGCGGGCCTCTACCGCTGCTTCGCCGAAAACGACTGCTCCCTGGCGGAGGTGAACCCTCTGGTCGTGACGAGGGACGGACGCCTGCTGGCGGCGGACGCTAAGCTCAACTTCGACGACAACGCTCTCTACCGTCACAGGGAGCTCGCGGAGCTGCGCGACATCGACGAGGAGGACCCGCTCGAGGTGCGGGCTCAGGAAAGCGGTATCGGCAACTACGTGAAGCTGACGGGGAACATCGGCTGCGTGGTGAACGGGGCGGGGCTGGCGATGGCGACGATGGACGCGATCAAGCTGGCGGGCGGCGAGCCGGCGAACTTCCTGGACATCGGGACGGTAAACGATACCGGCCGCGTCGTGAGCAGCTTCCGCATCCTGACCGAAGACCCGAACGTGCGGGCGATCCTGATCAACATATTCGGCGGCATGGCGCGCGTAGACATCATCGCCGAAGGGATCATCCAGGCGCACCGCGAGATGGAGATCGCGGTGCCGGTGGTGGCACGGCTGGTGGGGACGAACGTCGAGGAGGGGGAGCGGCTGCTGGCGGAAGCGGGCCTATCGTCGCTGATCCGGGCGGCGGACCTGGGGGAGGCGGCGCGCAAGGCGGTGGAGGCGGCGGGTTAGGGCCGGCCGGCACCCACCACCACCCGCTTCGCAAAACGTCCCTTCCCGCTCGTCCTGAGGTATCGAAGAATCGAGCGGGGCGACGGCGCCCAGCCTGCCCATCCGTTGACGTTCGGGAGTAGAATGAGGGCGTGAAGCGCCTGCTGCTGGTTCTCGGGGCATTGGCGGTTGCCGGACTGGGGGCTGCAGGGCCGAAGTCAGCGTTCGCCTGTAGCGTTGGTCCAGACTTCGACGCCGTGGAGTCGGCAGACATCATAGTCGCCGGGCGCGTCACGGGCTGGGAACTGATAACGCACTTTACGCGGTGGGATCCGAAATCTGCTGAGCCACCCGTCGACGACCGCAACTATTACGGACCGTATCAACCTATCCGCCTTTATCTCGAAGTTGAACGGGTGTACAAGGGGCCGCGGGTCACAAGTATCGGCATCATCGACGCCGCCAGCCTCGAGATCTATGACGGGGTTCAGCAGTGGGTTGGTTCAAGCGGCACCTGCGGAGCGTTTGACTCCGATCCGAGCGGCCAATATGTCATTCTGGGTCTCGGTCACGACCGGTTTGGGAGATATCGGCCCAGCCTACCGCTTGCGTTTTTCGTCGGTGCTGAGCCAGCCGGGGACCGATACGAGCGCGCACTCAAACGCGTGAATGCAGAGGCCGGCGACGATTTTCCCTGGCTTCCCGCCGCAGTCGTAGCCGTCCTCGGCCCGCTGGCGTTTTTGGCGGGGGCGGCGTTTCTGTGGCGGCGGGGCGAATCGCACAACGGATAGGGAACGGATAAGCGGATGCGCCTGCGAGCGTGGTTGCTCCGCTCGGTCCTTCGATACCTCAGGTCGAGCGGGAAGGGGCGTTTTTTCGAATAGTGGCGCTAAGGCGCAGCCCGTCTGAACAAGGAGCTCGGCCGCCGCATACGGAACGGCGCAGCAATGCCGGTGATCGTCGCAAGCGAGGCGTGCTGCGCCCCTACACCCACCGCGAATGGCGTCGTATGATGGCGGCGTTATGGCGCTGGTTGTTGCCGAAGCTGCTGTCGAGGACCTGACACGCTCGCACCGCGACCTGCTGCGGCTCGTGGACTCGCTTTCGGAAGCCGATTGGGAGCGACCGGTGCCGTACGGCGAGTGGACGGTGAAGGACCTGATCGCGCATGTGATCGGGGATATGTCGCCGTCGGGGCCGGGGCTGATCCTGGCGGGGGTGCTGACGCCGGAGTTCATCGCGGACACGTCTAAGGGGTTCGACATCCGGTCTCGGAACGCCGCCATGGTGGAGTCACGCCGGCATTTCACGCGGGAGGACCTGCGACAGCTCCTGTTCGAGGCGCACGATGCCTTCATCGGCGCGGCGCTCCGACTCGACGAGTCGCATCTACACGTGCTCGATTACGTTGTGCCGATGGGGCCGGAGTACGAGCTGCGGGTGGAGGACTGGCTCTGGCGGGGCTACCACGACCGCCAGCACGCCGACGATCTGCGGCGGGCGCTGCGTGTGGAATGCGAGCCCGAGCGGCTGTCGTTCATTCCGGAGATTGAGCTGAAGATGCGAGTGCTGACACGCACACACGATGGGCTGGTAAGAGCGATCTACTCGGTGGCGGACGATGCCTGGTCGGAAGAATCCGAAGGATGCCCGGGCTGGACTTACCACGACTTAGTCGCGCACGTTAGTTCGAACGAGCAGCGACGTCGCACGCGCCTGCTGTCGGCGATGGGCGAGGCGGACGCGGCAGACCTCGGGGCGATCAACGATGTGGACGGGTGGAACGCACGCGCCGTCGCAGAGCGCAACGACTGGCCCCTGGCGCGTCTAATCGATGACCTGGTCGCGGGCTGGCACGAGATCCTGAAGGTGCTCAGCCGCTTCCGGCCCGAGCACCTGGCCGGGCGGGTGACCCTGGGAGAGGCGCAGACAATGCCGGTCTCCGAGTTCATCAAAGGGATGACCGCGCACAGCTCGCGGCACGCGGGGCAGCTGGTGGCGGGGAGCCGGGCGAGACGGTCGGCGGCATGAACTTCACAACGGATTGCGGAACAGATAAGCGAATGGGTGTAGCGGTGTGGTGGCTCCGCTCATCCTTCGAGTGCCTCAGGACGAGCGGGAAGAGCCGTCGTTCATAAAGATATGCCAATTCTCGTCGGTGCCCACACGCGGCTGCTGGTGCAGGGGATCACCGGGAAAGAGGGCTCCTTTCAGACGCGGCGGTGCATCGAGTACGGGACGAAGGTGGTGGCGGGAGTGACGCCGGGGCGCGGCGGTGAGGAGGCGGAGGGCGTGCCGGTGTTCGACACCGTCTCAGAGGCGGTGGCGAAGACGGAGGCGAACTGCGCGCTGATCTTTGTGCCGGCGCCCTTTGCGGCGGACGCGGTGCTGGAGGCGGCCTACGCGGAGATGCCCGTTATTATTTGCATCACGGAGGGCGTGCCGACGATGGACATGGTGCGCGTTCGGCGCTTCATCAGGGGGTCCGATCTGACAGTGATCGGTCCAAACTGCCCGGGGGTAATCACGCCGGGCGAGGCGCGGGTCGGCATCATGCCCGGAAACGTGTTCTCGAAGGGCAAGGTTGGAGTCATCTCACGTTCCGGGACGCTCGTCTACGAGGCGGTGGCGCAGCTGACGGAGCGAGGCATCGGCCAGAGCACGTGTGTCGGCGTCGGCGGCGACCCGGTGATCGGGACGACGCAGGTAGAGGCGCTTCAGATGTTCAACGAAGACGATGGAACGGACGCTGTCGTGCTTATCGGCGAGATTGGTGGGGTGGCGGAGCAGCAGTCGGCGGAATATATCAGATTCGAGATGCGGAAGCCGGTGATAGCGTTCATCGCGGGGGCGACGGCGCCGCCGGGGCGCCGCATGGGGCACGCGGGCGCCATCATTGTGGGCGCTGCGGGCACGGCCTCGGCAAAGAAAGATGCGCTGCGGGCGGCAGGAGCGACGATCGTGGACTCGCCGGCGGAGATTGGGGCGGTGACCGAACGAGTGCTGAGTGCATAGTGCCGAGTGCTGAGTGCCGAGGAAATGCTGCTGCGACACGGGCGAGTTTACGTCGGACCGTCGCGAATTCACGGCGAGGGAGTCTTCGCGTCTAGATCGGCCCCTTGACAAGGGTGGTCTATACTGCGTATGATACGCAGTATAGAAATATTTGCAGGAAGGCGGCAAATGAGTGTTCCCCATGCTTTGCTCGCCTTGCTCAGCGAGCGACCAAAATATGGACTTCAACTCCAGCAGGAGTTTGAGTATACGACTGGTGACATCTGGCCTCTGAACGTTGGGCAGGTGTACACAACGCTTCAGCGCCTCGAGCGTGACGGTCTGGTCGAGGCGGACGACGGCTGCAGCGAAGGCCGTCAGAGGGGTTATCGTATTACGCCCGCAGGCGCCCAGGAACTCGCGCAGTGGCTGAACAGCGCGCCGGACACGCTGACACCGCGACGAGATGAGCTCGTGATCAAAGTACTGGTCGCGACGTCGGTACCCGGCATCGACGTTCATGAGATTCTTCAGGTTCACCGCCGCCAACTGGTGGAAACGATGCAGCGCTACACGCACCTTAAGGGCGAACTAGCGGAGCACGATCTCGCGCAGGCGCTTGTCGTCGATGCCGAACTCTACCGGCTCGATGGCGTCGTGCGATGGCTCGACGCGGCCGGCGCTAGGCTCAAGCGGACTCGTGTCTCTTCGCCGGGACGCGATGGCGACGGGGGAAGCGAGCCCAATCTTGGCAAGGAGGTCCGGTAATGACGATGAACACGAGCGCTCTTGAAGCGCGCAACGTGTCGAAGGTCTACGCGAAGGCCCGACTCAGGTCCAGGCTCTTAATGCGGTAGACCTATCGGTTGAACAGGGCGAGCTGGTCGCAGTGATAGGCCCCAGCGGCTGTGGTAAGACGACCTTGCTCGCGATCGCTGGGACTCTCGAGGAGCCGACCAGTGGCGAAGTTCTGGTGGACGGGACGGACGTGGCGACCCTATCGCGCGACGACAGGGCGAGATTGCGCCGTCGTTCGATCGGCTATGTCTTTCAGGACTTCAACCTGCTTGCCGGATTAACAGCAGCCGAGAACGTCTCGCTACCCCTGGAACTCGATGGCATCTGGACGCGACGTGCTCGGGCGCTCGCTTTAGAGGCGCTGGATGTGCTCGGCGTCGCCGATTACGCCGATCGGTATCCGGATGACCTCTCCGGCGGCGAACGGCAGCGAGTGGCAATCGCCCGCGCTGTCGTCGGCGACCGCCACTTGCTACTTGCGGATGAGCCGACCGGCGCGCTGCTCGCACCCTCGGCGCCTACCTCAACCTGGCGACCGGTTACTTCAGCGACCCAGACAGCCTGCTACCGGTGCCGGTCCTTCACCTTCTGTTCATCGCACTCGGTGCTCCAATAGCAGCAGCCCTCGCGGCTTGGCTCCTGGCCGGACGACAACCGCCCACGCTCGCCCGCCATCCAATCGAATAAAGAACATTATTGTCGAGGCTTGGTGATGACAAGGTCTCGATTCCTGCCTGAGGAGGCGAATCGCTTCTGGGGCCCCTTTACGATGTCCTGATCCTGCACCGGACCAATTCCGATCCCCACATCGGTATAATTCGTTGCAGGCACCATGACCTGGGAACCTGAGCTTGAAGAGATCCGCCGCCGCCGTGAGCTGGCGAAGGAGATGGGCGGCACTGAACGTGTCGGCCGCCATGTCGCCGAGGGCCGGACCCCTGTGCGCGACCGTATCGACCAGCTGCTGGACGATGGCTCGTTCCGGGAGATCGGCTCGCTCACAAGCAAAGTTGAGTACGACGAGGAGGGTCGGATCAGCCGCTATACCCCTTCGAACTTCGTTACGGGGCGGGGGACGATAGATGGCCGGCCAGTAATCATCGGCTGCGACGATTTCACTGTTCGAGGTGGTGCAGCGGACGGCGCAGTCGGCAACAAGATGGGCTGGAGCGAGCGAACCGCCAAGGAGCTACGACTCCCGCTCGTGCGCCTTGTCGACGGCACCGGGGGCGGTGGCAGTGTCAGGACGAACGCCGCGCTAAAGCGATCGTACGTGCCTGCGAACCCGGACTGGGATGTGTCCGTTGGGCTGCTATCGCAAGTACCTATTGTCGCGGCGGCGCTGGGCCCGGTCGCCGGACTCGGAGCGGCCCGGGTCGCAGCGTCACACTTCTCCGTAATGGTGCGAGGATCGAGTCAGCTGTTCGTGGCTGGGCCGCCTGTCGTGAACCGGGCCTTCGGAGGGGAAGTTGAGAAGGAGGAGCTTGGAGGCTCGCACATACACGCACATGGCAGCGGCGCTGTCGACAATGAGGCTCAGACGGAACAAGAGGCCTTCGAACACATCCGGCGATTCCTGTCCTATCTGCCTTCATCTGTCTGGGAAATCCCTCCGGTTACTGAGTCTACCGACGACCCAAACCGTCGCGAAGAGGAGCTCATTTCCGTCGTACCGAGGGATCGAAGGCGCGTCTATGCTATGCGACGAATCGTCGGACTCGTCGTGGACGTTGACTCCTTCTTCGAGATCGCACGATACTTCGGTCCTTCGCTCATTACAGGACTAGCTCGCCTGGATGGCATCTCCGTTGGAGTCATGGCCAACGATCCAGCGTTCTATGCCGGTGCGATCGATGCAGCCGCCGCCGACAAGATGACGCGTTTCGTCGACCTTTGCGACACGTTCCGCCTGCCGATGGTGAACTTCGTCGACAACCCGGGCTTCCTCGTCGGCGTTGCTGCTGAGAAGCAAGGGACGATCCGACGGGGTGTCCGTGCGCTCGCGGCGGTATACCAGGCGACCAATCCCTGGTGCTCGATCATAGTGCGAAAGGCGTTTGGCGTCGCCGGAGCCGGCCATTCGAACCACACGCGGGCAAGCCCTCGTTACGCCTGGCCGTCCGGCGAGTGGGGCTCGTTGCCAATCGAGGGTGGGGTGGAGGCTGCCTATAAGCGTCAGATTCAGGCTGCTGATGACCCCGACAGGCTCCGTGAGGAGCTGGAGGCCAAGCTGGCTACCCTGCGCGACCCGATTCTGACTGCGGAGGCCTTTGGCATCGAGGAGATCATCGATCCGCGTGATACCCGCCCACTACTGATCGAGTTCGCTCGCCGCGCCCACGATATCGTTAAGGGTGACGCCCGTGGACCCAAGAGTCGAGGGATGCGGCCATAAGATGGCCGTTCCAAAGCGAACGATGACGCTATAACGACCGCACTCTCAATCCAACCTAGAATCGGCGACAGCTTGCCCCGCTACTCGCTATCGTGTGACCGGCGTACACTCGACACATGTCGACGACACACCGACTACACGACGAACCCGAACTCACCGCGTCCGTGGTGCTTTGCGGAGCGGATGGCCACCTCAATCGCCAGGCCGTCGGCTGGTCGCGTCACCCTCTGCACACGTGCAACCTGCCGCCCAGCCTCTCACGAAAGAAGAAATGGAACTACTGGGCGGTCACCAGCAATGATCTTCTCTTCTCGGCGACCATCGCCGATATCGACAGTCTGCAGCTTGGAGGCGCGTACGTCTTCGACCGGCAAACGCATCGGCATATCGAAAAGATCGTCATCCAGCCGGCAAACACCATCGCGATGCCTGAAACGATATCCGGCGACATTGTTATCGAGCATCCCGCCATGCGCGTCGCGCTCGCCGATGAGGGTTCCGGCACGCGAATCAGGGTCGAGGCCAGCGATTTCGGCGGCGTGCGTCTTGACGCCGACATCGTAGTCGAGCGGCCAGAAGGCCACGAGACGCTAAACGTCGTTATCCCTTGGAGCGATCTCCAGTTCCAGTTCACGTCGAAACAGAACACGCTGCCAGGATCCGGGTACGTTCGGCTTAATGATGAACGGCTCGAATTCGCACCGCCTGCGTTCGGGTGTCTCGATTTCGGCCGCGGCGTCTGGCCCGAGAACACGGTCTGGAACTGGGGCTCGGCATCGGGCGTCCAGGGCGGCCGCACCGTCGGCTTGAACCTCGGAGGACGGTGGACTGACGGCACCGGCATGACGGAGAACGGCATCTGCATCGGTGGCCGTCTGACAAAGATCAGCGAGGATCTAATCTTCGAGTACGACCACGCGGTCATGATGAATCCTTGGCGGGTCCGAACGAGCGCAACTGAGCGCATCGACCTGTTGTTCGAGCCGGAGTTCGAGCGCGTATCGGAGAGCGGTAGCCGGGACTCCTACTTCACGAGCGCCCACCAGATGTTCGGCCGCTATTCGGGGCGGATCACCCCGGACGGCGGCGGCATCGTAGAAGTACGCGACCTCTTCGGCTGGATCGAAGAGCACGAAGCGCACTGGTGACCTTTCACCGCAACGGAGCTACGAGGTCCTCGATTGTAGCACCACCCAGTGCAGCGGGTCGATCATCGCTTTTTGGTGCTGTCTGCGGCTGGCAAGGCGTAGGCAGCATCCCTCCCTCTCTGCTGGCGTCCGCCATTAGCTGGTCTTAACAGCCCCCTTGCCCACAACCACGTCCACGGCCACCACCTACCCTTAGGGCAACTGCCGCGAAGGTCGCTAACAAGCCGCGTCCGCAGTGTTGTCGCCGCCCAGGAGCGTCCCCGTGGGCGGCCTATAGTTCTGTCCCGGCCGCGCCCCATGTAAGGAGATCGGATCACTGTTGCCTGCTTCCGGAGCCCGGAGGTGACCTCTACCTTCCGGCCAGCTGGCGTACCACAGGAGCAACGGCTTCGAAGACGTTCCCCTGGAAGACGATGTAGGAGAAGCCGTACTCCTCTCGATTGCGGACCAGATCATCCGCGATCTCTTCAACCGTTCCAATGGCCGCGTGAGGCGAACCAAGCAGGTCCGCTGGTTGCAGGCCGAACCCAGCGGCCAGACGTTCAGCGGTTTCCTGCCGGTCTTCGGTGACCACTGTGAAGAAGACCGTCGTGTTCAGCTCCAGCTGCTCGAACCTATCGCCTGCAGCGGCTCGGATCCAACCGATCTTCTCCGCGGTAGCCGCCGGCGTCCCGGTCGCCGTTACTTGAGGAGAAGCCCGCCCTGCAGCCAGGGAGAAGTTCACGGCCACGATGTCCGCCTCCTTGGCCGCGAATGAAAGTACGCGCCTCGCACCTCCGGCCAGCATGAGCGGTGGGTAAGGTGACTGCACGGGCTTTGGAATACCCTGGTGGTTAGTGATTCGGTAGTAGTGCCCGGCGAAGGAAAACGGCTCTCCCCTGAGACACGACTTTATGACGCTTACGGCCTCCTGTAATCGCGCTATTCGCACGCCGGCGAGCTCATAGGCTATTCCGGACTGCTCGTAGTCGCTGATCATCCAGCCGGCGCCGAGGCCGACCTCAAGCCTGCCGCCGGAGAGGACATCCAGGGTTGCCAGCTCCTTGGCGAGCACAAGCGGGTGCCTGAAGTCATTATCGAGAACCAGCCCGCCCACCCTGAGGGCGCTTGTCGAGGCGGCTGCGGCCGCAAGCGCTGTGAGAGGAGCGAACTGATTGTCGAAATGGTCCGGCATGAGAAGGGTTGAAAAGCCGAGGTCTTCGATCCTGCACGCCTTCTCTACCCAGTCTTTGCCCGAGTGAGCCCTAGATAGCTGCACGCCGAAGCGAAACTTGTGATCCATGGACTTCTTTGCCTCCTTCCGTCTCACCGCAATTGAGCATGAGGCTGAATGACCTATGCCTCGACGCGGGCTAGAATACACGACCGGAGGAGCCGTGCCTACTGTAGAGACCGTACTCGGGACAATCGATGCTGCAGCCCTTGGTTTCACCCTCAGCCATGAGCACGTGCTCGTGGCGATGGGTGCGGACAACCACAACTACCCGTGGCTCTTCGACTGGCAACGCACCCGCGCCAACGCTGTCCGGGAGCTGCGCGAAGCGAAGGCGGGTGGTGTAGATACGATCATCGATTTGACCACGCCGGACCTCGGGCGAGACGTCGAGTTCGTGCGAGATGTGGCAAGCGCCGCCGAAATCAACATCGTGGTCGCGACAGGGATATGGAGAGACGTGCCGCGGTCGTTCTGGGAGCGCAGCATTGACCGCATCGCTGACATCTTCGTCCGTGAGATCGAGGTGGGTATCGGCGAGACGGCAATCAAGGCAGGGGTCATCAAAGTAGCCAATGATGCTGAGGGCGTGACGCCCGAGGGAGAACGTGTGCTCAGGGGCGCAGCCCGCGCCCTTAAGCGAACCGGCTGTCCCATCAGTACGCATCACTGGGCGCCGGCCGAGGTCGGACGCCGACAGGTGGAGATCTTCCGCGACGAGGGCACACCGATGGATCGGATCTGCATCGGACACAGCGCAGACACGACGGACGTCGCTTACCTGGAGTCACTGCTCGAGGCTGGAGTCTACTTGTCCATGGACCGCTACCCCGGCGCGGAGGGCAGACCCGACTGGCGCCAGCGGGACGCCACCGTGAAGGCGCTAATCGATCGCGGCTGGGCCCACCGCCTGATGCTGGGTCACGATTACGCGCCCGCGCCTGTGTCGGCGCGCCGTCTAGATGATGGAAGCCTCACTAATCGCACGGGCTACCTCTTCCTGTCGACAGTGGCGCTGCCGGCTCTGCGCAACGACGGCGTTAGTTCCGAGGCGATCGACCTCATGATGCGTGAAGTGCCGCGGCGTTTCCTGACCGGCGAAACTTCGAGGTAGACAGGAGGACTACGCCTCGACGGTCAACTTTCTTCTCCTCTTTCGCTTCATTCGCTTCTCAAAGATGCCTCCGGAGGTTGCCAGCGGGCGTAAGCTCGCGAGAGCGAAGGAGCAGCATCGTGTGAGGCACGCTTCTCACAGGCTGGCTACCATCGACAGCTGGCGCTAGGGTTTCGCGTCAAGGCACTTTTTGTCGACTATGTCGAGCTCTTGTACTTCTCTGTAGTCGTATTCTCTGCCGCTAACGCGGCGGCCAAGGCTGCTGCGTCCAGCCCTCGAGAACAGCCATCGCCTCAGGGCAAAACGTGACGGCCTTGGCGGTCTTGAATAAGGACCGAAGCGAGGGGTTTGGCGGCCTTCAGCTAGGGGTAGCAACATGTCCACCACCAGCGGAGGTCGCGAACACCGCAAGCCTGATCTCGATTCTGAACGGAAGGCCGCCAAGGCCGCCGCTGAATCAGTACGCCAACGGCCACCTTCTCCCCTTCGGGTTGCGACGCCCCCGGGTGAGGTGGGGGCTCCTCGACGCTCGTCGCTATGGCACGCAGCCAGCCCCGAAGCGGCCAGTCATCGTCGCTATATCCGCCGTATCGATGAACCGCAAGGCCGGGTCCGCGTTAGGCGGGTCCGGCGCCAGGTCGTATCGCGGCGGCTCCGTTCCGTTCGGTAACACTTGCAGCCCGAAGCGACTCGAGAGCTGCGCAATATCGGCGGTGTCTACAAAGCCGTTGTTGGTGACGTCGGGCGGCCAGGCGTCATCGAGTGCGTTGTCCGGACAGGCGTCCAGCGGGTCCGATCCGATGAAATTCGATTCGGCGACGTCGCTCCAACCATCATTGTCGCTATCGCAGCCCGCGCTGTAGCTGGCCGCGGCGATGAAAGTCCCCCAGTTCTCTCCCGCCGTGTTCTTGGCGTATTCGCCCACGAACCACACGCACTCGGGGAAGACCGGGTCCACCGCGGCGGCAAGGTAATCGCCCCAGCGACTGGAGTCGTGAGCGATGTCGCCCGCCCGAAGGATGGTGGAACCGGTCATCGCGTTCGGCGGGTCGCCCGCCAGCCGCCCCGTCGCCCGGGCCTCCGGGAACGTCGCCGCGTTTGTGTGCGTCAGCGAGACGTAGAGATCGCCCGAGGCGTCAGTCCGCAGCGCCGGCCACGAATAATACTCCCCGGGTGCTCCGAACATGATGTCCTGTAGGATTGATGGCGTCGTGCTCGTATCCACCTCGATCAGGTGCGCGCATGATCGCGTCGACGAGTCGCCGGCGGGCACACACGCGGCGGACGCCGAAGTCCAGAGCCGCCCGTTCCGCCACATCGCGTCCAGGAGCCTGCTGTCCCCGGAGTCGATCGTCCCTCCTAGCGCGACCGAGAGTGGAGGCGCGTTCTGAGCCGCAATCGTTAGGTTCGTCGCGGAAGCCTCGGTCACGTTCCCGGCATCCGGCGTCCCCGTGATCTTGATCACCGTCAGCGTCGTCGCCCCATTCAGCGTGGTCAGGTACTGGTCGTTCGCCGCAGAAAGCGCCTGTGCCGGCCGAACCGTGAAGCGGTTGAGATTACGCGGGAACGCGAACAGCCCGACACTTCCTCCGGGGACGCCAGCCAGCACGTCAGCTTTCTCGATGACGATCGTCTCCGCCCCGTAGTAGAACGGCTGGTCGATGTCGAAGACGTTGGAAGAGATCGTGAACTTATCGTTCGTGACCCCGATGCCCGCGTAGTCCGGGAAGAGCTGCGCATAGGTGATGAAGTACCTGTTCCAGACGCCTGTTGGGTCGCTCGTTTCAGAGATGGCCAGGTGGAGCCGGCCCTCGTCGTTGTTCTGGCCGTGTGGGTCGATGAGCGAGACGTACGAAGCGAACCAGCGGCCGCTCAACGCATCGTAGATCACCTTGGGGTCCGTATCCAGATATCCCACCGGTACCTGGAAGAAGTCCGCCAGCTTAAACGTCTGGACTGTCGCACCGGACCGTGTGTAGATGCGACCGACGATGTTCACCATCTCGAATATGTGGTCGGGCCCAACGGCGACCTGCGGATCGGGCGGAGTTGGCGTCACGCCGGTGAGGGCCTGGTTGTCGCTGTTGTCCAGCCCCTCGAAGCCGGCGCCTGTGGGCGTGGGTGGCGCCAGCGGCTCGTTCGAGAACGACTCATCGTGCGCGTTCGCCGGGGGCGCTGGAACGTTTGGTTCGTTGGCAGCCGACGACGGGTGCCTTCGTGAAAGCAGCAGCTCCCGCGACTGCCCGGGCCCAGCGGCTCCTTCGGTGGGTAAGTCGCGAACGACGACGCGGCTCGGCCCCTCGAGCTTCACGCCTTCTCTGACCTGAAGCGTTTCTTCTGCCCCTGTATTCGCCGGAAGGTCAGGAGCAGGCACGAACATTGCCATCACCGGCATAGCCAGTAGAGGCATGATTCGCCACAGCGACGTCTTACGGCCGCCCCTCAGATGCACTCCCCTTTCTGCTCCCTTGCCCCCTATTGTCGCTTGCCTTGAAGTCAAACGCCAGTGCGCGTAGAAGTGAGACCGGCTGGCTTAAGCCGGAAGCCTGGCCCAGGTCCCCTGCACAGGATAACCAGTCTCATGCCGCCGCGTTACGCCTGTTACCCAATGTTTACCGGCCGTCAGGGGCCGCAGCCCTGCCCGAATCGCGAGGTCAAACTCGCAATGTCAGCGGTGTCCACGAAGCGCAGATCGGGATTGGGGTTTGGGGGCTCCGGCGCCAGGTCGTAGCGCACCGGCGCCGGTCCGTTAGGCGCCACCTTCACACCGAACATGCTGGTCAAAGGCGCGATGTCAGCGGTGTCTACAAACGTATCGTTGTCGATATCCGGCGGCCAAGCGTCGGCCCCGCACTCCAATAGAGGGTTCGTCCCCGCATATCCTTCTATTAAATCACTGAACGCGTCGTTGTCGTCGTCAAGATCACAGGCGTTGCCCTGCCCGTCACCGTCGGTGTCCGGCGTCCCCGCGCAGGTAAGTCGATAGATCGCGTCGCCGAACATCTGGTTTTGGAAGGTGAGCACAAGTAGCTCGCCGTTTGGCAGCTCAGCAAAGGAGACGATGTCGAAGCCCGTGTCGACAAGCTGGACCGGAAGGCTCGTGTCCGCCGGGTTCACCGCCCAGATCCTTCCCGTGCAGTAGTCGCCGTATACGTACCAGCCGTAGATCTCCGGCAATGAGGTCCCTCGGTACACGTAACCGCCGGTCACGGAGCACCCTTGTGAGTGCGGATAGACCGCCCGCGGAGAAAGGAACGGCGGATTGCACGGCTCACCTGGGCTTGGGTCATTGTACAGGGCATCCCCCTCATAGCAGTCCCATCCGTAGTTGCCACCGCTGACGATCTCCTCCACCTCCTCCCACGAGCCCTGCCCTACATCCGCCAGCCATAGTTTGCCGCTCACCCGGTCGAAGCTGTACCGCCACGGGTTGCGCAGTCCGTAGGCCCACACCCTGTTATCGCCGGCCACGCTTACAAACGGATTGTCCGCTGGTATCGTGTACGTTTGCTGTCCTGTCACATTGATGCGCAGGAGAGAGCCCAGGAGGTCGGTGTTGTCCTGTCCCGTCTCCCCCGGGTCTCCAAACCCGCCCCCATCGCCGATCGAGAGGTACAGATACCCGTCCGGCCCGAACAGCAGCCGTCCGCCGTTGTGATTACTCTCGTTCGCCGGAAGCTGCGGGACCTCCAGCACCTCCGTCTCGCTCGTTTCGATCATGTCGTTGTTTACCACCGGAAACCGCGAGATGCGGCTACACCGGCTGCCGACGTCGCAACTGAGCGCTGTGTAATAGACGTACACACGGCTGTCGCCGGCGAAGTTGGGCGAGAAGGCGATGGAGAGGAGCCCTTGTTCCCCGCCCACCTTGACGCGGTCCGCTAGATTGCCGTACAGGCTAGGAGCGAACCCACCAGTTAGCGACACGCGCCGTACGAGGGCATCGTTCTGCGTCACAACCACGGCCTGGTCCGTCGTCCCGGGGATTATAGCGAAATCGACCATGCGGTCGAAGGTCGCCGTCGTCACGTCCTGGGCCAGCGCGTAGCTGTTGGGGGTAGGCGCCGCCTCAGCGGGCGCATCTCCCCTTGGGACGACCAGCGACCCACCCGCTGCTACCGCAAGGGCTACGACCGCACACAGCCTGCCGCCATGCGCTATGACGGTGCGCCTATCCCCTATCGGAGCCTCCTGTGATCAGCTTCCGTCCGCCGTGACTGACGGACTGCAAGGCCGCCGGCGCTGATGTGCACCGCCTCCCCGGCCGCCTTACTCTGCCTCTATTATACCAATCTGCCGCGCAGGCCCCGGTTCGAACCGTAGCGCAGCCCGCAAGCTGGAGATCCCTCGGCGTTGCCCTACTAGAGCGGCCCCTCCTGTCAGCACCGCTAAACATTGCCCCCTCAATTGCATCCATACCCAAAGCGGCTGGTTAGGAGGCGATGTCGCCGGTGTCAATGACGCCGCACGCAGTCAGATCCTCGCGGACGAGGGGGCCGCGGCGGCTTGACCAAAGTCTGCGGTCTCCAGCCGGATGCACCAGGACAGGCTTAGCGCGTAGTCTAAGACCGGAAAATAACAGCGTCAATACCCGAAATCTGGTAAGCAGATCATCCACATCGATACGCTTCC
>WNGA01004448.1_pt1 | contig 20604 bp, 14 predicted proteins | sample 5400061 | NCBI WGS metagenome assembly WNGA01 (sample SAMN13153366, study PRJNA577476) | soil metagenome | isolation source: 100 cm soil or saprolite under grassland replicate 2 | place: USA:California | collected 2016-06-15
CGTAGAGCCCCTTCGCGCCGGGCGGAAGGTGCACGAGGTCCCCGATCACCCCGAAGCGGAACAGGGCGACCTCTTCCGAATGTTGCTTCACGTCGTCGTTCACGGTGAGTCTCCTCTGGTTGGCCCCTGGATCGGGGCAGCCGACGGAGCTACCGCGTACCGGCCGGCGGGTCCGGCCCCGCTTTCTGCTGGAGGGCGGTGGGCGACGGCTGCCGCCGCAGAGGCCGGGGGCCGAAACCGAGCGGCGGCGGCAGCTGCCGGAGATGCCGCGCCGCCCGATCACGCAGGCACACGAGGGCGATCTCGGCGCCGAGCGCCGAGCGGACGGAGGTGACGGTGGGCTTACATCCGGCGAGGAGTCCGGGCAGAAGGCCGATCGCCGCGGCGAGCCCAGCGTGCACGAGCCGCGTCCGCCGCCGCAATCAGCGCAGCGCACCGGGCAGCTCGATGTCCGGCCGCAGCGCCTCGCTCGCCGCCTCCTGCGTCGGCGCAGCGTCGGCCACCGCCACCACCGCCTCGACCTCCGCGAGCGTGCCCGTGAGCCGCGAGCAGAGGAAATCCGGGAGCAGGCTGATGGTTGTACGCGCCGGCGGGTACCGCGCGATCAGGCACCCGGCTGGCGAGACCCGTGCGTAGGTACCGTGCCGCGCGAGACCGCAACCGCCCTCCGGGTGGAACGGGCAGCGCTCCAATCTTGCGGAGCGCCACGCCTCCTGCTTAACGTACTCCTCGCTGGTCAGCCCGGTCGCTAGCCGAACTTGCACCAGCCGCAGCCCGCACGGCGCCTACCGTGGCGGGCACTTTACTTTCGGGCCGGGCACCATGCCCGGCGCGCCGCGGCAGGGTCACTCGGAATCAGGCGGTGGGGAAGTTTCCGGCCGGCGCGCTCGCCGCGCTCGGCCACCGGCTCAGCAGATCCCGCGGTGGCGCAAACCGGACGGCGGCGGGCGGTGGTTCACGACGCTACGCGGGAGCCGACACCGGTCGAGCAGGTCGACGTTCTCAAGGCACTGGTGCCATCGTCCTGCCGCCGTTGCCATCACCATCTCCGCGGGCGAGACCCGCACCCGTTCCGTCACTAGGTGACCGAGGTGCTGGTCATCAAGCCCACGGTGACTGAGTACCAGCTGCATGCGCTCGTCTGCCCCGACTGCGGTGAGATCACCCGTGCTGAGCTCCCCTCTGGCGTGCCCAGGGGAGCCTTCGGGCCGGTGCTGACGTCAATGGTGGCGTTGCTCACCATTCGGTTCCGGCAGTCCAAGCGCCTCGCCCAGGAACTCGTCTCGACGCTCCTCAACGTCGATGTGTCGCTCGGGGCGATCTCCAAGATCGAGCAGCAGACGAGCGAGGCCCTGGTCGCGCCGGTCGAGGAAGCGCGGGAGTTCGTTCGCGAGCAGGCGGTGGCGAACGCGGACGAGACCGGTTGGTACGAGGGCAAGTCCGACGGCAAGAAGGAACGGGCCTGGCTGTGGGTGGTGACCACCTCGCTCGTGACGGTCTTCAAGATCGCCAAGAGCAGGGGCGCCGACGTCGCCCGCGAGATGCTCGGCGACTTCAATGGCGTCCTCGGCGTCGACCGCTGGAGCGCGTACAACTTCGTGGACTCGCTGCGACGGCAGCTTTGCTGGAGCCACCTGATCCGCGACTTCCAGGGCTTCGTCGACCGCGGTGGAAAGGGGGCTGTGATCGGCCAAGCCCTGCTGCACCAGGCGGACCTCATGTTCACCTAGTGGCATCGCGTTCGCGACGGAACGCTGAAGCGCTGGACCTTCGAGCGCCGGATGCAGCCCGTGAAGGAGGAGATTCGCCGCCTCCTGCGCGCCGCCGTGGTGCGCGCGGAACCCAAGACGCGGGGCATGGCGAAGGCGATCCTCAAGATGAAGTGGGCCCTCTTCACCTTCGTCTGCGAGCGCGGAGTCGAGCCGACCAATAACGTGTCGGAGCGCCGCGTGCGCCCAGCGGTCATCGCGCGCAAGCTCAGCTTCGGCACCGAGTCGCCCGCGGGGAGCCGCTTCGTCGAGCGAGTGCTCACGGTCACGACCACGCTGCGGCAACAGGAGCGCAACGTCCTCGACTACTTGGTCGCCGCTCATGAGGCTCGCCTCCACGGGCGCACGCCCCCGTCCATCCTGCCCGCCACCACCTGACGATCAGGCCCCTGCGGAGCGCGAAGCGCGCAGCAGGGGCCACCCCGTGAACGGTTACCACTGAGGATCGCGGTCGGTGTTTCCGAATCGCGATCGGTCGTTTCCCGCCCGCCCGACGGGGATGGTGCAGCTGGTACCCACGTTCAATATGCGGACGCTCCGGGGGTTGCGTCCGGAGAGACTCTCAGCTCGGCGTATGCATCGCGTAGGGCCGGCAAGGGGTCGTTGGCCACCACCGACAGGCGATTCCGCGCGTGGGGTGGCAGCGCTACTGCTCGACCTCGCCGGCGATGTAGTTGATGCTGTCGTAGATGGGGACGAGGTCGGCGAGCAGCCGGCCGCGGGCCATCGACGGAAGCGCCGAGAGCATCGGCCACACTGGCGCGCGGATGCCGAGTTTGTACGGCCGGCCGCCGCCATCGGAGACGACATAGAACCCGAGCTCGCCGTTCGGCGACTCGGTGTACGAGTAGGCCTCGCCAGCCGGGACTTTGATCCCCTCCATGACCTGCTTGAAGTGCGCCATCGCGCCCTCGATGGTGCCGTACACGAGCGGCTTGGGCGGGAGAGCGTACCGGAAGTCCTGGACGATGATCTCCCCCGGCTTCATCTGCTCGAAGCACTGCCGAACGATCCGGTCGGACTGGCGCATCTCCTCGAGGCGCATGAGGTAGCGGTCGTACGTGTCGCCGTTCGTCCCCACCGGCACGTCGAAGTCCATCCGGTCGTAGACGAGGTAGGGCGCCGCCTTGCGCACGTCGTAGGGCTCGCCGCTCGCTCGCAAGCAGGGGCCTGTGAACCCGTAGTCCAGCGCGTCCTCGCGGGAGACGACGCCGACGCCGCGGAGTCGGTCCACGAAGATTCGGTTGCGGTTCAGGAGCGCGGCGATGTCGTCGCGGATCTCGGCCACGCGGTCGAGCGTCTTCAGCACCCTCTCGGCCCAGCCCTCCGGCACGTCCCGCGCCACGCCGCCGATGCGGCAGTAGTTCGAAGTGAGCCGCGCGCCGCATAGCTCGGTGAGGCGATCCCAGACGAGGTCGCGCCCCTCGATGGCGAAGAAGATGATAGTCGCTGCGCCGAGCTCCATGCCGGCCGCGCCCACGAGGGTGAGGTGATCGCAGATGCGGTGCAACTCCGAGGAGAGGACGCGCAGGTATTTCGCCCGATCCGGGACGTCCAGCTTGCAGAGCTTCTCGACGGCGAGCGCATAGCCGACGTTGTTGACGATCGAGGAGACGTAGTTCAGTCGGTCCGTGTATGGGAGCGCCTGCGGCCAGGTGGCGTTCTCGCAGCTCTTCTCGAACCCCCGGTGGAGGAAGCCGATCTCGATCTTCACGTCGGTAACCGTCTCGCCCTGGAGCTCGACGATCATCTTGGTGACGCCGTGCGTGGCCGGGTGGGACGGGCCCATGTTGAGGACCATCCGCTCGCTCGGCAACGGAGCGTCGAGCGGACCGAGCGCGGCGTCCGCAGTCGTGCCCGATCCGTTCGCGCGAACCGCTCCCGCGCTCGCCTGCGCCGGCACCACGCGCGCGTCGACCCCTGGGACTTCGTTCGTCTGGCTCGCCATCGGCAGCGCCTCCGAGCGTCCGCGCTAGTTGCGCGCCGCGGGGCCGGGCCCGCGAAGAAGGTCTTCGATCTCGCGCTCCCGGACCAGCGGCCGGCGGCCGCAGAGCGGGTAGTCCTTGCGGAGCGGCTGGTCGGCGAACTCCTCGTCCATGAGGAGCCGGCGCGGATCCGGATGGCCCGCGACCCGGATTCCGTACATGTCGAAGCAGTACCGCTCGAACCGGTCGGCGCCCCGCCACACCCCGGTGACCGTCGGGATCTCGCAGTCCTGCTCAGAGACCTTCACGCGCAGGCGAATCCGCTCGTTCGTCCTCAACGCGTGGAGGTTGTACACCACCTCGAACCGTGGATCCTGGCCGAGATAGTCTACCGCCGTGATATAGGGCGCCATATCGAACCCACGCTCCGCCTTCAGGAACCGACACGCCTCGACGATCCCCTCCTTCTTCACGAACGCGCAGTCGTCCCCGCCGACGCCGACGTAGGGGTCATACACGGTCTCGGGAAAGCGCTCGACGAGCGCGTCGATCACGGCCCTGGACATGGTCGTCCTCGCTAGCGGTCGCCCCGCTCCTGCCCGAGGACGGGCAGCGGCGCCCGGTCCATGAGCTTGTGGGGCTGATTCTGGATCTTATGCTGCAGGAGCATGATCGCGTCGATCACCTGCTCCGGCCGCGGCGGGCAGCCGGGTACGTAGACGTCGACCGGGATGATACGGTCGATACCCTGCACGACGGCATAGTTGTCGTAGAAGCCGCCCGAGCTCGCGCAGACGCCGAACGCCATCACCCACTTCGGCTCTGCCATCTGCTCATAGATCCGTTTGAGAATCGGCGCCTGCTTACAGTTGATCGTCCCGACGACCATGAGAAGGTCCGCTTGACGGGGAGAGAAGCGTGGGAGTAACGCGCCGAACCGGTCAAGGTCGTAGCGCGCCGTCTGTAGGCTCATGTACTCCATCCCGCAACAGGCCGTGACGAAGGGGTACTGGAAGATGGAGTACTTCCTCCCCCACCCGACGCCCTTCGAGATGATCTTCTGCAGGAAGCCCTGCGCCTCCTCGCGCCGTGTGGCGATCGCGGGAACCGTGTCGATGTCCGAAGTCATGCTCACTCTCCGCTCCACTCGAGGACGCCCTTCTTCCACACGTAAACGAGGCCGGCGACGAGCGTCGCCACGAAGATCCCCATCGACATTAGCCCGCCCGACCCCAGCCCCGCGTAGCGGTCGCCGGGAAGGAGCAGGACCGCCCACGGGTGGAGGAAGACGGCCTCGATGTCGAAGACGACGAAGAGAATCGCGATGACGTAGAACTTTATCCCGAAGCGCTCCCGCGCCGACTCGATCGGAACAGACCCGCATTCGAACGGAGACTGCTTGACGGGGCTGACCCGACGGGGTCCGAGCAGACCGGCGATCGTCAGCATGACCACGGCGAGCAGTAGCGCGATCACGAGGACGAGACCGATCGGGAAGTAGGTCTGTGTCATAATGAAGTGTGAGGGGCGCACTATGAGGTCCTTAAGTGCCCTTGCGGCCAGGAGTTGTCAACGGGTTTCCGCCCCTTGACAAACGGCTCCCTTCTGTAGAGTCCCGCCTTCCTTCCCCTGGTTGGGCGATAGGATAGGTCCACAAAGGGGCCCGACCGCAGGTTTCGGGCTCGGCGGCGTCCTCGTGTTCGCGGTCGTGGCGGTGTCGGGTTCCGCCATCGCCCTGGTTGATGGTCTCTCGGCTGGTCGGTGCGTGCCTTCCGTCCGAATTTCACTTCCTGCAGAATCGCGCGCGCCCTCGCGGCTACCGGAGACGTCCCGCAGCAGCCGCCCGCGCTCGCGGTTCGACGAGCTTCGCCGCCCACTTCGCCGGCCCCCTGGCCTCGCCGAGCAAGTCGTACTTGATAAGCTCCGCCATCCCGACGACCGTCTCGCGCGGCAGCGCGGGCAGCGGAATCCGCAGCTGCGTGTCGCCACCGACCTTCAGCGCTCTCCAGAAATGACCCACCTGTGCTCGGCAGAGGTGGGTCATTTCTGCCTCTCTCAACTTCAAATGGGTAGCTTGAGCTGAAGATCGGTGCAGCAGAGAAAGACCATCGCGGCGAGGGCGGCGAAGGAGTGTGGAAGCCGTAGGCGCGATGCTTGATGACGCCGATCTTGTTGTTCAGCCCCTTTTCAGCCCTCCATCCTGTCGTTCGAGAGCCGGAGCCGGATCGCTGCGAGCACGCCATGGCGGTACTGCCGGAGCGTGCGGCCGAGCTTCACGAACGGAGCGACTCGGGCGCCTTGAGCAGCGCCCAGCGCGAGCCCTTCAGCACGGCCGCCTCGGCGGAGCCCTTCCGCTCGCGGGCCTCGGTGCGCCGCACGTCGTGGACTGCCTCGTTGGCCAGCTTCACGACGTGGAACGGGTCGAAGGCGATCTCGGCCTGCGGAGCGCGCGCCTTCGTCTCCAAGATGTACGGCGCGCACATGTCCATGCTGACGGCCTCGAGCTGCGTGGCGCGCTCGCCGCCGAGCTCGTCGAAGAACGCGCCGACCGTCGCCTGCGAGCGCCCCTCGCCGATCCAGACCGGGTCGCCGGTGTCGTGGTCCGCGACGACCGTGAGGTACTGTACTTGTGGCCCTTCCGGTAGCTCACCTCGTCGATGCCGATCCGGTACAGCCGCTCGAGCCGGGCCCGGTCGATCTTCCGCGCCACCACCCGCTCGATGATGTTGCCGACCGTGGCCCAGGCGATGTGGAGCAGGTTCTTCACCGCGGTCTTGTTCATCTCGCGCGCGACCCAGGCCACCAAGTCCTCGAAGTCGCGGGTGAAGCGCGAGTCGTGCTCAGCCCAGGGGACCGCTTCGGTCACGACGCCGTGCTCGGGGCAGACGAGCCGGCACAGCATCGCCCGGATGACGACTCGCCACTTGCCGAGCGAGAGGTGGCGCCACGAGAGGTGGCGCCACTCCCGAACGGTCCGGTCGTAGCGGGGCGGGTCGAGAACGTGCAGCGCGGGCAGCGGTGGCGGCGGTGCTGCCTCGCAACGTCCACCACGATCACGGACGCGTCGAAAGCGACGCCTCGCACGAACGCACCTTGCAGAGCGAGCAGCTTGTTGAATACCGTGTGACGCGCACTGGTCTCCTCGTGGCTTCGGGTCCTCGCAAACCACGAAGTACCACGGGGTTTCCGGTGCGCTTCCTTCTTCCTCTTGCCAGAGCGATCACGCTCCTCGCTTCACGACAGGTGCGGCTCTCGACCCATTACACGTTGAGGAGAGCCTCATTTCTGGAGAGCGCTGAAGCCCCTCGCGGCGGCGAGCACCTCGACCGGGGCCGCGAGGGTGCGCGCTTGAACCCCGGCCGCACGGCGATCCGAGCTGGCCCGATCTCCACGAAGACGTCAGCCTACCCGTCAGCAGCGAGCGCCTGGCCCGCTCGTCCGACCCGCACGACTCGCGCAACGCGAACCCGTGGGCGGCCCTGCTGCTCACCGTGGCTCAGCCGGTGCGCCCAGTGCCGCAGCCCGCCCGCCGTGAAGTTCTTGCCCGCGCTGAACGCCGGCGATGACAGCCCGCTCGCCTTCCACTCCGCGCAGCGCCTCGCCCACGTCTCTCGGTCTCCCATGCGCGGCAGCGCTCGGCCTTCGTCACACGGACCAGCCGGGGTTCGTGCAGCGGATACCCATTCCGGCTGAACGCCAGCGCGATGGCCAGGCCCTCGTTCGGCGCGTGAGCGCCGCTCGGGAGCACGCCTACAAGTCCGGGCCGCGGCGAGGGCGCGCGTCACGGCCCCGTGCGCGGGGAGAGGACACCGGCAGCGCCGAGCTCAAATCCGCAGAGCACGAGCGCATGTCGACGTAGGAAACGCCCGCGGGCGGCTTCCAGCCCGGAAGGGCGCCGAGGCAGCGGCAGCAGGACTCGAGCCCGGAACGTGCCGCTCTCGAAATCGACGGTCAGCTCGACGTCGTGAAACCCGAGAAACACGCGAGTGAGCGGGAACTGGCACTTGTAAAAGGCTTCCTTGGCGCTGAAATAGACGATCGCGTCCTGGTGTGGTCGCCCCCGCACCGCGAGCGCGCGCCATTCGCTTGGCGTGCATACCGACTCGACGAGGGCGGGATCGAGCTGCCGATCCTGTTCCACGTCGAGCCCGACGCTCTGAACCAGCTCGGAGCGGGCGACGGCGACGCCGCAGTACCCCGCGGTGTGCGTGATGCTCCCGACGGCGCCCGGCGGCCAGCGCGGTTCCCGGCCCTCGTGCGGCAAGAGCGCCGCCGGCTCGAACCCGAGGCTCGACAGCGCCCGCCGGGCGCAGAGGCGCGCGGTGCCGAACTCCGCGCGGCGCTTGGGCACGGCCCGCTCGACGGCGGCGAGCTCGTCGGGGTGGAGCTGCGCGTCGACGAGCGCCGGAACGGCCTCGGCGGTCACCACGCGAGGCGAGAAGAGCGGCCGGGCCCAGGCGTCCTGCAGCCTCCCGTGGAGCGGCGGCCGGTCAAACGCCGAGTCGCAGGCCATGTCCTGGCTCGTTCCGCTTCTCGCCCGGACGCGCCCGCGACGGAGGGCCGTCCGCCGGGAGGATGCGGCGGATGTATACGTCGACGCCGTTCGCCGGATTCCACTGTCGGTCCGGGTAGCCGAGCGACACCTCCTCGAACCGGCAGCCGTCGATCACGCTCGTGTTGCGGATGTGAAGGTGACCGCTCACCACGGCCGCGGCCCGGAAGCGCAGGTGCCAATCCTCCGTGCGTCGCGTCCCGCACCACACCCGGAACCGGGGGATGAGGGGCAGCCGTGCGAGGGCCTGCTTGAGGGGGAAGTGGTTGATCAGCACGGTTCGGAGCCCGGTCTCGCGAACGGCGCGCTCGAGACGGCGCTCGGTCGCGGCGCAGCGCGCGGCGCACCACGCCGCGACCGTGGGGAACGGGGTCGGGTCGAGCAGCTCCTCGTCCGCGCACCTCGTGCCCGCCGCCGCGGCCCACGCGGGCGCGTCCGCGGGGGCGACGTGGTCGGGGCGAAACGAGTAGTCGTACAGGAGGTGAAGCGGCGCGATCAGCAGCCGCTCGGTCGGGCCTTCCCACACGGCGTAGTCGTCCTCCGGCGTCAGCACGCCGCGCCGCCGGCAGATGTCGACGAGGCGCCGGTACTTGTCCTCGCCCCGGGCGCCGCCGGCCTCGGTCGTCCAGAGGTCGTGGTTGCCGGGACACCAGACCAGGCGCCGGAATCGCGGAGCCAGGATGTCGAGCGCGAGCTCGAGATCGCGCACCGTCTCACCGACATCGCCCGCGATGATGAGCCAGTCATCGAGGTGGGGCTTCACGAGCTGGAGCGCCTGGTGGTTGGGCGAGCAGCCGATGTGCAGATCGCTGATTGCAAGCAGGTTCATCTTCTCGCTCGAACGCGCCGCGTGACGCGGCTCCTCCGGCCTGTCGGCGCCGGCTGCCCCTCACGACACGTAGGGGATGAGTCGGTACGCGACCTCATGGCGGTAGGCGCCGTACCCCGGCAGCTCGGCCGACAGCAGCCGCTCCTCGTCGACGATGCGAGCGACGAGCAGGCCCGGCGCGCGCCACGACGGCCGGCAGCGCGGCGAGCGAGCCTAGCGCGAGGGGGGTCGGGGCGAAGATCACGAGCATGCCAGCGTACATCGGGTGCCGCACGCGGCGGTAGGGTCCCGTGGAGACGACGCGCTGGCCCGCGCTCACCTCGATCGCAACCGAGGCGTGGCTGTTCTCACGGAGCACGAGGAAGAGGATCGCCACCCTGCGGCGATTGGGCCGACGACGTCGCCGTTCCGGCCGAAACGCCCGCGTCTCCGCGCTGAGCGCAACGTAGCCGATCGTTGGCGGTCGAACGCCGGCGCGCAGCTGCCCCGAGACTTCGTCGCGCCCTCCGGCATCGGTGATGACTACTTCGGGACACGCACCGTTGTGTCAGCCGCTTGACAGCAGATTGCGCCGAGACCACACTCCGCACGGCGCGCGCTGATGGTGGCAGGGCCGTTTCTCGCGCGCCAGGCGCGGACGTCACGAGGTGGTCGCATCGTTTGCCGAAGAGGGAGGACACGCAATGGCAGGGATGAATGCGCTCGCGACCTCGGACGCCGGTAGGTGGAAGCTCGGCGAGTTCTGGCGCTTTTTCAAGTGGCTGTTCCTGCTCGAGAGGATGCCGCCGAAGGAACTCTACGAGCTCATCTCGACGAAGGCGCTCAGCAACGACGGTCTCTTCCTCAACCTCGGATACTGGAAGGAAGCTCGGGACATCGACCAGGCCTGCGCCGACAACGCCCGGCTCCTCGCGAGGGCTGCAAACCTCGATCGCGGGGACAAGGTCGTGGACGTAGGGTTCGGCTTCGCCGACCAGGATCTGCTCTGGGTCGACGAATTCGAAGTCGGGCACATCACGGGCCTGAACATCACGCCCTCGCAGGTGGGCCTGGCGCGACAGCGGGTGCGCGAGCGCAGCCTTGAGTCGCGGATCACACTCCTCGAGGGCTCTGCCACCGCGATGCCCCTGGACGACGAGGCGTTTGACAAGGTGGTGGGCCTCGAGTGCGCGTTCCACTTTGACACGCGTGAGGACTTCTTCCGGGAGGCGTTCCGCGTCCTGCGCCCCGGGGGGCGCCTGGCGCTCGTAGACATGACGGCGGCCGCCCCGGAGACGGCGCTGTTCGCGCGCTGGCGTCAGAGCTTCGCGTGGACCCTCTTCGCACGGCAGTACAACGTCCCGGCCGCCAATAGGGACACGTTGGAAGGCTACGCCGCCAAGCTCGCCGCGGTGGGCTTCACGAACGTGAAGGTGCAGTCCATCTGGAGTGACGTCTTCCCTGGCTTCCACGGTGCGCTGAGGACGGACCAACGGATCCTCGGCCGCATGCACCCGATCGCGCGATTCTACTCTTCGATGTTCATCCTGGGGATGGACACCCGCACGGCGTACGTCGCGGTCGACTACGTCCTCGTCTCGGCCGAGAAGCCCGCGTCTCCGCGCTGAACGAAGCAGCCATTCGTTTGGTGGAATTCCCGACCTGTCGGGCGCCTTCCGGTATGGGTCAGACCTGATTCGAGCTGACCGCCGGGAGCCACGTCCGTATCCGCTGCACCGACCCCGTCTGGCCGGCGTGAGGCTCGCCGTGCAGGGGCACCCGACCAGACGCCGGAAGCGGGGAGCCAGGATGGAGATCGCGAGCTCGAGATCGCGCGCGGTCTCGCCGATGTCGCCCGCGAGGATGAGCCAATCCTCGACGTGCGGCTGCACGAGCTGCAGCGCACGGCGGCTGGGGGGCCCCAGCCGACGTGTTGATCGCTGATCGCGAACAGCTTCATCTGCTCACGCCGAACTTACGGTGTGACGCGCCCGTCAGGTAGGCACGGCCCTGGAGCGTGCTGCGAAGAGCGCCTGACACCCGACGACCGTTACCGAGACCTCGTCGAAGCGAAGCTCGAGAGCCTGCTTCAGGGCGCTGAGGGTGTCTTCACGATTGCAGATGACCCTCCTGTAGTTGGAGTGGGCCATCATCAGGCGCGCCAGTACGCCGCGGCGGACGCCTTCGTGCAGCAGCGTGCATCCGAAGATGACGCCGCCAGGGTTGAGCAGCGCACTCAGGTGGTCGAGGGCCTCGCTCTTCGACTCGATGCGGCCGGGCAGGCAATGCAGGAGGTTGTTGAGGCCGATGGAGTCGAATCGGTCGCCATCGAATGGGATCGGCTCCACGACATTGCGCTGCAAGACCTCGGGCCTATAGCGGGCGATGCGGCGCGACGTGTAGTCGAGGCTGTTCCGGTTGAGATCCATCAGCGCGATCCGTGGCGACGCGACGGGGAAGCGACACTTGTCGAGCAGGTAGCCCGTACCGACCCCGACGTCCAGGTGGTTGGCCGTGACGTGCCTGTTGTAGTGCTCAATCATCTTGTCCGTAGGACACTTCCAGACCCATGGGTTCAAGATGTCGAAAATCCAGGTGTCGTACTTCCTGAGCGTGTCTTTCGTGTAGAGCGCCTGTCCCGCCTCGATCTGCTCTGCAGTCGGTCTCATGTATGCCTCCCTCTCCGTCTTCGGAAATGTCTGCGCGTGCGAACCCGTACGCCAGGTGCTCGCGAGACGGTTGACACCACACGTCACGTTGCATCGCTCCCGCCCGCCGCCGAGTTAGCCGGGCGCGCGGGAATGCCCTCCGGCCCTCAATGAATCACGGATCGCCTGGTCGACGCTCCGAACGACGCGATCTCGACCCGAATTGATGAAGAAGTGGCCGCCCTCGAATTCCAGGAGCGAGAACGGTCCGGTCGTATGGAGCGCCCATTCGCCCAGATCGAGCTTGGTCGCATACGTATCCCGCGTCCCGGTGAAGCCCGTGATGGGGCATCCGAGGGGTGCGTCGGGAACGTACCGATACGAATCGAGTAAGACGAAGTCGGCGCGGATCGAGGGTAGGAGGCGCGCCATCAGGTCGGGCTCCGCAAGGACCTCGGGAGGCGTTCCACCGCGCCGCCGAATCATCTCGATCAGTTCTTGGTCGGTCATCGTCAAGGCGCTTCGATCCGGGTTCGGGCGCTCGGGCGGGACGCGCGCCGAGACGAAGAGGTGTTCGGGAAGTCGCAAGTGTCGTCGCCGAAGCGCTCTTGCACAGGAGAAGGCCAGGAGAGCCCCCATGCTGTGGCCGAAGAAGAAGAAGGGAAGATCGAGCATGCTCTCGAACGCCGAACACAGGCGCTCGACGAGCGAGTCCATGTCCTTCGCGCAGGGCTCGGAAGATCGCCAGCCGCGTCCAGGAAGCTCGACCGCGTAGACCTCGGTGCCCTCGGACAAGCCCGTGTGCCAGCGCGAATAGATAGATGAGCTGCCGCCCGCATACGGAAAGCAGAACAATCGTGCCCTCGGCGACGGCGACGGGCTTCGCACGATGCAGTCGTTCACCAGCAACGGGTTCACGAGTCGGACCTCCTCGTCCGGGTCACTTCTTCGGCTTCCGCCCGCGCCGCGCAGGCTGCGACTTGCGATTCGATCGCCGCTTGGGCGGCTCGTTCATCACCCGGGTTCCATGCGCGATGAGCCATTCGTGAATGGCAAGCGCAGTGGCATGGGCGTGCTGCTGCATCATCGAGAAGTGATCGCCGGGGACCTCGAGCGGCGTGTGGTCGTACGGCCACCGCACCCCCGGAGCTTCCGTCTCGAAGGTCGACTCGGCCCGAGGATCCCCTACCAGCTCCGCTGGGTGGACGAAAAGCATCGGGGTGGAGATCTTCGTCGGAGCCCATGGACCGAGGAGATGGGCGTGCCAGCCCATGGCGGTGAGCTCGACGTCAGACGGTGGCTCTGCCTCGAACTGGCCGGCGAGCCGACTCGCCACCGCCACGGCTTCGGACGTCGAGAACGCAACGGGTGAGTCCAGGAGCACCAGCGCGCTCGGAGGCGCTCCCTGGCGCTCGAGATGGCTCGTGACGGAGTGAGCCAGCATGCCTCCGGCCGAGTATCCAATGATGGCAAACGGCGCGCGATCGGCGCAGCGCAACACCGCGTCCGCCGCGTTCTTCACCATCGTCGGCCAGTCGGGCGTGAGCGGTTCTCCCGTCCTGTATCCGTCAGGCTGAAGCGTCCAGACGTCTCGCACCTCGCGGAAGTACGAGGCGAACCGCGCGAACTGAACAGCCGTCGGCGGAACGGGAGACGGGAAGCAGACCAGGCTCGGTCGGGTGCCGCCCATGGCGAGGTGCAGGGTCGCGGGCGCCTGACTCGGCCGGGCCCGACGCTCCGCCGCGCGGCGGATCTTCGCCGCGGTCCACAGCAGTTCCTGGCCCAGCTCGAATTCCCCGGAAGAGCCGGCCTGGGCCAACACCGAAGCGAGCGAATCCCGATGACCGCCGTCGAACGAGGAGTCGCCTGGGGCCGAGGACGGTGCCGCGTCACCTTGCGGCGCCGCACAGGCCTCCGGTGCGACCGGCGTCTTGCCGAGCTGGTCGCAGATGGTCTTGGCCATTGCGTTCGCCGTCCCGGACGCGAACAGCGCGGCGGCGGAGAGGCGCAATCCCGTCGCAGCCGCGAGGCGGTTGCGGAGGTCGAGGCCGATGAGCGAATCCAGGCCGAACTCGAGAAGCGGTCGATCTGGGTCGAGGGCGCTCGTCGACTTCAGCCCGAGAACGGCGGCGGCCTCCGTGCGGACGAGGTCGAGGACGGCGCTGTTCCGCTCGACCTCAGCCAAGGAGAAGAGGCGTTGGCGGACGAGGGGCGCAGCGGTGGTGGCGGCGGCATCGCGGTGGCCGGCCGTCCCCGAGCCTTCGAACAGCCGCGGGCTCCCGCCACCGTCGCCTCCGGCGGACGGGACCTCGAGCCAGAAGAGCTCGCGCTGGAAGGCGTAGGTGGGGAGCGAGACGCGGCGGGAGCGTGCCGGGGCGAAGAATGCGGCCCAGTCGACAGCCTGGCCGCGGGCGTGGAGCGCTCCGAGCGTCGCGACGAGCGCATCGGTCTCCGGCCTGTCCTTGCGCAGGGCGGGGAGGAAGGCTGCTCGCTCGCGAGCGTCGTCGGAGAGGCAGTCGGCGCCCATTGAGCAGAGGACGCCGTGGGGACCGAGTTCGAGGAAGGTGGAGGCGCCTTCGGCCTCGAGCGTGCGGAAGCCGTCGAGGAATCGCACTGCCTGCCGGACGTGGCGCACCCAGTACGCGGGCGAGGTGAGCTCGTCGGCGGAGGCGAGCGTGCCGGTGACGTTCGAGACGATGGGGATGCGCGGAGGGCGGTACGCGAGCCGGCCGGCAACCTCGCGGAAGGCGTCGAGCATGCCTTCCATCCGTGGCGAGTGGAAGGCGTGGCTGACGCGCAGGCGCGTTGTCTTGCGGCCCAGCGCCTCGAAGTGGCGAGCGATCTCGAGGACGGCGTCCTCGTCGCCGGAGACGACGGTGGAAGCGGGGCCGTTGAGGGCGGCGATGGAGGCCCGATCACAGATCAGGGGCGTGACCTCGTTCTCGGCGGCCTGGAGCGAGACCATCGCGCCGCCGCGGGGGAGCGCCTGCATGAGCCGGCCGCGAGCGGCGACGAGGGTGCAGGCATCCTCGAGGGAGAGGACACCGGCGACGTGGGCGGCGACGAGCTCGCCGATGGAATGGCCGACGAGCAGGTCGGGCCGCAGCCCCCAGGACTCGAAGAGGCGGAAGAGCGCGACCTCGAGCGCGAAGAGGGCTGTCTGGGTGAAGGCGGTTTCGTCGAGGAGGGCGGCGCCGGGAGAACCATCGGGTGCGAAAAGGACCTCGCGGAGCGGGCGCTCCATCTCGCGGTCGAGATGGGCGCAGGCGGCGTCGAGGGCGTCGCGGAAGGCGGGGAAGGCGCCGGCGAGGGCACGGCCCATGCCCGGACGCTGGCTTCCTTGGCCGGTGAAGAGCAGTGCCAGCTTCCCGTGCTGCACGGTGTGGCCGAGGACAGCGCCGGGAGGCGGGCTGCCCTTGGCGAGAGCGGACAGGGACTCGAGCAGCTCTTCCCGATCGTGAGCGACGAGCGCTGCGCGCTGCTCGAAATGGGAGCGGGTGATGGCGAGGGAATACGCGACATCGTCGAGCTCGAGCTGAGGATGCGAGATGAGGTGCTCGCGCAAGCGCTCGGCCTGGGCCCACAGTGCCGCCTCGCTCCTCGCCGAGAGGAGCACCGGCGCAGCCGCCGCTTCCGTCACGTGCGTGCGCTCGGGCGCGACCGGCTCGACCGGCTCGACCGTCGGAGTCTCCTCGAGGATGACGTGGACGTTGGTGCCCGAAATGCCGAAGGCGGAGACACCGGCGCGGCGGGGACGCGCGTTCCTCTGCCAAGGAACCGCCTCCGTGAGGAGGCGGAGGGTCCCGGACGACCAATCGATGTGCGGCGACGGCTTCTCGGCGTGCAGCGTCTTCGGGAGGGTCCCGTGCTGCAGCGCCAGCACCATCTTGATGATGCCGGCAACGCCCGCGGCCGCCTGAGGATGCCCGATGTTCGACTTGGCGGTCCCCAGCCAGAGTGGCTGGTCCTTCGTGCGGCTGTCGCAATAGGTGGCGAGGAGGGCCTGGGCCTCGATGGGGTCGCCGAGCGGAGTGCCGGTGCCGTGAGCCTCGACGGCATCGATGTCCCCGGGTGAGAGCCGAGCGTTGTGGAGTGCCTGGAGGATGACTCGCTCTTGCGAAGGGCCGTGTGGAGCAGTGAGCCCCTGGCTTCTGCCGTCCTGGTTGACGGCGGACCCTCTGATCAAGGCGAGAACAGGATGCCCGTTTCGCCGGGCATCCGAGAGCCGCTCGAGGAGGATGACGCTGACGCCTTCCCCCCAGCCCGCGCCGTCGGCGTCGGCAGAGAAAGCTCGGCATCGTCCGTCGGGGGAGAGGATGCGTTGCTGGCTGGACACGACGAACGACGCAGGGGTCGCCATCGTTGTCACGCCGCCGGCGAGCGCGAGGGAGCAGTCGCCAGCTCGCAACGCCTGGCAGGCGAGGTGAGTCGCGACGAGTGACGAGCTGCAAGCGGTGTCGATCGTGACGGCCGGCCCCTGGAGACCTAGGGTGTAGGCGATGCGCCCGGAAGCCACGCTCGCCGACGCGCCCGTGACGAGGTAGCCCAGCAGGTCTTCGCGTGCGCGCGCCAGCAGGCTCGCCCACTCGTTGTAGGAGACGCCGACGTACACACCGGTTGGGCTGCACAGCAGCGAGGCAGGATCGATGCATGCCTGCTCGATGGCTTCCCAGGAGGTCTCGAGCAACAGCCGTTGCTGGGGATCCATCGCGAGCGCCTCGCGCGGGCTGATCCCGAAGAAGGCGGGATCGAAGCGCGCGAAATCGCGGACGAAGCCTCCCTCCCGAACGTAGCTCTTGCCCATGACCTCGGGGTCGGGGTCGTAGAGCGCCTCGACGTTCCAGCCGCGATCGTCGGGAAATGCCGAGATGACGTCCCGGCCTTCGACGAGCACCTGCCAGAACTCCTCCGGCGAGGAGACACCGCCCGCAAACCGGCAGCTCATGCCGACGATGGCGATGGGCTCGTCGACCGAGGGCGCGAGGAGGCCGCGAACTGGAACCGGCGGGCTTGCGCTAGCCCGATCTCCCACGATCTTCGTGCGGAGCAGCTTCGCGAGCGCCGAGGGGGTCGGGTGATCGAACACGAGGGTGACCGGCAGGCGCAAGCCGGTGACGGCTGCGAGTCGGTTGCGCAGCTCGACCGCCATCAGCGAGTCGAGACCCAGCTCGCGGAGCGGGCGCTTGGGATCGACGGCGTCCTTCACCTTGAGGCCGAGTACGGTCGCGATCTCGCTCTGGATGAGCTCGAGAAGCGTACGGTCGCGGTCGGTCTCGGAGAGCGACAGGAGGCGCTGACTCAGCGCGGAGGAGGAATCGCCCCGAGCGGCCTGTCGGCGGCGAGGCCGGACGAGTCCGTGGAACAACGCGGGCAGTTGTTCGGCGCGCGAGGCGAGCACCGCCGCGTCGAATCGCACGGGGACCAGCGATGCTGCGCGCATCGTCCTGGCGGCGTCGAACAGCGCGAGGCCCTCCTCGGACGAGATCGGATGCAAGCCCATGCGGGCCATCCGCTGGAGGTCGGCGTCGCTGAGGCGCACGGTGAGGCCGGAGCGCTCCGACCAGTAGCCCCAGTCGAGCGAGAGCGCAGGAAGCCCTCGCGCGCAGCGGTGATGGGAGAGCGCGTCGAGGAACACGTTCGCTGCCGCGTAGTTGGCCTGGCCCGCGGCGCCGAGCACACCGGCTGCCGAGGAGAAGAGGACGAAGGCCGAGAGGTTCAGCTCCTTCGTGAGCTCGTGCAGGTTGATGGCTGCATCGACCTTGGCGCGGAGCACCTTGCTCAGGCGCTCGGGGGTGAGCGAGCTCAAGACGCTGTCGTCCAGTACGCCGGCGGCATGGACGATGGCGGTGAGGGGGTGCTCGGTAGGAATCGAGGCGAGGAGTTGCTCGACCTGGTTGCGGTCGGCGACGTCACACGCTGCGAGCGTGACGGAAGCCCCCGCGGCCTCGAGCTCGCTGCGCAGGTCCGCGGCACCGCGAGCGGTGGGCCCCTGGCGGGAGAGGAGGAGCAGATGTCGCACGCCGTGCCTGCTCACCAGGTGCCGGGTGACGAGGCCGCCCAGGGTGCCCGTCGCCCCCGTGACGAGCACGGTGCCCTCGGAATCGAGGGCGGGCGGCGTCGCCTCTGGGATACCGACCGTACGAGCCAACCGCGGGGTGAGCAGTTCTCCATGGCGGAGTGCGAGCTGAGGCTCGTCGGAGGCGAGGGCGGCGGAGAGAGCCTGTCGAGAAGCGTCGTCGCCGTCCATGTCGAGGAGGACGATGCCGCGGTCCGGGTTCTCGCTCTGGGCGGAGCGGACGAGGCCCCAGAGCGGGGCGTGGACGAGGTCCAGGACGTCCTCGTCGGATCCGGCGGCGATGGCGCGCCGGGTGAGAAGGACGAGGCGGCATGAGGCGAGGCGCTCATCGGCGAGCCACGCCTGCAGCAGCGCAAGCGCGCCCGCGGTAGCCTCGTGGATCGCGGGGGCGAGGTCCTTCTCCTGACGTGGCGAGAAGGCCACCATGACGAGTTCGGGGGCGGGGTCGCCGTTCGCGAGGGCCTGCTGCAGCGCGGCGAGGTCGGGGTGGCGGTCGAGCCGGGCCGAGGTCGCCTCGAGCGCAGCGGCGAGCGCGAGGTCGTCAGGGCCAACGAGAACGCGGTGCCCGGCGGGCGGCGACGAGGTGGACGCCGCGGGCAGCGCCGTCCAATCGACGCGGAAGAGCGAGTCTTGGTAGGTGGCGAGAGCGCCGCGCAGCTGCTCCGCGGATGCGGGTCGCGCGACGAGGGCGGCGACCGAGGCGAGGGGCTCGCCGGCCGCGTCGGCGATCTGGAGCGAGAGCGCATTCCCTTCGCCGCGCGCCAAGCGGACGCGGATCGACGAGGCTCCGACGGCACGCAGGGAGACCCCGATCCAGGAGAAGGGAAGCGCGACCTCGTCTGCTCCGAGGAGCGAGGCGTGGAGGGCGGCGTCGAGCAGCGCCGGATGGAGGCCGAAGTCGGCGGGCTCGAGCCCCTCGGGGAGCCGAGCCTCGGCGAAAAGGTCGTCCCCGCGCTTCCAGGCGGACTTCAGCCCCTGGAACTCAGGACCGTAGTTGAAGCCCAGCGCGGCGACCCGGTCGTAGAGGCCGTCGAGGGGGAGCGCAGTGGCCCCTTCGGGCGGCCAGGTGCGAAGCTCGAACGAGTCCGGCGGCGCGGCCGGGCCGAGCAGGCCCGTCGCGTGGCGAATCCACGAGGTGGCGTCCTCGGCGCGCGCGTGCACGGTGAGGGGTCTGCGCCCAGCCGCGTCCGGCGCGCCAACGGAGAACTGCACGACGACGGCGCCCTTGGCGGGCAGCACCAGGGGAGCCTCCAGTGTGAGCTCCTCGATGCGTTCGAGCCCGACCCGATGCGCGGCGACGAGCGCCAGCTCCACGAACGCGGTGCCGGGGAGGATCACGTTGCCGAAGACCGCGTACCCGGCGAGCCAGGGGTGCTCCGCGAGCGACAGCCGGCCGGTGAAGAGGAAGCCGTCGCTCTCGGCGAGCGGGACGGCGGCGCCGAGCAGAGGGTGGTCCGCCGAGGAGAGCCCCGCCGAGGCGACGTCGGCGCTGCGGGACCTGGGAGCATCGAGCCAGTAGCGCTCGCGCTGGAACGCGTAGGTGGGCAGCAAGACCCGCTTCCCGGGCGGCAGGACCCGCGTCCAGTCGACGCGGAAGCCGTGAGCGTGGAGCTCGCAAAGGGAGAGGAGGAACCGGCCGAGGTCGCCCTCGTCGCGGCGCAGCGAGCCGACGACGGAGGCGGAGAGCGACGCGGACTCGACCGTCTGCTGTAGCGCGACGTTGAGGACCGGGTGCGGGCTCGCCTCGACGAAGAAGCGGTGCCCGTCCGCGAGCAGGGCTCGCGAGGCCTCCTCGAACCGGACCGTCTGCCGGAGGTTGCGGTACCAGTAGGACGGGCCGAGCTCGCTGCCCTCGACCTTCGCCCCCGTCACGGTGGAGTAGAGCGGGATCCGTGCGGGGACCGGCTGGATGCCGGCCAGCGGAGCGATCAGCGCCTCTGCGATGGCGTCGATCTGGGCGCAGTGGGAGGCGTAGTCGACGCGCACCTTCCGGGCGAAGAGCTGTGCGGCGGTCAGCTCCTCGAGCAGGGCGTCGGCTGCGTCGGCGTCCCCCGAGACGACCGTGGAGCCGGGGCTGTTGACGGCGGCGATGGAGAGCCGCCCTCCGAACCGCTCGAGCCGCTTCTCGACCTCGGAGGCAGGTAGCTCGATGGCGACCATCGCGCCGTGACCGGACAGCCGCGGCAACGCGCGCGCGCGGAGCGCGATGACCGTCGCCGCATCCTCGAGCGACAGCGCGCCCGCGACGCAGGCGGCGGCGATCTCCCCCTGGCTGTGGCCCACCACCGCGTCGGGCTCGACCCCCATGGACCGCCACAGCTTGGCAAGCGAGACCATCACCGCGAAGAGCACCGGCTGGACCACGTCCACGCGCTCCAGGGAAGGAGCGCCCGGTTCGCCGCGGAGCACCGCGAGGAGCGACCAGTCGACGTGAGGGGAGAGGGCCCTCTCGCAGGCCTCGATCTGCTCGCGGAAGACCTTGGAGGTCTCGAGCAGGGGGCGAGCCATCTCCGCCCACTGCGATCCCTGGCCGGGGAAGACGAAGACGACCTTGCCCGCGCCGAGGTCATGGCCGACGGCGGAACCGGGAGCCGGAGTTCCCTGGGCGAGCGCGGAGAGGGCGTCGAGCAGCTCTTCGCGGTCGCGAGCGACGAGCGCCGCTCGCCGCTCGAAGTGCGAGCGGGTGGTGGCGAGCGAGTAGGCGACGTCTTCGAGCTCGAGATCGGGATGGGCGACGAGGTGATCGCGGAGGCGCTCCGCTTGCGCCCACAGCGCCGCCTCGCTCCTGCCCGAGAGCAGGATCGGTGCCGACGGCAGTGGCTGCGC
>WNGA01005920.1_pt1 | contig 20601 bp, 18 predicted proteins | sample 5400061 | NCBI WGS metagenome assembly WNGA01 (sample SAMN13153366, study PRJNA577476) | soil metagenome | isolation source: 100 cm soil or saprolite under grassland replicate 2 | place: USA:California | collected 2016-06-15
CAATATGACTGGACATCTCGATCAAAAAATTGGATCTTTCAATAAGGTAGTAGTCATCGGTTTAGGTCAACTGGGTTTACCAGTGGCAAAATATGTAAAGGAAAGAGGATTTGAAGTATATGGTTACGATATCAATGCTTTCGCATTAGACCGAGCCGAAAAAGAATTTGGTGTAAAAAAGATTAATGACTTTACAGCCATGGATGTCTTTATAATTTGTGTTTCGACACATAAGCCTGACGATATTTTTGCTCCTTATTTAGATGGGTTATTTGCAGTGGTACATAAAATATCAAACGAAGCAAAAAATGGTACGCTCCTTTCAATTGAAAGCACTATTCCTTGCGGAACTTCTAAAAAGATCTTTGAGCTCCTGGATCATAGACTCCATGTCGTGCACGCGCCGCACAGATGGTATTCCCTTGAGGAGGATGTACACGGAGTGAACCAATTAAGAGTTATAGGCGGTGTATGCGAATGTTGTCTGCGTAATGGGTTAGGATTTTACGAAAACGGTGAAGAATGGTCTGTAAACCAAGATAGACACCAGCTCACCCAACGTAATATACAGGAAAACAAGAAAACAGTTGGCATTCCTATGCATCCTGTGTCTAACGTAGAAATGGCTGAATTGACAAAGATTATCGAAAACGCCGACAGGTATTTGCAAATAGCTTTTGCAGAGGAGCTCTACCTCTATTGTCAGGCAAATCATATTAACTTTTCAGAATTGAAGGATGCGCTCAATACTAAATGGAATGTCCATATTCTTGAACCCAGGGATGGAATAGGAGGACACTGCGTTCCAAAAGACACAAAAATGTTCCTCGACTCATCAAGAACTATGAAGAGCAAGATTTTGCTTGCAGCTCTTGAAGCGGATCAAGACTATCGCAAATTTAGGGAAATGAGAGACAAACAGTTTAAATCGGACAGCACAGTTAATGATCGACAACTTCTTCCGAGTTAAAAAATCTTAGTTCTTATAAAAAGTAGTACCTTTGATTTGTGTCGAATGTTTGGTCCACGCATGTAGGGGGATTGATTGCTATGAGAACGAAAAAATTTTTACTCATTAGGGCATAGCATTTAGTTTTAATTATTGAGTACTTAACACAAGTATCATGCAATTACGCGACTCCTCTAAAGGGCAAGTTTACGTGGAAAACAGTGATACAAAAATTGCTCAAAAAGGTATGCCTACACTGTATCTAAATTTTTCATTTTATAAAGTAGATTCTAAATGGAGATGGCTTAACGACTTGGGCAGAGACGAGGCTGCCAAGGAATTCGCTCTGTTAATATCAACTGCCAATACGAAGATGAAAATAAGGACATACTCAACCGTTGGGCTTAGAAAAGAATCGGATTTTATGTTATGGATGATTTCCGACACGATTGAAAAAATGCAAATCTTGACGTCAAAGATCTATACAACAGTATTCGGCAAATATATCGAAATCTCAAATTTCCTCGAATAAGGCTTAACACATCATATTCCTTTGGATTAAGCGATCAGGATTTTATGTTGGCATTCGAAACCGATAACTTGAAAGATTTTCAAGACTTGATTGTGAGCCTGCGAGAAACCCAAATAAGCCGATTTGTAGTAAAGGACACTCCAATGATTGTTTGTGTTTATAGGAATATCGAAGATATAATAAGGAGCCTTGGTTAGATAGGAATTGGCGGCGTTAAAAGAATGGGCCATTGTGTGCGATGCACTTAAGGATGGATTACAGACTTTACTGCTTAGGAAGGGTGGCATTTTGGAGTACAAACAAGGATTCGAAGTGAAGCATGATTCTTTTTTTCTATATCCAACTTTAGAGCATCAGTCGAGTGAATATATACAATCAGATTATCGGGGCAAATTCAATCGGACGTATGCCAATTCTATGCAGACTGACGACCAAAACTACGTGACTATAAGAGCTTGGGCAAAGGTTGAACGAATCTATGAGATCCTAAATGCAAACGCACTCGCAAAGATTAATGATTACCATATTTGGAATAAAAAATACCTTCAACTAAGAATGAGCTATAACGCATCGAGACCGCTAGTTGTACTGGTAATTCGCGTTTACAAACTCGTCCGTCCATTGAAGATTGAAATTGATCCTAAATGGTCTGGGTGTAAGTCATGGATAGACATAAAGGTGCCTGAATATGACTTTCTAAACGCCACGGCAGCTTTCAACAAATCAGATCTAATTGAACCCGTTCTGGTTGATTCTGAATTTGAAAAAATTTCCTACGAATTGGAAGAGGCTTTAGGATAATGAATTATAGGAAGCTGGGCAAGAGCGATATCCGAGTTAGCGAAATCGGATTTGGTGCCTGGACAATTGGACTAGACTGGTGGGGGAAAAAAATTGACGACGAGGAAGCTATAAGGATGCTAAAGAAGGCTTATGACTTAGGAATCAATTTTTATGATACGGCTGATATTTATGGCAAAGGTAAAAGCGAAAAACTGATCGGAGCCGCGTTTAAAGGCAATAGGAATCACGTGATATATTCTACAAAATGGGGTTATGATATCTATAATTCAGAACAAATAGGTCATAGCGAATTGCCGCAAAGGCATGACAAGAGTTTTCTCAATTATGCGCTTGAAAAGAGTTTGGAACGTCTACAGACCAATTATGTAGATATATATAATCTGCATAATCCCAAAATGGCTGCTATTCAAGATTCTGAATTGTTTTCCACCTTAGAGAATTTGGTAACTTGCGGCAAATTTAGAACTTATGGAGTTGCATTAGGACCAGCAATTGGCTGGGAGGCAGAGGGATTATATTCAATTAAAGAACGAAATATTTCCTGTCTTCAAACGGTATATAACATACTAGAGCAAGATCCTGGCAACGTTTTCTTGCGGCAAGGTGAAAAGCACAATGTAGGCATTTTGGCCAGAGTACCGGATGCGTCCGGCGTTCTTACAGGAAAGGTTAACGAAGATACATTATTTGGTAAAGATGACCATCGCAATAGCAGAAAGAAGGAGTGGATAATTGAAGCCTTGAAGAAAGTTGAAAGATTGAAGTCTATTGCAATGGAAAAGGGTTGGGGGATTACTGAGCTGGCTATGAAATTCATCCTCTCTCAGAAACGGATCTCTGTCTTGTTGCCAACCATGACAAGCATAGAGGAAATAGAAATGTTTGCAAGCTTTTCAGATAGCAATTATCTTTCAAACGACGATCTAAAGCTTGTTTCAGATTTGTATTCAAGCAATTTTTACGTCAACCCATCTCGTTCGATCCAACTTTAGGTTAATGTAAGTAGTTTTATCTTATCGTTCCCTTGTACATGAACGCTTATTATTTTCAAATTTGCTCATAACTCTAAATGCGTAATCTTTTGCTCTTCTAAAATCTGAGTATCCTTTATTTCTATAAAGTGTGTGGTTTTGATCGTAATTGAAATTGAATTGCAGATTGACACCTCAACATAACCTATATTTCATTCAGCAGAAGGTCTTCGCATTCGAAAATTGCCTTTCCGGCATGACAATTTTATAAATATCAATCCTTAAAAAAGACGTAGTACAAATTTGGAATGAAACCCAACAATGAAACCCAACAATATTTTATTAAGTCCGTAAACATGAAGGTCTATCATTATACTTCGTTGGAAGATTTGAAAATGACTTTTTTGCCTACGAGATGTGCTTAGCCTAATAAAGCCTGAAGGAGTACCTTTGTAGATAGCTGTGGTGATAGAAGGCGGAGCTTCTTAGGATCAGACTTTGGACTAGTTGATAATACAACGAAATTTCTTATGAGGACATAATCTACAATAAATTAATCAGCTGATTATTATGATCGATTTTATAATCTCTTGACCTCACATCCCACTCCATCGCTCATCTAACGTAATCATAATGCAATTTATTTAGTCCACGAAGTATCCAGATTATTAGATACTGATTGCATACGGTTATAGAAATATGCGCACTACCAAGATACTTTAATTTAATTACTTTCTATTGTTCGTTGATCATGATATAGCAATACGTTACTGAATCTAAATATACTCATAGGTTGTGTTGTCTTCTGAGTAGCGATAGCAAGGTGCATAGAAGAAGCGAAGCTTTATTCATCGGAGGATCCTTATTGGTGGCTGCCTTGCTATTTCCAGCAATGGCTCTTGCAAATGGATCAAGTATTCAGGACACAGTAAAAGCACGTACTCAACTGCTGGCCGCAAAGATAGGCAGTGACGCTGATAAAAATCTCGGTCAGATTCAAAACAGTCCTAAAACTAACACTACCGAAACCGAACCCCTGAGTTCTGACCCTTTCATTTCTAAGGATACAAGTCAGAAAATGACCCCTGCTAATTTATCGTTAGGACTAAGTAAACATCGCGAAAATAATGAAAAGGGTTCTAGTTCCCAAGAAACTAACCTTCTTTGCAACGAAAATAAAATCTGTAGCGACCTCAAGAAACCTTCAGAGACGAAAGGGAGTAGTGAAAAGGCTAACAATATCCGTTTTGAACTTCCTATTGATATCCCCTTCCCATGAGCAGAAATAATCCAACGGCAAATTATTATAATTGCGAATCTATTTTAAATTGAAAGTATGAGGCTGGAATTCTGCAGCTATCTCAGCAGACGTGGTGGGACATCTTACCTCTTATAAGCGACTCCAAACCTGGTGATAAGAGTAATTCTGGGATTTTCCATAAACAGACTATTCTGAACTTGCACAATTCTGGGATACCACTTGAAATAATTTCGTTACAGCTTGACCTACCCCAAGAAGAGGTAGAGAAAGTTATCAAAGAGGCAGTTGCAGCTGACGAAAAGAAAGTGGATATAATAAAAAAAATTTCCGAAACTCCTTCCCTCGGGTCCTTTTATCTAGATGCTGTTTTTGATCTTAATGAGGCGATAGAACTTGCGCAGTCTCGTACTTGGAAGGCACTTAATGCAACCCCCGATTTTGATATATCCTTTAAGAAAACGTATGAGGTTTTGCAGCAGTTTTTAGGCTCTAAGGTAAATTTGGTTATTTTACATATTGACATCGTTGGGTCAACAAAGTTATCTATGGGTCTCCCAGCTGACAAGCTTGCAGTAATAATACAGTCTTTCACTCATGAAATGACTCTGATTATTGATACTTACGGTGGTTATATACTGAAATATGTGGGGGACGCGATCTTGGCTTTCTTTTTGGTCAATGAGAGTTCCGAGCATTACATCCCATGTATTAATGCTATTACATGTGCTCAATCTATGATTCAAGTCGTAAAGAATGGTATAAACCCAATCCTTAATCAGTACGGATACCCTGAGATAAACTCCAGGATTGGGATAGATGTTGGAGAAAACGTAGTAGTTCAGTTTGGCTATGACATTTATTCATACAAGGGACCAAATGAGTCAAACCAAACCAAAGATTACGTTATAAAGATACCACACTTAGACATACTCGGCTATACTATTAGCATAGCGAGTAAGATGACTTCACTAGGACAGCCTGATCAAATAATAGTTGGTGAACTCGTTTATAATGCATTAGATGATATCCATAAGGAAGATTTTAAATTGATTCACGTCAGCCCTGAAATCTGGAGTTACGTTAGTGACAATACTGGGGGCATCTACAGATTATACGTAAGTTTATGATAAAGCGCTATCGTAAATGACTTTTACTATCAGGAATATACGAATCGAATATTGAATAATCAATAGTCATTGAACAAGATACCTTTATAATTCCGGTATTAGGATTCTAAATACTTGGCATTCGAAAAAGCTGCATTTGTGCATGTGATGTTCATCACATTTTGTGGGATCTTGCTCGGCGGTTACTTCGATCTTGGGTTCGCTTCAGCAATTTGGATTAAGATTACTAATCCCGCAACTGGCCAAAAAGTTATCCTAGGAGAACTGAAAATTAATGGTGCTTCTTCAGATAATGCGACTTCAAACTGCCAAGTATATGTTGATTGGAATAATCAAAAACCATACCAGAGGGCCATCCCAACTGGAACTGGGGGAACTGATGATTTTTCTACATGGGCTTTTACTTATAATTCTAGTTATCACCTAATTAAGGAGGGGCCAAATGATCTCACGTCAAAGTTGACATGTGCTGGTTCTCCATTGAATCCCCTGTCTATGAATAAATGGTACAGCATTAACGTGACTGGTATCAGTTCTAACCAGCAAAGACCTGTACAGCTTCCACTTCCTACGGGGCCATCTGGCTCTTCGAATCAATCTAATACAGAGAATAGTCCAATTCAAATTAACATGGAATTAGGACACAATCCAATAGCACCTGGAACGAAACAGACACTTGTTGTAGAGGCTGTTGACCCGAGTACTGGAGAGAAAATAAGCGATGCTCAAATTCAGGTTAGCGTATTGAATCCATCAGGAAATATCATAAAGCAATTTGATACTGGGGATGGTGATCTAAGTAGATCATTTAAGATAGATGAGAGTCTCACAGGAAATTTGACAGTGACAGCAAATGTTCAGTCTGGGGCGGTTTCAGCTACAAAATCCACTTCCTTTAATGTTCAATAAATCTCCTGCTCTATTGGTTTATGATTAATTGATTCTTTTCGAAACTGCTGATTCCTAATCAGCTTTTTGTATTGAACCAAATTGATTTGAACTATTATAGAAATTTGAGTTAATAAGGTGTACAAGATGCTGCTCTCTGAGCCCAGTTATGCTAACAGAAAGGTTACAAAAAAAGGGCAATTCTCTGGTTAATTTCCATTTCAGAATTCGATTCACCACTGCGATAGTGTGATATGATGGCGAATAAATGTAACAAGCTGCATGCCATAAAACCGTTCCTATCCAAATCCACACTATTAATTACATATCTGCGAATATATTGACAGTACGAATCAAGTCACTAACCAGTAAATTGCGAAGTGCGGGATTTGAACCCGCGATCCCGAGCTTGGGAAGCTCGTACCTTAACCAGTCTGGGCTAACTTCGCACGAGAAAAAAGAAAAAGACATTGAATAAGAATCTTTTTAATTCAACTAAAATCTTTGAAAAGTCGAATGGGAATTATGAATTATATTCTATATCCCGTTGAAATATCTGTCACTCAACGAAGTATTTTACTCTAACCTTCTTAAATTCTCGTGAACTAAATAGAATTTTATAGTCAGTTATGCCAATTAATGAGGACATCTCCGAGGCTGTTTTTTCTGCAGATTCAAACGTTCTTGCGTGTATCATACTAAATAGGTTGAATTCCCAATCTGGATACACTGGCCTTCTATAGCAGTGACTCACTTGGGGAAACGATGCAAGCTTATAACCTACATCGTCTATTTTGTCTTCGGGCACTTTCCAAACCACCATTCCATTTGCTACAAAACCAGCTTCTCTGTGGCGTAGTATGGCAGCAAACCGTCTCATGACTCCTGCATCTTGATAAGCCTTTGCCATTTTGAAGAGGTCGTTTGTTGAGATCCCAAGATTACTAGCTGGTTCGCTAAATGGTTCCGAAATGATCTTCAAGTCTTTTTGAAGTTGTCTGATGAAATCTTTATCCCGTGGACTAATATCAATTTTCCTTGATGAATTAGGTCTACCCGAGTCTTTAGGAATTGGTTTCTGATGATCTTCATTAACCATGTCTAGCCTCACACCAATTTTATACAACTTCAAAGTAGGCAAAAGACGATACTTAGTCACCCCGGGTAGAGCAGCAAGTTTATGAAGGTGGGTCTTAAGATCGCTGCCTGGCGGAACAGCTAGAGTAAACCACATGTTATATTCATGATTGCGTTCGTAATTATGGCTCACTCCTGGATGTTTATTTACCTCATTTGCTACGAAGTCTAACATTTCTGGTCGAATTGCAAATGCCACAAGAGCGCTCTTATAGCCGAGATTTCTGGTATCGAATATGGCATTGATTTCCCTCACTAATCCATTTTTTTTCAGACGGGCAATTCTTTCCATTACCTCAGTTTCAGATATACCGTGATGGCGGCCAATTTCCAAAAAAGGCCGTTGGACTAACGGGAAAGTCCACTGAATTTCGTTCAATAATTTCTTATCCAAAGTATCGATCTGCTCTTGTTCGATCTGCATTAGGATTAAAAATTAGTAGGAGATGAACACATTAAATACTTATCCCACCTCGTTCATTTTTAAATCATTTTCGAAATTTGAGTTTCTCTAGGCCTGAAACGACTTATAATAGCTGAAAAGGTTAAACAAACATATAATTCCTTTAAGCAGCTCTTAACAGAATTAGAAGATGTATGAGTAACAAAAGGGTAGTGTTTCAGGGGGAACGCGGAGCATATAGCGAAATTGCAGCCTTGAAGATTTTTCCTGGATCAGAACTGATGCCGAAAAAAATGTTTCAAGATGTCTTCGAAGCCCTAAATAATTCAAGTGTAGATGCTGCGGTTGTACCAGTTGAAAATTCCATCGAAGGAAGCGTCAATGAGATATATGATCTGTTATTGGACTCTGAGAAAAAAGTTTCTGGCGAAATCTTCCTTCGTATAAATCATTGTTTAATTGCAAATTATCATCATGCCGAACCTCTAGTAAAGGTATATTCGCATCCCCAGGCAATTGCACAATGTAGAAATTATATAAGAGCTAAAAATCTCGAGCCGGTACCAACATATGATACAGCTGGGGCGGTTAGACAAATAATGGAAAGAAAGATCCTAAACGGGGCCGCTATAGCTAGCAAAAGAGCCGCGGATCTTTATGGTATGAAAATTCTTGATGAAGGGATTGAGGACAAGAAAAATAATTTTACAAGATTCATCATACTCTCTGACGTTGAAACAAAACCATCAGGAAATGATCGAACGTCTCTAATATTTGGACTACACAATAAGCCAAGCGCATTATTTTTTGTTCTTCAGGAGTTTGCGGCTCGAAAGATTAATCTAACGAAAATTGAATCTCGCCCAACCAAAGAAAAACCCTGGGAATACAATTTTTATGTCGATATTGAAGGCCATTACGAGGATAGGAACATAATAAATGTAATAAGCTCGATATCAAATTCAACGACATTTTTGAAGGTTCTTGGTTCGTATAAGAAAGGGACTTTTTGATACATTAAACTGACCTTTCCCATTCTTCTAGACTGTCCAACCCGACTATCTTATCTTAGACCTAATTCCCAATCCCACAACTACTACTCCTGTAATTATCAACATCATTTGGGCGCCAAAAGCCAAAGGAGTAGCTTTCGTCTCTGCTTCTCCGAAAATACTTAGTGCCTGCGAACCCAGGTTGTGTGTTTCTAATCTGTATTCACCTGATTTCTTTGCAACTAAAATGTAACTAAAATTCGTCTTATTCTTGACTGACAGAATAATTGCGTTAGCAGGATCAGATATTGTAAAATCAAATATTGAACCATTTATAGAAATATTTACTTTGCTACCCACATCCATAATCGGGGTCAAGATGTCTTTAGCATGTGAGTCGACACTACCATTGATCGATACAGGTTTGGCGATATTCGAATCGTAGATTGATAACGTTCCAATTATTATAAACACTACACCGGAAAGTATTAAGATATAGAAGACTGTTTTACGCGACATAGTTGGAAGTCACAAAATATAATAGATTAAAGCTGGCAATAAAAGCATATTCTATTTTGAACGACTCACTCAGGATTGAAAAGTCTTCAATGCTGTGGGACATCTGGACCAATCCTAATTTTTCCATAAGTCCAAACTTTCTATCCTCCCATGTTATCAAATTATAGGCTTTAAATTTTCGTTGTAAGCTAAAAATATTAAATGGCATCGTACTTTAACATATTATTCCTGTTTTATCAATACAAGTATTTGGGCATACAGATACTTTTTAGCCAAACGGCACTCCAGTTATGAGGATTTAAAATTAAAAAGTTGGGAGGGTGATAAGTAGCATTTTCAATTTCATTAATTTTGGATTCGAAGAAACTTTAAACCTTGAGCAAACTTGAATTAAAAGAATTTATCGATCTCACCTGTAGAGTATTCAGTGACAAAACTTTTACCGAGACTAAATGTAAACGTGATTCTCATACCTAATCATCAATAGGTTACCCAGGATTCAGTAATTTTGACCCGATATCACTAAATCCAGAAAGTGTTTCAACCCTTTTAATATAAGATCAATCGGAATCCCATATGAAATTTTTGATATACAAATTCACGAAACAGATTTCGATTGCCATGGTCTTAACTAAATTGATTATTCCTTAGACCAGAAATAACATCAAATGATCGTTTCATAGCATTGCTTCAAGTATTAAGATTATGTACAAAATGGAAACCTTAAATGTGACCCATCCAAGATTGAACATTATTGGTCCATCCAATAATTATTGATTGCATATACGTAAAACCAATCATTAGACGTCGCATTCTCTCTATAATCAGGAGAAAACAAAACGGTAAATGTCACTATTGTTGCCAAGATTTTAGCAAGGATGACATAATAGTAAGTTGTGGGACAAAGAGGAGTTATTATCATAAGTTGTGTGCAACCTTTTTACATATTTTATAGTCGCAAATTAGGCGATTTTATCTTCGAAAAAAAGCAAATATTTCTCATCCTCAAGAGCTACCCTCGTCATGGAGTAATTTGGATAGGGTTCTATTTAGTACTGGTCGATACTTATAATAGGTTTTTTCATTACTATGTAATTTAATGACATTGCAGAAGTACCATCGTTACCAAATTAATTATAGTCATCCAGAATATTATTGCTCTGAACAATTCTGGACTTTTTGCAATTTTTTAAACTTCAAATATTTAGGGAGCATCGTTTCGAAAAAATCGAGAAATGATACCATTTGATTTAGTTTGCGAATCAATAATTAATTATATAGGAAGTCCACATTTATCAAAAATGGATTTCAACTTGCCAGTATGATCCACTTCTATTTCTGTACTTCGTAATATTCAATACGGGTCTCTAAAATACTTTGTATCATTTTGTCAGTCACAAGTCGTTTTATTATCTTAATTCTCTCATCCTTATCCATCTTATGCAAGTCTTGAATAGAATCAATAGCTTTTAGATTCCAGTAATTCTTAATTGCACTTTCTAATTGAAGTTCAATATGATATGAAATAATTCCCAACGCAGTTAAGGAAAAACGACCCTTTCTTCTACTTATTAGCCCCGCTTTGATCAAGCGTTCAGTCCTGGAATAATACTGCTTTCTCGAGAGTCCCAGCGTTTGTTGAATCTTCCGACCCTCTACTGTACCTTTCGCAATGGAATTGAATATACTCAAGGACTTCTCATCGGCAATGGCATTTATTACAGCCAGTTCAGATACCAGTTCGCTCATTCGCTAAAAGCGTTCTGCAAAAATTGCGTATTTATGGATAGGTTATCCGGGATTGGATGTAATTCACATATAGTCTCCAATATTGGACATATGAATCGAATTTCAAATCAAAGAATATGGTAAATCAAATACGTCAGAGCTAACCAAATTATTAGTCAGTAAAAAAATTATCTCGGTGGCCATTGAAACAAATTAAATTCCTTAATGATAATGATACATCACTACCATCGCATTTCCTAAAATAACCGTCAAAGTCCCACTCTTTAACTTGATTAATAATTTATGTCCCAAGTGTTCTTTGAATCTAAATCGTATTAGAGACAAATCAATTTGCGCTTCATGGCTCAGAAATCAAAGAACTTCCCCGGGGGCTCGTAAGGGAGCACATCAGGATTTTGCTCCCATATTTTAGCTCGCCTTTTTTCAAATTGAATATCGAATAGCAGGTTCTTCTATCTGATTGTATTTCCATGAAGGTTTCGTTTTGCAATAATATGACCTTGAACTCCGGTTCTACACCAGATTGACGTCGTGCGGCTGACTTTCAATATAACCCGCTGGAGTAATCCTAATAAATTCCGCTTTTTCCTGCATATCCTGGATGTCTCGAGCCCCGCAATAACTTAGACCAGACCTGACTCCCCCGACAAGCTGTCTTATAATCTCAGTAACACTCCCTTTGTACGGAACCATCGCTTCTACCCCTTCAGGTACATAATCGTTAGGATCTTCATTATCGATGACCTCCACGCCTCCCTCTCGGTATTTTCTACCAAGAGACGCATAAAAAGACGCCATGCCCCTATACATCTTGAACTTTTTGCCGTGTCTTACTACCGTCTTTCCGGGACTTTCATCGGTCCCACCGAAAATACTCCCAACCATTACAGATGATGCTCCTGCGGCAAGAGCTTTAATTGCATCTCCTGAATTTCTGATACCGCCGTCGGAAATTACAGGTATACCAAATTCTCTAGCAACTTTAACACTATCAATGACGGCGGTCAATTGCGGTACACCAGATCCCGTAACCACCCTAGTTATACATATCGAGCCAGAGCCTACTCCAACTTTGACCGCATCTACTCCGGCTTTTATCAAATCCCTCGTTCCTTCCCCAGTTGCAACATTGCCTGCAATTAATTCGCAACTCGGAAATGCCTTTTTTATCATAGTGACGGTGTTTATAGCATTGTCGCTATGCCCGTGTGCTATGTCGACTACTATCGTATCGGCGCCCGCTTCTAATAATGCTTCCGTCCTTTCTAAGTAATCACCTTTTACTCCGACGGCTGCTCCAACTATTAATCTACCCTTCTTATCTTTTGAAGCTAGTGGGAACCTTTCCATTTTCAGGATATCCTTGCTAGTGATAAGGCCCAGGATCTTTTTAGAATTATCGAGCACCGGGAGTTTTTCAATTCTATGCTCATGCAAAATCTGCTTGGCATCCTGAATTGTAATTCCAGCATTAGCAGTGATGACATCTTTTGTCATTACATCAGAAATTTGAGTATCCATGTTCTCTAGGAAGGTAATGTCCTTACGAGTTATAATCCCTAACAATTTATCGTCATTAGCTTTCACGACAAGTAACCCAGACACACCATACTGCTGCATCATTTTACTGGCGTCTAACGCTCTCAACTCCGGTGATATAGTATATGGTTGTTCGATCATCACTGATTCCGACCTTTTGACTTTAAGGACTTCGTCGACTTGATCCGCTATTGTCATAAATCTGTGTATGATGCCTATTCCTCCTTCGCGTGCAAGTGTAATAGCCATATCAGATTCAGTTATCGTATCCATGTTGGCGCTTATAAGCGGAATATTCAATGTTATACTCTTAGAAAGTCTGGTCTTCAGTTCAGTCTGTGATCTTGAAATTATGGGGGACCGTTTGGGTATAAGAAGAACGTCATCAAAAGTCAATCCTTCACGCAAAGGCAATGTTTCCTTAATTTGTACGCATTTGCAGGGATTATAAGCGTTTTCGTTATGCCACGCGTACCCCAATTGACAAAAAAAGAAGCCGATTTTTAGCATCGCCTACTGAGTTAAGTTTATTTTCTCTATTACTTCTTGGGGTAATGCTCCAGAGTCTTGATCGCGAGCCTTGTTTGTTTCACATTGTGCGTACGAATAATTGTTGCGCCTTTGAGAAAACATAACAATTCAAAAATCAAAGACGGAATAAGTCTTTTCTTTGTGTCCAAACCAAATACGTGACCTATGAACGATTTATTGGAGACCGAAATGCAGACTGGTTTTAAAAGAGTTCCTAGTTTATCTAGGTTTGATATTATGCTTAAGTCTCTTTCATACCACTCCATATTCCTAATTTTTGTGAAAAAGTCGTTTTTACCTTCTTTTCTAAAGAAGCCTATCGAAGGATCGACAATTATGTTTTCATCTCTTATCTTATTTTCCCTAGCGATTCCGATACTCGTCCTTAGAATCTTTATAGTCTCTTGAATATCACCACATTTGGTTCGAGAATCATTACGGTTGAATGCACCCATTATCAGTCGGATCCTAGATTCTGATATGACCTTTGCCATGTTTTTATCATACTTCAGACCAGTTACATCGTTGATAATATCGACGCCCATATCTACGCAGAGCTCTGCAACCGCTGCCTTTTGTGTATCAATGGAGATTGGCAAGCTGGTAGAGTGGCGGACTGCTTCAATCGCCACACGTACTCTTTCTTCCTCAACATATTGTGACGCAATATCTTCTAGATAAGGAGCAGTAGATACCGCACCTATGTCTACGATATCAGCTCCATCAATTTCCATCTTTTTTGCACACTTTGAAATTGATTCATAATCAGTTGCTATTGATTTTTTGTAATATGAATTGGGACTCACGTTTATCACACCCATAACCTTAAAGGGGCTACTTTCTATCTTCTCCAATCTCCTTTCTCGATTTTAGATGATCTCTGCATCATTATCCGTGATTCCCGCCGAGCTTTCGGTGGCCTCATCCTTGCACGGATTATGACAAATTCCAATCCCATTTTGGTTTTTTGGTTTTACAATTCGTACCGTAGGTTATAAATTGTAAACCTTTAAAGTTGGCCACGTAAGAAATATTGATAGAGTCGCATTTATTGCTATATCTAATAGTTTGAACAAAATACTTTTAATACACATTTTTTTGCAGGTAACTATGTTGTTCTTCGTACAAATGCAGAGGTTTAATTTTGATGACACGCACTCTTGATAGAACTCATACAGTTTTGTCGTACTTGGAGGGAAGTCTAAAAAATGCAACTATTATGGATGGCAAGAACAAAGAGTGTGGTTTCATTTTTTCGCTTCTAAACCCCCCCGTTCCATTGGGCGGAAACATAGTTGGATTAGACATATATGTAGACGAACTGCCCATTCAAAAAAAGTCAATTTTGGTAGCAACTTCCGACGACGTAGTAAATGCCGCATTACTATCCGAAAGTAGACCGATTTCGTTTAAGCCCTTTCAAAGCGCCAGATTCCTTATAAGTGGTATCGACCTTGTTGAAGGAAAGAGACACAAGGTCGTAATACTAAGCAAACTCGAGGGATTTGAACAAATAATAATCCCGTTTACATTTGCGGATACTGTTCGAAATAAGAAGGAAAGAGTGGTTATACCCACTAATATTATAGATGAATCAAATATTTTTTCAGGTGGTGAGGACACAATTTTCACTAATTTCACAGGTCCTCTCATTCTATCTGGTCGTAAAGCCTACATAGTTTGTTCTTCCAACGCCTCCCTTTCAGCTAACTGGACGTGGATGGGGGCAAGATACGATAATGGAGGTCTTTATGTTCCGCCAGCTAGAGCCTTTGGCAGAATAATTGTCGAAGTATCTGTTGATGACGGAGTTCGGAAGAGACTACCGAATTTTGTTGTTGCCTCTCGGCACGAAGGTGGCATACTTTATACAAGGCATGAGGTCGCTGGAATTCAAGTAAAAAGAACACTATTCGTGCCAACAAACAGTAAGGGGTTTATAATGAAACTCGAATTCTACTCTGACAAGAGTAGTGCTGATCTTGGTGGATTAGTTCAGGATAGTAAGTCTCCTTCTAAAAGGAAGATACGAGTTCATTTTATGATTGATGGAAACATAACTAGCTATGGATTGGCTGCTATTTCTCAAAGCAATGTCTCCAAGTATTACAAGTCAGAAAATTGTCTTCAAATTAGAACGTTGGCTAAAAAAGATGTTGCACATTATTTTGGGACTATAGGAATCGCTCCAGGAAATTTGAAGCCAACTCGTGTTCTTACTGATTCTTTTGATAACGATTTAGAATTGTCTTACGATCTCGCTTTAGAAGAAGATTTGACTAAAGAAATTGCGCTCATAGGCGCGGGTAGTTTCACTAGTCCACGTGAGTGCCTGCAGGAATATAAATTCATGAGAGAAAACTACTCGAAGTTGCTTGATGATACAAGGGATCACTTTGCTCATTTTTCAGCTAATACACTAGCTATTAACAGCAGCTCTGATTCTCATCCACTGTTTAGCAAGCTAATTAGAGCGTTTGAAAAAGCAAAAAATAGCTTAGAATATTTGAAAGCAGATTACGACAAACTTGGAGCTGGTATAAGCGCGGGATTGCCACGCTTTCCTAATTATTGGGCAAGAGATACAGGGTGGTCTCTGAGGGGCTATTTGTCATTAGGAGAATACCACTTCGCGTTACAAGTAATTGAAAATTTTTTGAAGCATCAAGCAAAACCCAGTTCCAAAAATGCATTACGAGGCGAGCTACCGATGATAATAAGCGGAAAATCATTTCTACATAGTACTACATATGGTTCTGCAGATTCGACGTTCCTCTTTCCTTGGGCTATTAAGCAGTATCTTTACGGAACAGGCGATTTACAGTACTTGGAAAAAAGATGGAAATCCATTAAAGATCTAATAAACTGGGGTTTCCTGAAAGATATCGATCATGATGGATTAGTAGAGCATGGCTTCTTTGGAACAGCCGAAAAACTTCCCATTCAGGATTCTACTTGGATGGACCATATTGATAGAAGAAAGAATGCAAATGATGTCCAGGGTTTATTTTATGAAAGTCTAGTGACAGGAAGTGAATTAGCCAAAATGGCAGGAGACGAGGATAGCCAAAAAAAATGGAGTACTGCTGCAGGCAAGTTAAAATTGAAAATAGACAAAGAATATTGGGAACCAAAATTGGAATATTATTATGACACAATAAGAAGGGATGGCTCCAAGGATAGTAGTATTCGCCCCAATTCATTAATTCTATTACTGAGCGGCGCGGTCTCCGACTCCGGAAAAATAGATGCGGTTCTAAACCGAATTGAAAGAGAAGATATGACAACACCTTGGGGAATTAGGACTTTGAGCTCGCTTGATCCGAAATATCACCCTTCATTATACCACGATGGAGCCGTTTGGCCACTTGTTACCGGATGGGCGGCTATTTGCGAAACTAAGTATTCTAGGCCTGAAAGAGCAATGCAGTTTCTTTCATCTATGGCTGACAGAATTCTTTCTGAAAATGGTATGTTTGCTGAAACTTATCGCGGGGACAGGCCAGAACCCTTCAATTCATGTATACTTCAAGCATGGTCAGTGGGGATGTATGTATATGCCCTTCGAGAAATTATGCTAGGGGAGCAAATTAATATGATCGACAATACGGTAAAATTCAATCCACAAATTCCTACTTCCCTAAGGTCGAGTGCAACGCAAATCAATTTTGAAGATTATTTCCATAGCCCCGAAGGCAGAATTAGGGTTAAGATAGAGGTTCACCCGGAGAGTGAAAATATAGTAGTCCACGGGAAGGAATTCGCTGGAAACATTCCCGAGTTTACAAGTCATAATTATTCTGTGAACATGGTGTGATATGATTCAGATAGATTGTTAATTCAAAAATCGTTCCCACAAATCATGAGCAATATTTGTCCAGCAAGATATTTAAACCTAAAAGCTTGCGAATTCACATACTTGGTCACATCAGCATGATTTAAATTAAATCCCTGAATCAAATCATAAGATAACATTAGGAGAATTCGATTGAACGTAACTGGGCCTGAAGTGACTGTCGAGATATGCTAAGAATAGATGAAGACAAAATTTTCGCAATAATACAAAAAAAGACGCCTAAGTCTGTATCTCTGTCTGGTCCAAGTGCCATTATGCATAAAATCCAAGCCTGCGGACGTAGGATTAGTGAATCGTTTGGTATCCCTGTTTACATCATCGGGGATAATTCCTGGGGTTCCTGTGACCTAAATACTAATGCGGCTGAAATGTTAAAAACTGACATCTTATTCAATATTGGTCATTCCATCTCTATGGATTCATTTGGAGAGAAAGTTATGATGATTGGTGCCTACGATGACGTTGAATTCGAAGTTGTCGCAATTAAATGCGCCAGGGGACTGAAGAGCACAAAAATTAGTACTATCGGTTTGGTTACAAACAGTCAACATCTATTCGCATTAGATCGAGTGAAACAGATTTTTGAAGAACATGGCTACAAGGTCATAATTGGCGGAAGACGAGGTCAATTGAATGAGGGTCAGGTTTTTGGGTGCGAATTCTACCCAGCATACGAAGTTCAGGACGTAGTGGATGCATATGTCTTTCTTGGTCAGAGCGTCTTCCATTCAGTGGGAATAGCAATGGCAACACAGAAACCTACCTTTATGCTTGATCCATATTTCGAGGAATTTTCGGATGTAACTCGTATGGCTGTCATTCTTCAGAAACGGGCAATGCTATCGGTCTACAATTCACTGGAAGCAATGTCCTTTGGAATTATTATAGGCTTGAAGGAAGGACAATTTGGTCAAGTTAAGGCTCTTGAACTTAAAAAGGCATTTGAGGACTTGGGTAGAACCGTCCAATTAATTGCAATGAGTGAGGTAACTGAAGATAAAATAAAGATTTTTGGAGGAATTGATGTGTTCGTGCAAGTAGCTTGCCCTCGAATTAGTATAGACAACCATTTCGAAAAGCCGATGCTGTCTGTGCCTCAAGCCCAGGCTCTAATTAAATTACTTAAACACGAATCCGTTGAGGACTTCATGAAGACTAGGCACTGGCTCTGATAATCTTTTTTAAACCAAGCGCGAACAGGGTTAAATAATTTGGACTAAAAAAAGAGTTAGTTCTCAATGTAGCTACAATCTTTATGACATTCCCTACAACAGTACATGCTTGATTCGGCAGTAGTGTACCGGTATAACTCTTCTAAACTCCCAATCCAAGCCTTACAATTGACTTACACCAGTTCTGAGCATCCTCGCTCAGTTAGCTGCTTACACCATTCTATACGTCGGGATATAATATCGGCATTGCATGTATGAACCTTCCACCTCAAGATTTACCCCGCATTTACTCATGCCAAAACGAAATTATCGTTGCCATTTTAAAGGAAAGAAATTTCACTTCTTATCTGATGGACCAGATAACATAGATATAGTCTTACATCCGAGATCTTCAAAACTGAGTTGTAAATATTGTACTTTAGTCCAGGGCGAGATTCTTCAAGTTGATTTAGAAATTTTCTTATCTCTGTCCTAATACTCTCGTGCATATAAGGACATTCTATTGACTGAAATGGTATACCTCGTTGCAGAGCGTAAAAAATTATCTCCTTTTCGTACAGCCCTATAAGTGGCTTGACCTTTCTAATGCCTCTAGTGCCATATTCTACTGGTGCTGGATAGCTCCAACCTATTCTTTCGATATCTCCAGAAAAAACATTGATGAAAAAGCTCTGTATGTGATCGTCTAGATTATGCCCGGTGGCTACTACATCAGCCCCACTCCATTCGGCTAATAGATCGATGGCGCGTCTCCTGAAAGTCCCACACATGGAGCATGAGGATATTTTAGTTGAACCCCTAGCAGTCATTGCTTCATCGATCCCAATGCTAAAAAGGTCCTGATAGCTTACGATCCTATTCTCTATTTTCAATTTTGAACAAAATTCCTTCACTATTTGAACGGATTCGTCTCGATATCCGCTGATACCTTCGTCCACCGTTATTGCCGTAATATTACTGGCCGTACTTTGGGATATTTTATTCAGGATATACAGGAGGGTAAGACTGTCTTTTCCACCTGACACTGCAACCGCTAGTTTATCACCATGTTTGACCATCGAGAAGCTATTCATTGTTTTCTTAACCTTGTTCTCCATTGAGATTAGGAAGCAGGCTTTGCATAAAATTTCACCAGAGTAGTCTCGTTTGTAAATTCCAACTTGGACGTGGCATTTATTGCACGCTTTTAAATCCAAAGAAGTCATACGATAACAGGTATCCCAGAAATTAATAATATATATTTGGATCTTGTGCTAAAATTTCAAAATTTTATCCGATGATTTTCCAAAAGCATTTAAATCACACAGGTTACATTATTCTGTCCCTTTGCATTTTAACCGTGATCTTTTAGATGATGTTAATCTGAAAATTATTTATATGTTAAGCAAAGACTCGTCCATGCCCTTTGTCGAGATAGCAAAACAAATAGGTATCTCAGATGCGACTGTCCACATAAGGGTAAGAAGATTAATAGCAGCAGGTGTAATCAAGAGATTCACAATATCTGTGGATAATAACATACTCGGCTACGACCATCTCGCATACATGGGAATTAATATAGAACCAGGTTTTGCTGACGAAGTAACTGAAGGTCTTCTTAAAATTGATGAAGTTTTAGAAATACATGAAATGCATGGAAGATTTGATTTAATATTGAAGATTAGAGCAAAAGATTTGGATCAAATGAGAGAAATAGTGGTTAATAAGATCCGCAAGTTGCCTAGGATTTTAGAAACTGAGCTTATGACTGTACTTAAAACCAGAAAAGAAGATCAAATTGTATCCTTAAAGAGGGAAGTCCATGACATGGCTGATAGCAAGTTGGAGGGCTAACCAACCATTTCATGTATGCACAGGAAAAGAGCAGGGTTTATTGTTTCTGTTTATCTTTTTTAGATGACTGCCACCAATCGAGATAATCGTTATGTAGCTTCCGCTTGTCATCGAAATTAGAGCTCTGGTGTGCCTTATCTCTTAATTCATCCAGCTTTTCCCTTGAAGCATAAAGGCCACAACTTCTGCATATGAAATTCTTGGTTGAAATATCGAACTTTAATTCTCCACCACATTCTGGACAGAATTTAGCCAACATATTCTAACAGAACAGTTCCTAATAAAAAGTAATCCTAGACTGGTATATGGTATAATAATGGAGCTTACCTGCACTCTAC